>Ga0070667_100000040_pt1 | contig 170222 bp, 142 predicted proteins | sample KBSS33metaG_FD_64659 | JGI IMG/M metagenome (GOLD analysis project Ga0070667, IMG submission 64659) | Switchgrass rhizosphere microbial communities from Kellogg Biological Station, Michigan, USA - KBS S3-3 metaG | ecosystem: Host-associated > Plants > Roots > Rhizosphere > Soil ...
GTCGGCGACGCGCGCCATCGCAAACCCAGGCGCCGCCAGCAGCGTCGCGCTCGCCGCGTGCACGTCGTCGTTGGACAGGTTCGACGCCGGCAGGCTGCGCGAGAGTTCTTCGCGGGTTTGTTGCGCGTGGACTTGCACGCACGCGAGCACCAGCAACCACGCCAAGGCGCCCAGCAGCGCGCAACGCAGGCGCCGCGATGGCGTCCGTGCCGCAGCCGGATGAGCTGCGTCACTGACGAGCTGTCGGCGTGCGGAGCAGGCGCACGCCCAGGATTGCGCAAGATGACGCAGCACCGGATGAGTTTCCTAGGTCGACGGGTGTCATCGACGGTCCCTGCCCGGACGCGATCGATGGACGCCGCCAACATAGGTGCGCGCTCGCGCAAGCGTCAACGCAATGCTGGGTGATTCCACCCAATCCCGACGCCAGCGACGCTCAGACCCCGCGATACTTGCCGCGAAACGGGCGATAGAACTCGCGCAACGCGGCGATGTCCGCCTGCATGTCGTCGGTCGGCTCGAACAGCGGCCCGATGCCGATCGTCTTCGACGGATAGTCGAAATACACCGGCAGGATCGGCACTCGTGCGCGATGCGCAATGTGCCAGAAACCGCTTTTCCATTTCGCAACCGGCTTGCGCGTGCCTTCCGGCGCGATGCCGAGCCACAAGCGTGGCCTGCTGTCGAAACGTTCGACCATCTGCTCGACGACGCCGTGCGTCGCACTGCGCTCGATCGCGATGCCGCCGAGCCGACGCAACACCCACCCGAACGGCCCGCGAAACAGTTCGCGCTTGGCCATGAAGGCGATGTCGGCACCGAGCGCGATCTTCATCAACAGTCCCCAGACACCGTCCCACCACGAACTGTGCGGCGCCGCGATCAACACGAGCCGGCTCCGGTTCGGCAGTTCACCGGACAGTCGCCAACCGCAGCGCCGCAGCACCCAGCCGCAGAGCGAGTGCCGGATCGTCGGTGGGAATTGCGGCATCTCGGGCGGCAGGCGCGGCGCGCCGAGATGCGCCTTCATTCAGCGTTCCGTGGTGCGCCGCGATTGCGCTTGATTGCCGAGCGCGTCTTCTTCGCGTCGATGCGGCGCTCCTTCGACGCGCGTGTCGGCCGCGTCGCGATACGCCGCTTGGGCACGCGCAGCGCAGCGGCGAGGACATCGGCCAGCCGCGCACGGGCGTCCTCGCGATTCTTCGCCTGATCGCGGAAGCGGTTCGCCTGGATGACCAGTACGCCCGCATCGGTCACGCGCCGATCGGCGCGCGCGAGCAGGCGCGCACGCACGTCGTCCGGGAGCGCGCGCGAAGAGGCGATGTCGAACCGGAGCTCGACCGCGCTCGACACCTTGTTGACGTTCTGGCCGCCGGGGCCGGCCGCACGGACGAACCGCTCGACGAGTTCGTCCTCGGGAATCTGCAAAGCGCCGTCGACGTCGAGCATGGCGCGATCTCTATTTCTTGCCTTCTTTGTCGAGCAACGTACGCGCCACGGACGAATACCGTACCAGCGTCTTCTCGTAGTTCTCGATCTTGGCCGAATCGCCGCGCGCAGCCGCCGCTTCCATCGCGTCGCGCGTGCGCTTGAGCGAATTCGCACAGGAGGCGCCGTAGTTCTTCACGGCGGGGTCGGTGCTCGTCGCCGCCATCTGCTGCAGCTGCTGGCAGGCCTTCTCCGATTCGCTCAACGTCACGCCGGCCACACCGAGTTCGACCGGCGGTCCGACCGGTGGCTGTTCCGCCGGCGGGTGCGGCGGAACCGGTGCCTGCGCCGGCTTGCCGAACGCGCCCGGCGGTGGGCGCGTCGACGCCGAATTGATCGCCGCAATCCGGCGCGCCGCCGCCAGCGCCATTGCGCGCTTGACCACATTCGGCGTGCTGATCTCCTCGAACGTGAATTTGTCGGGGTTGTGCGCGGGATCGGCGACACGCGCATCGACCTTTACGCGGCACGCCTTCTTGCCATCGTCGCTGGCGACTCCGATCGGCAGCCCTGTGAGCAGGCCGACATCGCCGGACCAGGCGCGCAGGCAGGTCATCAGCGCCGTATCGAAGGGCGGACTGGGATCGCTGGGCTCGGCGCGCTCGATCCGCAACAAGGTGCCGAGCTGCACGTCCGTGGGCTCGCGATGCGAACAAGCCGCCAGACCCAGCGCGCCGGCCACGACGGCGAAAGCAAATCTCTTCACGTTGGATACTCCAGTACTGATGTCAGGAACGCCGCCACGCAAGTATGAAACACGCCGCGGCAGCGAGGCCGCTGATCCATGCGGCTGTCGGAATTCCGGCGAAATCGGCATGCGCGGACGGCGCCGAAGCGAATATTGCAAAAGCCACCGCCAGACAGACGCCGAGCGACAGCAGGACGGCGACCTTCCGCCCCCGCCGCGCGCGCTGCTCCAGCCGCTTCAGATCGTCGGAGGCAATGCGAAGTTCCATGCGGCCGCCGGTGGACTGCGCCAGGTAGTCGTGCAGCAACTGCGGCATTTCCGGCGCCAGTGTCAGCCATTCGGGCAGGCGGCGCCGCAGCGCCTTCAACGCCGCGCGCGGGCCGCTGCGACGGCTCCAAATCTGCTCGAGCACCGGTTTCGCGGTCGCCCAGATGTCGATCTGCGGATGCAGCAGACGGCCGACGCCTTCGATGTTGAGCAGAGTCTTCTGCAACAGGATCAGCTGCGGCTGCAGGGTCAGCTCGTGCCGCCTCGCCATCTGGAACAGCTTGACGACCACCTCGGCGAGGGAGATTTCGCTCAACGGCCGCGTGAAATACGGCTCGCACACCGTGCGCACCGCCGCTTCGAGTTCGTCCAGGCGCGCGTCCGCGGGCATCCAGCCGGCGCGCACGTGCAGCTCGGCGATGCGGGCATAGTCCTGGTTGAACAGCGCGAGGAAATTCTCGGCCAGCCAGTACTGGTCGCGCTCCGGCAGCGAGCCCATGATGCCGAAATCGAGCGCGATGAAACGCGGATCGTGCGCGCGCGTCGCATCGACCCAGATATTGCCGGCATGCGCGTCGGCATGAAAGAAATTGTCGCGAAACACCTGCGTGTAGAACAGGCGCACGCCCTTCTCGGCGAGCGCGACGCGATCGATGCCGGCCGCGTCCAGCGCGGCGAGATCGTCGACGGGAATCCCGCGCACGCGCTCCAGCGTCAGCACGCCCTCGCTCGTATGCGACCACACGACCTCGGGCACGTAGAGGTCGTCGGAGCCGGCGAAATTGCGCCGCAGCAACGAAGCGTTCGCGCCTTCGCGCTGCAGGTCGAGCTCGTTGGTGAGCGTGGTACGGATTTCGGCGACGATGTCGCGCGGGCGTATCTTGTCGGCGTTCGGATGGAAGCGCTGCACCGAATCGGCCAGCGCTTCGAGCAACGCGACATCGTCGGCGATCCGCACGTGTATATCCGGCCGCAGGATCTTGACGACGACCTCGCGCCCTCCCGGCAGCCGTGCCGCGTGCACCTGCGCGATCGATGCCGAGGCGAGCGGCATCTGGTCGAACGCGGCGAAGCGCGCGTCGACCGGTGCACCGAGCGCACGCTCGACCGCAGCGCGCGCCAGTTCGCCCGGGAACGACGCGACCTGGTCCTGCAGCCGCGTCAGTGCATCGGCGATATCGGGCGGGATCAGATCGCGCCGCGTCGAGAGGATCTGGCCGAACTTCACGAAGATCGGGCCGAGTTCCGTCAGCGCCAGCGTCAGACGCTCGCCGCGCGGGAGCGCCGCGACGGCCGCGGGCGGCTTCGGCAGCACGACGCGCGCGAAGGCGAGCAGGCCCGAACGATGCGTGGCATCGACGAGGTCGTCGAGCCGGTAGCGCACCAGCACGCGCGCGATGCGCAACAAACGCGGCAACTGACGCAGGCTCGTCATGCGCTGCGCTTGGTTCGCGTGGCGACGCGGCGAACGCGCGCCTCGAGGCGATCGGCTCGTTCACGCAGGCCGTCGACTTCGTCGAGGAAACTCTCGAGCTCCGGCCGCGCGACCAGATCGCGGCTTTCCTCGGTGAGGTATTCGCTCGCGTCGCGCGCGAAGCTGCGCGCAGACGCGCGCGACCATGCCAATGCGCCGCGCACGCCGCGCGCGATCTGGAACCCGAGCACGTCGCCGAACACGCGCGCGAAGGCTTCGTCGAAATCCGGCGCGAAGCGCGTGGCGATCTGTTCGAGCCGACGCGCGAGTTCGGCGTCGCCGGCAATCTCGACGCGGCCCGGCGCGAGGCCGCCTTCGGCACCGCGCGACAGCGCGAGCGACAACAGCGTACCCGGCGTCGCCGCGACGCGCAGCGCGCTTTCGCCGGCGAAACCGGGGCCGACGCGCAAGCGATCGCCTTCGACCGCAAGACGCATCGACGGTGCCACTCCCTTGAAATCGAGCGTCAAGGCACGTCCGTCGAGCGCGCCGAGGCGCGTGCGCGTCTCCGGATCGAGATCGACGACGCGGTTCAAGGCCGCTTCGAGTCCGCGCGCGAGCATCGCCAGGAGCGGATTGGGCACGCGCGGCGCGCGGGGAGAGACGGATTCGGGCATGGGCGCGGATTCTACCTGTCGGCGTCCCTTCGGCGCGCGCCTGGGCGGCCTCGGACCCGCTTAGCTCGCGCTCAGCCGGCAGCGTTTAGCGTGCTCGCCTGTGGCATGAGCAGCGCGTTCGCGCCACTCCAGGGAGATTTGTCGCATGTTCAAGCATCCGGCTGCGGCGTTGCTCGCGCTGGCGCTCGCGGCCACGCCGCTCGCCGCGCAGGAGTTCACCGGCCAGGCGCCCTCGGGCGCTTGGTACCACATCCAGGCTCCCGCAGGCTGGCGCCCCGGCGGCGCGCTGGTGCTGTATCAGCACGGGCTCGATTTCAGCCCGGCCGAGAATCCGCCCGGCCTCGGCCCGCTGAAGTCCCTGATGCTGTCGGAAGGCTATGCGATCGCGGCGAGCAGCTTCGAAGAGCGCGGCTGGGCGTTGTTCACCGCGCTCGACGACAACCGCGAACTGCTCGATGTGTTCGAACAGAAAGTCGGCACGCCGGGCGAGATCGTGCCGTTCGGCGGATCGCTCGGCGGCCTGATCGCACTCAAACTCGCCGAAGCGCCCGGCTTTCCTCCGGTTCGCGGCAGTTACGCGCTGTGCCCTGCCGCAGCCGGCGCGCGCATCTGGGATGCCGCGATCGATGCGCGCCTCGCCTACGACGTCGTCTGCCGCGGCGCCGGCGACCTGCCGACGGGATCGCAGCCATTGCCGTGGGCACTCGATCAGGACGACATCCCGGACGACCTCGGCGACCTGCTCGACCAGGCGCTCGTGCTCGAATCGCTCGTGCCCCTGAACCGGTGCACCGGCGTGAACCTGCCGTCGGAACTGCGCAACGACGCGATGCAGCGCCGCCTCGACGAGCTGATGGCGTTCATGCACATCGGCGACGAGGATTTCTTCGTCACCAACATCGGCTACGCGATCTACGTGATGAGCGATCTCGTACGCGCGCCCGACAAGCTCGCGGGCCGCAACCCTTTCACCACGGCGGGCGTGGACTACGGCAGCGACCCGGCGATCGCTGCGGGCATCGCACGCATCGTGGCCGATCCCGCGGCCGCCGCCGAGCTGCATGCGGTGTCGGATTTCCACGGACAGGTCGGCAGCGCGAAGATCCTCTCGATGCACACCAGCAACGACCAGCTGGTGATTCCGAGCAATCAGCAGTTCGTGCGCGACGTGCTGCCGGCCGATCAGCTGACCAGCGCGATCGTCGATGAAGACGCACCGACGCACTGCGGCTTCACCGATGCGGAAGGCATTGCCGGCTGGGAAGCCCTGCGCGCCTGGAAGGACGGCGCGCCGCAGCCGAGCGTCGAGGACTTGCAACAGCAATGCGAGGCGATCGCCGCGAGCGGCGCTGCGGCCGGCCCGTGCCGCTTCGATGCACAGGCCCAGATCGCGCCGTTCGACAGTCTCGTGCGACCGCGTCCGGCAGCGGGACCCGCGCTGCCGCGCGGCCACTCGACGCATGCGCGGCCGCCGCAGCTGGCGCCGCCGCGACCCGCACAGGGGCAGGCGACAGCGCGCCCGCGGACCGCCGAACCGTAGGCTCGCTTCAGGCCGGAACGCGCTCGCTCATCAGCGCGAACAGATGGCCGTCCGGGTCGCGCAGGAAAGCCATCCACAATTCCTTCGCGCCGAGCTTGGCGATGAAGTGCGGCTCGCCGTTCGGCTGCTCGACGGCGGCACCGCGATCACGCAGCGCGGTGAATGCGGCATCGAGGTCATCGACCTCGAAATACAGCACCACGCCGGAAGGCTTCGCGTCGGCGGATTCGTTCTGCCCGAGCATCAGGCGCACGCCGGCCACGTCGAAGAAGGCGACATTCGGCGCTTCGAACAGGAACTTCAATCCGACCGTGTCGCGCCAGAATGCGATGCTGCGCGCCATGTCGCCGACGCTGAGGGCAATCTGCCCGATACGCCCGAGTTGATGAGCCATCCCACGTCTCCTCGCCCGCGCTTGCGGGAATCAGTGATCCTTGACCGGGTACGTCTCGACCGGCGCTTCGTTGCCGGCACGATCGCGTTGTTCGATGCGCATCGCCGGCTTGTCGCCGCGCACGACCGCGCCGCAGTGGTACGCGTTCCAGCTTTGCTCGCCGTCGCGCGGTTCGCCGACCGGCTTGACCGTGTCGGCGCCCATGCCGGCCGCTTCGTTGCGCGCCATGACCTCGAGTTCGTCACTCACCTTCAGGTTGCTGCGGTTGACCGGGCCCACGTGGCCGAGCACCGACACGGTGATCTTGCCCATGTCCCTGCAGCCGGCGACGTCGCCGTTCCACGCGGTGCGGACCTTTTCGCCTCCCGAATCGAGCCGGATGCCCCAGCTGCAGGCCCCGAGCGTGGCGGCGGCAGCAATGATCACGAACGGACGCAACATCGTTTTTCTCCCACGAACGAACCGCCGGAGTCGGCGGCCCGCAGAGTAATGCGCGGCGGCTGAACGCGAAGCGCTCATCGGAGCTTGCCGTCGGCGTCGACGATCTGGACCTCGCCGATCTTCAGATCGCGGATCGGCTTCTCGATCTTCTTGAGGTCGCCGACGACGACCCAGGTCAGCGCCCCCGGCTTGATGACCTCGACGGCCGCGGCCTGCACGGCGGCGTCGGACTGCGCATCGATGCGCGGCTTCAGCGTCTGCACGTAGTCGTCCGGACGGTCGTACAGCGTGATGCCGGCGATCGCGCCGAGCACGGAACCGGTGGTCTGGTATTCGCCCGGCATGCTGCGCACGTCGCCGACCTTGATCTTCTCGATCTCCTCGTGCGTCAGCGGCTTGGCGCCGATCACGTCCTTCGTCTCGCGCAGGACTTCGGCGACCGACTCGGCCGTCTTGTCGGTCTGCACCGGCGCATACAGCATGAAAGGCCGCTGCCCGATCGCGTTCTGCAGGAAGCTGAAGGCGCCGTAGGCCCAGTGCTTGTCCTCGCGCAGGTTCATGTTGAGGCGCGAAGTGAAGCTACCGCCGAATGCGCCGTTCATCGTCTGGATCTCGAGGTTGTTCTTCGCCTTGGTCGACGGCGCGACGACGCCGGCGAGGATCATCGACTGCAACGCACCGGGGCGGTCCATCAGGAACACGCGCGGCTTGGACGGCGCGACGACATCGGCGATGTTCTTCTTCGGCGCCGCGCTCGCCGGCGCCTGCCAGTCGCCGAACACGGCATCGAGCTTGGCGACGATCGCATCCATCGTGGTGTCGCCGGCGACCAGGATGCGCGCCTTGTCGGCGCGGATGAAATCGCGCACGTAGGCGCGCAGATCGTCCGGCGCGAGCGACTGGATCGACGCCTCGGTGCCCGACCCGGTGAACGGGATTGCGTACGCGTGCCCTTCGCCATACAGCAGCGGCGGCAACGTGCGCAGGGCGAGCCCGGTCGGCTGGGTTTTCTCCTGCGCGATGCGTGCGAGCCACTGGCCGCGGATGCGCGCGAAATCGGCGTCGCGGAACGCGGCATTGCGCACGATGTCGGCGTACAGCTTCAGCGACGGCTCCAGTTCCGAGCTCAGCGCATTGAGCGTGACGCTGGAGCTGTCCAGGCCCGACCCGGAACCGATCTCGGCACCGAGCCGCTCGGCGCGGCGCGCGATCTCGAGTGAGTCGAGTTCGGCCGTGCCCTCGTCGAGCATCGCCATCGTGAACGCGGACGTGCCGAGCTTGCGGCCCTGGTCCGATGCATAGCCGGCATCGAACAGCATCTGCAACTGCACCACCGGGATCGCATGACGCTCGGCCAGCACGACTTCGATGCCGTTCTTGAGCTTGCCGCGCTGGATCTTCGGGAAGGACAGATCCGGGAAGCGCGTGACGTCGGGCACGCCCTTGCTGCGATCGATGTCGGACTTGACCGTGCGGAACTCCTGCTTCGGCGGCAGCTTGGCCGCCGGACGTCCGTCGATCGCGGCGCGTCCGGGTTTCTCCATTTCGTCCTGCGCGGAGAAGTCGGCATCCTTCGCGGCCGGCGTGACGGTCAGCGTGTAGTCGCCCTTGCTGGTCCATTTCTTCGCGGCCGCGAGCACGCTCGCGGGCGTCGCCGATGCGATCGCCGCGAGGTCTTTCTGGTAGGCCGCCGGATCGCCGCGATAGACCTGGCCCTCGGCGAGGATCGTCGCCTTGCCGTTGACCTTTTCCAGGCCGCGGATGAAGGCCGCGCGCGCACCAACTTGGACGCGCGCGAGCTCGTCCGCCGTCGGGCCCTCCTTGAGGAATTTCTGCCATTCGTCGGCGACGGCCGCTTCGACCTTGGCGGCGTCCACGCCCTGCTTCACGTCGACCTGCAGCAGCAGCTGCGAGGCGAGCGCGAAGCCCTGCACGCCGACCGACACGCTGTCGGCCAGCTTGTCCTGGTACACCAGCCGCTCGTACAGGCGCGAGGTCTTGCCGCCGCCGAGCACGGCCGTTGCCAGTTCCAGCAGCGTCGTGTCGGCGTCGCCGTCGTTCGGCACGTTCCACTCGCGATAGATGCGCGTCTGCGCGACGTGGTCCTGCATCGTGTCGCGCGTCGAAGCGGTGCGCGGCGCGGTCCACGGCTGCTGGCGCGCGACCGGCGGCCCGGCCGGAACGTCGCCGAAATACGCCAGCATCTTCTCCTTGGCCAGTTCCGGCGTGATGTCGCCGGCCAGCACGACCGTCACGTTGGCCGCGCCGTAGTACGCGCCGAACCATTGCTTGACGTCGCCGAGCGACGCGGCGTCCAGATCCTTCATCGAGCCGATGGTGTCGTGGTGATACGGATGGTTGGCCGGGAACGCGTTCGCGGTGATGCGCTCGTCGACGCGGCCGTAGGGCTGGTTCTCGCCTTGGCGCTTCTCGTTCTGCACCACGCCGCGCTGTTCGTCGAGTTCCTTCTGGCCGATCGCGCCGAGCAGATGGCCCATGCGATCCGATTCCATCCACAAGGTCATGTCGAGTGCGGTCGTCGGCACGGTCTCGTAGTAGTTCGTGCGGTCGAACCAGGTGGTGCCGTTCTGGTCGGTCGCGCCGGCCAGTTCGAACGGCTGGAAATATTCGCCCTTGTGGTTCTCCGAGCCCTGGAACATCAAGTGCTCGAACAGATGCGCGAAGCCGGTCTTGCCCTTCGGCTCGTCGGCCGAGCCGACGTGATACCAGACGCTGACCGCGACGACCGGCGCCTTGTGGTCCTCGCTGACGACCACGGTCAGGCCGTTCGGCAGCGTGAAGCGCGTGAACGGAATGTCGATGGTGTCGGGCGCGGCGGCGCCGGCGGTCTGTGCAAGAGCCAGCGTCGTCAACGCGGCGGCGATCAGTTTGCGCATAGGGGTTCCTTCGGAAAAACCGGACGTCCATCGACGCCCGGTGCCAGCACGATGGAGCAGGCTACGATGCCGGCGCGGCGGGCCGCAACGGGCGTTCGTCACGCGTTCGGCGCTAGACTGGCGGTCGAAACAAAAAGTTTCGCCGCGGAAGACCTGCATGTCGCACGTCCTCGTCACCGGCGCGAATCGGGGCTTGGGCCTCGAATTCACGCGCCAACTGCTGGTCAAGGGCGAGCGGGTCATCGCGACGTGCCGCCAGCCCGGCCGCGCGATCGAGCTGACCCGACTGGCGGGCGAACATCCCGGCCATCTGACCGTGCTGCCGCTGACCTTGCCGGACGCACGCTCGATCGCCGATCTGGCGCGCTCGATCGAATCGCTCAATCTCGTCATCCGCATGCTGATCAACAATGCCGGCCTCACGGTCGCCGGCGAACGCTTCGGCACGATCGAACTCGAAGGCCTGCGCAGCGCCTTCGCCGCGAACGCGGCAGGTCCCCTCCTCCTGACGCAGGCGCTGGCGCCGAGCCTCGTCGACGGCGCGAAGGTGATCAACCTCTCGAGCCGGCTCGGCTCGATCGCGCTGACCGACGCGCTCTACACGCCGAGTTATGCGATCAGCAAGTCCGCGCTGAACATGGCCAGCAAGCTGCTTTCGATCGCGCTGGCCGAGCAGAACGGCATCGTCGTCGCGTTCAGTCCCGGCTGGGTGCGCACCGACATGGGCGGCGCCAACGCGCCGCTCGCGGCGGCCGACTCGGTCGCTTCGATGCTCGGCGTCATCGACGGCCTGCGCGCCGAGGATCGCGGCAAGTTCCTCTCGCACGACGGGGTCGAAATTCCCTGGTGAGCCCCCCTTCAGCGGCAGCGGCGGCCTGCCCGCTTCCGATTTCGAGGCGAGTGTTGGAAACTCGGCGTCAGCGATATCCCCTGTGCGCCGCACGCACGTCAGCGGACTGTCCTCATGCGGAACAAGCGCCTGCTCGTCCTCGGCTTGCTCATCGCGGCAGTTCTGCTGTGGCTGTATTTCGTCATACCGTCCGCTCCGCCGCAGCCGCCGGTGCGCGTCGCGCCGGCCGCCGTCGAAGCGCCCGCCGCCGCCGCGCCGGTGCCGGCGCCACCCGTCGCGGCGCCGGAGCCGCCAAAACCCGAGCCAGCGCCGGCCCCCGCGCCGGCCAAGCCGGCCGCAGCCGAACCGGCCGTCGTCGAGGATCCCGCGCCCGCTGAGGAGGCGCCGGCGACGCCGCCGGCCGATCCGGACAAGGCAGCCGACCTGTTCGCCGACCAGCTCGCCAAGCAGGAAAGCGAGCCCGAGGAGGGCCACCTGCCCAATCCCGCGCGCGATCTTTGGAAGCGCTTCCAGAACGAGCAGAAGGACGATGCCTGGTCGGCTGCTGCGACCGATCATCTGCAAGATGCGCTGGACGCCTGGATCGACGACTTGCCCGAAGACATGGGCGGCCATGTCGCGCTCGTGCACGTGGAATGCCGCACGACGCTGTGCCAGGTCCTCGCGGGCGACAACGACGTCAACGGCCAGAGCAATCGCGCCGAATCCAGCCAGGAATGGCAGCAGGCGATCGCGAGCCTGCGCGAGCAGCCGTGGTGGGCCGAAACCGGCTTCTCGGACATGACGACCCAGGTCACGTCGAGCGACGGCTACACGTTGTATACGACTTATATCTTGCGCATTGCGCCGCCGGCGCAGTGATCGCGCCGCAGCGGCGCGGGGCACCGCTCGCGCGCCGCTCTCATCGAAAAAGGATCCATGCATGCAGGACCGGCGGCAATTCCTGAAATCGGCAGCGGCGACCTCCTCGCTGCTGCTCGCGAACACGCTTCCGCTGCGCGCCGCCGAAGCCACGGCCGCGACGCTGCCGCGCGTCGTCTCGACCTGGGACTTCGGCGTCGCGGCCAACAAGGCCGCCTGGGAGATTCTCGCCAACAAGGGCCGCGCGCTCGATGCCGTCGAGGCCGGCGCGCGCGTGCCGGAAGCGGACTTGCGCAACCACAGCGTGGGCCGCGCCGGCTATCCCGACCGCGACGGTCGCGTCACGCTCGATGCGAGCATCATGGACGAGCAAGGCAACTGCGGTGCAGTCGCCGCGATCGAACACATCGCGCATCCGATTTCGGTCGCGCGCCGCGTGATGGAGCGTACGCCGCATGTGCTGCTGGTCGGCGACGGCGCGCTGCAATTCGCGCTCGAGCAAGGCTTCCCGAAGGAAACGCTGCTGACGCCGGAATCGGAACAGGCCTGGCGCGACTGGCTGAAGACCGCGAAGTACACGCCGGTCGCCAACAGCGAAGTGCGCAGCTACGGCGCCGGCCCTGCCGGCGGCAAACCCGGCGACGCGCACAACCACGACACGATCGGCATGTTGGCAATCGATGCGCGCGGCGATCTCTGCGGCGCCTGCACGACCAGCGGCATGGCCTGGAAGCTGCACGGCCGTGTCGGCGACAGCCCCATCATCGGCGCCGGCCTGTACGTCGACAACGAAGTCGGCGCGGCGACCTCGACCGGCGTCGGCGAGGAAGTCATCCGCAACGTCGGCAGCTTCCTCGTCGTCGAGCTGATGCGCCAGGGGCGCTCGCCGCAGGAGGCCTGCCGCGAGGCAGTGACGCGCATCGTCAAGCGCAAGCCGGCGGTCGCCAAGGACATCCAAGTCGGCTTTCTCGCGATCAACAAACGCGGCGAAGTCGGTGCCTGGGCGATCCAGAAGGGTTTTTCCTACGCCGTCTGCGATGCCGGCAAGCAGGATGCGCTGATCGCCGCGCAGAGTACGTTCTGATCGTGCCGTTGGCGCCGCTGCTGCTCGAGATCGCCGCCAACTCGCTGGCATCGGCGATCGCGGCCGAGGAGGCCGGCGCCGGACGCATCGAGCTGTGCGCGAGCCTCGGCGAAGGCGGCCTGACCCCGTCGTACGCGACGATCGCACTGGCGCGCGAGCGCGTTCGCATCCCGCTGTACGTGCTGATCCGGCCGCGCGCAGGCGACTTCCTCTACGACGAGCTCGAACTCGAAACGATGCAGCGCGATATCGAAGCGTGCGTGAAGCTCGGCTGCGACGGCGTCGTCATCGGCGCGCTCGATGCGGACGGCGACGTCGCGCGCGAACCGTGCCGCGCGCTGATCGCCGCCGCCGGACCGCTCGGCACGACGTTCCATCGCGCCTTCGATCTTGCAAGGGACCCGCGCAGGGCGCTCGAAGCGATCGTCGCGCTCGGCTGCGAGCGCATCCTGACGTCCGGCGCGGCGCCTTCCGCGCGCGAAGGCGCCGGGCTCATTCGCGAACTCGTCGAGCAGGCCGGCACGCGCATCGTCGTCATGCCGGGCGCAGGCGTCGACGCCGACAATATCGCGGCATTGCGCGCGGCTACCGGCGCGCACGAATTCCATGCCTCGGGCAAGCGCGCGCTCGCCTCGCGCATGCGCCATTGCCCACCGCGGCTGGCCGACATGCAGGCCGGCGAATCGCGCAGCGACGCCGGGCGGATCCGGCGCATGGTGCAGGCCCTGCTCGAAGGCCCCGCCCCCTAGTTCGAAGAGCTTTTCGCGACGTTTTGATGACGTCCGATCGCGCGTACGCGGACACCGCTCGTACGTCCGCCGCGGTGTCCGCCGAGGCACCCATGACTTTCGGACTAGCAACCTAACTGCTTGATCCTGCATCCATAGAGCCGTAGACGACGCAATTCCTGCTCCTGGCACGGTGCTTGCGTTGATACAGCTCGACCACCCCTGATGGATCTGGAGAAAGCCATGAGTACCCAATTTGCTTTTTTGCGAAATGCCATAGCACTGACGCTGGCGACCTTCGCGATGGCGCAGGCCAATGCCGCGCAGGATGCGACGATGACCGTCGACGATACCGCGCCGCTGCAGGCGACCTTGCTGCCGACGGTGTCGATCACCGGCGACGCCGCCAATCCGTACGCCGAGCCGCGCATGCGCGTCGCTTCGACCGCGCCCCTCGGTGTGACCCTGCTGCCGACCGTGCGCGTCACGGCGACGGCGCCCGAACTCGCGGCCGTCACCCTGCCGACCGTGCGTGTGGTGGCGCAGGCGTTCGTCGAGCCTAAGCCCGAGGCCGTCGCGTATCGCGGCAACGAGGAAGCAGCTCCGGCACGACTGCAGCGCATGGAAGGCGCGGCGATCGAGCGTGAAATGCCGTTGCGCGCACGCGTGATGCCCCGATAATGCGCGCGTGCTGCATGTCGTCCTGTTCCAACCCGAGATTCCGCCGAACACCGGCAATGTGATTCGCCTCTGCGCGAACAGCGGCGCCGCGTTGCACCTGATTCGGCCACTCGGGTTCGAACTGGATCACGCCAAGCTGCGTCGCGCCGGACTCGACTACCACGAGTTCACCCGGGTCGCCGTGCATGACGACCTCGACGCCTTCATCGCATCGGCCGCACCGGGCCGGCTGCTCGCTCTTTCCACACGCGGCAGCGTGCGCTACGACACGATGGCCTACGCCGACGGCGATGCGATGTTGTTCGGGCCCGAGACGCGCGGCCTGCCGCAAGACGTGCTCGACAGCGTGGACGCGGCGCATCGCCTGCGCCTGCCCATGCGTCCGGGCAATCGAAGCCTCAATCTTTCCAATGCGGTCGCCATCGTCGTCTACGAGGCGTGGCGCCAGGCCGGTTTCGCCGGCGCCGGCTAGGACGGCTGCGCTTCGGGGTATTCGGGCTTCTGTTCGCGCGACAGCAAGGCACGCATGCCTTCGGCGGGCGTCAATTCCTCGTGCAGGACTTTTTGCACGAGCGCCGTGATCGGAAGCTCCACGCCGGTCTGCTCCGCCAGCTTCATCACGGTATCGACCGTCTGCACGCTCTCGACGACCTGGCCGATTTCGGCGATCGCCTGGCGCAGGCCGACGCCGCGCCCGAGCGCGAGACCCAGGCGCCGGTTGCGCGAGAGATCGCCGGTACAGGTCAGCACGAGGTCGCCGAGCCCGGCCAGGCCCATCAGCGTTTCGGCGCGCGAGCCGAGCGCCGCACCGAGGCGCAGCATCTCGGCGAGTCCGCGCGTGATCAGGCCGGCGCGCGCGTTCAGTCCCATCTGCATGCCGTCGGCGACGCCGGTGGCGACCGCGAGCACGTTCTTCATCGCGCCGCCGAGTTCGGCACCGCGCACGTCGCTGCCGGTGTAGGCGCGGAAAAACGGCGAGTGAAGTTTCTGCGCGACTTCGCGCGCGAATGCTGCTTCGGCGGAATGGACCGTCACGGCCGTCGGCAAGCCCTGCGCGACTTCGCGCGCGAACGAAGGTCCGGTGACGACCGCCGCGGGGTGTCCAGGCAGGTGTTCGGCAACGAGTTCGTGCAGGAAGCGGCCCGTGGCCGGGTCGAACCCCTTGGTCGCCCAGGCGATGCCGACACCGGGTCCGACCCACGGCGCGATCACGCCGAGGAGTTCGTCGAACGCGTGACTCGGCACCGCGATCAGCACGGTGCCGGCGTCGCGCGCGAGCGGCTCGATCATCGCCGACAGCTGCAGCGACGGCGGCAGTTCGAGATCCGGCAGATAGCGCGCGTTGCGGCGGCTCGTCGCCATGTCGACGACGGCCTGCGGCGTGCGGCCCCACAGCGTCGCTGGCACGCTGTTGCGTGCCAGCTGCACCGCGAGCGCCGTGCCCCAGGAGCCGGCACCGAGGACCGCGACCGGCTTGATCTCGCTCATCGTGCGGCGGCGTGCGCGCGCGAAACGGTCCCGATCAGGACAGCTTCGCGCCTTCGCCGGTCGCGCTGTCGGCGCGGCGGCGCTGCTGCTCGGCGTACAGCGCGTCGAAGTTGATCGGCTGCAGGAAGAACGGCGGGAAACCCCCGTTCTGGACCATGTCCGAGATGACCTGGCGCACGTACGGGAACAGCACGTTCGGGCAGTACGTCGCGAGCACGGCGTCGCGGCTCGCCGGATCGAAACCGGTCAGACCGAAAATGCCGGCCTGCTGCACTTCGGCGAGGTAGGCGGTCTTGTCCTCGACCTTGCAGGTCGCCGTCACGCTGAGCACGACTTCATAGGCATCGTTGCCGAGCTGGGCGACGCGCTGGCTGAGATTCAGCTCGACGTTCGGCTGACCCTGCTGCTGGAAGATCTGCGGCGCGCCCGGTGCTTCGAACGAGACGTCCTTGACGTAGATGCGCTGCAGATTGAGCTGCGCCTGACCTTGCTGCGGAATTGCCTGGCCGTTGGCTGCGCCGTTGGTATTGTCTGCCATGATCTGCTCGGTGGGTCGATGGAAAAGGGGGCGGATTATTCCACGTACGCGCCGGCAGCGCACCCGGCGCGGCGGCGAGGGAGCGCATCCCCCGGCGCCGCGCCGCCACGAAGCGTGACTTCGCGCTACGGCAGGACCTGAACCGTCGCGTCGGTGACCGAGGAGCCGAAGTTGTACCAGGCATCGAACCACGACAGCGTGTTGCCGGCCGGGCAGCCGTCGCCGTCGCTGGCCGCCGTCACGGCGCCCGGCAGCGTCAGACCGCGTCGGCTGGCGCTGATCGTGCGGCTGTAGCAGGCGCCGAACGGATCGCTGTAGACGTACGTCTGCGTCGCGTCGGCCTGCAGGTCGGTGTTGTTGCCGTCGGCATCGAAGTAGCGCGCCGCGCTGCTCACGACGTGGTCGTTGCGCGACGCCGTCCGCGCGGTATAGCCGACGTAGCCGATGTCGACCTGCTGCACGAGCGCCTGGTCGACGCTCGACGCCAGCACCTCGTTGCCGTCGGCGCCGGGCGCGTCCTGGAAATTGAAGGTCAGCGGATACGAGCGCGTCTCGTGCACCACGCTGGTGGCGGCACCGCTGGTCCGCGTCGTCGTCGAATCGATCGTCGTCGTCTGCACGGTGTTCTGCTTGTACGGATAGAAGTCGTTGTTGGTTGCCAGGTCCTGCGCGCTCGAGAACGCGATGCTCTGCTGGATCTGGGTCGTCACCACGCCATGCGACGTCGACACGCTGCCGGCGATCGTGAAGTCGCGATTGGACGTCACCGTCACCGTGCCGCTGGTCTGCGTGCCGTCGCTGACCATGTCCTCGACGACCACGGGCGACGGCGCCGCCGTCAGCGTGTTGCTGGTGACGCTTCCGGTGACCTGGGTCGAGCCGTGATCGAGGTAGAGCAGCAGGTTCGCGGCGGTGGAGAAATGATCCTGCGCGTTGAAGACGCCGAGCGAGACCGTATGCCCCTGGCCATCGTCGAGCAGGCCGGCGAACGGCGTCAGGTCGACGCGATACGGCTCGAAGGCCAGCGTCTGCACGCCGACGATCGGCCGCCACAACAGCGGATCGACGCCGCCGGTGTAGATCCACGGATAGATCGGCGCGACGCCGGCCGGCTGGCCGTCGATCGCGATCTGCGTTTCGCGGAATGCGGTGCCGCCGCCGTCGGCGAACGCCGGCGCGATGTCGTCGGGCAGATTGAAATACCAGAATTCGTCGCCGCCCTGGCTCTGCGCATAGACATCGAGGAACGCGCGCTCGATGTTGGTCGGCAGTCCGACGAAGGTGACCGCCAGCGTCGCCGTGCCGGACAGGTCCGCCGTGCTGCCGTCGGCGCTGCCGGACAGCGGCAGGAGGATGTCGGGGCGCGGCGGATGATCGGGCACGGTCGGCGCGAGCGGGTAGAACACGAGCTGCGCCGAGCCGAAGATGATGCCGGTGTAGTCGACGCCGTCGGAGGTGCCGACGAAGTTGCCGAGGATCGCGCGGCCATCGTGCGCATCGGCGAACAGCGTGCTGTAGTCGGTGAGGTCACGCTCGATGTGCCAGGACGGCGAGACGGTCGCCGAGGGCTCCTGCGTCGTGCCGAAATAGATGATGGCGCCGTCGAGCCACAGCGTCGACGTACGGTCGAACTGGCGCCCCATCGTGACCGAGTAGTCCAGGCTCAGCACGACCTTCTGCCACGGCCCCGGGCATTCGGCCGGCGGTGCATAGGAGAACGGCTTGGGATCGAAATCGGCGAACTGCTGGTTCTCGTACAGCGTCACCGAGCACGGCGTGGTCAACGGTGCCGGCACCAGCGGATCGGCGACGGCGACGTTCGGCGAGCCGATCGGCGGCAGATCGTCGGCGCGCACCCCTGGTGCGCAAAGCACCGTCCCGGCGGCAATCAGCAGCACCATCCATGAGCCGCTGCGCAACGACTTCGGCAGACTTTGCATGACCCCTCTCCCGTGTGGACCGTGAGGAGGAGAAGCCTAGCACCGGCGACAGCACCCGGTACGCCGGCCTGCAGGCCGGCGCGGATCGCTCAGGCGCGGCCTTTCGCCAGCGGCATCTGCGCCTCGGTCCAGGCGCCGAGGCCACCCTCGAGCCAGAACACCTTCGAGAATCCCGCCTTCTTCAGGCGCTGCGCGGCCGTAGCCGAGGTCTGGCCGGTCTTGCAGACCAACGCGACGGGCAGGTCCCTGACCTTCGCCAAGTCCTTGTTCTCCGGATCGAACTGGCTCATCGCCACGTGCTTGGCGCCGGGAATATGGCCCTTTTCGAAGTCCTGCAGGCTCGACACGTCGATCAGCAGCGCGTTCTCGCGGTTGATCAGCTGGGTCAGGCCGGCGGGTGTCAGCGCCGCATAGCCGCGCATGAAGCGCTGCGCCTCGGTGACGAGCAGGGCGACGAAGACGCCGACGAAGGCGAGCGTCAGGTAGAAATGGTTGCCGAGGAACTCGGGCAGGCGGTGCAGGATGTCGGACATGGACTTCGCGGATGAGGGCGCCGGACGCGCAGCCAGCCATTATCCGGCAGCGCAGGCGGCGAGGCAAAGCGCACGTCGATGCCGCAGCGCGGCCGCGCTCATTGTTGCCGCGTGATGTCCGGCAGGCCCGTCGTCAGCCACCAGCGCTTCTTCTCTTCGTCGTAGTGCCAGACCTGATGGTCGATCACGCTGCGCGCGGCTTGCGAGTTGACGTTGACCAGGCCGATCTCGACGGTCTGGCGCACTTCGTTTTCGCTGACCGGCACCACCGGCTGCTCGTCGTAGGCCGTGATGCGCACCTGCTTGAAGCGCGCGAGTTCGAGCGCGGTCGGCGGATGCTCGGTCAGCACCTTCGGATCGATGAAAGCCTGTGCCTGCGCGACGTCGCCCCAGCGGATCGTGCCGGCATACGCCTTCAAGGTGTCTTGCAGCACGGTCTCCCTCGAACGCATCTTGTCGGTCGCGCACGCGGCCAGCAGCGCTGCGGTCAGCACGAGCATCACATAGCGGCGCATGGCATTCCTCCCAACGGCTCGATCGATCGCGCGATTGTGCCGCAAGCCGGTGACGAACGTCAGCGTTTGGCGAGCGCGACGAAGCGCGCCTCAAGCGTCGCCGCGTCGCCGCCGTCGGGCAGCGCCACGCGGCAGCGCACGCGCAGGCGCCCTTTGCCGCGCGTGCGCAGCGCCGCGAAGAACTCGTCGAAGGAGCTGTCTTCGTCGAGCTCGGCCACGGCGCCGAAGTCCTGCCAGACCGGTGCCAGATAGCGCACCGTGCTGTCCTGGACGTAGATGTCGCAGTCGAGCCCGCGCGCGTCGACCGCCAGCTTCAGCAAGCCCCAGCCGGCCAGCGTCATCAGGCTGGCCAGGCTGCCGCCGAACGCGCAGCCCTTGTCGTTGATGTTCGGCGCGAGCGGCGCGACGAGGGTCAGCGAGTAGCCGTCGTAGGCGGCGACCGACAGCGCCATCGCGCGGGCGAGCGGAATGTCGGCGAGGAGCTCGCGCTCGAAGGCCACGGCACGCTCGGTCGAGTCGGTCCGGTTGGATTCGGATGGATTGGAGTCGGTCACTCGCGCTTGCGCTTCGGATCGGGGCGCGCGAGTGTCCACGAATCGAACGTGCGCCTCAACCGCGCGATCCGCCGCCGTCGCGGCGGATCGCCGTCACGTTCAAGGATCGAAGCCGTTGCGGAACAGCGTTCCGGTGCCCGCCTGCAGGCTGAAGTTGGCGATCACGAAACCGGGCAAGGCGGGAGCCCCGACCGGCGTGGCGTCGGCCAGCGAGCACAGGCCGAGGTAGACCGGCCCCATAGGGCAAGCGATGCCGTCATAGACCTGGTCGTCGTAAGGGAGGCCGCGGGCGTCGGTGGAAAGGAGGTACGTGGTGCCGCCGAAGAGGTTGTAGGCGTTGCGCACGATGTAGTACCCGCCGGCGTCGGTCACCCCGACATCCCTGTGGCTCAGATCCTGGCTCGCCCACAAGTCGACGGCGACGTTGCCGATGCCCTGGCCGCTCTCGTCAGTCACCCGACCGAAAATGGCATCGACCGCGAGGTTGTCGAAGTCGATTCCACTGGCCTGCGCGCCCTGAGCCAGAACGATGGGAGTACCTATCGTCGGATCGCAGGAGCCCGTGAAGTCGCAATCGATGCCGTCGTAGATCTCCGTGAAGGAGCTGCCGCTCGATTGCGCATAGAAGGTCCCGCCCGGAATGTCCGAGGCCGAGTAGGACCCGTCGGGCAGCAGGGAGGCCTGGGCAACCATGCGTCCCAGCGCGTCGTAGATGAAGATCGCTTCGTAAGGCGCAGATTGCGGCGGAAAGCCCGGCGGCACGCGCATCTCTACGCGGCCGTTGATCGAGCCGTTCGCCTGCAGCGCCAAGTCGATGTGGCTCAGGTCGCCGCCGTCGTGCGACGCGAAAACGACCGTCGCCGCGGTCAAATCGCACCCGGGATACAAATAGCGCTCGCAAGGCGCGCCCGGATAGACGGCATCCAGATGTGTGGGACTCGTCACCCAGACGTAGTAGCTGCCGGGCGATACGCCGGCCATGGCGTAGTGGCCGTCCGAACCGGTGTACGTCGTAGCCACCTCACCGAGGGTCTGCGAATCGAGCAGGACGACTTGCGCATCCGCGACAGGGTCCTGCGTGGCGGCGTCGACGACTTGTCCTGTCAGGCTCGGAAGCGGATGGAGGTCGAACGTCGTCTCCGCCTGCTGCCCGAATTCGACGGCGATCGGCGTCCCGTGCCCGAGCACGGTGGCGCAATCGGCGGTGCAATCGATGCCGTTCCACAATTGCGGGAAGAAGCCTCCGACCGAAACGACGGCGAAATAGCTGCCCGGCATCAGCGGACCGGCGAGCGCATCGACGCCGTTCACGCTGCTCGAGGACGCGACATACCCTCCCGAGGCGTCATAGATCGTCAACGACCAGAACAGATTGTTCAGGACAGGCGAAGCGACGACGGCATGGATACTCGCCAGACGCGGAAGATCGAAGTCGATGTCGGACGTCAGTTCGTCGCGTACGACCGCGATCGGCATGCCGGTGAGGGGAATGCACGATTGCTGCAACGACCCAGCGCAGTCGACCTGATCCCACAACTCGCTGCCGTACGGAGCGGCCGCCGCATAAGCGTAGTACTCACCGGTCAGCAGACCCTGAAAGACATACCGTCCAGCTCCGTCGGTCGTCGCCGCCGTCGTGAACGGCCACGGGGCGAGCGGAGCGCCGTTGCTGTCGAACAGCCAAACCGAGGCGCCTTCAATGGGTTCGCCGGTCGATCGATCGCGTACTGCGCCGGCGATGCGGCCGCCGACGTCGAGAGCGATGTCGACATCGGATACCGTCGCGCCGTCGGCGACGGCAATCGCCTGCGCGCCTGCGTCGATGCAAGGTTGCACCCCCGTGAAGAGCGATCCCGGACAAGGCTGGTCCGGATAGAACTCGGGCACGAATGTGCCGTTGGAAACGTCGGCGAAGACGTAGAACGATCCTGCGTTGGTTTGCAGCTCGTAGCTCCCGTCCGGATTGGTATAGGTGGTCACGCCCCAGAAGCCGTCGGCACTCAAGGTTTCGACGCTGGCAGACAGCGGGTCGTCGTTGCGGTGATCGGAAATCCGGCCGGCGATCGCGCCCGTCGGGTCGAGCGTGACGAAGGCCGTGCCGGAAGGACCGTCATTGCGCAATCGTGCGAAATAGATCGTCGGATGCGTACGCGTATCCAAGGCGACGCTCGCAGCGAGACCGAAAGAGTCGTCGTCGTGCGCTACCGCCTGCCCATCGCCACGGGGGCACGCGTCTGCGAACAACGTGATCTCGGTATCCAACGACGAAGCCGCGGTGCCGAGCCGCAGAAGGGACGGCTCCCCCGGCAGGATGCGCAGCCACGCCTCGGAGCCGGCTTGTCCGGCCCCCGCCAACGCCACATCGATCTCGTGACCGGCGCTCAGGTCGAGCGCCGCCTCGCAGCGCCCGCCCGTCTCGGCCAGCGCCGCTGCCGCCATGCGCCGAGCAGCGGGCGACCGCGCTGGCAGCAAGGGTTGCATCGCCGAAGGCTGCGGCGACGTCAGTGCGCGATCGAGATTGTCCACGAGATGGGAAACCTGCAGCCACTTGCGCGAAAACGCGACCTCGTCCGCGAAGCCGGCGACGCGGGCGCCACGCAGAACCGCGTCCAAGCTCGCGCGCATGTCGACGGCGGCCTTTTTCGTCTCGGCAGCGGCGGAATGCGCACCGGCGCTGCCGTCGGCTGCGGCGGCCGAAGCCGCGTAGGCTTGCGCAGCCAATGTGCGCAGACGCGACACGGCCATCGTCGACGCCGACGGCTGCGTCTCGGCCGCGCGTACTGCGGCGGCCATTCCAATCGACGCGACGAACGCGGCGACCACGAATCCAGCGACTCGACGCATGAAATCCCCTCGCCCTGATCGAACGCGCCGGCGGCGCGTTCATCATCGCAAGGATCGCATTCGCTCAGCGGTGTAGGCAAACTGAAATGAAGATGGCATCGCCTCTCCCCATGTCTCGACCGCTCGCCGGCGCCACCCTCGTCGTCACGCGGCCATCCTCCACGTCGGCGGCACTCTCGCAGCGCATTCGGCGCCTGGGTGGATCGGTGGTGCGCCTGCCAGGACTGTCGCTTCGCGCCGCGTCTTCCGTCGGGGTGCTTTCGCTTCTCGGTCACGCGAATGCGTTCGATGCCTGCATCTTCAGCAGCCCGGCAGCCGTTCGATATGCGCGAATGGCGTTGCCGTCGCTGCAGATCGCACCGCACGGCAGCATTTTCGCCATCGGAGCAGGCACCGCGCGCGCGCTCGCGCGGAACGGCGTCCGAGCCGTGGCCCCTGATGAACGCAGCGACAGCGAAGGGCTGCTCCAATTGTCCGCGCTGGCGGCCGTCGAAGGGCGGCGTATCGCCCTCGTCGGCGCGCCCGCTGGGCGCGACCTGATCGCTCCCGCGCTGCGCCGGCGTGGCGCCGCCGTCGAGGAGATCCACGTATACGAACGCGTCGCACCACGGCTGACGCGAAAGCACTTCGACGCGCTGGCCGGGGCGGAGGATCCCTTGATCACACTGCTGTCCAGCGCGGAAGCACTCGGCCATCTCGTGGAACTGCTGCCGACGGCGCTGTTGCAGCGTCTGCAGCGCCAAAGCCTCGTCGTCAGCAGCGAACGCCTCGCCGACATCGCGGCCGGCCGGGGCTTCTCGAGCGTCTTTCGCGCCGCTTCGGCGACGCCCGCCGATCTCGTGGAGGGAGCGGCACGCGCATTGGCGCATCATCGGCTGTGAGCCGACCCGCCTGCGCACCCGACAATGTGAACGCGCCGGTCATCTTGATTGCTGCCGCGGCCGGCACGTTCGGCTAGCATGCGGCGCATGAGCGAGGACATCGACACCCTGCCATCTCCCCGAGCGGACGACGCGCACGAGCGCGCGCCCTCCGCGCGAACTATTGCCGGACAGCATTCGCCACGCCCGAAGGCGAGCTTGCTCTGGCTGATCGTCCTCGCCGCGCTCGTCGCCGCGGGCATCGCGCTGTGGCGCGTATACCTGATCGAAAACGGCCAGTCCGCCGCGCAGGCCGCCGCGCGCGCGGAACTCGTCGCTCGGCTGGACGAACTGACGCGCGGTGCGGATCAGCGCAAGCGCGAACTCGACAGTCTGCGCTCGCGGGTCGCCGACGCCGACGGCGTGAACAAGAGCGTTCGCGAGGAATTGCTGGGTCTGGGCGAGCGCTCGCGCCATCTGGAAGACGCCGTCGCCAACCTTGCTGAGCAGCGCCAGAGCGGACGCGATGCGCTGGCGATGAACGAGGCGGAATTCCTGCTGCAGATCGCGCAAGAACGTCTGGCGCTGTTCCATGACGCGGCCGCTGCGGCTACCGCCTACAAGCTTGCCGATTCCGCACTTGCCGCCGCCGAAGACCCGGTATTCGCCTCGGTGCGCCAGACGATCGGCGCCGAGCTGCAGGCGCTGGACGCGAGCAAGCCACTGGAGACGCAGGCCACGCTCGCCGCGCTCGAACGCGTGCGTGCGCAATTGCCGGCGCTGGCGACCGAGCACGCGGCGAACGCCGATGCCGCGCAGCCCTCGCGCTGGCAGGGTTTTCTCGCGCAGTTCGTCCACATCAGCCACGACACCGACCTCGACGCGACCGCCAGCCGCAATGTCGAGCTGACGCGTGCGCTGACGGCCATCGATCTGCGTGCTGCCCAAGCGGCTCTGCTGGCTCGCGACGAGGCAGGCTACAAGGCCGCAGTGGCGCGCGCGCGCGGCGGCCTCGCGGCCGGCTTCGACGCGCAGGCCGCCCCCACCCGGGCCGCGTTGGCCGAACTCGACCGGCTGGCGACGCAGCCGCTGGCGCCGGCGCTGCCTGAACTCGGCAGCGCGCTGAAGGAACTGCGCAACCTGCGAGCGACGCGCGTGCTGTCGCAACCGGCGGTCAAGCACGCGGCGCCGGAGGCGCCTGCCGTCGCGGCTCCGCAAAGCGAGACGGGCACATGAAACTCTGGCGCACTCTGCTGTTGCTGCTGATCGTCGCGGTCGCCGCCGCATTCGCCTGGCACTGGCTCGCGGCCGATCCGGGCTACGTGCAGCTGCGCGTGCGCGGCACCACGATCGAAACCAGCGTCGTCGTCGCGGTCGCCTTCCTGCTGCTGCTCTGGGCGGCCTTGTCGGCGCTGTGGTGGCTGCTGCGCTTTCCGTTTCGCGCCTGGGGCCGCTCGGTCAAGCGGCGCGGTCGCGAACGCCTCGCCGGCGGGCTGACGTCGTTCGCCGAGGGCGACTACGCGCAAGCCGAACGCGAACTGGCCAAGGCGGCCAGCCACGAGGCCTTCCGCACGCCGGCCTTGCTCGTGCTCGCGCGCGCGGCGCACGAACGCGGCGCGGCCGAACGCGCGACGCAGGCGCTCGACGACGTCGGCCCGCGCGGCGCGCGCGCCGCCGACGCAATGCGCGCACGCTTCCTGATCGAGAACGGGCGCCCTGCCGATGCGCTGGCGTTGCTGAAGCCGAAAGCGGCGACGAACGATCTCTCGCTGCGCGGCTGGCGTCTGCTGATCGATGCCGCGCTCGCTGGCGGCGACACGCAGACCGCGCTGGATGCACTGCCGGCGCTCGCGCGCAGCCAGTCGCTGACGCCGGAGACGCAGGCCGCGCTGGAGATCCGCGTGCTCGGCGCGGCGCTGGCCGGGGCGCCCGATGCCGCGCGCCTGAACGCCCTGTGGAGCGGCGCCAGCCGAGCGCAGCGGCGCCGGCCAGAGCTTGTCGCCGCGTTCGCGCGCCGCGCGGCCGCGCTCGGCCAGACGCTGGCCGCGATGGACGAAATCGAATCGGCCGAGCGCCGCGAGTGGAGCGAAGACCTCGCCGCCTGCTACGCCGAACTCGGGCCGGATGAACTGCCGGTGCGCGTGCGCAAGGCGGAAGGCTGGTTGGCCATCGCGCCGAACAGCCCGGCGCTGCTGACGACGATCGGACGTCTATACGTCCAGCAGTCGCAGTGGGCCAAGGCCGAGGAACCGCTCGAACGCGCGCTCGGCCTGGCCGAGTCGCCGGCCGCATGGGAAGCGCTGGGCGAGTGCTACCGCGGCGAAGGCGACCTCGCCACTGCGAACGCGTGCTTCGCCAACGCCCTGCATGTCGCACGCGGCGAAGCCAGCGCGAAGGTCGGCCCGCGCCTGCCGCGCGGTCCGGTCGACACGCGGCCGATCGCGTTCGAGGAACGCAGCGAACACGGCGTGCCGCGGTTGCCGGTCGCAAAGTGACTCGCGCGCAAGGCTGACCTGACCCGCCAGCGCACGGCAGCGGCGGCGCCGACGGAACGAGGCCTGCCGCTACCTCAGCGGTGCACCAGTTCCATCCCGTCGACGCGCCCGTTGACGACCCGCGCGATCTGCACGAAGCGGTCGTCGCCGAAATCGTAGATCCAGCTCTCGCGCCGCTGGTCGCGCCAGCGCTCCACGCCGGGCGCGGGGCGCCTGACGATCGTGTCGGTCTCGCTGCGGCGCGAGGCAGGTTCGCCACAGCGCGCGTATAGCTCGCCTACGCTGAAGCCGGCATAGTTGAAATTCGGATTGCAGTCGTCGCCGATCGTATCGACGCCGTAGCCGAGCGTTTCCTCGCGCATCAGCACGCCGTCGCGGAAGATCATCTGGCGCATCAGCTGGCGCGGACCGAAGTTGTAGTACCACACGTCGAATTGCACGGCGCGCTGCTGCTCCAGCGGACCGTCGGCGCCGATCACGTCGATGTTGGTGTAGCGGTCGGTCCAGAACGGATCACCGCAACGCTCGCGCACCTGGAAGTCCTGCGCGCCGGGGTCGACCAGGCGATTGCCGCAACGCATCGCGAACGCGCTCGGCGCGGCGAACAACAGGATGAGAACGAGCAGGACGGTTCGCTTCATGACGGCACTCCGGGGTGCAGGATCGACCGCGCCGAGGGACGCTAGTTCCGCATCGCCAGTATAGAGGCCGCTTCAAAGACCGTGGATGCCGGCGCGGCTGCTGAGGATTTCGTCGATCACGCCGGGCGGACAGTCGAAGTCGTCGTAGTACAGGTGGTCGCGCGGGAGTCCGGCTCGCGGGAATTCGCGCAAGCCGGCGTCGATCATCGTCGGCGGCCCGCTCATGTAGACGTCGAACCCGCGAAGATCGGGATGGTCGTGCAGCAGCGCCTCGTGCACCAGGCCCGTGCGCATGCCGTCGGCCTGCGCGGCGTCCGACACGACCGGGACGAAGCGGAACGAAGCGATCTCGCGCGCCCAGCGTTCGACCGCTTCGCGCAGGTACAGGTCGGCCGCGGCGCGCACGCCCCAGTACAGCGTGATCGGCCGGCGCGTGCGGATGTGGAGGAAATGCTCGATCAGGGCCTTCACCGGAGCGAAGCCGGTACCCCCGGCCATCATCAGGATCGGCCGCTCGCTGTGCTCGCGCGGCACGAACGTGCCCATCGGGCCTTCGATGCGCAGCACGCTGCCGGTCTCCATCGCCCCGAACACGCTGCTGGTGAAGCCGCCGCCGGCGACGCGCCGCACGTGCAGGTCGATCGTGCGGTCCGTGTGAGGGGCATTGGCGATCGAGAATGCGCGTTCGCGTCCGTCGTCGAGCAGCACGTGCAGGTATTGCCCGGGGAGCCGGCGCATGCGCTCGCCGCCGGGGGAATCCAGAGTCAGCTGGATCACGTCCTCGCTGAGCTGCTTCTTGCCGACCACCTCCATCGCGAACCGGCGGCGCGGGATGTCAGCCCCGGAAGCGACTTCGCCGACCGCGATGACCAGATCGCTCGTCGGCCTGACCTGGCAAAGCAGCACGCGCTGGCGGCGTTCGAGCGCGCTCGCGGCGTCGGCCGGCGCATCGCGCAGATAGACGCATTCGCCCGATACCAGCGTCGCCTTGCAGCTGCCGCAGGCGCCGCCCACGCAGGCATACGGGAACGCCAGGCCCGCTCGGTGAGCGGCCTGAAGAACGGTTTCGCCGGCGTCGACGGGAAATTGCAGGCCGCTGGCCTGGAGGGTGACGGTGTAGGACACCCGCCGATTCTGACCGAAGCGCGCGCTTTTCCAAAACGCCGCCTGCGCGCCCATCGGCATCCGCGCCTTCCCGCAGCGGCACGGAGTCGATCTAATACGAGTCCGTTCCGCGCGGAAACCGCCATGAGCCTCTGGAAAAGCCCGATCGACCTCGACCGCATCAACGGCTGGAACCGCAACACGCTGGTCGAGCACCTCGGCATGCGCGTGACCGAGATCGGCGACGACTTCGTGCGCGGCACGATGCCGGTGGACGCCCGCACGCACCAGCCGTTCGGCCTGCTGCACGGAGGCGCGTCGGTCGCGCTGGCCGAATCGCTCGGCAGCCTCGCGGGCAACCTGTGCATCGACTCCGGCGCCGAGCTGGCGGTCGGCCTCGACATCAACGCCAACCACGTCCGCAGCGTCACCAGCGGCCTGGTGACCGGCACCGCCCGCCCGCTGCACCTCGGCCGCACGACACAGGTGTGGGAAATCCGCATCGAAGACGAGCATGCGCGCCTGGTGTGCATCTCGCGGCTGACCTTGGCGGTGGTGCCGCGACCGTCGCCGAAGGCCGTCTGAGCCGATGCCGGTGAACGCGACGCCTTATTCCGGACTGTCACCCGACGTCGTCCTCGATGCGGTCGAGGACGCCGGTTTCGAGACCGATGGCCGCCTGCTCGAACTGGCGAGCTACGAAAACCGCGTGTATCAAGTCGGCCTCGAAGACGGCGCGCCGCTGGTGGCGAAGTTCTATCGGCCCGGCCGCTGGAGCGACGCGGCGATCGCCGAGGAACACGCGTTCGCGCTCGAACTGGCGGCACAGGAACTGCCGGTGGTCGCCCCGCTGCTCGTCGACGGGGCTTCCCTGCTGACCCACGCCGGCTTTCGCTACGCGTTGTATCCGCGCCGCGGCGGCCGCGCGCCGGAACTCGAATCGCCCGATCAGCTCGCCTGGATGGGCCGCCTGCTCGCGCGCATGCACGGCGTCGGAGCGCGCTCGCGCTTCCAGGCCCGCGGCACGATCGACACCAACACGTTCGTGCGCGACGCCGCGCGCGCGACGCTGGCGTCGGGGCTGCTGCCGGAACGGCTGTCCGCCGTCTATCGCGCGCGCACCGGCGCGATCGCGGCAGCGATCGACGATCGCTTCGCGGCGCTCGAACCCGTCGCGCGCATCCGTCTGCACGGCGACTGCCACGCCGGCAACGTGCTGTGGACCGACTTCGGCCCGCATTTCGTCGACCTCGACGATGCCCGCACGGGGCCTGCGGTGCAGGACCTGTGGATGCTCGCGACTTCGCCGCGCGCGCTCGATGCGCTGCTCGAAGGCTATGGCGAATTCCGCGACTTCGATTCGCGCGAACTGCAGCTGATCGAGCCGCTGCGCATCATGCGCCAGGTGCACTGGGCCGGCTGGGTCGCTGCGCGCTGGCACGATCCTGCATTCCCGCGCGCGTTCGCCTACGTCGGCGAAGCGCGCTGGTGGGAGCAGCATCTGAACGACCTGGCCGAAGCCGAGTGGCAACTGGCTTCGGATCGAGATGGCGAATGACGTCGCCAGCCGATTCGTGGCGCGGCTCGCGACAGACGTGAAACTCGTTTCAGACGAATAAAGCCGTTCGCTTCGGCGCCTACTTCCGGCTTCACCGTCGACGCGGCGATTCGAAACATTTCTATACACATTTGGCGAGTTTCCTCGCCACGCACCGCTCTGGACGCGCCGATCCTCACCCTATACTGGCCGCGCCTGTGGGGTGCATCGCGGCGCCACCCATCTTCCGGGTTCGCTTTCGTCGTTCGAGAAGCAACGCGTTCCGTGCGAAAGGGAATGGCAGCGATGTTCTGTGCCCGCCTGCGTCATACGCTTTTCGTGCCATCGCTCGCCATGAAACGCCTTTCCGAAGACGACATCCGCGCCCACATCGAAAGCGCCATCGAAGCGAGCGACGGCGATCTTTCGCAATGGATGACGGACATGCAGCACGAGCTGCGCCAGATCGCGCATCGGCAGCGCCGACGCGGCGCGGCCGGTGAAACGCTGTCGACGACGGCGCTCGTCCACGAGGCGTACCTGAAATTCGCCGGCTCGCCGGAGCTGTTCGAACAGATCGACCGGGCGCATTTCCTCTCGCTTGCAGCGCGCGCGATGCGACACATCGTGATCAACCATGCGCGCGACCGTGTCGCGCAGAAGCGTGGCAGCGGTGCGCATCACGAGACGCTCGGCGACGGCTCGCAGATCGGCGGCGACCTCGGCGAGGCAACTCGGATTCTCGAGCTCAACGACGCGCTCGACCAGCTCGAACGCGTGCGCCCACGCCTGGCCCAAGTCGTGCAACTGCGCTATTTCGCCGGGTTGAGCGAAGCTGAGACGGGCGAGGTGCTCGATCTCGACTCCAGCACGGTGAGACGAGACTGGCTCAAGGCGCGCGGCTGGCTGTACGACAAGCTGCACCCGGATTCGGCCGGCTGATGGATCCGGCAAGCGAGGACTGGGAACGCCGCGAGGCGCTGCTCGACCGCCTGCTCGATGTGCCGCGCACCGAGCGTGCTGCGTTCGTCGAGGCGATTGCGCGCGAGAACGTCGCCGATGCGGATGCCTTGCGCAGCTGGCTGGCGGGGATCGAGCGTTCGACGGACTACCTGGAGCCGAGACCGGCCGAAGCGGCTGACGGCCGTGGCGCCAGGGCCGTCGGCAACTGGCGCGCGACGACGCCGATCGGACGCGGCGGCATGGGCGAGGTCTGGATCGGCGAGCGCGCCGACGGCCTGTTCGCCAAACAGGTTGCGATCAAGTTCATCCGCGACGACCGTCCGCAACTGGCACGCCACATCGAGTCCGAGCGGCGCGTGCTGGCCGCCTTGCGGCATCCCGGCATCGTGCGCCTGCTCGACGCGGGGACGACGGCGGAAGGTCACCCGTTCCTCGTGACCGAATACATCGAAGGCATGACGCTCGATGCCTGGCTCGAGCGCGAGCAGCCGAGCCTGCCACGCCGGCTCGATCTGTTCAGGCAGATCACCGAGGCGGTCGCGTACGCGCACGAACTTCTCGTCGTGCATCGCGACATCAAACCGGCCAACGTCCTCGTCGACCGCGCCGATCGCGCGCACCTGCTCGACTTCGGCATCGCGCGCGTGCTGGCTGACCCGATCGACGCGACCCGGGCGACGCAAATCGCGTTGACGCCGGAATTCGCCGCACCGGAGCTGATCGAGGAGAACGTCGCGAGCGTGCGCTCGGACATCTACGCGCTCGGCGGGGTGCTCTATCTCCTCATGTGCGGGAAGCCGCCGCTGTCATTGCATGGGCTGTCGCTCGGCGCGATGGTCGCCACGATTCGCGATGAAACGCCGCGCGCGCCGAGCACGGTCGCGCCGCCAGGCGCGCTGCGCGGCGAATCCAGCCAGCTCGTCGCCGACCTCGACGCGATTTCGCTGAAGGCGCTGAGCAAGGCGGCATCGGCCCGCTACGGCACGGCCGAAGCGCTGCTCGCCGATGTCGACGCCGCGTTCGCGCGGCGGCCGATCGCCGCACGCGCGCCCGACGCCCTCGATCGTGCCCGCCGTTATCTGCAGCGGCACCGCGTCGCGATGGCCGTTGCGGCGCTGATCGCGCTGCTGCTGCTCGGCGGCATGGCCGGAACGCTGTGGCAGGCGCACGAGGCACGCGTGCAGCGCGACCGCGCCGAGGCGGAGGCGGCGGGCGCCGCGGCGCAGGCCAGGGCGGCGAACGCGGTCCGCGACTTTCTCGTCGGCGTGTTCGAATCGGCCAATCCGGAAATCACCGGCGGCAAAGCGCCCAACGCGCTGGAGCTGATCGATACCGGCGTGCGCCGCGCGGAAATCGATCTGCGGCAACAGCCGCAGATGCGCGCGCACATGTTCTCCGCGCTCGGACGCACCTATATCGGGCTCGGCGAATACGCCAAGGCGGCCGCGCTCCTCAAGAGCGGTCATGACGCTGCCGTGGCCGCATCGGGCGAGAATTCGGCGCTGGCTGTCGAGCTGGCGCTCGGCTACGCCAGCGCCGTCGGCCACGGCGACGGTCCGTACGACGAGGCGCGCGCGATGCTGGAAGGCATCGTAGGACGCACCTCGCGCAGCTCCAGCGGCGAATCCGCGCGCCAGACCGCCGTCGCCGCCTACCAGCTGGCCACCCTGCAGCGGCGTGTCGGCCGGCTCGACGAGGCGGACGCGAATTTCAGCCGCTCGATCGAAGATCTACGCGAACTCGGCGTGACGGCCGAAACCGACCTGGCGGAAGCGCTGCATCAATATGCAGGCCTGGAGGAGGCCCGCGGCCGTCGCAGCGAGGCGATCGAACGCCTGCGACAAGCCATCGCGATTCGCGAGCGATCGACGACCGGGTCGGCGACGGATGTGAATCTGCTGCGCGTCGAGCTGGCCACCCTGCTCGGCAGCGCGGGGAAGAACGACGACGCGGTGGCGATCCTGGAGGAAGCCGTCGAGGCCAACCGCGCGATCTACGGTGATGCGCACCCGCGTACGTTGGAAAGTTCGGCCTGGCTCGGCCGCGCGCTCGTACGCCAATCCGATTTCAAGAAGGCCGATGCGATCCTCGAACGCGCGTCGGCGGCCTCGCGTGATCGATATGGCGACGACGCCGAAAGCACGGCGCAAATCGAAATCGCCCTGGCCGCGTCGAAGTTCGCGCAGGGCGATCTCGATGCGGCGATCGCGCTCGGCGATCGGGTGCGCCGCTACGCGATCGCGCACGGCGGTGCGGACAGTTATCGCGCGATCGTCACCACCCAGAATTCGGCCCGATTCCATCTCGCCGACGGCAACTACGACGAAGCGGAGCGGATCGCGCAATCGGTGCTGGCATCGCTCGAACGCATCGGCTCCGCCGGCACCAGCGATGCACTCGAACTGCTCGGCAACATCCGCCAGTACAAGGGCGACCCGCGCGGCGCGCGCAAACGGCACGAGGAAGCGCTGGAGGCGCTGCGGCGCAACGGCGACGAAACGAGCTTCGACGTGCAGATGCTCGAGGCCGAGCTGGCCGAGGACGAGCGCGACCTCGGCGATCTCGACGCCGCCCGCCGCCACGCGCACGCAGCGCTCGACGGACTGGTGCGCATGGACCAGTCGTCGAACGACAAGATGATCGTCAACGTGCGCTACCTGCTGGCGCAGTTCGACGCGCTCGACGGCCGCTGCGGAGCCGGCGTCGCCGATGTCGAAGCGGTGGTCGCACAGGATCGCGCGCACGCGCAGACCAAGCTCCAGCGCTGGCGCGCGGCCTATGCGCAGTTCGTGCTCGGCCTGTGCCGGCGGCAGCAGCCGGGCGCCGATGTCGCCGCCGCGAACGCGATGATTGCGGAGGCGGCGAAGTTCCTGCGCGAGTCGCCGCTGGCCGATCCGCACATCAAGCGGATCGTCGAAACGACTCGGTAGGCTCGACGATCGGCGCGATCGTTCGCCGCGCAAATCCGCGCGCGCGCTCAGCCTTCGTGCGCCGTGGCGCTGCGCAACAGTTTCTGCGCACGGCGCACCATGTCGAACCAGATCAGATTGATCGTGAGCCGGATGGCCATGCCGACCGCAGCGCCTGCGACGATGGTTTCGGGCGGACACGTGGACTCCGGGTCGTCGATCCGCATCGGCACTTCGTACAGCACGACGGCCATGCCGGCGCCGACGAAGGCCAGCGCGATCTTCGCCAGTGCCGCGCCCGACGGCCTGCGGCGCAGCAGCGCGATGTTGGCGGACATTCCGAAGACGGCGATGCCCGCATGCACCGCCGTCTCGATCGCCAGAATGGAAACCGGGCCCTCGTCCGCTTCGCTGCCGAGCAGCACGAGACCGACCAGAACGAACAATGCGTTGAAGGCGCACAGGACGAGGTCCGCGATCAGCCAGCGGGAAACGACGGGCGAATACGCGTCGGTAGTGGCGCCCGGCGCAATGCCGGCCGAAGCCGGCTCCTGCGGGAGGGATTCCATGGCGATATCGTGGCGGCCGCCCTGCGCGCTCAAAACGGACGCACCGGCATCCAGCCCTGGTCGCCCTCGACCTTGAACGCGTAGAAGTCGCGCGGCGCGGTCATCGCGAAGATCGCTCCGCCGAGGAATCCCGTGGCGTTCGCGAGTGCCTCTCCGCCGATCATAAACAACACGAACCCGAGCACGATCTGCACGCCCAACACCATGAGCAGGAGAACCAGGCCTTTGCGCCACATGCCCTTGGCGAGGTAGTAGAAGAGTCCGAACATGAACGCCAGCAGGCAGCTGGAGAACGGCGGCCGCAGTTCCTTCGATGTGGCCACGCGTTCTTCAACCGACCGCCCGGCAACGGCAAATCGGTTGGCCTTGAGGCCTCCATGCTTCAGCATGCCCTTGAAGTAGGTTTTCCAGCGTTCGGACACGTCCAGCGCATCGATGTCGACAGTGGCAGGCCTGGCTTGAGTGGGGCCGACGGCATTCGCATTGGCATTCATGGGTAGGGTTCCCGTATTGTCGATTTGGCGGCCGTCGGCGATCGCGCCGGCCGGTCTTGTGGAGAAAGTGGAAGCGGCCCGTCCGGCGGACGATCGGATCGCGTCCGGTCCGATCGACGGCATGCCCCGACGACGGCGAGCCGCACATCGGCGTGCGGTGGCCGCGGCTCCGGCGAGCCGGCGCCGCGCCCGTGCATTCGGACGGTGCGCGGTCAGCCCTTCTTGATCAGCGCCTCGATCTTCTTCGCACGATCGGGCGATGCCGGGTGCGAGGACATCAGTCCACCGCCGCCGGGCAGCTTCTTGAACAGGCTCACCATCGCGTTCGGGTCGTAGTGGTGCTTGACCATGAAGCGGTAGCCGTAGGCGTCGGCCTCGCTTTCTTCCTTTTGCGAGAACTGCGCATTGACGAAGCTTTCGGCGACGCCGCCGATGTCCGATGCCGCCAGCCGGCCGGCTTTGCCGCCGGTCGACGCGGCTCCCTGGCGCGCCGCGCGCGTCATCAGCGCGGTGCGCATCTTCGCCTTGGTGTGCCCGAGCTTGGCGTGACCGATCTCGTGGCCGATGACGCCGCGAATCTCGTCGTCGCTGGCGACGTCCATCAGCCCGGCGAACACGCGCACGCAGCCGTTCGCCATCGCGAATGCGTTGACGTCGACGACGACGTACGCCTTGAAATTGAGCTTGATGCCGTCCTCGTTCTCCAGACCCTGGACGAGCTTGGCCAGGCGCTTGGCGTACTTGCTGCCGGGCGGCGCCACCTTGTTGTTCTGGTCCATCCACTGGCAGGCTTCGTCGGCCGACGCGCGGACCTCCTCGTCGCTGAGGGTCGCGCCCTTGGCGGCGTCGGCGCCTGCGCTCAGTGCGCCGCCGAGATCGATCGCGGCCGCATTGCCGGCGAAGCTGGCGGCGAATGCGGCGGCCAGCACCAGGTACTTGAGATTCATCGTGTGTCCTTTTTCGTTGGGTTGGGAAGCGCGCCGCACGCCTACGGCTTGCGGTGGATGTCGAACAGCGTGCCGTTCGCCTTGAGGGACTTCAGCCGCGCGTCGTCGAGCTCGACGACGTCGTCGCGGTCGTATTCGGTCTCGGAGTAGATGTCCCCGCGGCGTTCGTCCTTGCGCAGATCGCGCTTGCGATCCCACAGGCGGCGGGCGACGAAGAACTTGAACGTGCCGCCTTCGATCGCCGCCAGGCGCAGGTCGCCGTAGGCTTCGGCATGGCCGCTCGCGCTTTCGGCGACATGGGACAGTTCCATGCTGTAGACGTCGCCGACTTGCGGCGCGGCAAGCATCGCTTCCATGCGCTTGTCGGTCTCGCCGGAGAAATACGCGCCCAATGCGATCAGCGGCACGAGCGCGAAGAGCGGAATCGTCCAGCCGCGCCGCCTCACGAACGGGATCGGATCTTTGCCGAGCTTGCCGCGGTACTCGGCCGGCTTGGCGACTGCGCCGTTGCCGCAACGCCGGCAGATGAACGAATACGTGCGCCGAGTGACGAACGAAATCAGGTACCAGGCATGCCAGTAGCGATAGTCGACGACGAGATCGAACGATTGGGTGGAATTGCAAATCGGACACAGGTGCACGTCGCCGTCGCCTGCGACGGCGCGATCGCCGCCGGAGCCCCATAGGTAGAACATGTACACCTCCCTGCCGTGTCGTCTGTACAAAGCGGGCGCATGAGCGCCGTGTACATGTCGAATCACCGAACGGAGGCGAAAGCCGTCATTTATTTTTCGCGGCGTTCGCGGGCGGCCGGGCGCGCGACGGCACGACGGCGGAGGCGTGCCATGGCACCCGCGCTGCCGGCCGGAGCCTTCCGAACGAATGTCCTGGCCGCCCGCTGCGCGAACCGGGCCCGGCGCGGCATGGCCCGCGCCTGAGCGCGACTGCGAAATCGGGCCGGTGCGGCGCGCGCCGGCACGAACTTCCGCTACCATGCGCGTCCCGATGAACGTTTCCGCCGATTCCTCCGTGTCGCCCGCGTCGAGCGACCGCCTGCGCCCGCTGCGCTACGCGATCCGCACACCGCTGCTGCTGCTGCACGTGCTGATCAGTGCGCCGCTCGGCGTGCTCGTGCTCAATCCGCTGGCCGCGCGCATTCCCGTCGGCGGTACCTCGCTCGAGAAATTCATGATCCGCTGGTGGTCCGGCGTGCTCGTGCGCATCTTCGGCTTCCGCATCCGCCGCTTCGGCGAGCCGCTGCCGGGCGCCGTGCTGTATGTCGCCAACCACATTTCCTGGCTCGACATCGAACTGATGCACAGCCAGCGTCCGGTCAGTTTCGTCGCCAAGAGCGAGATCGCCGGATGGCCGTTCGTCGGTTGGTTGTCCGGACGCGCCGGCACGATCTTCCATCGCCGCGGTAGCACCGATTCGCTCGCCACGGTGATGGCGACCGTGGTCGACCGCCTGCGCGCCGGCGAACCGGTCGGCGTGTTCCCCGAAGGCGGCAGCGGCCACGGCGATCGCGTCGGCACCTTCCATGCGCGCATCTTCCAGACCGCACTCGACGCCGGGGCGCCGGTGCAGCCGGTCGCGCTGCGCTACGGGCGCGACGGCACGCAGGATCCGCGCGTGCCGTTCGGCGTCAAGGAAAGCTTCTTCGCCAACTTCCTGCGCATCCTCGGCGGTCCGTCGATGGATGCCGAGATCCACTTCCTCGAACCCGTGCCGGCCACGCCCGACGCGCGGCGGCGCATGGCCGAAGAGAGCCGCGCACGCATCGTCCACCTGCTCGGCTATGGCGACTGAGGCGGCCGTGCGGGCGGCCGATTTCAATCCGCCGCGCTGGCTGCGCAGCGCGCACCTGCAGTCGATGCTCGCCTCGAGCGGACTGCGCCGCTGGGCGTCGCGGCATCGCCGCGGCGCGATCGAACGCGACTCGACCGAGTACCTGCTCGACTGCGGCGACGGCGTGCGCCTGCAAGGCTTCCACACACCGCAGACCGTGCTGGGCGTATCGCGCGGCCTGATCGTGCTGCTGCACGGCTGGGAAGGCAGCGCGAATTCCACCTATGTCGTCAACACCGGCGCGCGCCTGCTGCAGGAAGGCTTCGACCTGTTCCGCCTGAACCTGCGCGACCACGGCGACACGCTGCACCTCAACCGCGAACTGTTCCATTCCTGCCGCATCGACGAGGTCGTCGGCGCGGTCGCCGCGATCCAGCGCGAGTTCGAGCCGCGCGCGCTGGCGATATCCGGCTTCTCGCTCGGCGGCAACTTCGCCCTGCGCGTCGCCTTGCGCGCGCCGGCCGCCGGCATTCGCCTCGCCTACGCGCTCGCGGTGTGCCCGGTCGTCAGTCCCGCCAGCGGGCTGTTCGGGATCGAGAACGGACCGTGGTTCTACGAGCGCTATTTTTTATACAAGTGGAGAAGGTCGCTTCGTCGCAAGCGCCGCCTGTTTCCCGACGACGACTGGTTCTCGAAGGAAGACATGGCCGGCAACCTGCGCGAGCTCACACGCGCGCTGGTCCTGCGCCACACCGACTTCGGCTCGCTCGAGAACTACCTGGACGGCTACTCGATCGCCGGCGACACGCTCGCCGCATTGCGCGTGCCGGCGACGATCTTGACCGCAGCCGACGATCCGATCATCCCGGTCGCAGACTTTCGCAAGCTGAAGCTGCCGCCGCAGGTGGAACTGGAGATCGCCGAGCACGGCGGCCACTGCGGTTTCATCGGCGACCTGTCGCTGCGCAGCTTCACCGAGGACTACATCGCACAGCGGATGCTGGCGCACCTTGGCGGCGCAGTGGCCGAGGCGGAACCGGAGCGCGCCGCCGCCGTGATGGCGTAGCGGCGCGAAGTGAGCAGGTTCGCTGTCGCCAAGCGCTTCCGCGGCAGCGGGAATGACGGCAAAAGCGTCTTGCGCGGCAGAACCTGTGCGGGTCGACGTCAGTCCGCCGCCACCGTCCGTCCTCGCGCCCATTCCCGGAGCGCGGCGACGCGTTCAGCCATCAGTACCGCCAGCGGCCGCGTGTTGCGCGTCTCGGCGAGCATCTGCTCCTGCGTCGGCGCCGGCTTGCCCACCGCCGCGTACAACGACGCGACCACGATCTGCTCGATTTCCGCGCCGGAATAGCCGTCGGTCGCCGCGGCGAGCGCAGCGAGATCGTAGTCGTCGGCACGCAGGTCGCGGCGCGCGAGGTGCAGGCGGAAGATGTCCGCGCGCGTCGCCGCATCCGGCAGGTCGACGAAGAACACTTCGTCGAAGCGGCCCTTGCGCAGCAGCTCCGCCGGCAAGGCCTGTACGTCGTTCGCCGTCGCGACCAGGAACACGGGCGCCTTGCGTTCGGCCATCCAGGTGAGCAGATACCCGAGCACGCGCCGCGACACGCCGTCGTCGGCGCCGTCGGTCGCCAGCGCCTTTTCGATCTCGTCGATCCACAGCACGCAGGGCGCCAGCAGCTCGGCGTTCTTCAGCGCCTCGCGCAGGTTGCGTTCGGTTTCGCCGTGGTACTTGTTGTAGAGCGTGCCGATGTCCAGGCGCAGCAGCGGCACCGCGAAGCCGCCGGCCGTCGCTTTCGCGGCGAGGCTCTTGCCGCAGCCTTGCACGCCGAGCAGCAGGACGCCTTTGGGTGGATCGAGCTTGGCTGCGAGCTTGTCGCCGAGGAATGCCGGCTTGCGCTGTGCGATCCATTGCCGCAGGCGTGCGAGGCCGGCGACCTGCGCGAACTGCGCCGTGTCGTACTCGAAGTGCAGCAGGCCGGCGCGATCGAGCAGGGCGTACTTGGCGTAGGCCAGTTCCGGCAGGTCCGCCGCAGTCAGCGCGCCGTCGTCGTAGATCAGCTTGCGCACGATGCGGCGCGCGTCGTCGAGATCCAGACCCTTCAGATTGCGTACGACCGCACGCGCCGCTTCGGCGTCGACGACGACGCGCCGGCCGTCGTTCTCGCGCGAATAGTTGAAGGCTTCCTCGCGCACCAGGGCGGCGATCGCTTCGGCGTCCGGCAGATCGAATTGGAAGCGCGTCGCCGCCGCGTCGAGTTCGGGCGGCAATTCGTAGGCGGCACCGACCAGCACCAGCGTGTGCTCGGCGCAGTCCTGCCTCTGCACGATCTCGCGCAGCAGGCGCAGCGTCATCGGGTAGCGCAGGTACGGCTGAAAATCCAGCAGCAGGAATACGGCCGGTGCGCGCTGCTGCTTGATCGCCTGCAGCATCAGGCTCGCATCCGGCGGGGTCTCGCGCTCGTCCTCGGCATCGAAGTCCAGTCGCTTCAGGCCGTCGGTGATGCTCCAGCGATACAGCGGCCGCAGCGATTGCGCGATCGCGTGGCGAAAACCGGCGACCACGCGCGTTTCGGCGGTGGAATCGACCAGCAGCAGCGGCGTGCGCGCACGCAGCAAAGTGACGAGATCCTGGTGGACGGGCACGGCGCTCGGGGACCGGGGCAATGGGGAGTCGAGGATGCGTTCTGGTAAACGCACAAGCCTAGCATGCCCGCATGAGGCATAATTCCGAGGCTCCGCGCGGCGGCAATTGCCGCAGCATCGAGCGCTCCGTCCCCTACGCAAGCACCGTCCAATCCATGCTCAAGGAATCCATCGACCTGCATCGCCAGGGCCGTCTCGACGAGGCCGAGCAGGGTTATCGCGCACGGCTGTCCGATCATCCGGACGATGTCGAAGCGCTGCACTTGCTCGGTTTGCTGTGCCACCAGCGCGGCGACGACGAGGAAGGCCTGGCGCTGCTCGAACGTGCGCGCGAACTCGCGCCGACCGACGCATCGATCGAGGCGACGCTGGCCGGCGTGTATTTCCGCCGCGGCGATCACGCGGCAGCGAAGCAGGGTTATCGGCATGCGCTGGCGCTGAATCCGAATATCGGCGGCGTGCATTCGGGCCTCGGCCAGATCGCGATGATGCAGCGCGACCTGCCGGCGGCCGAGCAGCACTTCCGCACCGCGCTGCGCGCCGGCGACGACGCGCTCGCGCTGGCCGGCCTCGGCGCGCTGACGCTCGAACGCGGCGACGTGGATGCGGCGCTCGGCTACCTGACGCGCGCGGCCGCGCTGGCTCCCGACGATGCGATCGTGCAGACGATGCTCGGCCAGGCCTTCGTCCAGCGTGGCACGCTCGCGTTCGCCGAGCAGGCCTTCGCCAATGCGCTGCGCCTGCAGCCGCAGCTGCACCAAGTGCGGCAGATGCTGGCGGAGGTCCTGGTCAAACTGGAGCGCGCCGGCGAAGCCGAACCGCATTATCGCGCACTGCTCACCGTGCCCGGCTTCGATCTGCAGGCTTCGGCGGGACTCGGCGATACCGCCGTCGCCGAAGGCCGCCTGGACGATGCCGCGATGTACTACCGTGCGGCGCTCGCGATCGATCCGCGGCGACCGATGCTCGCACGCGCGCTCGGCTGGGTGCTGGGGCAGCTGGGCCGCGACGACGAAGCGATCGCGGCCTACGACGCTTATCTCGCCCATGTACCGCACGATCGCGCGGTGCGCGCCGCGCGCGCCGACACGCTGATCCAGATCGGCCGCCTGCGCGAGGCCCGCGTCGATTGGCAAGCGATCAGCCAGGCCGATCCCGGCGACCTGCAGGCGCACGGCCGCCTCGCGTCGATCGAGGAATCATTCGGCCGCTGGGACGACGCGGACGCCCAAGCCAGGCTCGTTCTGCGCGCAGCGCCGGACGATGCGGACATGCTGTTCCTGCACGCGCGCAGCCTCCTTCGCCGCAGCGACGATGCGGCCGCGCTGGACGTGCTCGAACGGCTGCGCCGCCAGCCGCTCGACGATGCGCAGGCGCGGTTGCGCTGGAATTACCTCGGCCGCTTGCAGGACCGCGCCGGCGAGACGGCGGCCGCCGCGCGCAGCTTCGCCGAAGCGCAGCGCGACCTGCCCTCTTCGCTGCCCGTGCTCGATGATCCGCACGACCTGCAGAGCGCAATCCCGGTCGCCTCCGGCGACGAAACGCGCGCACCGGTGCTGCTGCTCGGCACGCCCGGCAGCGGCGTCGAGCTCGTCGCCGCGCTGCTCGCGCAGCAGCCGCAGCTGCGGGTACTCCGCGACCACTTCGGCGCGGTCACGCGCGGTGAAGATTTCGATCGCGCTCGTTTCGGCGTAGCCGCCGCCTCGCTCGGCCCGCACGACCGCGAGGCGATGCTGGAGCACTATCGGACACGCCTGCCGGCCACGGATGCGGGCGCCGATCGCGTCCTGGTCGACTGGCTGCCGCAATGGGACGCGCCGCTGCTGCACTGGATCCAGGGTGCGATGCCCGGCACGCGCCTGATCGTCGTCGAGCGCGATCCGCGCGACATGCTGCTCAACTGGCTGGCCTTCGGCTGGGCGCAGGGCTTTCCGTGCCCCGATCCCGCGGTCGCGGCGCTCTGGCTGAAGCGTGCGCGCCGTCATCTCCAGGTCGGCGCCGCGTTCGATCCATCACGCCGTCTCGTGGTCGACGCCGACCGCATCCTCGACGATGCCGCGGCCGCCGATGAACTTGCCCGCTTCCTCGACATCGAAACCGTGTCGCGCGGTTCGGCGCCGGAGGCAGCCGCGCGAAGCCCCGGCGGCCTGCCGATGCGTTTCGCGCCGGGCCACTGGCAACGGTACGGCGACGCCCTCGCCGCGCCCTTCCGGCAACTTGCTCCCTGAGGCCCGTCATGCGGACGATCGCGCTTTTCAGTTTGCTGTGCACCGTTTCGATGGGCGCCTGTGCCAAGCCGCCGCAGGCGCTCACGCTGCCGCCCGGCTTCCAGATCGCGACCTACGCCGAACAGGTGCGGGATGCGCGCGAGCTTGCGCTCGGCAGCAAGGGCACCGTCTTCGTCGGCTCGAACGACGCCGGCAAGGTGTACGCGCTGACCGACGCGGACGGCGACGGACGCGCCGAGAAGGTGCGCGTCGTCGCCTCGTCGCTGAAATTGCCGTCGGGTATCGCCTTCCATGACGGCGACCTCTACATCGGCGCGATCAGCCGCATCTATGTGCTGCGCGACATCGAGAACCACCTGGACGATCCGCCCAAGCCCGAACTGGTGACCGACAAGCTGCCGACCGATACGCATCACGGCTGGAAGTTTCTCGCCTTCGGCCCCGACGGACGCCTGTACGTGCCGGTCGGCGCGCCGTGCAACGTGTGCGAGCCGGACTCGCAGCACGCCAAGCTGCTCAGCATGAAGCCGGACGGTTCGGACTGGCGCGACGAAGCCTTCGGCATCCGCAATACCGTCGGCTTCGACTGGCAGCCGGGCACGCACGCACTGTGGTTCACCGACAACGGCCGCGACATGCTCGGCGACGACCTGCCGTCGGACGAACTCAACCGCATCACGAAGCGCGGCGAACACTTCGGTTTCCCGTTCTGCCATCAGGGCGACACGCCCGATCCCGACTTCGCCAAGGACCGCTCCTGCAAGGACGCGACCCCGCCGGTGCTCAAGCTCGGCGCGCACGTCGCTTCGATCGGCATGCGTTTCTACACCGGCACGATGTTTCCGGCCGAATACCGCGGCGCGGCGATCGTCGCCGAGCACGGCTCGTGGAACCGGTCGAAGAAGTCCGGCTATCGCGTGATGACGGTCGAACTCGACGGCGCGACGGTGAAGAACTACCGGCCGCTGGTCGACGGTTTCCAACAGGACGAAAAAGCATCCGGCCGTCCGGCCGACGTCCTGATCATGCCCGACGGCGCCTTGCTGGTGTCGGACGACCTGGCCGGCGAGGTCTATCGCGTGAGCTATTCGGCACCCAAAGGAAAGTGAACACCATGCACCTGCGCAGCGACGATTTTCGCGACATGCAGCCGATTCCGGACGAACTCGCGTTCGCCAAGCCCGGTACGGGCGGCGAACCGATCGCATTGTCGACGAACCGGAATCCGCATCTGGCCTGGTCCGACGCACCGGCGCAGACCCGATCGTTCGCACTCGTGTGCATCGACCCGGACGTGCCGAGCGTCGGCGACGACGTCAACAAGCCCGGACGCCGCATCGCCGCTTCGCTGCCGCGCGTGGAATTCGTGCACTGGCTGCTGGCCGACATCCCGCGCGAGTGCGGCGAACTGGCCAAGGCGAGCTGCAGCGACGGCGTGGTCGCGCACGGCAAGGCGACACCGCACGGCCCGCCCGGCTCGCACCAGGGTCTGAACGACTACACCGGCTGGTTCGCCGGTGATCCGGACATGACGGGCGACTATTGCGGCTACGACGGTCCTTGCCCGCCATGGAACGACGAGCGCATGCATCACTATCAGTTCCACCTGTACGCGCTCGATGTCGCATCGCTCGATTTGCCCGCGCGCTTCACCCTCGCCCAAGTGCGCGCGGCGATGAGCACGCATGTGCTCGCCGAGGCGGTGCTGACGGGCACCTACAGCCTCAACCCGGCCTTGCGCCGCTGATCGTCCTGCCGAAAGGTCCAATCCCTTCATGAACCCGCCTTCCACCGATCCGCACATCGATCTCGCCACCCGCAGCCAAGCCGCGTTCGAACTGGCCAAGCAGGGGCGCGCGCTGGAAGCGGAGCGCGCCTATGCGGATTTGCTGCGCGATGCGCCCGCCCACGTGGAGGCGCTGAATTTTCTCGCGATTCGCGCGCATGCCCGCGGCGATCGCGCCGAGGCGCTGCGCTTGCTCGAGCAGGCACGTGGCGCGGATGCGAAGGATCTGATCACGCGCGTGAATCTGGGCGTGCTGCATCGCGAGCAAGGCAAGCTCGAAGAAGCCTTCGAGGCATTGTCGATGTGCATGGAAGTGCCGCCGGCCGAATCGTTCGTGCCGCGCCTGCGGCTCGCCGAGGTCCTGCAGTCGCTGGGCCGCCACCAGGAAGCGCTGCCGACGTATTTCGGCGCGATCTGGGCGGCGCAGGGGCGCGGGCAGTGGCTCGACAACGCGACGACGCCGCCGGAACTGCGCGCGCTCGTTCTGCACGCGATGCGCTATGTCGAACAGGGTCGCCGCGCGCTGTTCTTCTCGATGCTCAATCCGCTTCGCGACCGCTACGGCGGCACGGCCGTCGCGCGTGTCGAAAAGTCGCTCGCGATCTATCTCGGCGATCTCACCGCGCACCATCCGGAGCCGCAGCAGCGCCCCAAGTTCCTGTATTTCCCCGACCTGCCCGCACCGCGCTTTTTCGATCGCGAGCTGTTTCCCTGGTACGCCGATCTGGAGGCGCAAACCGACGCGATCCGCGTCGAGATGCTGGCCGCGCTCGGAGAAGACAACGGCTTCGAACCGTTCCTCGGCCATTTCGACGATCAGCGCGCGCTGCAGGACCACCTGCGCGGAGAACGCGGCACGCCGGCCTGGAACGCGCTGTTCTTCCATCGCCACGGCGTGCGCTACGAAGAGAACGCACGCCGTTGCCCGCGCACGGCCGCCGCGCTGGACGCCGCGCCGCTGTGCCGCATCCGCGACCATTCGCCGGAGGCGTGCTTCTCGGTGCTGACGCCGGGCTCGCACATCCTGCCGCACCATGGGGTGACCAACACGCGCATCGTGACGCACCTGCCGCTGGTCGTGCCGGACGATTGCGCACTGGTCGTCGGCGGCGAACTGCACCGGTGGGAGGAAGGCACCTGCTTCAGCTTCGACGACACGTTCGAGCACGAGGCGTGGAACCGCAGCGGCGACACGCGCGTCGTGATGCTGCTCGATGCCTGGAATCCCTACCTCACCGAAGTCGAGCAACTGGCGCTGACGGATCTGATCGGCGCGATCGGCGATTTCAACCGCGCCGCCGGCGTGTAGCCGTCAGACGCCCGCCGGCAACGCCGCAAGCAGCACGACGCCGAGCACGATGCGATAGATCGCGAACGGCGTGAAGCGGTGCGTACGGATGTAGCCGAGCAGCCACTTCACGGCGACGAAGGCGGTCACGAGCGAAACCACGAAGGCGATCGCCAGCGCGCTCCAGTCCTCGTGCATCTGCGCGCCGCTCTTGAACGACTTCAACAGCTCATAGCCGCTGGCGGCGAACATCGTCGGGATGCCGACCAGGAACGCGAACTCCGTCGCAGCGGCGCGATTGCTGGTACCGGCCAGCAAGGCGACGAAGATCGTCGCGGCCGAACGCGACGTCCCGGGGAAGACGGCCGCCACGACCTGCGCCAGACCGACCAGCACCGCGACCCGCCAGGTGATCGCGCTGCGTTCGGGCTGCTTCGCCGCGAGCCATTCAGCAGCGAGCATCCAGAAGCCGCCGACGATCAGCGCCCACGCCACTGGCGTCAGCGACTCGGGCAACTTGAAACCGAGCTTCGTCGCGACGAAGCCGAGCACGGCCGTGATCAGGAACGCGACGGTCAGCTTCAGCGCGTAGTCGCGGTTCTCGGCCTTGCCGAGTCCGGTCAGCAGTTGCCACAACCGCTCGCGATAGATCAGGACGACGGCGAGGATCGCGCCGGCCTGGATCACGATGTTGAACACGTCCGAGCGCCGACCGAGCCAATGCTCGGCGATCAGCAGGTGGCCGGTGCTCGATATCGGCAGGAATTCGGTGATGCCTTCGACGAGGCCCAGCAGGATCGGATTGATGACGTCGCTCACGAATCAGCCTTTCGGTAAGGGGAGTTGGTTAGGATCACCGCCGCGGCAAGCATGGTCGGACACGCCTGTGACGCGCAACACCGTTTCCGCTGTCACACAGCATGCGCAATGATGGTGCAAATGTACTTGAAAGTTGCACTATATCAGCGCAACAGGGGTCCGTCATTTTTATTCAATGCATTGATTCCACGGAACATTTCAGAACCTTTTCCGTTGGCACAACCATTGCTGCATTTGCAGCACCCACATCTTGAGGTCTTCCATGTCCGCCCAGAACGTTTTCAAGCTGATCAAGGAAAACGAAGTCGAGTTCATCGATCTTCGCTTCGCCGACATGCTCGGCAAGCAGCATCACGTGACCTTCCCTGCGCATTCGGTCGACGACTCGCTGTTCGAGGACGGCAAGATGTTCGATGGCTCGTCGATCTCCGGCTGGAAGGGCATCAACGAATCGGACATGGTGCTGATGCCGGATCCGGACAGCGCCGTGATCGACCCGTTCATGGCCGACAAGACCCTGCTGCTGCAGTGCGACGTCCTCGAACCGAGCACGATGCAGGCCTATGCGCGCGATCCGCGCTCGGTCGCCAAGCGCGCCGAAGCCTATCTGAAGTCGACCGGCATCGCCGACACCGCCTTCTTCGGTCCGGAGCCGGAGTTCTTCATCTTCGACTCGGTGCGCTTCCGCAACGAGATGGGCCACGTCTCCTACGAGATCGAATCGGAAGAGGCCGCATGGTCGTCCGGCAACGCGTTCGAGGCCGGCAATTCGGGCCACCGTCCCGGCGTCAAGGGCGGCTATTTCCCGGTGCCGCCGGTCGACTCGTTCCAGGACCTGCGCAGCGAGATGTGCAAGGTGCTCGAGCAGGTCGGCATGATCGTCGAAGTGCACCATCACGAGGTCGCGACGGCGGGCCAGTGCGAGATCGGCACGAAGTTCAACACGCTGGTCAAGAAGGCCGATGAACTGATCACGATGAAATACGTGATCAAGAACGTCGCGCACCAGAACGGCAAGACCGTCACCTTCATGCCGAAGCCGATCGTCGGCGACAACGGCTCGGGCATGCACGTGCACCAGTCGCTGGCCAAGAACGGACAGAACCTGTTCGCCGGCGATCTCTACGGCGGCCTTTCGCAGACTGCGCTCTACTACATCGGCGGCATCTTCAAGCATGCGCGTGCGATCAACGCGTTCGCCAACTCGACCACCAACAGCTACAAGCGCCTGGTGCCGGGTTTCGAAGCGCCGGTCATGCTGGCCTACTCGGCGCGCAACCGCTCGGCGAGCTGCCGCATCCCGTTCGTGCACAGCCCGAAGGCGCGCCGCATCGAAGTGCGCTTCCCCGACCCGGTCAACAGCGGCTACCTGACCTTCGCCGCGCTGATGATGGCGGGCCTCGACGGCATCCTCAACAAGATCGATCCGGGCGCGCCGGCCGACAAGGATCTCTACGACCTGCCGCCGGAAGAAGAGAAGAACATTCCGACGGTCTGTCATTCGCTCGACCAGGCGCTCGAGGCGCTCGATCGGGACCGCGCGTTCCTGAAAGCCGGCGGCGTGTTCAGCGACGACTTCATCGACGGCTACATCGACCTCAAGCTGCAGGAGGTCACGCGCTTCCGCGCGGCGACGCATCCGCTGGAATACCAGATGTACTACGCGATCTGATCGAGTTTTGCTCCGTTCTTTCCCGCCCCGGCGGGAAAGAACGGATTCGCTTCGAACGGAAGGATTCACGAACACGAGCGGGCCGATGCATGTTCGTTTGCTTATGCAATTAATGCATTAGCGGGTTGGATGCAGTGGCGAGCGCACGAGGACCCGGTGCCGGAGCACGAAGGAGGCGGCGAACGGTTGTTTCGAATCGCGCAGGGCGCGATGGATGGGAGGGGCGCCTGTTGTGGGCGTCGGACCGCGGGACGCGGCGATCGAGAGGCGACACAGCCTCCAATGCCTGGAGCTTTCGCGCAGGGAGCGTCGATCCGCGCCGGATGCAACACGGCGCGACGAGTCCCATCCGACCGGAGAATCCGCATGCCCGTGCCATCCCGCCTCACCGTCCTCGCCTCGATACTTCTATACACCTGCGCGCACGCCGACGACGCGCCGCCGAGCGGCCCCGCACTGACGGGCAACATCGGCGGCGTCAGCGACTATCTGTTCCGCGGCATATCGCAGACCGACCAGGAACCCGCCCTGCAGGGCGGCGTCGAATACGGCAGCGCCGACAGCTGGTACGTCGGCGCCTGGGGCAGCAACGTCAGTTGGCTGTCGGACAACTCCGCGCTCGGCACGAACGTCTCCAACAGTCTCGAAATCGACCTCTACGCCGGCTGGCGCGTTCCGCTCAATGCCGACTGGAAGCTCGATGTCGGGCTCTACACGTACTCTACCCGGGCACCTATCCGACCGGGTTCACGCGGCCCTACACGACCGAGGCGTACGTCGGCATCAGCTACTCGATCGCCACGCTGAAGTATTCGCACGCGTTCACCAACCTGTTCGGCTTCGCCGACTCAAAGCACAGCGACTACCTCGACCTGTCGGCGAACTGGGAATTCGTGCCGACCTGGGTGCTCAACGGCCACGTCGGCCACCAGCGCGTGAAGAATTTCGGCGACGCCAGCTACACCGACTGGAAGCTCGGCGTGACCAAGAACTTCGCGAACGGCATCGCCGTCGCGCTCGCGTACTACGACACGAACGCGGACGAGGCCGTCTACACCAACGGCTACAACGACTTCCTCGGCCGCAGCACGGGCGTGCTCAGCGTGACCAAGGCGTTCTGATTCTTTTCGAGACAGCAGGAGAACGTGCATGAAGCTGATCACCGCAATCATCCGTCCGTTCAAGCTCGACGACGTGCGCGATGCGTTGTCGCAGGCCGGCGTCACCGGCATCACGGTCACCGAGGTCAAGGGCTACGGGCGCCAGAAAGGGCACACCGAGCTCTACCGCGGCGCCGAGTACGTCGTCGACTTCGTACCGAAGATAAAACTCGAGACCGCCGTGCCCGATGCGCGCGTCGACGGCGTCATCGAGGCGATCAGCGATGCGGCCCGCACCGACAAGGTCGGCGACGGCAAGATTTTCGTGACGAACCTCGATCACACCGTGCGCATCCGCACCGGCGAGATCGGCGACGACGCGCTCTAGGTCGCACGCAGCCGCCCGGCTGCGCGCGCAGGTCGCATGGATGCCGACGGGTACCCGCCCCAGGGACGGCTACTTGAACAGGAGAACACCGCCCCATGAAGATCAAACCCCCTGTCCTCGCCACGCTCGCGGCCTTCTGCCTGCTGCCGCTGCTGGCGTTCGCGCAAACCGCAGCGCCGACTCCGCCGGTCCCCAACAAGGGCGATACCGCCTGGATGCTGACTTCGACGGCCCTCGTGCTGCTGATGTCGGTGCCCGCCCTGGCGCTGTTCTACGGCGGCCTCGTGCGCAGCAAGAACATGCTGTCGGTGCTGATGCAGGTGTTCGTCGTGTTCTCGCTGATCACGGTGCTCTGGTGCGTCTACGGCTACAGCATCGCCTTCACCGAGGGCAATCCGTTCTTCGGCGGCTTCAGCCGCCTGTTCCTGGCCGGCACCGGCGATGCGTTCAAGGGCGACTGGTCGCTCGGCGCGACCTTCTCGAAGGCGACGCCGATGTACGAGATCGTCTTCGTCGTGTTCCAGGCGACGTTCGCGGCCATCACCTGCTGCCTGATCCTCGGTTCGATCGTCGAGCGCATCAAGTTCTCCGCCGTGCTGATCTTCATGGTGATCTGGTTCACCTTCAGCTATCTGCCGATTGCGCACATGGTGTGGTTCTGGCCGGGTCCGGACGCGTACGCCGACGCCTCGAAGGTCGACGCGCTGAACGCGACCGCCGGCTACATCTGGCAGATGGGCGCGCTCGATTTCGCCGGCGGCACGGTCGTGCACATCAACGCCGGCGTCGCTGGCCTGATCGGCGCGTTCCTGGTCGGCAAGCGCATCGGCTACGGCAAGGAAGCGCTGCGCCCGCACAGCCTGACGATGACGATGATCGGCGCCTCGCTGCTGTGGTTCGGCTGGTTCGGCTTCAACGCCGGCTCCGCGCTCGAAGCCAACGCGTCGGCATCGCTCGCCTTCCTCAACACCTATCTTGCGACGGCCTGCGCGGTGCTGTCGTGGACGTTCGCGGAGTGGATCATCAAGGGCAAGCCGTCGATGCTCGGCGCCGCCTCGGGCGCCGTCGCCGGCCTCGTCGCGATCACGCCGGCCGCCGGCAACGTCGGCGTACCGGGCGCGTTCGCGATCGGCCTGCTCGCCGGCGTGATCTGCCTGTGGGGCGTCACCGGACTCAAGAAGCTGCTCAAGGCCGACGATTCGCTCGACGTATTCGGCGTGCATGCCGTCGGCGGCATCAGCGGCGCACTCCTCACCGGCATCTTCAACTCGCCCGATCTCGGCGGCCCGGGTTCGGTGCAGGACTGGGTCAAGGTGACCAGCGGCTATCCGGGTATCGCGGCGCAGCTGCTGATCCAGGCCAAGGCCGTCGGCATCACGATCGTCTGGACAGCCGTCGTCGCCTTCATCGCGTACAAGATTGCCGACCTGATCGTCGGCCTGCGTGTCAGCGAAGAGCAGGAGCGCGAAGGTCTCGACATCGCCTCGCATGGCGAGTCGGCCTACGACCATTGAGCATCGCGACCATCGCGCGACGGAATCGCGGCCGAAGCCGCTCCCACCAGTCATTGCAGGGTGGGAGCGACTTCAGTCGCGATCGAGCAGAAGAAGCGCGGATGCACGCACCGCGTGCCGCGCTCGCATCGAGATCGGCAAGACGAGGCGTGGTCGGGCGGGAACGGCAGCTGCGCAAGGGTTTGCTAAGCTAACGCCGAGTGCAATCGCACGAAGTCGGCGCAGCGCGCGGCGACGTTTCGTCTCCCGGCATGGCCACGACACCGACTCATTCCTCCGCAAAGCCAGCGTCGCCGCGCCATCGCCTGCAAGGATTGGCGCCGCGCGTGGCTGCGCTGCTGACCGACGCGACACGCCTGCTCGATCGACGCGACTACGCCGGTGCCGACCGCGTGCTGACTGGCGCTCGCGTGCTGGCCGCCGCGCATCCTGAAATGCTGCGGCTGGACGGCCTTCTGCGGCATCGCCAAGGGCGCCTGGCCGAAGCGGCCGAACTCTACCGTCGCGCACTGGCGACACGACCGGACGATGCGCAGCTGCTCGGTCAGTTCGGCGAGCTGATGACCGACATGGGCGACGGCGAAAGCGCCGTCGACCTGCTGCGCCGCGCGTGTGCGCTCGCACCGGTCGACACGAATGCGTGGATGCGCCTGGGCCTGCTGCTCGACAGGCGCGCCTTGCACGAAGAGGCCCTCGTCAGCGCGCGGCGCATCGTGGAGCTGGCGCCGGGACACCTGGAAGGCCGGTTGCTGGCTGCGCGCAACCTGCAGGCGCTCGGCCGCATCGACGAAGCGGCCGTCGAGTACCGCCGCCTGATCGCGCTCGGCGGCGAGCGCGCGTACCAAGCCTGGTTCAGCCTGGTCGACATGAAGACGGTGCCTCTGGACGCCGGCGAGACCACGGCACTCGAACGCCTTCACGCCGATGCCGCACTGCCCGATCCGGCGCGTGCCGCGCTCGGCTTCGCGCTGGGGCGCGTCTACGAGGACGCCGGCCGCTACGCCGAAGCGTTCGCCACGCTTACGCGCGCGAACGCGCTCGTCCGTCGCGGCATCCAGTGGGACACCGCGGCTTCGAGCCGTGAGATCGACGGCATCATGGCGGCGTTTTCCACGCCCGCTGCGCAGGCGCGCGAAGCGATCGGCGAGGAGGCGATCTTCATCGTCGGCCTGCCGCGCTCGAGCACGACGTTGATCGAGCAGATCCTCGCCGTGCATCCGGACATCGAAGGCGCCAGCGAACTGCCGGACCTCCCCGCCACGATCGCCGGCGAGACCAAGCGTCGCGGCGTGCCGTTCGCGGCGTGGGCTGCGGCCGCGAGCGCGGCCGATTGGGAGCGGCTCGGACGCGAATACCTCGCGCGCACCGCGCGCTGGCGAAAGCAGCGTCCGCGTTCGACCGACAAGCTGCCGAACAACTGGATTCTCGTCGGTGCGATCCGCGCGATGCTGCCCGGCGCGAAGATCATCGACTGCCGTCGCGACCCACTGGAGACGTGCTGGTCCTGCTACAAGCAGCTGTTCGCGCCGGGCCTGGTCCGCTATGCGTACGACCTCGGCGAACTCGGCGCGCAGTGGCGCGACTACGACCGCCTCTCGCGATTCTGGGCCGAGCGCCATCCGCAGCACGTGCGCGTGCAGGACTACGAGACTCTGCTTTCGTCTCCCGCGCAGCAGATCCGCGCGCTCGTCGAATTTTGCGGACTCCGCTTCGACGAGCGATTTCTGCGCTTCCACGAAGCGGCGCGCGGGGTGCGCTCGGCAAGCGCCGGACAGGTGCGCCAACCCCTGCGCACCGACACGTCGCGCGCGCAGCGCTACGGCGCGCTGCTCGATCCGCTGCGTCGCGCACTGCAGGTTCCCGGCTTCTGATCTCGCATCGCGGATTGAAAAAGGGGAAGCGGCGCGCGCCGCTTCCCCTCGCATTGCTCCATGCGTTCGCCTAGACGCGTTGCGTCAGGGCGAGCAGCGCACTACAGCGTGCGATCGAACTCCTTGATCTGCTTGTGCGCTTCGTCACGCGCGATGCCGTAGCGCTCCTGCAGACGGCCGGCGAGGTATTCGCTGTTGCCTTCGGCGACCTTGAGGTCGTCGTCGGTCAGCTGGCCCCACTTCGCCTTCAGCTTGCCGGCCAGCTGCTTCCATTGCCCCTTGATCTTGTCTTCGTTCATCGGTTGATCCTCTTCGGGGTCGCCCACGAGTTCATGCGCGACCGGATGGATGGGCTGCGTATGGGATCAGCCCTTCGACTTCAGGCCAGTCGCATCGACGCGCTTGACGCCCTTGATGCTTTCGGTCGCGGCGACCGCCTTCTTGACCGCGATGTCGGTGGCGAGAACGCCGGTCAGCGTGACGACGCCATCGATGGTCTTGACGCTGATCTCGGTGCTCTTGACGCCGTCGGTCGTCGCCAGCTCGGTCTTCACCTTGGTCGTGATCCAGGTATCGGTGACCGGCTGGTCGGATTTCGTCGCCGTTTCGCCGTTCGGCGTGTCGGCCGGGGTGCCCGCCTGCGCCACGACAGCGCCGCCCAGGGCGACGGCCAGAGCAAACACCGGAATTGCGAAAGTGGAATTCTTCATGATGCTCTCTCCTTCTATTGAACAGCGCACCGGAATCGACTGCGCGGCGCTGCGATGCGCGAGGCCACCGTAGGCAGCATTCGCAGGCTGGCTCGTGAACAATGGAATTTTTACGCAGGGGTTCGTTCAGGAACTGCCGCCCGGCGGCGCGGCCCACAGCGTTGGAAAACGACCGTTCGGCAGCGCATGTCGATCTTTCGCCGACCGCGGCACAAGTTCGTTGCAGATCGACCTGTGGGCTGTTTACCGGGCTGCTGCAAAGGAATAAATTCGGCTGTCCGTGCGGATCCGTCAGATCCGATCGACTCCTTCCGGCATGTCGAATGCCCGCGATGGAATAGGGTGCAGTCAGCGGTGGATCGCGTTGCGGCGCACAAGCGCGGCATCGGCGGTTCGCGTCCTGCGAATTACTGGTCTGTCCTAATGGTGGGGAACTCATGCGCAAACCAATTACAACGGCAATCCTGGCCGCGCTGGTCGGTGCCGGTGGCGTTTTCGCGCCGTCAGCTCCGTTGACGGCGACTCCGGCAAAGTCGAATGCCTACAAGAAAGTCATCGCCACGAAGGGTGTGTTCGCGGCGAACCAGGGCGGCGCACAGCTGCTCGAAGACTACGGCAGCTTCGCGCTTTACAAAGTCGACAGCGCGACGATCGCCGCGGCGCAAGCCGCCGCGCAATCGGTCGACGTCGACAACGAAGCCGACCTGCTGCAGTTCACCGCTCACCCGTTCGATACGCAGCACGACACGCTGAGCGCCCCGGCACCGTTCTCGCTGCAGGCGGCGGCCGGCGACTCGCTGCAGATCCTGCAGTTCGTCGGACCGGTCAAGCAGGAATGGCTCGATGCCTTGTCCGCACGCGGCATCAAGCCGGTGCAGTACGTCGCCAGCAACGGCTACATCGTCTGGGCCGACCAGGCTGCGCAGGCACGCCTGCAGGATCTGCGTTCGTCGGCCTCGTGGCTGCAGTACAACGCGCCGTTCTACGGCTTCCTCAAAGTCGATCCGCGCCTGGGCAACCGGCTCACCGCGAATCCGACGTCCAGCGACGAAGTCGATGTCGTCGTGCAGGTGTATGCGCATTCCGGTGTCGAAGCGACCAAGCAGTTCGTCGTCGGCAAAGGCATCGTGCCGACGCAGCAGCAGGCGCCGGTCGGCAACGGCGTCGTCGACTATCAGTGGGCGCCGGTCCTGAAGTTCGAGAACCTCAAGCTGCGCGTGCGCCTCGCCGATGTCGCCGCGATCGCGGAACGTCCCGACGTCACCTTCGTCGGCGAGAACCTGCCGCGGCGTCTGATGGACGAGAAGCAGAGCCTCATCATGACCGGCGATTTCGCACCGGGCCCGACGTCGCCGAGCTATCTGCAGTTCCTGCTCGATCGTGGCTTCAGCCAGAACTCCGCCGACTATCCGATCGTCGACGTCACCGACAGCACGATCGACGAAGGCGGCAGCGGCGTCACCGTGTTGAACACGGTCGACCCGTACCTGCACGTGCAGGGCGACGTCTCGCAGCCGGTCCGCGTGGCGTACTTCAACAACTGCTCGTCGCTGCCCGACAGCTCGGTCGGCTCGTACGACGGCCACGGCTCGCTCAACGCGGGCATCGTCGCCGACTACGACCAGAGCACCGGCTATCCGTTCCAGGACGCCGACGGCCAGCACCTCGGCCTCGGCATCAATCCGTTCGGCCGCGTCGGCTCCACCGCGATCTTCGTCGGCAGCCCGGAGTCCTACGACGTCAGCAACTGCGGCAACAACGACCAGGGCGTCATCAAGAGCAACTGGCAGACCGGTGCGCGCATCAGCACCAATTCGTGGGGCCTGACGGTACCGCCGTCGACCTACGACGACGGCGACCAGAACTACGACGCCGGCGTGCGCGATGCCGACCCGAGCGCATCGGGCAATCAGGAAATGATCTACGTGTTCGCGGCGGCGAACTCCGGTCCGGGCGCCGCCACGGTGTCCTCGCCGGGCGCCGGCAAGAACGTCATCACGGTCGGCGCGTCGGAGAACCTGCGTCCGTTCCCGACCCCGCCCGACAACCAGTGCGGCCCCGATCCGGCCAACAACCCCGAGAACGTCGTCGGCTTCTCCGGCCGCGGCCCCGCGCCGGGCGCGCGCGCCAAACCCGAAGTCATCGCGCCCGGCTCGCACATCCAGGGCGTTGCCAGCGTGTTCTCCGGCTACAACGGCGGCGGCGTCTGCGTGAAGTACTACCCGGAAAGTCCGGTGCAGCACATCTTCACGTACTCCAGCGGCACCAGCCACTCCACGCCCGCGGTCGCCGGCGAGACCTCGCTCGCGTACTGGTGGATCCAGCAGGGCGGCGCCGGCGCGGCGACCGGAACGGTCGACGAGATCGGCGGTCCCCGCGCTCCGAGTCCGGCGCTGATGAAGGCCTGGCTGATCGCGCATCCGATCTATCTGACCGGCACCAGCGCGAACGACAACCTGCCGAGCAACAACCAGGGCTACGGCATGCCGAACATGACGGACATGTTCAGCGCCACGCCGAAGGTGCTGCTCGACCAGAGCGAAGTGTTCGACAACACCGGCGAGACGCGGACCTACACGTGGGGCATCGCCGATCCGACCCAGCCGGTTCGCATCACGATGGCCTATACGGATGCTCCGGGCGCGCTCGGAACCAGTCCGCAGGTCAACAACCTCGATCTCAAAGTCGAAGTCGGCGGCCAGACCTACCTCGGCAACCACTTCGACCACGAATGGAGCATCACCGGCGGCAGCGCGGACACGAAGAACAACTACGAGGCGGTCTTCCTGCCGGCCGGCACCACCGGCGATGTCACGATCACGGTAACCGCGACGAACATCGCCGGCGACGGCGTTCCGAACTCCGGCGACGGCACCGATCAGGACTTCGCGCTAGCCTGCAACAACTGCTCGCAGCAGCCCTCGTTCACGCTGACGACCACGCAGCCCGACCTGCAGGTCTGCGCCGGGTCGCAGCAAAGCACTCCGCTGCACATCGGCCAGATCACCGGGTTCACCGACCCGGTGACGCTGTCGGCCGCCGGCAATCCGGGCGGCACGACGGCGACGTTCGATCCGAATCCGGCGACGCCGCCGGGCGATTCGAACCTGACGATCGCGGCACAGGCCGGCGCGACGCCCGGCGACTACCCGGTCACCGTGACGGGCACCGCCGGCTCGATCACCAAGACGCTCGGCATCGACCTCGACGTGTTCAACGTGATCCCCGATGCGCCGGCCAATCTCGCGCCGGCCGACGGCAGCACCGATGTCTCGCTGACGCCGACCTTCACCTGGGATGCCGCGCCGAACGCGTACAGCTACCTGGTCGAGATCGCCACCGACGCCGCCTTCACGAACGTCGTGGTCTCGCATGAGACGACCGACACCGCGTGGACGGTCGATTCGGGCAGCTCGCTCGATTCCAGCGCTCGCTACTGGTGGCGCGTGACCGCACGCAACCCCTGCGGCGACAGCGGGCCGACGGCACCGAACGAAGACGTCATCTTCGCCAACGGCTTCGATCCGGCCGCCGCCGGCGGCGGTCAGGAATTCACGACCCTGGCCCAGCCCGGCGACTGCCCGGTCGATACGGCACCGACGACCGTCTTCACCGACGACATGGAAAGCGGCGCACCGGGCTGGACGCACGGCGCGGCAAGCGGCAGCCAGGACACCTGGACGCTCGGCACCGCCGCCAACAGCGGCACGCACGCGTGGCAGGCGAACGCGCCTACCGCTTCCGGCGTACCGAACGACCAGTGGCTGATCTCGCCGAGCATCACCGTGCCCTCCGGCCTGGACGGCCTCGCCCTGAAGTTCTGGAACCAGCAGAAGATCAAGTCGGCCAGCTCCGGCACGGCCTGCAACGACGGCGCCATCGTCGAGGCATCGACCGACGGCGGCACGACCTGGACGCAGATCACCGCTGGCCTCCTGACCGATCCGTACGACGGCCCGATCAGCAGCAGCTTCGGCAATCCGCTCGGCGGCAAGCAGGGCTGGTGCGGCGATCCGCAGGCGTACCTGAATTCGATCATCGACATTCAGCAGTACGTCGGCCAGACCGTGCAGTTCCGCTTCAACCTCGGCCACGACCGCTTCGCGCATCGCACGAACCCGAACTGGGCGATCGATGACGTCAAGGTAACGGGCTGCACGCAGTAACTGACGAGGAAACGGGGCGGGCTGCGCGTGCAGCCCGCCTTCTTCTTGTCCACCCCAGGCTGGCACAGCCGCCGCGCGGGTTCCCCATCAAGTTCAGCCGCAATTCAATACGCGCTGCAGAGACTGCGGCCTGTTCTCGAATACTCTGCGAGCCGGATACCGCCCACGATGCGAATCTTGCGAGGATCGCTAGTCGCCTGCTGCCTCGGTCTGCTGCTCGCCGGCGCCGGCCAGCCGGCGCGTGCGAGGGAGATCAGCGCGCAGGAGGCCGTCGCGCAGGCGCAGCGGGAAGCCGAAGGCAAGGTGCTTTCGGTGCAGACGTTGACGGTCGGCAAGCGAAAGGTCTATCGCATCAAGATGTTGACGCGCGATGGGCAGGTCCGCGTCGTGCAGGTGCTGGCCGACCAGTGACATCGGAAAAGGGCCAGGAATGCCTGTGAGGTTGCGCAGGCGCACGTTGAGGCACGACACAAGGAGATGATGAAATGCGCGTATTGCTGGTGGAAGACGAAGCGCCGCTGCGGGAAACGCTCGCCGCACGGCTCAAGCGCGACGGTTTCGCAGTCGACGCCGCAGGCGACGGCGAGGAAGGCTCGTATCTCGGCCGCGAAGTTCCGTTCGACGTCGCGATCATCGACCTCGGCCTGCCGAAGCTCTCCGGTATGGACCTCGTCAAGCAACTGCGCGAAGCCGGGCAGCGCTATCCGATTCTGATCCTGACCGCCCGTTCCAGCTGGCAGGACAAGGTGCAGGGCCTCAAGAACGGCGCCGACGACTACCTCGTCAAGCCGTTCCACGTCGAGGAATTGCTGGCGCGATTGAACGCCCTGGTGCGCCGCGCCAGCGGCTGGTCGCGGCCGACGCTCGAATGCGGCCCGGTCATTCTCGATACGACCGCGCAGACGGTCAGCGTCAACGGCAATTCGGTCGACCTGACGAGCTACGAGTACAAGGTGCTCGAGTATCTGATGCTGCATGCGGGCGAGCTCGTCTCCAAGGCGGACTTGACCGAGCACATCTACCAGCAGGACTTCGACCGCGACTCCAACGTGCTCGAAGTCTTCATCGGCCGCCTGCGCCGCAAGCTCGATCCCGACAACGCGATCAAGCCGATCGAGACGGTGCGCGGGCGCGGTTATCGCTTCGCACTGGAGCGCACGGAGACGCCGCCGGCCGACGAGGCCCAAGCCGCCGACAACGCCTGAGGCGCCCGCGCGTGGCGCGTCCGCTTTCGCTGCAGGCACGCTCGCTCGCGGCTGCCAGCTTCGTGCTGGCGGGCTTTCTCGCCATTGCGTTCTTCGCGCTCGACAGCGCGTTCTACCAGGCCGCCGAAAGCGGCCTGCGCGAACGCCTGCAGGGCTATCTCTACACCTACCTCGCCAGTTCCGATCCCAACCGCGCCGGCGCGCTGATCCCACCGGACGTGGGCCCCGATTCGCGCTTCGACCAGCCGACCGCGACCGGCCTCTACGCCGGCATCGTCGGCGGCAAGGTGGTCGGCGCGAAAGGCAACGAGTGGCGCTCGCCGTCGGCGATCGATCGCGAACTGCCGTTCTCCGACCAGCTCGCGCGCGGCGAAGTGCGCTTCCGCGGCCCCGTGCCTTCGCCGGAGGGCGACCTGTTCGTGCTCTCGCAGGGCGTCGACTACCCCGGCGCGAAGTCGGACCTGCACGTGACGTTCCACGTCGCCGAGGACAGCCGCGCGCTGCGCAAGCAAGTCGATGTCTACCGGCGCACGCTGATGCTGTGGCTCGGCACGCTCGGCGTCGTGCTTCTTCTGCTGCTGCTCGCCGTGCTGCGCTGGAGCCTGGCGCCGCTGCGCAAGGTCGCCACCGATCTCGCGCGCGTCGAGCATGGCGCGCAGGAGCAACTGGGTCGCAACTATCCGGTCGAGCTGTCGGGCCTGACCGCCAGCCTCAACAACTTCATCGACGCCGAGCGCGACCGCGTCAAGCGCTACCGCAACACCTTGTCCGACCTCGCGCACAGCCTGAAGACACCGCTCGCGGTCATGCGCAGCCAGCTGGAGACCGGCGCCGACGGCAAGGATCTGCGCTGGACCGTGCTCGAGCAGGTCGGCCGCATGGACGAGATCGTCGCCTACCAGCTGTCGCGCGCCGCGACCTCGGGACACCAGACCTTCGCCGCACCGCTGCAGCTGGAGCCGTTCGCGGAGGAAATCGTGCGCAGCCTGGAGAAGGTCTACGTACGCAAGTCGGTCCTGTGCGAGTTCGACATCGACCCGGCCGCACGCTTCCACGGCGATCAGGGCGACCTGATGGAACTGCTCGGCAACCTGCTCGAGAACGCGTTCAAGTGGGCGCGCCGCCGCGTGCTGCTGACCGCCAAGCCGCTGGCCCCCGCGACCGGCAGGCGCAGCGGTCTCGACCTGGTGGTCGAGGACGACGGCCCCGGCATTCCGGAAGACAGGGTCGACCACCTGCTGCAACGCGGCGTGCGCGGCGACGAGCGCGTGCAGGGCCACGGCATCGGCCTGGCCATCGTGCAGGACATCCTCAAAGCCTACGGCGGCGAGCTGCAGGTCGGCCGCTCCTCGACGTTGGGCGGCGCGCGCTTCGCGATGCGGCTGCCCGTGCGCGGCATGAAAGCCGAGCGCTGAGCGCCGACAGCGAACACCAGCGCGAAGGCCGCCTAGGATTTCTGATAGGAATGAGCGTACGGCACGCTCCCGCGCGCAGCTGCGGTACGGCCGATCGTCGACGCGCACCTACAGCGCGGCCAGCGCCTCGACTTCGGCGATCAATCGCGCACGCACCTGTTCGAAACTGTAGTTCTCGAGCACGTAGGCTCGCGCGCGCTGCGCCTGCTTCGCGCGCACGTCCGTGCTTTGCCGGCGCATCGCATCGATCGCCGCATGCAATTCGCTCTCGCCGCGGAAGACGAAGCCGCTGCCGCTGGCCTTGACATGGTCGCCAAGGATCTCGCATTCGCCGTTGACGATCAGTGGCGTGCCCTGCGCCATCGCCTCGAGCGCGACGATACTGAGGCTTTCGTAGGCCGACGGGTGCACGAACGCGCTCGCGCCGGCCATCAAGGCGAGCTTGCGCTGCTCGTCGACGAATCCGAGGTACTGCACGTGTTCGGTTTCGGTAACTCCCAGCTGATCGACGCCGGTCAGCAAAAGGCGCAGATCCGACGGACGCGTGCGCTTGTAGCTCTCGAACGCGGCGATGAGCATCTCGCACCCTTTATTCGTGTCGATGCGCCCGCTGTAGAGTAGATACGGAGTTTCTTCGACCGCTGGCGACATCGGATCGGTGTCGACCGTCATCGCAACCAGATTGCCGGCGTCGATGCCCCACAGCCGCCCCCCGAGCCGTCGCTCCGCCTCCGTGTTCCACAGGATGCGCGGCACGCCGCGCGCCATCTGCGCGAACGCGCTGAAATACGCCGGCGGCTCGTCGTGCAGCGTCGGCACCAGACCCCAGCGCCGATGAGGCATCGCGCGCGTCCCGTCGTAGGTCAGCGGATAGAGGTACGTCAGGAAGATCACGGCCGCATAGTCCTGTCCGTGCGCCGCCAGATAGGCGATCAGCTGCGGACAGTCAGGACCCTGCGCACGAATGAATTCCTCCTGCAGTGCTTCGGGCCAGCGCACACGCGGCATCTCGGCGTTTGCGGCGAAATGCCCGATCAGGCGACGGTTCAACTCGTGGAAATACGGAGCGCGCTCGCGCGCGACACTGAAGCGGCGGACCGTCACGCCATCGCGCTGTTCGACGCCTTCGGGAAGATCGTTCGCCCAGCTTCTGTAGTCGCTCGCCGTGGTCGTCAGTACATCGACGGCGTACGTGCCTGCGAGCAACGTCGCGTATTGCCATGCATGCGACTCGGCGCCGCCGACGATCTTCGGATGGCAGCGCTGCACGACGATCGCGACACGTTTCACAACGCCTCCTTCAATAGACGCAGGAAACGCGCGCGCAGCACGTGGGCAGAGAACTCGTGCTCGTAGCGTCGCCGCGCAGCCTCGCGTTGGTGATTGCGGAACGGTTCGTCTGCGGCTAGGCGCGCCAAGCTCGCGGCGTACAGCCAAGGATCGCTCTCGGCCCAGACGATGCCGCTGGCGCCGAGCGTCTCCGGAATTGCACTGGATCCATGTGCGACCACCGGAACGCCGAGCGCCATCGCTTCGGCGATCGGCACGCAGAACCCCTCGTGGCGGCTCAAGGTCATGAAAGCATGGCTGGCAATGTAGGCCGCCTTCAGCTGAGCTTCGCTGAGCGAATCGAGCCACCAGACGCGTTCACCGAGCTGGTGCGCATCAATCTGCTCCTGGATACGGTCCGAATACGCCTGCAGGCGCGGATCAGCCTTTCCGACGACGATGAGCCGCGCCGGATCTCCATACCCGTCGACGTAGGCGGCAAACGCATCGATGAGTTCGACATGGGCCTTGTTCGGTGCGATGCGACCGACCATCAGCACGTTGTGCGTACCGTCGTTGAGTTCGTCAAGCAGGTGAAGATCGGCTTCGGCCCTCTGCAAGTGGCCGATGCGATGGAACGGCGCGAGGACGGCGCAGCGCTCGCGCGGCACACCGGCGGCGAGCAAGTCCTCATTGTTGTACGCGGAAGCACCGAGATACAGCTCGCAGCCGAGCGCGGCAATCTTGGCGATTTCCGCACGCCCGCTGGTGCAGGCTGCTTCGTAGTCGATTGCGCCGTACTCGGCGAAGAAATGCGGCGGCGTGACGTTGTGGTAACGCACGACACGAAACCCACGCGCATCGCGCAGGACATCCAGCGCCGCCGGCCAGCTGACCGAGAAGTGGTAGATGAGAAGATTACCGGGTCCACCAGCAAATTCGAGCACGTGCTCGGGTCGCAGCGTCGGCTCGTCGATGCCGGTGGCCACGCCGCAACACAGCTTCGTCTCGATGCCTTGCTCGCGCAGCACGCGTGCCATCGCCAGCACGTCATTGCCGACCGCGTCCGCAGCGGCCAGCACCGGCGTCATGATCACGGCCTTCATGCGGCCAACCGTTGCACAGCCGCGTGCAGGCCGCGTTCGAGGACCGACGGCGCGAACAGCTCGGCGTAACGGGCGCGTCCGCGCGTCCGCAAGGCCTCCCGCAAGTCGGTATCGCTATGCAGGCGCATGACCGCCGCCGCAACCAGATGCGGATCGGACGATTCCCACAGCAGACCGGCATCGCCGAGCGTCCACGGCAGCGCGCTCGACGCGCGCGCGATCACCGGCGTCCCCAGCGCCATCGCCTCGATCAGCGGCACACAGAATCCCTCGTGCTCACTCAGCATCAGCAATACATCGGCTCGCTCATAGGCGGCGCGCAATTCGGCACCGCTGGCGTCCTGAATCAGGGTTGTTTCGGTGCCGACGTCATGCTCGTCGATGCGCGCCAGCAATGCGTCGCCGTAGCGCGACAGACGCGGATCGAGTTTGCCGAGCGATAGCAGATGCACCCCGGGCTGCCGCTCGTTCAAAACCGCCAGCGCGTCGACCAGCGCAAGATGCGCCTTGTTCGGCGCAAGGCGGCCGACCATCAGCAGTAGCGGCGATCCCGCCGGGAGGCGTCGCGCATCGGGCGACAACTGGCGCAATTGCTCCACCTGGTGGAAGGGTGGCAGCAGCGCGCAACGCGCCGGATCGACGCCGCGCGAAGTGAAATCTTCGAGGTTGTACGGCGAACAGCCGAGATAGAGCTCGCAATTCATCTGTGCATAAGCGTCGAGCTGATCGCGGCCGCCGGCGCACGAATTCTCATAGTCGTCGGACCAGCCGGCAAAGAACTCCGGCGGCGTGATGTTGTGATAGCGCACGATGCGACGCGCCTGCGTGTGCCGGAACAGCCCGAGCGCGAAATCCCATCCGACGCAGTACTGATAGAGCACGACGTCTTTCGGCGAACGCAGCCACGAGTGGATCGCCGCGGGCGCGAGAACCGCTTCGTCGACCCCGCTCGCATGCTGCGCAAACACGGCCACCTCGTGGCCGAACTGCCGCAGAGCCGCAGTCAGCCCGAGCGTGTCGTTGCTGACCGCGTCATGCGGCGTCAGCCCGGGAACGAGTACCGCGATTCTCATGCGTGGTCGCGCCTCACGCCGGTCGCAGCGCGAGCACCGCATGCGCGCGATGAGCCGGCAGATTCGTCGGCTGAACGAAGCCGGCGGCAGCGAGCAGGGCGCCATTGTGGTGCGCGGCGTCGGCCGTCGTATCGGCGGCCGCGAAACGATGCGGCTCGTGTTCGCAGCGCAGCAACAGCTGTCCGCCGGGTCGCAGCACGCGGAGGGCTTCGGCGAGCAGCACGGCAATGTCGGTTTCATCGCGCGCCAATGTCGCAGCGGACAGGCTGAGACCGTCGAGGTCGCCGTCCGCACACCGCGTCAGCACAGCCAGCGGATCGCCGAGCGCAATCGCCAGACCGTGACGCTGCGCGCGCGCGACCAGCGCCGCGTTTGCCTCGATGCCGCTCGCCGCGATGCCGCGTGCGGCAAGTGCGGCGAGCCAAGCGCCATCGCCGCTGCCCAGATCGAGCACGCGAGCGCCCGTCGGCAGGCGCGTCGCCAGCACTGCGCTCCAGCTCGCGTGCCGCGCGCTGCGCGCCGAGGTTTCCTCGGCCCCCGCGTCGATCGATGCGGCGAGCGCGTCGGCGCGCGAACGCGAGCGCGCGGCATCGTCCTCGAGGTCGCCGAGACTGCGTTGCAGCGAGGTGATCCAGTGGTTGATGGCGTGCACGTAGTGACGCAACTCGATCGCCTCGTGCGCGCTCGCATGCGGAGACCGGGCATGCTCCTCGAGCGCATCCAGACGCAACAGCATGCGGCTGATGTCTGCGCGCATCGCCTCGCTGCGACGATTGTGCTCGGAATCGAGTGCCGCGTGCGCGGCGCGCAGTTGGTCAAGTTCGCGCCGCGTGTTCGCCTGCGCCTCGGCAAGCGCGGCGAAGCCCGCAGCGCTCGACGTATCGGCCGCGCGCTGGTGACGCAGCAGCATCGGCAGGCCGGCGAGGGCGAGGCCCCACTCGACGAAATAGCCCAGGACCGGCACGCGCACGAATTTGGCCAGCGCATAGCGAGGCAGCAGCCCGCCAACACGCGTGCCGACGCGGCGTCCTTCCGGCGACCAGCGCAGGTTGCCGAGCACTTCGGCCTTGCTCGCGCCGGCAGCGAGCAGGCGTACCTGCATCTCGGATCCGGCCTCATCGGGTGGGCGCTTGAGCAACGCACGGAAGGCTTGATCGATAAATGCGCGGTAGTGCGCCCCGGTCAGCTCGCCGATCGCGTAGTCCAGGCGCGCGCGATCGATGCCCTCGTCGAAAACCGGCCGCTGCGCTTTCTTGGCGCGCGACGGCGGATCATGCCGCACCAGCGGATCGCGCGCACGCGCGATGTCCGCCTCGGCACGGATTTCGGCCTTCACTCGCTCCAGATAGTCGTCTTGCGGACTCGAACTCACGGCCTTCCATCCCAGAAAAATTCCCCACACCGACCGCGGCGGCCATCGGCACGCCGCAGCCTCGATGCGACTCGTCATTATGGCGACGTTGCGCGCGTGAGTCGAAGGGGTGGCCATACCACGCGCGACCAGACGAGTTGCCAGGCCCGAAGCGACCGCCTATCGTTGCCGTCGCCCGGCCTCGTCCGACTCACCCTCCTGGAGTTCTTCTCATGCGCCAGCTCGCCCTGACCGCCTTGATCGTCGCCGCGCTGAGCGCGTGCAGCCCGTCGCCGCAACCGCCGGCAGCGTCTGCTCCTGCCGCGAAGACGCCGGTCGCGCCTCCCGCAGCGCCCGCGCCGAAGCCCGCCGAAACCGTGGTGGCAGCCAAGGAGATCCCCGAAGGCGCCTGCGGCGAACAGACCTCGACGCCGGCCGATCAACGCGTGGCGAACACGGCCCGCTGGTCGACGGCGAGCGAGCAGGACAGCTTCGGCTTCGACGTATTTCGCGGCGACAGCGAAAAGGGCGATTTCAAGAAACTGACCAAGGACCCGATCCTCGGCGCCGGCACCTCGGACGAGACGCACAAATACGAGTACCGCGACGACACGATCGATCCGTGCAAGGAATACTGGTACTACGTCGAGAGCATCTCGACCAAGGGCGTGCACGAGAAATTCACGCCGGTCTTCCGGGCGCCGCCGAAGCGCCGCGCGGTCGGCAGCCCGCCGGCTGCGTCGGAGCCGGCCGCTCCCGCCAAGGAGTGAAGCACCGCCGCGGCGGCGTCGCACGATGACCGCGGACATCGCCCGCCGGCGACGCCGGCTCGGTGCACTCTTCGTGGCGTTGTTCGCGCTGTCGCAGGCGCTGCTGTGGTGGGCCTACTACGCGCACGGCGCCAAGCCTCTGATCGGCGACGAGGCGGAGTATCAGCGGACTGCGCTGTCGATACTCGCCGGCGGGGCATGGATGCCGAGCACGATCTGGCCGCCGCTGCAGCCGCTGCTGCTGGCCGCGGTGTATTTCGTCACCGGGCCGTCGGTGCTCGCGGCGCAGCTGCTGCAGACCGTCCTTTTCATCCTCTGCGGCGCCTTGCTGCGCGATCTGTGGCGCCGTCTCGGCGGCAGCGTCGCCGCTGCGAACACGGCGGCGGCACTGTTCCTGCTGAATCCGGCGACCGCCGCCTACGCACAGTGGCTGTGGCCGGAGATCACGCATCTGCTGCTGCTGCTCGCGGCGCTCTGCCTGCTGGCGCGCGCACCGGCGCGTGTGCCGGCCTTCGCTGCAGGCGTGTGCATTGGCCTGGCGATCCTGGCCAAGAGCCTGCTGTCGCCGTTCTGGCCGGTGTTCCTGCTCGTCTTCGTGCGCCCGGAACGCCCGCGGGTGCTGCTGCAGCCGGCGCTGCTGTTCGTCGTCGGCATCGGCCTCGTCACGGCACCGGCGATCTGGCACGGCTGGCGCGAATACGGCAAGCCGATGATCGCCGACAGCTCGGTCTACAACCTCTGGGTCGGCCTGACCGATCGCTGGCGCAGCGACTACGTGCTCGACATGGGCGGGGCAACCTTGCCGCAGTTCCTCGCCAGCGCCCAGACGCCGCAGCAGCGCAACGCCCTCTACCTCGACAAGGTTCGCGCGCTCGTCGCCGAACGCGGCGCCGGTTCGATGATCGCCGACCTGGTAGGTCGACAGTATTTTCGCCTGTTCAGCGCGAAGACGCCGCTGCTGTCGCAATTGCCAGGGCCTGCCTGCTCCGGCCATCTTTCGGTCTACACGACCAGTCCGTGGCTGACCACGACGCTGACCGCAGCCAGCGGCGTCTTCCACGTGCTGATGCTGGCGGCCGGCGCCTTCGGGCTCGCCGGCTGGCGACGCCGGCCGAACCCGCTGCTCGCCATCGTCGCGCTGTTCCTCGCCTACCAGCTTGCCCTGTTCCTGCCGATCCACGTGAAGGCGCGCTTCCTGCTGCCGATGCTGCCGTTCCTGTGCGGCTTCGCCGGCAGTTTCCTCGCCGCGCTGCGCGCGCGCGGGCTGGCTTGGCACGCGCAGCCGTCCGCCGCGACGATCGCGCTGACGCCGCCGCGACTCGCCTTCGGCGCCGTGCTGGCGGCGTTGCTGCTGTTTCTCGCGTTCGCCGGCCCCGCGCTCGACGGCCTCTGCGCGGGCTGAGCCGGAGCGAATCCGGTATCCTCGCCGCCGCCTTTTGGTCTCCTGCCCGCATGCGTCAGCACCTGATCGAACTCGTCCTCTTCAGCACCTACGCGGAACTGCGCGCCGAGCGCTCGCGCAGCTATCTCGGCCTGATCTGGTGGGTGGTCGACCCGCTGATGCAGTTCGGCGTGTGGTGGCTGCTGATGGACGTCATCCTGCACACCGCCGGCCCCGGCTACCTGCCTTCGCTGCTGATCGGCCTGACCCTGTGGCAGTGGATGAAGTCGTGCATGATCCACGGCGGCTACGCGATCTGGAGCAATCTCAACCTGGTGCGCCAGGTGAACCTGCCGCCGCTGGTATTCCCGATCGTCGCGATGCTGTCCGATACGGTGAAGTTCCTCTACATCCTGGCCGTGCTGCTCGTGATCCTGTGGTGCTCCGGCTACCCGCCGAGCCTGGCCTACCTCAGCCTGCTGCCGCTGTTCGTCGTCGCGTTCCTGCTGTCGGCCGGCATCGGCTTCGTGATCGCCGCGCTGGTGCCGCTGCTGCCGGACCTGCGCTTCGTGATCGAACAGGTCTTGAACGTGGTGATGTACCTCTCCGGCGTCGTCTTCCTGCTCTCCAACGTGCCGTCGCCGTTGCGCGACATCCTCGCTCTGAACCCGATCGCGGTGATCATGGACGCCGCGCGCGGCATCCTGATGCAAGGTCTGTGGCCGAACTGGGTCGGGTTGACCAAGGCGGCGCTGATCTCGCTGGTGGCCTGCGCGATCGGCTATTGGGTCGTCGCACGCCTGGCCCCGCGCTACCCGAAGCTCGCGACATGACGAACGAAGTCCTGGTCGAGCTCAACAACGTCGGCGTCGCGTTCAGCGCGCAGCGCCGCCTCGGCGCCGGCAACCGCTTCTGGGCGCTCGAAGACGTCAGCGTGACCTTGCGCCGCGGCGAGCGCCTCGGCGTGATCGGCCGCAACGGCGCCGGCAAGAGCACGCTGTTGCGCGTGATCGCCGGCATCCTCACGCCCGATCGCGGCACGGTGCGGCGCGGGCCGGTGTCGTGCCAGCTGCTCTCGCTGGCGCTCGGCTTCACCGCGCACTTGTCCGGGCGCGACAACGCCGTGCTGTCGGGCCTTATGCTCGGCCTGCGCCGGCGCGAGATCATGCAGCGCCTGGCGGCGATCCACGAATTCTCCGAACTCGGCGATTTCTTCGACCAGCCGATCGCCGCGTACTCGTCCGGCATGATGATGCGGCTCGCGTTCTCGGTCGCGATCCAGGTCGAACCCGACGTGCTGCTGATCGACGAAGTGTTGGCCGTAGGCGACGCCGAGTTCCAGGAGAAGTCCGGCGCGGCCCTGCGCGCGCGCATGGGCGAAGGCCATACCGTGGTACTGGTCAGCCACGACGAAAAGCAGATTGCAGCGTTGTGCGACCGCGTGCTCTGGGTCGAGCATGGCAAGAGCGTCCTGGAGGGGGCTCGCGACACCGTTTTCGAGGCCTATCACCGCGATCTACACCTCGTCGGAGCGACCGCATGAACGAGCCGGACGCCGATCGGATCGCGGGGCTCGCCCGCGCCATTCGCGCACAGCCACGCCATCTTCTCATCGCCGCCGCGCGAGCCGCACGCCTGCACGAGCAAGGAGCGCTCGATCCCGCCCGGCAACGAGCGATCGTGCGTGAGGCGGCGGCCGGCCTGCGCGAGGCGGAAGACGCCGCCGCACTGCTGCTGACACCTATCGCCAGTTACGCACAGGCGCACGTCGCCGATGCGCTCGCCTGCGTGTGGCCACCGGACGCCTGAGATGCGCGGCGCCGCCCTGATCGTTCTGGCATGGAACCAGTGGCCGCTGACGCAGCGCTGCCTCGATTCGCTGCTCGCGAGCGCGCGGTCCGAGGCCGAAGTCATCGTGGTCGACAACGGCAGCACCGATGAAACCCCGACGGCGCTCGCAACCTACGCCGCGCGCGTGCGCATCGTCACGCTGCCCGAGAATCTCGGCTTCGTACGCGGCATGAACGCCGGCATCGCCGCCGCGCGCCCGGACGACGACGTGGTGCTGCTCAACAACGATCTCGTGTTCACCCAGGGTGACTGGCTCGGCCGCCTGCGCGACGCGGCGTACGCTGAGCCCGAACACGGCGTCGTCGGCTGTCGCCTGCTCGGCCCGGAAGCCGAAGGCCTCGTCTATCACGTCGGCGGCTACATCGAGGCGGACGACCTGCACGGCGAACAGAGCGAGTCGGGTTACCAGGAGCGCGATGTTGCGCAGTATCCACGCACGCGCCGCGTGCAGGCGGTCGCTTTTGCCGTGGCTTACATCCGACGCGACTGCCTCGAACGCATCGGCGGCCTCGACCCTGCATTCCACAGCTACTTCGAAGACACCGACTACTGCCTGCGCGCCGCTGACGTCGGCATCGCCAGTCTCGTCGCCGGCGAAGTGACGCTGCACCACTATCAGCACGGCTCGACCCAGGACGACAGCGGCTTTCGCGAGCGCCTGTTCGCGCAAAGTCGAGAGACGTTTTCCGCGCGCTGGCGCGAGCGCCTGTGCGCGCTGCGCAGCGCCGAAGTCGATTGGTGCGGAACGACGCGGTTTCCGTACGCGGAAGCGGAGCTCGCACGCCTGTTCGTACGCCGGCTCGATGCGCGCGGACTGCGCATGCGCTTCGACGTCGGTGTGCGCGAAGCCAGCAACGCGGAAGATCGCCGCCTCGAGCTCGCCATGCGACGCCGATCTCCGACGGTGGCCGACGCGGCGATCGCGTGCGGTGCCGGAACATTTGCGCGCGCGCGCGGGCGCCGTCGCGTCGGAATCGCCTACGGGGAATGGGAACGCGTGCCCGATGCCTGGGTGCAGTCGGCGCAGGGACTTGATCTTCTGCTCGTGCCCGATGCCTTCCAGCATGAGGCCTTCCGCGCCGCCGGCGCGCGCATGCCGATCGAGATCCTGCCGTTCGGCGTCGATCGCGACTATTGTCACGCCGCCGTGCCCACCCGGCGTCATCCACGGGGCCATTTCGTCTTCCTGGCCATCGTCGATGAACTCGCACGCGATGCCCCCGATGTTCTCGTCGAGACGTTCCGGCGCACGTTCCGGGCCGTCGAACCTGTCGAGCTGCTCGTGCAGATACGCCCCGGTCGCGATGCAGCAGCAATCCGCGCTGCGCTGGACGCGTTGCCCACGAGCGCCAGCGATGCGCGTGTGCGCGTACTCGACGGATGGGGCCTTCGATGGCACCAGCGCGCGCAGTTTCTTTGCGCGGCTGACGCCTACGTCAGCGTGCGGCGCGGCGGCGGCTGGGACCCGAATGCCGCCGAAGCACTCGCCTGCGGAAGACAACTGATCGCAACGGACTTCGGCAGCACGAGCCGCCTCGTGCGCGAATACGGCCTCGCCGTCGCCCCTACACGCCGAGTCGAATCGCCGGGGCAGCGCGGTCTCTGGTGGGCCGAACCCGATCGCGACGCGTTCGCAGCGCAACTGCGCCGCGCGTTCGACCAGCGTACCGTGCTGGCCGAACGCGCGCGCGCGCGCGCAGACGCATTCGGCGTGGCACACGATATCGACATCAGCGCAGATCGGCTGGTCGAGCGGCTCGACCGTGAGGACGCTCTGGCACCGGCCCGCGCGCCTGCGCGGCCGCACCGGCCGAGCGATGTCGCGCGCAAGGCCAGCGGCCAGATCGTCGTACTCGGTATGCATCGCTCGGGCACGTCCAGCGTCGCCGGACTGCTCGCTCGCATGGGCGTACATCCCGGCAGCGACGACGACTTGCTGATCGGACCCGACAACCCGAAGGGCCACTACGAACTCGCTGGCCTGCACGACGCGTGTCTGCGTCGACTCGACGCCGCCGGCGGCGACTGGAAAGATCCGCCGGCGACCGCGCCGGCCCGTGCGATAGATGCGTTTCGTTCCGACGTGATGGCGCTGCTGGAAACCCTGGAACCGCAACGGCCCTGGCTGATCAAGGAGCCGCGATTGTGCCTGGTCGCACGTGAGCTGCTGCCGCTGCTGACGCGCCCGGTGTTCGTGCACGTCGTGCGCGAACCGCGCGCCGTAGCCGCTTCGCTGGCGGCGCGCGACGGGCTCGATCCGGTCCACGCGCTGGCGCTGTGGGAGCACTACACGCGCGCGGCGTTCGCCGCGAGCCGTGGCTGGCGGCGCGTGCTGGTCGACTATGCCGAGCTGATGGCCGACCCGCTCGGCACGACGCGGCGACTGTTCGCCGAACTCGTCCGGCTCGGCGTCGACGGCCTGCGGCTGCCGGCCGACGCCGCGATCGAAGACTGGTTGCGCGCGCCGACGGAACGCACGCGCGAAACGCTCGGCGACGTCGCGCTCGAACCCTCGCAGCATGCGCTCTGGGCCGCGATCGCCGATCGCCGCATTCTCGACGACGGCGGCGCGGTGCACGCGACGGCGGAGCGCACGGGCAGGGCGGGCTGACCGTGTTTTCGCTGATCCGCCAAGCGTTTCATCGGCCGCGCGTGCGACTGCACGAGCCGCTGCGCGAAGTCGCCTGGAACGGCAGCACGCTGCACCTTGCGTTCGACGGGCACGAAACCGGCGCTGTCGCGCTCGACCTGGACGGCACGCATTTCATCGATCTCGCCATCGACGCCGACGGCCATGCACGCTGCGAATGGCCGTATTCGCCGAGCGGACGCGAGCGCTTCGACGTCATGCCGCGCCACGGCCGAGACGGAACGCGGCTGGCCGAGCAACCGCTGCGCCTGGAGATCGGCAAGGTCGGCATCGGCGTAGCCGCGCAGGACGCGACGCCGCCGTTGGCGCCGCTGGCCGGTCCCGCGCGCTGCGTTCCGTTCGGCACCGACGTGGCCGCACGCGACGTCGCGATCGTGGTGCCCGTCTACAACGCGCCGGCTCTGGTCGAACGCTGCCTGGATGCGCTGCTCGCGCACACGCACGGCCGCGCGCGCCTGATCGTCATCGACGACGCCAGTCCCGATCCCGCCGTCGCGCCGCTGCTGGCGCGCTACGCGGGGATGGCCGGCGTGGACGTGCTGCGCAACCCGGCCAATCGCGGTTTCACCGCGACCGCCAATCGCGGCATCGACGCGGCCGGCCGCGCCGATGTCGTGCTGCTGAACGCCGATGCCGAGGTCGGCCCGAACTGGCTCGCCGGCCTGCGCCGGGCCGCCTGCTGCGGCGACGACGTCGGCACGGCCACGGCGGTGTCGGACAACGCCGGCGCATTCTCGGTGCCCGAACTCGAGCAGGCGAACGCACTGCCTGCGGCGTGGAATTTCGAGCAATCCGCACGCGCGCTCTGGCAGCAGGCGGGCCTGGCCTATCCGGAGCTTCCGACCGGCAATGGGTTCTGCCTCTACATTCGCCGCGCCCTGATCGACCAGGTTGGCACGCTCGACGAAGCGGCGTTCCCGCAAGGCTACGGCGAGGAGAACGATTTCTGCCAGCGCGCCGCGCACGCCGGATGGCGCCACGTGATCGCCGGCAACGTGCTGGTCGGGCATGCGCGCAGCCAGAGCTTCGGCGAGGAGCGGCGGCGCTCACTCGGCGCCGCCGGCATGGCCGTGCTGCGCGAGCGCTGGCCCGGCTATGAAGCCGAGGTCGGACGCACGCTGCGTTCGTTCGAGCGCTGCGCGCTCGATTGGCGCGTGCGCCGCGTGTTCGCCGAAGCGCGCGCCGAATCGGCGCCGCGGCCGCGCCTGCTCTGGGTCGGCAAGGACGCGCCCGCGACCGACGACGCCGACATCTGGACGCTGCGCGCGAACGGCGACGCGAACGAGCTCGTGCAGGGCGGCGTGGTCGTCGCCGCAAACCGTTGGAAGGCCGACGACGCTGAAGCCTCGTATCGCGCCGTGTGGGACTGGCTGCAGCTCCATGCGATCGAACGGTTGCTGGTGACCGAGCGCAAGGAGTCGGTCGCCGAGATCCTGTGCCGATTGCTCGACATCCCGATTCTGGACATCGATATCGCCGACGCCACTGCCTTGCGCGATTCGCTGCGGGCAGCGCAAGCCTCCGTGCGGACCTTCGTCCGATGAGCGCGCCGATCGCACGCGCACTGATCACCGGCGTCGGCGGCCAGGACGGCGCGCTGCTCGCGGCGAACCTGCTGCGCGGCGGCGTCGAGGTGATCGGCACGCGGCGCTCGCCCCGCGCATCCGATTCGTGGCGCCTCGACGAGCTCGGCATCGCCGGCCATGCGCGGCTGCGGCTCGCCGCGCTCGATCCGACCGATGCGCGCGCCTGCGCCGAGCTGATCGCGGCGACGCGGCCCGACGCGGTGTTCCATCTGTCCGGCCAGTCGCGCGTCGCCGATTCGTTCCGCGATCCGCGCGCGAGCATCGAGGCGAACGGACTCAGCACGGTTCATCTGCTCGAAGCCTTGCGCGCGCAGGCGCCGCAAGCGCATTTCGTGCTGGCCGCCAGCGCGGAAATGTTCGGCGCTCCCGAGGTTTCGCCGCAGGACGAAACGACGCCGGCGATGGCGCGTTCGCCCTATGGCTTGTCGAAGCTGTTCGCACATGCGGCGGTCGGCAGCTGGCGCGCGAGCTACGGCCTGCGCGCGTCGAGCGCGATCTTGTTCAACCACGAATCGGAATGGCGCGACGAGGCGTTCGTCACGCGCAAGCTGACGCGCGCAGTCGTGCGCATCGCGCGCGGCAGCGAGGATGTCGTCCTGCTCGGCAACCTCGATGCGCGCCGCGATTTCGGCTACGCGCCCGACTATGTCGCGGCGATGGCGGCGATGGCAGCGCGCGAGCACGGCGACGATTTCGTGCTGGCGACCGGCGTCGCAGCGAGCGTGCGCGATTTCGCGACGGCCGCGTTCGCCGCGGCCGGCATCGCTTTGGACTGGCGCGGCTCGGGCGCGGACGAAGTGGGCATCGAGCGCGGCAGCGGTCGGGTGCGCGTGCGCGTCGATCCGGCGTTGCTGCGTCCACTCGATGCGCCGGTGCTGGTCGGAAACTCGGCCAAGGCGCGCCGCGAGCTGGGCTTCGCGCCGAGCCTGGACCTGGCCGGACTCGCGCGGCGCATGGTCGACGCCGACCTTGCCCGCGAAGACAACCGACATACATGAAAGTCATCTTCAACGTCGACGCGATCACCGCGCCACTGACCGGCATCGGCCGCTATGCGCTCGAGCTCGCGCGCGGGCTGGCCGTGCATCCGCAGGTCGAAGCGCTGCGCCTGTATTCGGCCTATCGCTGGGTCGACGACGCCGAACACGCGCTCGGCGCCAACGCGGCGATCGCCAACCTGCGCCGCAACGTTCCCTTCAAGACGGCCGCGCTCGAAGCGTATACGCAATTGCGCTCCGCGCTGTTCCGCCTGCATACGCGGCATCTGGACGGCTGGCTGCTGCACACGCCGAACTACGTGCTGATGCCGTTCGCAGGGCCTGCGCTGACGACGATCCACGATCTGTCCTGGCTCAACTATCCCGAGACGCATCCGGTCGAACGCGTGCGTTTCCTCGACCGGCATCTGCCGCGCACGCTCGACAAGGCGGCCGCGATCTTCGCCGACTCGCAGTTCATCGCCGACGAGATCGTCGCCAAGCTCGCGGTGCCGCGCGCCAAGCTGCGCGTGGTGCCGCTCGGCGTCGATGCGGCCTACCGGCCGCGCCCGCGCGACGAGCTGATGCCGGCGCTGACCCGCCACAGCCTTGCCGGCAGCGACTACCTGCTGGTCGTCGCCACACAGGAGCCGCGCAAGAATCTGGCCCGGCTCGCGCGCGCCTACGCAGGTCTCCCGGCAGCCCTGCGCGCGCGGCATCCGCTGGTAATCGTCGGCGCGCGCGGCTGGCTGCGCGCGGAGCTCGAACAGGTGCTGGCGCCGCTGGAAGCGCGCGGCGAAGTGCGCCGGCTCGGCTACGTCGCCGAGGAGGACCTGCCGCTGATCTATGCGGGCGCCCACGCGTTCGCGTTCCCTTCGCTGTACGAAGGCTTCGGCCTGCCGGTGCTGGAAGCGATGGCGAGCGGCGTGCCGGTGCTGACCTCGAACGTGTCCTCGCTGCCGGAAGTCGCGCGCGACGAGGCCGGCCTGCTCGCGCTGACCGTCGACCCGCTCGACGAGGCGAGCCTGCGCGACGGGCTCGAGCGCCTGCTCCAGGACACCGCCTGGCGCGCCGATGCGGCCGCGCGCGGCGCGCGGCGCGGCGCGCAGTTCGGCTGGAACCGCTGCGTCGAAGCGACCGTCGCGGTCTACCGGGACGTGCTCGCCGGCGCCTGACGCGCATTGATGTCGCACCGCGAACGACGCTAGTCTGCGGGGGTTTTCACGGAGACGACGATGAAGGATCGGTTTTTCGGCACGGCCCTCGGCCGCGCCGCGTTGTTCGTTTGCGCATTCGCGGCGCAGGCGGCGCTGGCGCAGGCGCTGCAGCCGCAACCGCCGGCCGCACCGGCCGCCGCTCCCGGGGTGCCGGTCTCGGCTGCTGCCGAAGGTATCTATGCCGGCGCGCGATCGAGCCTGCTGCAGATCCGTACCCTGGTCGAGGCTGCGAACCGGCAGTCGTCGATCGGTTCGGGCTTCCTGATCGGCGCAGACGGGCTGGCGATCACGAACTACCACGTCGTCTCGCAATACGCGCTGGAGCCGAAGACCTATCGGCTCGAATACGTCCGCCCGGACGGCACCAAGGGTGCGTTGAAGCTGCTCGCGATCGACATCGCGAACGATCTTTCGGTCGTGCAGCTCGACGGCACCGACCTGCCGCACCTCGAATTCGATCCGACCGCGGTCGCCGGCGAGCTGCCGCGCGGCGAGCGCGTCTACGCGATGGGCAATCCGCTCGATCTCGGCTTCACCATCGTCGAGGGCAACTACAACGGGCTGGTCGAGCGCAGCTACAACGAACGCGTGCATTTCACCGGCGCGATCAACCCGGGCATGAGCGGCGGCCCCGCGGTGACCGGTGCCGGCAAGGTGGTCGGCATCAACGTAGCCAAGCGGCTCGACGGCGAACTGGTGAGCTTCCTGGTGCCGGCGCGCAAGGCCGCCGCGCTGCTCGCGCGCGCGCGCAAGGATTCACCGCTGACGCTCGCGCAGGCGCGCGAGGAGATCGACCGCCAGCTGCTCGCCTGGCAGGACGGCTTCTACCATGCGCTCGACGAGAAAGGCTTTCGCGCGACGAAGTTCGGCCCGTACCAGGCGCCGGAAAGCGCAGCCGACTGGTTCAACTGCTGGGCGCGCACGAACGCCGAGCAGACGCCGAAGCCGCGCGCGCAGATGGACAGTTCCAGCTGCAGCTCGCAGAGCTCGCTGTTCATCGCCGAGGACATCGAGAGCGGCCGCAGCGAGCTGACGCACGCGTACGTGCGCAGCGTCGACCTCAACGCGTTCCAGTTCGCCGCGTTCCTGTCGCAGTACTACGGCGCGGCGTCGATGTCGCGTTCGTGGTCGCGCAAGCGACTGACGCAGCCGCAATGCCACGAGGACTTCGTCGCGCCGGCGGATGCGGCGACGGCGCCGACGTTGCGCGCTGTCTGGTGCGCGCGCGCCTACCGCGATTTCGCCGGCGTCTACGACATCACGCTGACCACGGTGACGCAGGACCGCGACAAGGAGGCGCTCGTCTCGCGGCTGGCGCTGCAGGGAGTCAGCTACGACAACGCGCTGGCGCTGGCGAAGCGTTTCATGGGAGAAATCGCATGGACGAAGTGAAACGCGCGGACGGCAAGCGAGCCGACGCGATCTGGCTCGAAATCCTCGGGCGCCACCGCGACGTCGTCTCGCGCACGCGCCTCGCATCCGATGCGGTCACCCTCGGACGCGCCTACGACAACGACATCGTGCTCGACGATCCGCACGTCGCCGCGCATCACCTGCGCATCGCGCGCGGCGACGACGGCGCCTGGGTCGCCGAGGATCTCGGCAGCGTCAACGGGCTGGTCGTCGAGGGCGAACGCGCACGGCGCGAACGCATCGTGCTCGGCGACGCCACGACCGTGCTCGCCGGCCACACCGGCCTGCGCCTGCGCCATGCCGGCGAAGCGGTGCCGGCCGAGCTGCCGCTGGTGCGCAGCGCGCCGCGCTGGCCACTCGCGATCGTCTGCATCGTGCTGCTGTTCGCGCTCGAATGGCTGGGCCTGTGGCTCGGCGAGACCGGCGAGCCGAAGTTGATCCGCTACCTGACGCCGCTGGCCACGATCGCGATCGCGATCGCGGTATGGACGACGCTGTGGAGCGTCGTCTCGCGCGTCTTCAGCGGTCATGCGCGCTTCGGCCTGCACCTGCTGATCGTCGCGGCCGGCCTGCTCGCGTTCTCGCTGTACGACCAATTCAGCGATCTCGGCGCGTTCGCGCTGTCGTGGACGCGGCTGTCGAATACGGTCTATGTCGCCGCGTGGCTCGCCTTCGCGGCGGTCTGCTTCGCGCATCTGCGCGCGATCGCCAACACGAAGCTGCCGCTGAAGGCCGCTGCGGTGATCGCCTTGGCTGCGCTCGGCATCACCATGCAGAGCCTGAAGCTGTCGGACTGGCGCGCCAACTCCGGTCAGGCCGCGACCCTGCAGAAACTCGAGCCGCCGTCGATTCGCATCGTGTCGGCACAAGCCGAAAGCGCGTTCTTCGCGACCAACGACGCGCTGAAAGCGGCACTGGACAAGGCACGCAGCGAAGAACCCGCAGGAGACGGCGACTCCGGCAGCGACGACTGACGCGCGATTCGTCCGCCGTCAGCGCGCGACGCCGGCCGCTGCCGACGCCGGCGCCGAACCGCCCTGCGTCTGCTGCGGCAGTTGCGCCGGCTGAACCGGCATCACCGCATCGAAGTCGTGGATCGCGATCGTATCGGCGTGGCGCACCGGCGGCCGGTACGGCGGCGCCGTGACCTTGCGCCACCACTCGCCCATTGCCACGCGCAGCGACTTCTCCGGCGGTGGCGGCGGCGCGAGGAAATCGAAGCCGCCGATCGCATCGCGCCCGCTCGCCGGCGAAGCCGCGTAGACGCGCACCTGCGCCAGCTTGTCTTTCACAGCGGCGGGTATCGGCAGGCGGAAGCGCGACTCGCTCGTGCGATAGTTCGCCGAACTCAAGCGCGCGCCCTGTGCGTCGATCCAGTCCACGACGACATTGCCTTCGAAACGAGGCTGCTCGAGGTCGACGACGATGCCGTCGTCCCAACGCGTACCGGCGCGCGCGACGCGTGCCGAATCCTGAGGCCGCTCCAGAACGATCGCCGGATCGCCGAGCAGGTTGTACATTTCCACCAGGGTGCGATCGGGCGTCTTCTTCTTTGCGCGCACGATCGATTCGCCGATCGTCGCGCCGGGCTGGAGCAGTTCGCGGATGATGCCCTTGCTGAAATCCGGCGACGGCGAGTTGCGCCACGAAGCGGCAAATACTGCAACGGCGCCCTTGCCCGGCTCGCGCAGGAATTTCTCGCCGATCGAATCCTCGGTCGGGTTGTCGAACGGCGCCGAATAGCAGGTCATCGACAGGATCATCGGCAGCCGCTCGCTGTTGGTCAGCGAGGACACGTCGTCGAGCGTGAACAGGTCGTGGTTCTTGCGCAGGTCCGGCGGTCCGGTGCGCCAGATGAAGCGGCCGCCGTGGCCGATGAAGTGCACCAGCAGGCGACCGTCGTCGATGCCGTCGCGGATCGCGCTCTGATGCGCGAGGTTGTCCGATTCCTTCGGGCTCGCGTAGACCTTGTCGGCGAGGAAGCCCTCCTTGCCGAGGCCGCCGGCGATCTCGTCGGACGCCTTCTTGAACGCATCGATCTCGTCGGTGATGAACATGACGTCGCGGCGCCAGGCGCCGAGCTGCGGCTTGGAGATGTAGTCGATCGTCTTGTCGACGATCGCCTTGACCTCGGCCGGTTCGACGACCGGGAAGCGTCCCACGGCAACGACCGGATGCCAGTCGTCGCCGTCGACGGCGCCGAACCAGTTGTCGCTGGCCGACTGGCCCTCGGGCGACGGGAACTGCCAGGTCGGGATCAGGTTGCGGTCTGCCAGCTTCTTCGGCGCGTTCTTGTACGGGGTGCCGCCGATCGCGCCGAACGCGTTCGGATAGAGCAGTTCCTGATCCACCCACTTCGCATAGTTGGCGTCGTTGTAGGTGTCGTGGCGGATGTCGTAGCTGGCATCGCCGACCAGCAGCAGGAAGCGCGGCCGCGGCGCCGGCCAGCCGTGATAGGCGACATCGACGAGGTGACGGATCGCGCGCGGATGCGTGATGCCGTTGTTGAACTGATCGTAGACCGCGTTGATGTCGAGGATCGCGACCTTGAGGCCGCGCTTCTCGTGGAACTCGGCCAGCGGCCGGATCGCGTCGATCAAGCTCGGGTGGCTGACGATCAGATAGTCGTAGGCCGCCGCCGGATGCTGCCAGTCGCCCTCGGCAACGGCGCGCAGCGCGAGCGGTTTCGCCAGTTGGCCGTCGAGCGCCGGAAACAACTCGACACCGGCCGGCGCTGCCGCGAATGCATAGCGCCCGCCGCCGAGCGAATGGCCCGGCCGGCGCACGCCGTCGGCGCCGTACAGCGTCGGCAGGCCTTCGCCGCGATAACCCAGCTGCAGCGGCACGGCGGCCTCCGCGCGCACTTCGAGCGGCAGCGCAGCGGCGTCGAGGTCGCCGCCGAGCGGGTAGCGCGCTTCGAGCCAGTTGAACATGACGACATCGACGATGTCGGCTTTGGCATCCGTCGGCGACGTACGCTTGAGCACGCGCAGCGCCAGCGTGTTCTGGCGCGGCTTCAGCGCTGCGATCGGCACGTCGAGCTGGCGATGTTCCTCGTTGCGGCCATTCCACTGCAGCGTCGACACCGCGTGACCATTGACGACGACCTCGACGACGTGATCGTCGGGCTTGGGTCCCTTGTCCTTGGGCACGACGGGCAGATCGGAGAGGCCGCGGAAGTTCAGGGTCAGCTTCAGCGTCGCCGCGCGCGCGTCGAGGTCGGGCAGGTCGAAGTTCGTTTCGAAGGGCTTCGGATCGACCTGGGTCAGCTTCGCCCACTGCCAGATGTCGGACTCTTCGCCCGGCTTCTGCTGGGTCTGGTCGAGCCGGATCATCAGGTTTTCCTGCTCGATGTGCAGGCTGCGCTCGAGCGCCGCGTGTCCGCCCGCGGCCGATCCGGCGACTTCGGCGTCGCGCATGCGCGCGTGCGCGCCGGGCGCGGCGCCGAGCAGGTAGACGTTGTTGACGCTGTAGGCGTCGTACCAGCTTTCCGTCCCGTGCAGGGCCTGGCCGATCCACTCGATGCGGTCGCCGTCGGCGAAGCGTTCGCCACGGGCCACGACGCGCACCGGCACTTCGTTGCCCGCCTGGGTCAGCACGAGCTCGCCGGCGGCGCAGTCGGCCAGTCCCGGTTGCGCGGCGACGATCGCGGCGTGGTCGAGCGTGTAGACCCCGGCTTGCTCCAGTTCGATGTGCAGGCGTCCGCTGCACGCCAGCAACGGCAGCGGGGAGGCGAACAGGACGAGCGCGCAGGCGCTTAACAGGTTTTTCGATGGCATGGGCGGCAACGGTCGCGGACGAGGCGCCCGCGCGGCATTCGGGATTGCGGACCGCGCAGGCTACCGGTCCGACCCCGTCGCTGCAACCAAAGTTGCATTTTGGTACGGCCCGTAGAAGCGCTGCAGCAGCTCGCCGACCGCCGGGGTCGCGCGACGCAGCAGGGCCGGGTCGGAGAAATGCAGCTCGCTGACGACGGCAAAGTACTCGTCGACGGTTTCGGCGGCGTAGGGATCGATCAGGCTCTCGCGCCCGCGTTCGACCGTCCGCACCAGCGCGTCGTAGGCCGGCTGCATCGCGGCGAGCCATTCCTGCCGCGTGATGTGCGGCGGCAGGCGCGGCACGCCGTCGACGGCGCCGTCGAGCATGTCGAGCTTGTGCGCGACCTCGTGCACGACGACGTTGAACCCGTCGAACGGGCGTTCCAGATCGGCGGCGATATCGGCCCACGAAAGGATCAGCGGGCCGCGTTCCCAGGCCTCGCCGATGAGGTCGTCCTCGCCCTCGGTGACGACGCCGCTGCGCTCGTCGTGATGCTCGCGCTTCACCCGGAATTCGCCGGGATAGACGATCACCTCGCGCCAGCCGGCGAGCCAGTCGAAGCCGAGATGGAGCACCGGCAGGCATGCCAGGGCGGCGAGCGCGAGGCACTGCGCATCGGTCAGCGCATGGCCCGCCGCGGCGCTGAAGCGCTTGCGCGCGAGGAAGCGCTCGGCCAGCGCGCGCAGCGCGACGCTTTCGGATGGAGAAAGGCGGCCGAACAGCGGCGAACGGGCGAGCAGCGCGCGCCAGGCGGCGTCATCGATGCGATCGGGTGCGGCGAAAGCGCGGCCCAGCCGCTGCAACCAGCGGCCGATCACGCTGCGGCAGCGCTCATTTGATCGCGCCGGGCACCAGCGATTGCCAGCGATAGCTCGGGCGCTTCGGCGTTGCCGCCGCCGGCGTAGCCGGATCGCCGTGCGGGAGCGCGGCGGGAGGCAGCTCGTCTGGTACGGTCTGGACGGGCGCTTGCGCAGCGCGGGGAAGCCGGGCGGCAGGGCCGACGTCGCCGGCGCCACGCCCGTTGCGGGTCGTCGTACCGCCGCCGCCGCCGCCGTCGGGCGTCTCGACCAGTTCGCCGCGCGACTGCGCGTTGCCGAGGCCGCTTTGCGCGTCCGCGGCGTTCAGCGCGAGCAGACCGACGCCGCGCAGCGGAGCTTCCTGCGCCCACGCGGCGACACCGGACAGCAGAGCCACGAGGGCCACGAGGGCGAGAACGGGTTTTTTCATCACGATGCTCCCGGCAGTGCTGCCAAGGGATTCGACAATGCTCGCACGATCCATTCCCCGACTCCAGCCATGCGCGGCTTTAGCATGTAGCGTGCCATTGGTCATGCCCCGCGTCCCTGCTGGCGCGCGAGGCCAGGGACTTTCCCGCGCGGGCGTCCGCCGGACACCCGCGGACAGCGGGCGGACAGTCCGGCCGCCGCAAACCCATGACATTGACCTCCATCAGATGAGGCGATGGCGATAAAGGTTGCACGGTTCGCCTTGTTTTTCCGTCGCCACGGCTAAACTGCCGCGATGCCCTCGTCTCCGGTCCCGATCCCTTGACCTTGCGTGCATCCACGAAGAGTGCCCCCGCCGGCGGGCGCAGCGATGCGGCACCGCGCCTGCTGGCCGAGCTGGCCGGCGCGGACGCGATTTCCGGCAGCGACCTGGCCGAGCGCCTGGGCGTCTCCCGAGCTGCGGTGTGGAAGCAGATCGAGCGCCTGCGCGAACTCGGCCTGCCGATCGCCGCGCAGGCCGGCAGCGGCTATCGGCTGGAAGCGCCGCTGGACCGGCTCGACGCAGCGCAGATCTCGTTGTTGTCGACGAGCGCGATGCGCCGCCGTCTCGGCAGCCTCGACGTGCACTGGCAGCTCGACTCGACCAGCAGCGAGCTGCTTCGGCATGCCGCTGCCGATCCGCGCGACCTGCGGGTTTGCCTGGCCGAAGTGCAGACCGCCGGCCGCGGACGGCGCGGCCGCAGCTGGCAGATGCCGCTGACCGGCGGCATCGCCCTGTCGCTGCTCAAACGCTTCGACGCAGGCATGGCGCCCTTGGCAGGACTCAGCCTCGTCGTCGGCATCGCCGTCGCACAGGCGCTGGACGACTGTGGCATCCCCGATGTCGGACTGAAATGGCCGAACGACATCGTCGTCGGCGACCGCAAGCTCGGCGGCATCCTGGTCGAACTGGGCGGCGATGCGATCGGCCCGTGCCACGCGGTGATCGGCATCGGCCTCAACGTGCGCATCGACCCGGCGGCCGGTGCCACGATCGGCCAGCCGTGGACCGATCTTGCGCAGCTGGCCGGCACAACGGCTCCTTCGCGCAACCTCGTCGTCGCGCGCGTGCTCGCGCGGCTGGTCGATGCGCTCGACCGCTTCTGCGTGGACGGCTTCGACGCGTTCGCCGACGAATTCGACCGGCGCGACGCGCTGCGCGATCGTCCGGTGCGCGTGCTGCGCGGCGATGCGGCGCAGGACGGCGTCGCCCGCGGCGTGGATGCGCGCGGCGGCTTGCGCGTCGACTTCGCGGACGGGCAGCGCAGCGTCGACAGCGGCGAAGTCAGCGTGAGGCCGCATCGATGAAGCTGCTGGTCGATTTCGGCAACACGCGTCTGAAATGGGCCACGCTGACGCAGGCGCATATGCAGGCCGGGGGCGTGTTCGCGCACGTCGAGCGCCCGCTGGCCGCAGCGTTGCGCAGCGAATGGGCGGCTCTGCACCGGGTGGAGGCCGTGTTCGTGGCGAGCGTCGTCGGCGCCGCACGCGAAGACGAACTGGCCGCCTGCATCCGGGAACGATTCCATCTCGACGCGCAGTTCCTGCGCAGCCCGTCGTACGCGCTCGGCGTACGCAACGCCTATGCCGAGCCTGCGCGCCTGGGCATCGATCGCTTCCTCGGCCTCGCCGCGCTGCAGGCCGAACGGCCGCGCGCGCAAGTGCTGGTGAGCGTCGGCACCGCACTGACGGTCGATGCGCTGGCACCCGACGGCATCCACCACGGCGGCGTGATCGTGGCGAGCCCGCGCCTGATGCGCGAAGCACTGCTCGGCGCGACCGCGCGCGTGGGCAACGCCGACGGGCACTGGCGCGAACTTCCGAGCAGCACGGCCGATGCGGTGTTCGCCGGCGCGCTGTATGCCGCGGCCGGTGCGGTCGACCGCTTCCGCAGCGCGGCCGCGTTGCGACTCGGCGCCCCACCCGCCCTGCTTCTGACCGGCGGCGGCGCGGACGAGCTGGACGCCTTGCTGCCCGATGCCGAACGCGTGCACGACCTGGTGCTGCGCGGTCTGGCACTGTGGGCTGCCGATGCCGCCGGCACGGCCGATTAGCGGCGCACCGGCCGCGCTTGCCCGCGGCTAGAATCGACGCTCGTCCTCGCCGCAGGCCCGACTCCCACCGATGTTCGTCCGCGCACTGTTCCTGCTGCTGCTCGCCCTGAACGTCGGCGCCGGCTGCTGGCTCGCCTTCGCCAAGCTGCCGCCTGCGGCATCGACGGCGGCCGTCGACCCCGGCGTGCCGAAGCTCGTGCTGCTGGCCGAGCGCGACGGCGGCGTCGCGGCCGGCGCGGAGCTGGCCGATGCGCCCGAGAGCAAGGCCGATCTGGCCAACGATCGCTGCCGTTCGATCGGGCCGTTCCCGACCCAGGCCGACCTGCGCGCCGCGATGAACCTGATGACGCCGCTGACCCGGCGCATCCAGTTCCACGAAACGCACACCACGCAGGCGCGCGGCTACTGGGTCTACCTGCCGGCGATGGCCTCGCGCGAACAGGCCCTCGCGACCGCGCGTTCGCTGTCGGCCAAAGGCGTGCGCGACTACTACGTCGTCACTGCCGGCGACCAGCAGAACACCATCTCGCTCGGCCTGTTCCGCGACCAGGGCAATGCCGAGCGCCGCCGCGCGGAAATCGCCGGCCTCGGCTTCTCCCCGCAGACCAACGCGCGCACCGAAGACCTGCCGGCCTACTGGCTCGACTTCGCCCTCGCCGGCACCGACACCCCCGATTGGCGCAGCCGCCTCGCCAATGCGCGCGACCTGCGCGAGGAAACGATCTCCTGCTTCTAGGCCCCCGCGCGCGCCCGTTGCTAGAATGCGCCCCGCGCCGCTTTAGCTCAGTTGGTAGAGCAACCGCCTTGTAAGCGGTAGGTCATCTGTTCGAGTCAGATAAGCGGCACCAAATGAAAGAACGGGGATACCGCTTCTATCCTCAAAATTCTTCACGGAATTCGCGTGAGGACAGAATGCCCACGCCGTCCATGTCCGATCGGGTTCGTTCATAGCCACCGAACGTCTGATGCAGGGCACGGCTGCGAATCGGGTGGATATTCCATATTCCCGAATGTGGAACGCCCTATGGAACCGAAAACGTTGGGGCTCGGCGAAGCGCTTCATGCAGGCCCCGCGATGGTGGCAAAGCAGCTCTCTTCTCCCATACTCGCGCTGCCACCACCAGACCGCCGAGGAGCCCCATGCCCGACACCTGCACCCACCTCGACACGATCCAGACCGTCACCCCGAGCGCACTCGGTTGCGAGGAGTGCCTGAAGACCGGCTCGGTCTGGCTGCACCTGCGCCTGTGTCGTACCTGCGGGCATGTCGGCTGCTGCGATCAGTCGCCCAATCGGCATGCGACCAAGCATTACCACGCCACGAAGCATCCGATCATCGAAGGCTACGATCCGCCCGAGGGGTGGGGCTGGTGCTATGTCGACGAGTTCTTCTTCGACTTGTCCGACCGGCAGACGCCGCAGCGCGGACCGATTCCGCGCTACTACTGACCGCGTCCGCGAGCCGTCGGTGAACGTTCGCGCCTGCCCGAGCGCCCGGGCGAGGCCAGGCGCGATGGGGCAGGCGCCATGGATCAGGCGCGATTGCGCGAACCGAGCATCTCGGCACCGACCTTGAGCAGGTCGCCGAGGCCGAGCTGGCCGTCGCCGTCCTGGTCGAGGATCGAGCCGAGCAGGCCGCCGTTGCCGCCCTGGTTGATGCGCTGCGACTCCTGGCCGAGCGCGCTGCCGAGGCCGCCGGGGCTCATGCCCTGACGCTGGCTGAGGTTGCCGAGCACGCTCATGACGATCGGCGCGAGGATCGCGAGCAACTGCCCTGCGTTCTGCGCGCCGAGGCCGCTGGCCTGGCCGAGGCCTTGCGTCGCCTGGTCCTGACGGTTGCCGAAGATACTGCCGAGGATCGAGCCGCCGGCGCCGCCGCCGAGCGCGTTGCCGAGCGCGGACCCGCCGGCGCTGCCGCCGCCGAGCATGCTGCCGAGGATCGAACCGATGTCGAGACCGGCGTGGTCAGCCGCGGCGCTGTGGATGGCGCTGGCGCCTTCGTCGGTCGATGCCGAGCGCGCGAGGCCGCCGACCACCAGCGGCACCGCCTGCTGGATCGCGGCTTCGGCCTGCTGCGGATCGACGCCGAGCTGTGCGGCGATTTGCTGGATCGTGGCCGGGTCGAGTTGACCGAGAACCTGATCGGTAAGATGGCTCATTGAAAATCTCCACAATGGCGGGAATGCGCGTTTTTGCGCAGCAACCCTCGCATCGTTGCATGACGTTGTCACGGCGGTGCGTAAAAGATCGTGAACCCTGCACCGCACCGGCATGCCGAGTGCGATGCTTGCGCTGCCGCCGCGGCGCCGGCCGTGATGCCACGCCGCGGCCCAGCGAACCGGATCACCGCCGATGACCGAATTCAACCAGCGCTTCGACGACCTGCATACGCGCTACGCGGCGTCGCTGGCGCGCAAGTTCGAGGTGCTCGATACCGCTTGGCGCGTCTTCGCGGCCAGCCCGCATGACGATGCGAAGCGGCGCGAGCTGGAAACCCACGTCCACCGGCTCGCCGGGTCGGCCCTCGCCTATGGCTACGAGCGTCTCGGCGAACGAGCGCGCGCGGCCGACCAGCTGATGCACGGCTGGGACGAAAGTCCGCCGGAGGCGCGCGACGCGCCGGCGACTTTCGCGCTGCGCCTGGCTGCGCCACTGCGCCAGCTGCTGGACGAACTCGGTCACGCCAACGCGGAAGTCGTCGCGCGGCAGGCCAGCCATCGCGAGGCCCTGCGCGTGCTGCTGGTCGAAGACGATCCGGTGCAGGCGATGCTGACCGGCGCGCAGCTCGAAGCGCGTGGCTGCACGGTGCACATCGAGAACAGCACCGACGTGCTGTGGCAGTCGCTCACGCGCTGGCCCTGCCACGCGGTCGTGCTGGACTACTGGCTGCGCGGCGAAACCGCCACCGAGGTCGCCGCGATGCTGCGCCGCGAACCGCAGTTCGCACGGATCGCGCTGGTCTGCTTCAGCGCGGAGCGCGACGAGCAGGTGCTGCGCGCCGCGCTCGACGCCGGCTGCGACGCCGCGCTCGGCAAGGCCGAAGGGCCAGAGCGGCTGCTCGCGCTCGTACGCGCCTGCGTCGCGCGGCCGGAGCGCAGCGGCCAAGCGTTCGCCTGACCTCGCGCGGCGCGTCGTGACGGCGCCGCCCTTTTCGCGGATCATGCCGGGCTCTCGAGCAGCTACGGCGTCGATGCGCTATGCAGAACTTCCCACCGATTTCCCTGGTCGGCGCGCCGACCGACATCGGCGCCGGCCATCGCGGCGCTTCGATGGGTCCGGAGGCGCTGCGCGTGGCCGGTCTCGGCGAGGCGTTGATCGCCCGCAGCCTCGACGTGATCGATCGCGGCAATCTTGCCGGCCCCTTCAATCCCTGGCGGCCGCCGGTCGACGGTTATCGGCACCTGCCGGACGTGGTCGCGTGGAATCGCGCGGTGATGCGGGCGGTCGGAGCTGAACTCGCCGGCGAGCGCCTGCCGATCCTGCTCGGCGGCGATCATTGCCTGGCGATCGGCTCGATCGCGGCGGTCGCCAACCATTGCCGCGAGCGCGGCAAGACGCTGCGCGTGATCTGGCTCGATGCGCATGCGGACTTCAACACGTCCACCGTCACGCCTTCGGGCAACGTGCACGGCATGCCGGTCGCGTGCCTGTGCGGCTACGGCCCGCGCGAGCTGACCGAACTCGGCGGCGCGGCGCCGATGCTGGATACCGCGGCGATCCGCCAGATCGGCATCCGCTCGGTCGATCCGGGCGAGAAGCGGCTGGTGCGCGAGGCCGGGCTCGACATCTACGACATGCGCTACATCGACGAGATCGGCATGATGCGCGTGATGGCCGAAGCGCTCGACGGCATCGACAAGAACACGCACCTGCACGTCAGCTTCGACGTCGACTTCCTCGACCCGACGATCGCGCCGGGCGTCGGCACGACGATTCCCGGCGGCCCGAACTACCGCGAAGCGCAGCTGTGCATGGAAATGATCGCCGACACCGGCCTGGTCGGCTCGCTCGACATCGTCGAGCTCAATCCCGCGCTCGACGTGCGCAACCAGACCGCGCTGCTGGCCGTGGACCTCGTCGAGAGCCTGTTCGGCAAGTCGACGCTGATGCGGGATTGAGTGGGATGAGTTCGACGCGAAAAGACTGAAACACGGAGCACACAGAGGACACGGAGAAAGCAAAAGGCTCGCGGCTATTTTCTTCGAGCTTTCCCGCCTTCGCGTTCTTTGCGTCTCAGTCTTGGCACTTCGAAGCCCGGCAACCTCAATCGAACCCGTTCGAGAAGATTTCGTCCGCGTTGGCAGACAGGCACGACGGCGTGTTCTGCGCGACCAGCGTGTTAAGCACGGTGATCTGCGTCGGGTGGAACTGCAGCACGTTGGCGCCGCCGTTGCAGCCTTGCAGGTTGCAGTAGCTCATGACCGTGCCGGCAGGATGGCCCGGGCCCGTCGTCGGGCAGCTCGTCGCGCCCGAGTAGCAGCTGGACTCGCCGCTGTAGCACTTGTCGATGGTATTCGAAGCGGTCGGCGCGCTGCCGTTCGTGCTGTTCGTGCAATGCGTGTGATAGGCACCGAAGTTGTGGCCGATCTCGTGGCCGACGATCAGCGCGGAGTAGTTCAGCGGCACCTGCGGATTCGTGAAGATCTTCTCCACGCTGTAGCTGCCGCCTTGCGACTGCGTCTGGCAGTAGGCATTGATCCAGGCGATGCCCGAGGCCGAGTTGCCCGGCGGATTGCCGCCCGACGACACGCCCGAAAGCAGCAGCGCGAAGCTGCGCGAAACGCTGCCGTAGTGTGCCTGCCAATAGCTTCCGAACTGGTTGAGGTCGGACGAGTTGGCCGCCGTCCCCGCAGCCAGCGAATACGGATCGGCCGTCGTGCGAAGGTAGGTCGTGCCTTGCTGCAGGCTGACGTTGAGGTCGCGGTTGTACATCACGTTCATGGCGCCGAACAGGTCGCCGAGCCAGCTCGTCGCCGCCGCCGTATTGTTCGAGAAGCGCAGCGACATGAACTCGTTGTCGGTATCGACGGCGACGACGGCCGAGCGCAACGCGCCGGTGGCCGAATTCGCGGTGAGCGCCAGCGTGAGCGCATCCGGCATCGCGCGCCCGCTCGGCAGCGCGTCGTCGCTCGGCACCGTCTGCGGCACGACCCCGGGCGGCAAGGTGTCCGCGGTCGGTCGCGCGCGCAGACGCAAGGTGCCGCCTTCGCGTTCGCCGCTGAGCGAGAACGCGCCGTCCGGCGCCGACCCGAAACCGGATACGTGGCCGAAATCCGGGTCGAAGCCGACGCTGGCGCGCACGCTGCCGTCCGCACTCGTGCCGATCAGGTGCACGCGCGGACTGCGCGGCACCTCCCGCTCGCCGTCGGCGCCGACGGCGACGATGCGCGCGCCGGGCGCGTAGATCTCGATGCGCTCGAAGCGCAGGCTCTTGGTGCCGCCGAAGCCGTCGGGCACGCCGTCGACGACCAGCGTGGCGCCGGTCTGAAGCGCGCCGAGCCGGCCGGTTTGTGCCGCGTCGAGGATGAGCGTGTCCGTGGCCGCCAAGGCCGAGGCGGCGTTCAACACGAACAAACTGGCGATCAACAAGCGCATGGCTCGCTCCATGGAGTTCCGGGCACGACAATGTACCGATTGAGCGGCGAGTTTCCGCCAACCCGATGTGAAACGGATGTCAGCGAACCGCCGGCACCGCCGTGTCGCCACGGAACAAGGTCCAGCGGCGTGCGCCGACCGCGACGGCCTGGCCGGCCTGCAGGCGATTGCCGTCGAAGCGGCCGCGCTCGTGGATCGCGACCAGGGCCTTGGCGAGCGCCGGATGACGCGCCTCGATGCGCACGGTGGGCCCGAGGTCGCGCACGCTTTCGACGGTCGCACGTCCGGTAGGATCGAGCTCGAAATCGAGGTCGTGCGGGCGTACGAAGGCGACGACATCACCCGCCCCGTGGCCCGACCAGTTCGCATGCAGCGTCGCCGGCAGTTCGTTCACCTCGCCGAGGAAGCGGCAGACGAAAGGACTGGCCGGCTGCGTGTACAAGGTTTGCGGATCGGCCAGCTGCTCGATGCGACCCTGGTTCATCACGGCGATGCGGTCGGCCAGTTCGAAGGCTTCTTCCTGGTCGTGGGTGACGAACACGCTGGTCACGTGGATGCGATCGTGCAGTCCGCGCAGCCAGCGGCGCAGGTCGCCGCGCACGCGCGCGTCGAGTGCGCCGAACGGTTCGTCGAGCAACAGGATTTCCGGCTCGACCGCCAGTGCGCGTGCGAGCGCGACGCGCTGGCGCTGGCCGCCGGACAGCTGCGCCGGGTGGCGCTGCGCGAGTTCGCCGAGCTGCACGAGTTTGAGCAGTTCGCCGACCTTGCGCTGGAGTTCTTCGCGCTTCGGGCGCAGGCGCCATCGCCGCACGCGCAAGCCGAACGCCACGTTCTCGAACACGGTCAGGTGATTGAACAGCGCATAGTGCTGGAACACGAAGCCGGTGTGACGCTTGCGCGCGCTGACGCGGCTGACGTCGCGGCCGTTGAAGCGCACCGTGCCCTGGTCGGGAAATTCCAGCCCCGCAATCACGCGCAGCAGGGTCGTCTTGCCGCAGCCGGAAGGCCCGAGCAGGGCGAGCAGCTCGCCCGACTCGATGCTGAGGTCGATGCCGTTCAGCGCAGGCGCGTTTCCGTAGCTGTAGCGGATGCCGGCGACGTCGATGCTCATGCGCCGGGCTCCGCCGTGCGCTGCGCGCGCCAGCCGATGATCTGCTTCAGCACGAGCGTCAGCAGCGCGAACAGCGCGAGCAGCGATGCCACCGCGAACGCGGCCGTGCGGTTGTATTCGTTGTAGAGGATTTCGACGTGCAGCGGCATCGTGTTGGTGAGGCCCCGGATGTGTCCTGAGACGACGGAAACCGCGCCGAACTCGCCGATCGCGCGCGCATTGCAGAGGATGACGCCGTACAGCAGGCCCCAACCGATCTTCGGCAGCGTGACGCGCCAGAACATCGCGAAGCCCGATGCGCCGAGCGTGATCGCGGCCTGCTCCTGGTCGCTGCCTTGCGCCTGCATCAGCGGAATCAGCTCGCGCGCGACGAACGGAAACGTGACGAAGGTGGTCGCCAGCACGATACCCGGTACCGCGAAGATGATCTTCATGTCGTGCGCGGCCAGCCACGGCCCGAGCCAGCCCTGCGCGCCGAACAGCAGCACGAAGACCAGACCGGCGATGACCGGCGACACCGCGAACGGCAGATCGATCAGGCTCAGCAGGATGCCTTTGCCGCGGAAGGCGTAGCGCGTGACCAGCCACGCCGCGGCGACGCCGAACAGCGTGTTGAGCGGCACGGCGATCGCGGTGACCAGCAGGGTCAGGCGGATCGCCGCGCGCGCATCGGCGTCGACGAGGGCCGCGCGATAGACCTCCCATCCCTTCTCGAACGCGTAGCCGAACACCGCGATCAGCGGCAGCACGAGGAACAAGCCGACGAACAGTAGCGCGATCGTCAGCAGGCTCCAGCGCAGCCAGCGCGGATCGCGCAGCGCGGTCGAGGACTTGCGCGTGACGGGCAGGCTCATCGAACCTCCGCCGAGCGCCGCCGCACCGTCCACAGCTGCAGCAGGTTGATCGCGACGAGGGCGAGGAACGACGACGCGAGCAGCACGACCGCGATCGCCGTCGCGCCTGCGTAGTCGTACTGGTCGAGCTTGGCCGTGATCAGCAGCGGCGTGATCTCCGACACCATCGGCATGTTGCCGGCGATGAAGATGACCGAGCCGTACTCGCCGATCGCGCGCGCGAACGCGAGCGCGAAGCCGGCCAGGATCGCCGGCCACAGGGTCGGCAGCACGACGCGCCAGAGCGTGGTCAGGCGTCCGGCGCCGAGTGTCGCCGCCGCCTCTTCGATGTCGGGTTCGAGCTGTTCCAGCACCGGCTGCACGCTGCGCACGAGGAACGGCAGGCTGACGAAGATCAGCGCCACCGTGATGCCGCTCGGCGTGTAGGCGACTTTCCAGCCGGCCGCTTCGAGCCAGCGGCCGAGCGGGCCGTTCGACGCATACAGCGCGGTCAGCGTGATGCCGGCGACGGCCGTCGGCAGCGCGAACGGCAGGTCGACCAGCGCGTCGATCAGCTTGCGTCCCGGAAACCGGTAGCGCACCAGCACCCAGGCCAGCAGCGGACCGAGCACGAGATTGACCAGCCCCGCCAGCGCCGCGCAGCCGAAGGTCACGCGGTACGACGCCAGCGCACGCGGCGACGACACTGCGGCCCAGAACTGCTCAGGCCCGAGCGTCGCCGATTTCACGGCCAGCGCGGCGAGCGGAATCAGAACGATCAGCGCGAGGTAACTCACGCACAGGCCGAACGTCAGCCCGAAACCGGGCAGCGCGTGACGGCGCCACCGAAGACGCATGGGATGTCCGTGGTTGAAGGAAGCGGTGACCTATTTCGCGCCCGGCGCGTAGATCTGGTCGAACGTGCCGCCGTCCGCGAAGTGGGTCTTCTGTGCCTTTTGCCAGCCGCCGAAGGCTTCGTCAATCGTGACCAGGTTCACCGTGGGAAAATCGGCCGCGTGTTTCGCAGCGACGGCCGCATCGCGCGGGCGATAGTGGTTCTTCGCGGCAATTTCCTGTCCCTGCGTCGTATACAGGAATTTGAGGTACGCCTCGGCGACCTTGCGCGTGCCGCGCTTGTCGACGACTTTGTCGACGATCGACACCGGCGGCTCGGCCAGAATGCTCAGCGACGGCACCACGATCTCGAACTTGTCCTTGCCGCCGGTCTCGCCGAGCGCCAGCAGGGCCTCGTTCTCCCATGCCAGGAGCACGTCGCCCTGGCCGCGCTCGACGAACGTCGTCGTCGCGCCGCGCGCGCCGCTGTCCAGCACTGGCACGTTCTTCAGCAGCTTGCCGACGAAATCCTTCGCCGCCGCGTCGCCGCCGTATTTCTTCGACGCGTACGCCCACGCCGCGAGATAGTTCCAGCGCGCGCCGCCGCTGGTCTTCGGATTCGGCGTGATCACGCCGACGCCCGGCTTGACCAGGTCGTCCCAATCCTTGATGCCTTTCGGGTTGCCCTTGCGCACGAGGAACACGACGGTCGAGGTGTACGGCGAGCTGTTGTCCGGCAGGCGCTTCTGCCAGTCGGCAGGCACGAGGTCGCCATGCTCGTGCAGCGCGTCGATGTCGTAGGCGAGCGCCAGCGTGACGACGTCGGCTTCGAGCCCGTCGATGACCGCGCGCCCCTGTTTGCCCGATCCGCCGTGCGACTGGTTGATCGTCACGGCTTCGCCGGCCTGCTGCTTCCACTCGGCCGCGAACGCGGCGTTGACTTCGCGGTACAGCTCGCGTGTCGGGTCGTACGAGACGTTGAGCAACGTCGTGTCGGCGTGCGCGAGCGCGGCAAGGCTGAACGCGGCGGACGCGAAAGCGGCAACGAAAGAACGTCGCATGGAAATCCCCATCGAGAGTCGAATGGGATCAGTCTGGCAGCGAAATCGTTAGGTGGGCGTTAGGGCGATCATGGCGAGTCGCCATCACTTCATGCGCTGGCGTAGCACCCAGGCCGGCACCCTGCACCGGCGCCGGACCGGGACTCATGCCGCTCGATCGATGCGCGATACAGGCGCGACGCAAAAAAAAGGGCCTCCCGAAGGAGGCCCGAAGGGGACGGAACCGAAAAGATGGATCAGCGCGGACGATTCACGCGCGTCTGCGACGAGATCGGACTCTGGTCGACCGAGACGTCGTCGACGAGAACGTCGCCGTCGCTCAATCCGCTTCCGTCGTAGACGTATTGGAACTGGATCACGTGAGCGGCGCCGTCGGCGAACGTGCTGACGTCGATCGACTGCTGCTCGAAATCGCTGTCCGGCTGCAAGGTGCTGAAGTCGGTCGTCTCCACCGGCGTGCCGTCGATGGAAACCACCATCGACGAAGGCACGTCCGGCGCATCGCCGACGGTGCGCCAGTAGTTGAGGTACAGCGGGCCTGCACTCGCGAACGTCACCGTCTGCGAGAAGTTCTGCGTCTCCGCACCACTGCCGCCCCAGCCGCCGAAATAGGCGACGTAGATGCCGCTGTGGGTCGGCACGCCGACATCGTTCGACCAGAACACCGTCGCGCCGGAACCGGCGGTGGGATTGGTGTCTTCGCTCTGCCAGTTCGGATTGGAACCGCCGTCCTGCGTGGTCGCTTCGAAGCCGGGGTCGACGACCGGCTGCGTGTAGGCACCACCGTTGCTGCCGTCGAAGCCGTCGCAGAAGATCGTGCCCGCGGCCGAACACGGATCCGTCGAGGTCGCCGGCGTCACCGTCAGCGTCACCGGCACGGCCAGCAGCGGCTGCGTCGGATCGTTGGTCGTCAGGCACAGATCGGCCGTGTAGCTGCCGGGCTGCAGGCTGCTCGTCGCCGGCGTCGCCGTGACGGTGACTGCCGTGCTCGAACCGCCCGCGACCGTACCCGTCGCCGGGCTCGCGCTGAGCCAGCTGACCGCCGGCCCCGTACAGGGAGCCCCGCCGCCGGCACCGCCGGTCGCGCGGATCAGCCAGTTGCCGGGAATGCCCTCGGAGTCGATCGTGCCGGTCAGGTCGTTGTTGGCCAGATCGTTGAGGTCTACCGGCGTATTGCCGTCGCTCGAGCCGGAAACCCACGACTGCCCGTGATGCGGCGGCGTTTCGTCGATCGCGGCCGGACTGATGATGCCCGGGTAGCCGCCGGCGACCAGCGCGTACTCGTCGACGAAGCCGATGTAGACGTCGCCCGCGCCCGGCACGTTGAACGCGGTCGTGTAGTTCTGGAACGCGTTCAGCTGGGTGGTGTCGATGTCGACGAGATCGTCGTCGCCGATACGGACGGCATTGGTGATGTCGCCGGTCGCGTTGGCGTCGTAATAGACCACGAGGTTCGCCTGCAGGCCGGAGACGAAGCCGCTGCGGCTGTCCCAGAACACCGAGATCGAGTCGATCGTCAGCGGGCCGGTCGCGGTGAAGCGATTCACCCATATCGCGGCGAACGACTCGTTGCCGCCGCTCTGCGCGTCGTTGAGTCCGACATCGTCCTCGGCGGAGCCGTCGTCGACGACGAAGGTGATGTCGCCGGCGGCACTGCGCGGCGACCACGGCGCCGGATCGTGCTGGGTCGAGACGGAATGCCGGCTCGACGCGAGCGTCAGTTCGGCCTTGCGCTGTTGCGGCGTGTTCTTCTTCGAGTAGACGACATGCGGCACCAGCTGCGGCTTGCTCGCCGTCGACGTGCTCGAGGCGATCGAGAACGTCAGCGGGTCGTGGCCCGCCGCATCGGCGATGGTCAGCGTCTGCGAGGCGGTCGAGTCCGCGGCGGCCGTCAGGCTGATCGACGCCGGTGTGACGCTGGCGAGCGGCGACGAAGCCGTGCCGCCGGTGACGGTCAGCGTGGCGTTCGCGGCCACGGCGTTGTTGCCCTGGTCGGTCTGCAGTGCGCCAGCGGCGATCGTGTTGGCGAAACTGCCACCGTTGGCTGCCGTGACGTCGACGCTGACCGAGCAGGTACCCGTCGCCGGGATCTTCGCGCCCTGGCCGAGCGTGACTGCCCCGCCGCTCGTGGTGACGCCGCTGCCGCCGCTGCACGTGGTCGATGCGTTCGGCGTGGATGCGACGACGAGCCCGCTCGGGAACGTGTCGGTGAGGTTGGCCGTCAACGTGTCGTCGCTGGCGTTGCCGTTGGACAGCGTGATCGTCAGCGTGCTGGTCGCGCCAGCCGCGATGCTCGTCGGAGCGAACGCCTTCGCGATGGTCGGCGCGCCGGGCTGTCCGCCGCCCGTCACCGTCACATTCACGGGAAGCGTCGTCAACGGCGAGTTCGGATCATTGCTGATCAGGCACAGATTCGCCGAGTAGTTGCCGGCGGTCAGCGAGGTCGCGTCCACGCTCAGGGCCGCGGCCGCGGAAGCGCCGGCGGCGAGCGTGCCCGCATTGGGCGTCACGCTGAGCCAGGAGACATCGGACGCGTTCTGACATACCGGCGCGCCGTTGCCGCCGAGATTGACCACCATCACGATGTGGAAGGTCGGCACGCCGATGCTGGCCGAGGTCGCCGGTTCGGTGATGCCGCATCCTGCCGACGAGATGAACGTCGGATGCGTTTCCGTCGAGGTCGTCGAGCCCGGTACGAACTTGCCGCCGCCGACGCCGTCGGTGTGCCACTCGACCACGAGGTCTTTGTTGACGGTGTCGTCGACCGTGCCCAGCACCGGAATCGTCGCCGTCACCAGGCCGCTGTCGATGCTGCCGGCACCCGTGCCGATCAGCGTCAGCGCCTCGGTCGGAATCGTGTTGACCGCCGTCGAGTGCGGAATCGTGTACAGGTTGATCGTCAGCGGCAGGCCGTTCGGTCCGGACACGCCCGAGGTGATCGTGACGCTCTGGATGTTCGTGCTGCTGCCGACCTGCGGGTATTCGCTGAAGTAGAACCGGCGCCACCAGCTGTTGTCGGACGTGCTGCTGCCATCGGTCGCGGCACACGAAACGCCGCCGGCTCCCGGCGTGTTGCTCGCGGTCTGCGAAATCGACGAGCTGCCGAGGACGATCGCCGTGCCCTGCGCGTTGGAACTTGCGCCTGCGCCCAGCGTGAAGCTGCCGCTCGCCGCCTGCGTGGGCGCGTGGTAGCCGGCGGGCGCCGAAGGCGGTGCCGATGCCGATTCCTGCACGTGATAGGCGAGCGTGCCGCCGCCGATGTTGGCGACGGTCAGGCTGCCGACTTGGCTGGAGCCCGCCGGTACCGACATCGCGATCGGATTGGGGTTGGCCGCCAACGCGGGATTGCTGCCGCCCGCGGTGACGATCAGGGTCGCCGTGGCCGGTGCCGGGCTCGCACCCGCGGCGGTCTGCAGCGCACCCGCAGCGATCGTGTTCACGTAGGCTCCGGTCGCTGCCGACGTCACCGAGATCGTGACGGTGCAAGAGCCGGCAGCCGGAATCGCCGCACCGCTCGGCAGGGTCACCGAGTCGCTCGTCGACGTGGCGGTCGCACCGGTGCAGGTCGTCGATGCATTCGGCGACGACGCCGCGACCAGACCCGCCGGGAAGGTATCGGTCAAGTCCGAGGTCAGCGTCGCTGCGTCTGCATTCGTGTTGGTCAGCGTGATCGTCAACGTGCTGGACGCGCCGACGGCGACGTTGGCGGGCGCGAACGACGTGGCAACCGTCGCCGCCACCGTGTTCTGCGTCGTCGAGATGTGCGCGTTGACTTGGGCGAGATCGAAGCTGCCCCGACCCGTCGTGAAATCCCAACCCGGACCGGCGGTTTCGCCGCCGTTGTTGCCGGTGGTCACGTCATGGAAGTCGACCGAAGTCAGCTGCTGATACAGCAGCGGCGCGGCGAAGCCGAGGTTTCCGTGCGCGGCGATGAGACGTGCCCACGAACCGACGAACAGCGGCGAGGAAAGACTCGTACCGCCCTCCTGCACGCGGCTGTTGCCGACGTAGAGCAGCGCGCCGCTGGCGGGGTCGCCGTCGAACGCGACATCCGGCAGACCGCGCTTGGTGCCTGTGACGAAGGTGTTCTGCCAGGTCGGCTTGGGCTCGTACAAGCTGGGGCTGCCGCCGCCGTCGATCCATGCCGCTTCGCTGTTGTACGTGGTGCCGGTCGTGTCGACCGTGGTGCCGCCGACGGCGACGACATACTGCGAGTTCGCCGGCCAGCTCGGCGTGGTATGGCCGTTCTGGCACTCGTCGGCGCCCTTGTCGCCGGTGGAGAACGAGAAGGTCTGACCGTTGGCGATCGCGGCTTGGAAAATCGTTTCCGCCGCCGCCCACGAGCCGTCCTGCTGTGCGCCGGTTTCGCATTCACCGAGCGAACCGTTGATGATCTTGGTCGCATCGTCGCTGACGACCCGGTTGATCGCGGTGATGATCTCGGTGTTCAGCAGCGACTGCATGTCGTACAGGATCAGCGAGCCGACGACGCCGCCGCCCATGCCGACGATGTCCTGCGTGTCGAGGTCCCATTCGATCAGGCCGCTGTTGTCGGTGCTGCTGCCGTGCGTGACGACGACCTGCGTATCGACCTGCGGCAAGCCATTGGCCACGGCGAACGTGCTGAGGTCGGCGATCGCCGGCGCCATCGTGCCTTCGGTCAGGATGCCGATCGGCACGCCGGCGGCCACCGGCACGCCGGTGGCGCCGTAGATCGCGGCGAACTCGACCGGGTCGTGCGTAGTCGCCGACTGCACCGTCGGCACCGACATCAGATGCGGAACGTAGACGCTCTGCAGGCCGATGACGGACTGCACGACGTCCTGCAGGCTGGCCGGTATCTGCACCGGCAGCGTATTGGCGAACGCCTGGCGGTTGTCTGCGGTCGTCACCGTCGAGATGGAGGTGCCGAACGTCGATTCGACGGTGCTCGCCGGCGCATCCGCGCTGACCAGCAGGCGATTCGGCGCGACCTCGATGCTCGTGAAGCCGGCCTGTTGCAGGTAGCTCGCTACGTCCTGCGCCTGCGCCGCAGTCGGCGCGTGCTGCGCATCGAACTGCCCCGGCACCATCGCCCTGCGGCTGACCGGCGTACCCGGTTGCGCAAGCGTCGCGATGAAGCTGTCGAGCGCCGCCTGGTTGCGCAGCTTGAGCGAAACGACGACGTGCAGCACCTGGCTGGCGGCGATGGCGCCGCCGAGCGAATCGGTATTGCGCAGCGTGATCGCGGGAGCGATCGTGACGAACGAAGCGCCGGCGGCAGCGGCCGCCGCGGACAACGCCGCGATCGAAGAAGAAGCAGGCGTGGCGTTGGCGGAGATTCCGCTCAACGCCACCAGGGCGGCGGTGGCGAGAACGCTGCCGCGCAGCCGCGCGTGAATGGCTGGGATCACTTGAAACCCCTTTCAAGATGTGGACGACCGGCCGGCCCATGAAGGGACGCCCTTGCGATGCTCGCGAGAAATCCGGACGTGATCGACGCCGCCTCCACGAACTTCGCGAGGCTAGCTCGTGGTGAAGAATTGCAACGAAAAGGAACGTAAGCGAAATCTAAAGGTCACCGTCGCGACTTCGTCGTGTGTCTTGATCGGTCCGCTGCGAGGCGGATGCGCTTGCCGATCGATGCGTGCTAGCACGCATCTACGTTGGCTCGTGTCGTCGACGACGAGGATGCAACGGCGGCTCGCGTTGCGTCGGTATGTCCGAGTTGCGCAGGGGAATCGCGGCTTCGTGTCGGCGCCGGGCAGACGGCCGATGCCCGTCGTGGCTGCGCGCGAAGCGCTGGTACGCTGTCTTCGTTGCTGCCTCGCGATGCGCGATTGACGGCGTCATCCGATTCGCGTTTTGGTACAGCGCCGTGCGCGCTGGAGAAGGCGAGGTACGCACGGCAGCCTCAGGGCGGCTGTGCAGGTATCCGCCGTTTGCTTGCGGGGCTCGCCGAGAGCGAATGGTTTTGTCGACTCCGTCGTTCTTCGCCTTCACGACGTCGCCGAACGTCGTCGGCTGCGACACATGCGACCGCGGCCCTCGGCCGCGGTCGCATGCCGTTCACTCAGAACTCGTAGGCTGCGCCGACGTAGAACGTGCGTCCGTTCGCCGGATCGATACCGTTGGAGAACACGCGGTTGTAGTACTTGCGGTCGGTCAGATTCGATACGCCGCCGAGCAGGCGCACCTGCGGCAGCACCCACCAGTCGGCCGAGAAGTCGGCGACGGTGTAGGACGGGACCTTGGCCGGGATGTAGGTCGGCGCTCCCGGCGTGGCGATCGCCGCGTTCGAATCCTGAAAGTACTGGCTCGCCACGGAAACCGCCGACAACGCCAGCTTGAGCTTCTTGTCTTCGCGATAGGCTACGCCGACGCGGGCCAGATAGCTCGGGGAGAATGCCGGTCGATTGCCGACCTTCACCGCCGGGTTGTGCGTGGCCGTGAACTCCGCATTGAGCAAGCTGAGGTTCGCGAACACCGACAGATGCTGGCTCGTATGCGGATCGCGCGCGGCGAGGAAGTCGTAGTCGATCTGCCCTTCGAAGCCGCGATGGCGCGTGTCGCCGGTATTCACGTTGATCGTGTTGCCGGGAGGCGCATCGGGGCCGGCCGGCTGGCTCTCGATACGGTCCTTCACGTTGACCCAGAACAAGCTGGCGTCATAGAACAGACCCGCCACCGGCGTGCCATGGACGCCCGCTTCCCACGACAGCACGTGCGTCGGATCGGGATCGTTGCGTGCGCTCGGATCGAGCGCGCCGAACGGCGAGCCGATATCGAAGTAGCGCACGGGGCGCCAGCCCTGCGACACGTTGAAATAGGTTTCGTTGGCGTGGCCGAAATCGTTGCCGAGGCCGAGGCCGAACAACGGCACCGTGTGATCGACCGAGCGGTTGACCAGCTGATCACCGGTGCGAGGCGTGTGGATGGACTCGTCGATGTCGACGTTCTCCTTCTCCAGGCGCACCGACGGCACGAAGTGCCACTCGTTGGCGAAGCGGAAGACGTTCTCGGCGAAGATCGCGCCATAGTCGGTCGAACGCTGCTGGCGGAGCTTCTCGCAATTGACATCCGATGCGGCGACACACGGGACACCGTAGCGGTCGTACTGACCGGGAGCCAGATTGTCCTCGCCCCACTGACGGAACGGCGCATCGGAGTGGTACAGCGTCGTACCGATCGTGAATGCATTGCCGCGTCCCCAATGATGCACGACACGCGCATCCAGGCCGGTGAAGCGGAATTGCTCGTCCTGCAAGGTCGCCGTGGTCGGCGGATTGCCGCGATCCTGCGAACGCGACGCCTGGTCCTGATAGCCGGACCAGAGCTTGGCGACCAGCTCGGTGTCGGCATCGAAGTGTCGATCGTGCGTGATGCTGGCGACGTAGCGCGACGTCCACAGGCGGTTGTACGGCGTCGTCGTCTGCTCGTTGTCGGCGACGAACTGCGGGTACGTCAACTTGCCCGGATCGCCGGTATTGAGGTCGTAGCTGTGGAAGTCGAGCGACGTGTACGACATGTCGTCCGGGCGGTAGCCGACGTGGAAATCGAGCCCCTTGAGCTTGGAATCGCCGTTGTCGCGCTCGCCGTCGCTCTTGCGGTAGTTGACGTCGGCGAGGTAGTCCCACACGCCCGACGTGCCCGACACCTGATTGAACGTGCCGAACAAACCGTTGCTGCCGACGATGTTCTCGCTGTATCCGGCGAATTCGCGATCGGCGACCGGCTTGCGGCTGATCAGGTTCACGACCGGCGGCGGCTCCGGACCGTACAGCAGCGAGCTACCGCCGCGGATCAGCTGCACTTCGGACAGCGTCTGCGGCAGCGGGAACGTGTAGACGGTCGGAAAACCGACCCAGTCGCCCTCTAGCGGAATGCCGTCGAGCATGACCGTGACGAATTCGGACTCCTGCGGATTGCCGATGCCGCGGTAGCTCAGATTCAACTGGCCAGGCGACTGCTGTTCGGAGTAGTACAACCCCGGCGTCTGCGCGAACAGCTCGCGCAGGTTGTTGTCGACGATCGTCGGAACATTGTCGAGCTTGGTGATCGACGTCTTCTTGGTCACCGTAATCAACGGGCCATCGACCTCTTTCATGATGTGCTGCAGCTTCGGCCGCGTGTCGTCCTGCGAGCGGCGGTCGCGCACTTCGACCTTCGGCAGCTCGGCGGGCTTCTTCTGGTCGACGGGCGCGGCGTCCTGCGCATACGCGCGCACGCCGAGGCAATTGGCTATCGCGAGCGCAAGCACGCCCGGCACGATGGCTATCGGTTTCATGGGATTCCTCGGGGCAGGCGCCGACCCCCTGATGGGCGGCGCAAGGCTTGCTTTATGACAGCCGGAGACGGGGGCTACCAGTGCAATGAGACCTAGGTCTATAGACCCATATTCACTAGTTCCATGGACCTATATCGAGCTCGAGTGGGCGCGCCCACGACACGCCCGCTCGTCTCAGGGCAACCGCTCAGCGCGGTGCCGGATCCGGCACGAAGCCGCCCGGGAACGGACGGGGATCGGCACGTACGATCGGGCGCGGCAGGATGCCCTGCGCGACCAGGTTCGGATAGCTGTCGTACCAGATTGCCAGCGTCTCGGACGGACGGCGCGAGGCGCGCTCGAACGTGGTCGTGTCGACGTGCGCGTATTCGCGCGCGCCATGGCCGGTACCGAGGCGCTCTTCGCTTTTCGCCATGGCGCGCGACTTGTCCTCGGCTTCCGGCGCGGCGGCGGCCGGTGGTGGCGCAGTTGCCGTAGCCGGTGCCTGCGCACGCTGCGCATTGGCGGCGCCGCCATCGAATGGCGCCGCCGATTCGCGCGCGATCTCGTCGCGCTTCTGGCGCCAGACCGGCGCGCGCTCGGTGAACACGGCGACGCCGATCACGCCGACGTTGTCCGGCCTCCCCGTACGCGCGGCGTAGCTGTTCGGCAGCGCGGTGAAGTTGAATTGCGCGATTTCATCGAGGTTCTTGCGCCAGCCGGCGATCTCGGTCGACTCCCACGCGTCGAGCACGTAGCCGGATTGTTCCGGGCTCGCCGTCTCGCCGGTCACCGCGTTGACGCCGTCGACGCTGAGCACGGCCATCACGCGGCCGCCGCTGCGATTGCTCAGGCGTACCGAATAGCGATGGCCGGGCGTGCCGGCGACGTACAGCCGGCCATGGTCGGCGTAGGTCGGCAGGGTCGCGACGGTGTCGCGGTCGACGACGGCCAGATCGAGCAGGTTGCCGGCGCTGGCGCGGGTGGACGCAAGAGCGGCGAGCGAGGCAAACAGGGCAGTGCAGAGCAGGCTACGCATGGTGGACCTCCGGGTTGGGTGAAGGCATGCAACGCCGCCTCGGCGCGGGCGGGGTTAAGCCGACGGACGCATTCCCGTAGACTGGCAAGTCCCCGTTCCTGCGACCTTCCGCGCGTGACCACCGAAAAACGCCGCATCCTGACCGGCATCACCACCTCCGGCACCCCGCATCTGGGCAACTACGTCGGCGCGATCCGCCCGGCGATCGCCGCGAGCCGGCAGGCCGGCAACGAGTCGTTCTATTTCCTCGCCGACTACCACGCGCTGATCAAATGCGACGACGCGGCGCGGGTCCAGCGCTCGACGCTGGAAATCGCTGCGTCCTGGCTCGCCTGCGGGCTCGATCCGGACACGGTGTTCTTCTACCGGCAGTCCGATATCCCGGAGATTCCGGAACTGACGTGGCTGCTGACCTGCGTCACCGCGAAGGGCCTGCTCAATCGCGCGCATGCCTACAAGGCCGCGGTCGACCAGAACACGCAGTCCGGCGAGGACCCCGACGCGGGCATCAATGCAGGCCTGTACATGTACCCGGTGCTGATGGCCGCCGACATCCTGATCTTCGGCGCGCACGAGGTGCCGGTCGGACGCGACCAGATCCAGCATATCGAGATGGCGCGCGACATCGCGCAACGCTTCAACCACGTGTACGCCGACGACCTGGCCCGCCGCGGTACCCGGTTCACGCTGCCGGAAGCCAAGATCGAAGAAAACGTCGCGACGCTGCCGGGCCTCGACGGCCGCAAGATGTCCAAGAGCTACAACAACACGATTCCGCTGTGGCTGCCGGCGAAGGAGCTCGAAAAGGCCATCCTCGGCATCGTCACCGACTCGCGCGCGCCGGGCGAGGCGAAAGACCCTGACGGCTCCAACATCTTCGCGATCTACCAGGCGTTCGCGAGCGCCGAGGAAACCGCGGCGATGCGCCAGGCGTTCGCCGACGGCATCGGCTGGGGCGAGGCGAAGAAGAAGCTGTTCGAGCGCATCGATGCGGAATTGGCAGCGCCGCGCGCGCGCTACGACGCGTTGATCGCGAAACCCGAAGCGATCGAGGAGCAGTTGCTGGCCGGCGCGAAGAAGGCGCGCAAGCGTGGCGAGCCGTTCGTCGAGGCGTTGCGCTGGGCGGCGGGGATTCGCCGCTTGACCGATCGCACGGCCGGAGTCGATGCGCAGGCAGCGGCCGGAGCCGGCTCGGCCGCCGACCAGCCTGTGGCCAAGTCTGCTCCGCCTCAGCTCAAGAGCTATCGCGAAGCCGACGGCAAGTTCTACTTCAAGTTGACCGGCGGCGATGGCGCAGTGCTGCTGCAAAGCCGCGCCTTCGACTCGCCGAAAGACGCAGGCCGCATCACTGCTGCGCTGATCGAAGCGGGCGGCGAGATTGTCACGGTCTCCGCCCTTTTGCTCGAGAGCTCCGCAAATGGCGAGCTTCCGGCCACGGCGCCTATCGCCGCGGCGCTGGCGCAGTTGAAAGCCGAGAAGCTTGCGAAAGAGCGCGACAAGAAGGGCTGAAACGCCCGCATTCGTTCCCGCGAAAGGAGCTGGATCCCGGCATTCGCCGGGATGACGAAGCGTGGAACGACGGCGAGTTCCGTGGACGGCGAGTTCCGTATCGGGGCGACATCCAACTCGAGCGGCCGTCATCCCCGCGTACGCGGGGATCCATTTTCTCGTCGGCGCCTCGACGGTGCGACACCCGCGCAGCTTGAACCTCGACGCTCCAAACCCCACTAGCGAAACGCAGAGGCGGGACAAGCCTCCAAAACCCTGCCGCACGCCACGCCCTGGCACCTCGGCGTATCCTTCGCACCTTCCGATTCCCTGCTGAACGCCGTTCGTGCCGCCTATTTCCTTCCGCCTGATCCTGCTGATCCTCGTGCTGCTGTACGTCGCCTGCGTGCTGTACGTGCACCTGCGCGGACGCGAGCGGCTGAAGTTCGGCCGCCAGCTGGTCGACCATTCCGGCCTGTTCGCGCCTTACAACCTGCTGATGTACGCGTTCTCGGCCGTTAAGGCCGCGCCGATCCTGGAGCGGCCGAAGTTTCCGCACCTCGACCCGCTGCGCGACGGCTGGCGCGACATTCGCGAAGAAGCGCTGCATCTGTTCGACGAGGGCTACATCCGCGCCGCCGAGAAGCACAACGACGCCAGCTTCGGCTCGTTCTTCAAGGAAGGCTGGAAGCGCTTCTACCTCAAGTGGTACGGCGAACCGCTGCCGTCGGCCCACGCGCTGTGCCCGAACACGGTGGCGCTGCTCGATACGATTCCGTCGGTGAAGGCGGCGATGTTCGCCCTGCTGCCACCGGGCAGCAAGCTCAATCCGCATCGCGATCCGTTCGCGGGCTCCCTGCGCTACCACCTCGGCCTGATCACGCCGAATTCGGACGACTGCCGCATCTTCGTCGACGGCGAGCTGTACGCGTGGCGCGACGGCGAGGACATCGTGTTCGACGAAACCTTCGTGCACTGGGCCGAGAACCGCACGGACCAGACCCGCGTGATCCTGTTCTGCGACGTCGAACGCCCGCTGCGCACCGCGCCCCTGCGCGCGATCAATCGCTTCGTCAGCCGCGTGCTGGGGCAGGCCACCGCGACGCAGAATCTCGCCGACGAGCATGTCGGCGCGGTCAACCGCCTGTATGCGCTCGCGCATCGCGCCGGCGAGCTGCGCAAGCAGTTCAAGCGCTGGTCGCCGCTCGCCTATCGGCTGACGCGTGTGGCGCTGATCGCGCTCGTGCTCGGCTGGCTGGTGTTGCCGTGGCTGCCGCTGCGCGCGTGAAAGCTCAGGCCGCGGCGGCGAATTCGCCTGCCGCGTCCGCCGCCAGCGCATCGAAATAATCGCGCGTCAGGCGCACCTGCTCCGCCGCCGTTTCCGCGCGGTTGACGATCGCGCGGAACGCGGCGTTCTCGGGCCGGTCCTTGGCGTACCAGCCGAGGTGCTTGCGCGCGATGCGCACGCCCTGGACCTCGCCGTAGAAGGCGTGCAAGTCGTCGAGGTGGCCGAGCAGGATGCCCTGCACTTCGCGCGGCGACGGCGGCGGCAGCGCATGCCCGGTCGCCAGGTAGTGCGCGATTTCGCGAAAGATCCAGGGCCGCCCCTGCGCGGCGCGACCGATCATCACGGCATCGGCCTGCGTGTAGTCGAGCACGAAGCGCGCCCGCTGCGGCGAATCGATGTCGCCGTTGGCGAACACCGGAATGCCGATCGCGGCCTTGATCGCCGCGATCGTGTCGTATTCAGCCTCGCCTTCGTAGAGGTCGGCGCGCGTGCGGCCGTGCACGGCGAGCGCGGCGATGCCGGCATCTTCGGCGATCTTCGCGATGACGAGGCCATTGCGGTGGTCGCGATTCCAGCCGGTGCGGATCTTCAGCGTCACCGGCACCTCGACCGCGCGCACGACGGCGGCGAGGATGCGCCCGACCAGCAGCTCGTCCTGCAGCAGCGCGCTGCCGGACCAGACGTTGCACACCTTTTTCGCCGGGCACCCCATGTTGATGTCGACGATCTGCGCACCGTGCGCCACGTTGTAGCGTGCGGCCTCGGCGAGCATCTGCGGGTCGTAGCCGGCAATCTGCACGCTGACCGGGTCGGGTTCGCCGACGTGGTCCATGCGCTGCAGCGACTTGCGCGTCGTCCACAGGCGCGGATCGGCCGTCGTCATCTCGGACACGGCCAAACCCGCCCCGAGCCGCTTGCACAGCTGGCGGAACGGCTTGTCGGTGACCCCGGCCATCGGCGCGAGCACGACAGCGGGATCGATCGTGTGGCGACCGATGCGCATCCGCGCATTCTAACGGTCACGCGCGCAGGGCGTATGCCACCCGGTAAACTGGCGGGCCGACCTGCAATGCTTGCGACAGTGAACGCGATCCGACGACCCGACAATCCGCGCGGCAGCAACCGACCGGCCGGACCGCGCTGATGCCCGTGCTCGACCAGCTGATCCGCCTGTTCACCGAGCACGGCTACCTCGCGGTGTTCGGCGTCCTGTTCATCAGCGGCCTCGGCCTGCCGATTCCGGAGGACATCACCCTGACCGCCGGCGGCATCATTGCCGGCCTCGGGTATGCCAATCCACACGTGATGTGCCTGATCGGGCTCGTCGGCGTCCTGTTCGGCGACTCGATGATGTACCTGCTCGGCCATTTTCTCGGCGCACGCGCCTTGCATCTGCGCTGGGTCTCGGCCGTCGTCACGCCGCGCCGCTACGCCAAGGTGCAGCACCGCTTCGACCGCTACGGCAATCGCATGCTGTTCGTCGCGCGCTTCCTGCCGGGCTTGCGCACCGCGGTCTTCCTGATCGCCGGCATGACGCACCGGGTGTCGTTCGCGCGCTTCATCCTGTTCGACGGGGCCGCGGCGCTGATTTCGGTGCCGATATGGGTCTACCTCGGCTATTTCGGCGCGGAGAACCACGAGCTGGTGCTGGCATGGATCAAGCGCGGCGAAAGCGCGATCGCGGTCGGCGCGGTCGTGCTGGTCGCCGCGGTCGGCTGGTTCTGGTGGCGCCGGCGCGCACGCGCACGCTCGCGGCTGCGCGCGTTCCGTGCCCACCGCGCCGCGCGGCATGCGCGCGGTGCCGACCCGCACTGACGGGCCGCCCATCCCGCATAGGGTTTCCCCCAATGGTCCCGGCGGCATGGGCGACCTACGCTGCCTTCCCAAACGCCGGGTTCCGTTCGGCGTCGCATCGGCATCGTAAGCGGGAGACGATCGTGGGCTTCAGTCTGGGCGGTGTGATCAGCGGCGCGGCCTCCTGGGTCGGCGACAAGGTCGAAGGCGCGGTCGAGGAGGGCGGCGAGGCGCTCAAGGGCGCCCAGCAATGGGTCGGCAACCGCCTCGACGACATCGACCACGCGGAGACCGCGATCGGCGGCGCCATCGACGGCGCCGTGCACTCCGCCGAGAAGTCCGTCGACGGCTTCCGCCACGACCTCGAGCAGTTCGGACAGGACCACGGCGGCGTGGTCGGCGGCGCGATCGCCAAGACCGTCTCCGACAGCATCGGACTGACCGAAGGCGCCGGCCTTGCCGTCTACGACATGGGCAAGGGCGTCGTGCAGCTGGCCGATGGCGCCGGCAAGCTGGTCAATCCGCTGGAATGGGCGACGCACGGCGAGCGCAACCTGCAGCGCCTGGAAACCGTCGGCAAGACGGCCGAAGTGCTCGGCAACCTCACCAGCCCCGTGGCCTGGGCGACGAATCCGGAAGGCAACGTCAACACCGCCAAGGCCTTGTGGAACGGCGTGACCGGCGGCTACCAGGACGCGGCGAAATCCGGCGACTGGTCGAAATTCATCGGCCGCGGCGTCGTCGACATCGGCAGCTTCTTCATCGGCGCCGGCGAAGCGAACGCGGCGATCAAGGGCGCCGAAGGCACGCGCGTGCTGGGCGAACTCGGCGAAGGCGCGAAGGCGCTCGACGTGGCGGGCGCGGCCGGCGATGTCGCCAAGGGGACCGAGGCCGCCAGCGATGCCGGCCATGTCGCCAGCGGCCTCAGCAAGGCGAAGGCGGAGGAAATCCTCGCGCTGCCGAAGGGCTCGCGGCCGAATCCGACGGAGTACCTGTCGCCGACCTACATTTCCGATCATCTGGCACAGTTCGACGACGGCGCGTCGCGCTTCATGACGAAGTCGAACCTCGACAAGTACGGCATCGGGCAGCGCGACGGCACTTCGTTCGTGATGCCCAAGCACGAGGCCGACCAGCTGCTCGCGTCGACCAAGGGCGATCCGCGCGCGCTCGAACAGGCGCTCGGCCTGCCGGAGCATTTCCTAGACGACAACGCGCTCGTGCGCGTCGACATCCCGAAGCCTAAGGAACTGGACCTGCGCATGCCTTCCGGCAACGAGGCCGGCGCGAACGATCAGTGGATTCCCGGCGGCAAGCTGCCGACCGGCAACTCCGAAGCCGTGATCGATGTGAAAGGCGTCCCGGATACGCGATACTCCACGACGCCGGTTCGCTGAGTGACGGTGGTCGAGTGAAGTTCGCAGATACCTTGGTACAGCGCGAAGAACGATTCTCGCTCGGCGTCGAAGAAACGTCGGGCAAGCACTACCTCTCGATCCCGGTCAGCAATGGCCTGGTCGACTACGAGGAGTACTACGAGCTCGATCGCGCCACCTACGAGCGCTATCTCGCCGACCCCAAGGCGGCGCTTCCGTTCGTACAGCGCTGCCGCGCGCGCGAAGAAGACGAACGCTTGATCGTCAAGCCCGGCAGCAATCGCGGAACGGCCCTCTAGGCCGGAAGCACCATCGTCCGCCTCGTCGCCGGCGGGCGCGATCGACGTTCCAGAACACTCCTGCTTCAGCGGCCGCCGACGCCGGCCGCATCGATCAAAGCTGTTCGAGCACGCCGGCGATCGTCGCCGTCATGAACGTGGCGATCGAGCCGCCGAGCACCGCGCGTAAGCCCAGCCGCGCAAGGTCGGCGCGCCGGTTCGGCGCGAGGCCGCCGATGCCGCCGATCTGGATCGCGATCGACGAGAAATTGGCGAATCCGCACAAGGCGTAGGTCGCGATCAGCTGGCTCTGCCGCGTCATCTGGTCCAGGTGCTTGGACATGTCGACATAGGCGACGAACTCGTTGATGACGACCTTCTCGCCGATGAAACTGCCGACCAGCGGCGCGTCCTGCCACGGTACGCCGATCAGCCACGCCAGCGGCGCCAGCACCCAGCCGAACAAGGTCTGCAGCGACAGCTCGACCGGGTGGCCGGCGAGCGAGGACAGCCACGCGTTGATCGTCGAGGCGTCGCCGCCGCTCCAGGCATGGGCGCCGAGCCATTGGATCGGCGCGTTCGCCAGCGCAACCAGCGCGATGAAGGCGAGCAGCATCGCGCCGACATTCAGCGCGAGGCGCAGACCGTCGGCGGCGCCCGTGGCCGCAGCGTCGATCACGTTGGCGGTAGTCTTCTCCACGTCGAGCTTGACCGTGCCGCGCGTCAGCGGCTCCTGCGTTTCCGGCACGAGGATCTTGGCCAGCATCAAGGTCGCCGGCGCCGCCATGATGCTGGCGGTGAGCAAGTGCGTGGCGAAGAACACGCGCTGGGCTTCGTCGCCGCCGCCGAGGAGGCCGACGTAGGCGGCCATCACGGAACCGGCAATGTGCGCCATGCCGCCGATCATCACGGTCATCAGCTCCGACTGCGTCATGCGCTCGATGTACGGCTTGATCGTCAGCGGCGCCTCGGTCTGGCCGATGAAGACGCTGGCGCAGACCGACGTCGTCTCGGCACCCGACACGTTCATGACCTTGGTGATGACCCAGGCCATGCCCTTGACGATCTGCTGCATCACGCCGAGGTGGTAGAGCACGCCGGTCAGGGAGGCGAAGAAGATGATCGTCGGCAGCACCTGCACGGCGAACACGAAGCCGAACTTCGACACGTCCATGAAGCCGCCGAAGATGAACTCGGAGCCGACACGGACGAAATCGAGCAGCTTGACGAAGCCTTTCGCGATGCCGTCGAACACCTCGCGGCCGAGCGGGAGCTTCAGCACGACGGAGGCGAACACGATCTGCAGCGCGACGCCGGTAGCGACCAGCTTCCAGTCGACCGCGCGTTTGTTGTTGGAAAACACGAACGCGATCGCGACCAGAACGGCGAGGCCGAACAAGCCGAATGCGATAGATCCCAGCGCTGCCATCCGCCACTCTCCCGTGGCGCCCGCGCGCCGATCATCCCCCGGAGCGTAGAGCAGCGACAAACTGCCGCGCAAGGCGCGGCGATGCGCGTGTCGAGGCGCCGGAGGCCCGCGTGGCCGCTGCGTGCGGCCGGACCGCGCGAATCCGTCCGCCGCCGCGGCGAACTGCAGTCGCGGCCCGACTTTGACGCTTCGCAGCAAATGTGCTCTAGTCGCGGGCGAGCGGCAGCTTCCCCGGGGGCGATTTCTGAATGGACGTATAGACGCCCATTCTTCAGGAGTCGCCGACATCCGCGTCACCCGCGAAGCCGCCCGTGCAAAGGTGAAGCACGATGGCAAGCCAGCACACGGGACTGTACGACCCGAGCTACGAACGCGACAGTTGCGGCTTCGGCCTGATCGCGCAGCTCGATGCGCACGCGAGCACTCGCGTGGTCGAGATGGCCTTCGGCGCGCTGGAGCGGCTCGCACATCGCGGCGCAGTCGGTGCCGACGGCCTCAGCGGCGACGGCTGCGGCATCCTGCTGCACCGGCCGGTGGTCTGGCTTCGCGCACTCGCGCACGAATCGGGCATCGAGCTCGGCGAGCGCTTCGCCGCGGGGCTGGTATTCCTCTCGCCGGATGCGGCACGGCGCGAACAGTCGATCGCAGAACTCGAAGCGCGTCTGCGCGACGAAGGCTTCGGCATCGCCGGCTGGCGCGACGTGCCGGTCGACCTGGCCGTGTGCGGCGCGCAGGCTGCGGCCTCGCTGCCGCGCATCGCGCAGCTGTTCGTGAACGCGCCGGACACGGACTTCGACGAAGCCGAATTCGACCGCAAGCTGTATCGCGCGCGCCGGCTCGCCACCAACGCGCTGCCGGACGAGGAACATTTCTACGTCATCTCGTTGTCGGCCTCGATGATCGGCTACAAGGCGATGGTGCTGCCGGGCGCGCTGCGCCGCTTCTATCCCGATCTCGCGCGGCCCGACCTGGCGGCGTGCGCGGCGGTCTTCCACAACCGCTTCTCGACGAACACGACGCCGCAGTGGCGGCTGGCACAGCCGTTCCGCTATCTCGCGCACAACGGCGAGATCAACACGATCCGCGCCAACCGCAGCTGGATGTCGGCACGCGCGCGCAAGCTGATCTCGCCGCGGTTCGATTTCTCCACGCTCGGCGCGCTGGTGACGATGTCCGGCTCGGATTCGCAGAGCCTCGACAATGCACTCGAACTGCTCCTGATCGGCGGCATCGCGCTGCCGACGGCGATGCGCATCCTCGTACCGCCGGCATGGTCCGCGCGCGAGGACGTCGATTCGGATCTCGCTGCGTTCTACGAGTACTACGGCCTGCACACCGAACCGTGGGACGGCCCCGCGGGCCTGGTCATGTGCGACGGCCGCTACGCCGCCTGCGCGCTCGACCGCAACGGCCTGCGTCCGGCGCGCTGGGCGCTGTCCGACGATCGCCACCTGATCGTCGCGTCGGAAGCCGGCATCTGGGACTACCCCGATTCGGCGATCGTCGAAAAGGGACGCCTCGGCCCCGGCGAGATGATCGCCGTCGACTTCGCCGAGCACCGCCTGCTGAAGAGCGCCGACATCGACGCGCTCAACCGCGGGCTGGCTCCGTTCAAGCAGTGGCTGCGCGACGGCGTGACCTATCTCGAGTCGCACCTGATCGATCCGAGCCTCGCCGCGGAGCCTTTCCCGGACGGCACGCTCGCGCGCTTCCAGAAACTGTTCGGCCTGTCGCGCGAAGAGCGCGACACCGTGCTGACCGCGCTCGCCGAGGACGGCGTCGAAGCGACCGGTTCGATGGGCGACGACACGCCGGTCGCGGCGATGTCCGGCGAGGCGCGTCCGCTGTACGACTACTTCCGCCAGGCCTTCGCGCAGGTCACCAACCCACCGATCGATCCGCTGCGCGAAACCGCGGTGATGTCGCTGGTCACGCAGATCGGCCCCGAAGGCAACATCTTCGAATTGTCGGCCGACAACGCCAAGCAGGTGCTGCTGACCTCGCCGGTGTTGTCGCAGCGCAAGCTGCGCCAGTTGCTGGCGCTGCCGCAGTTCGCCAATGCGCAGTGCTTCGTCGATCTGTACTACCGCGAGAACGAAGGACTCGAAGCCGCGCTCAACCGCATCTGCATCGAGGCGACGACCGCCGTGCGCGGCGGCGCGCGGCTGGTGTTCCTCAGCGACCGCTATCCGCCGCAGCAACCTGACAAGCTGCCGATCCACGCGCTGCTCGCGACCGGCGCCATCCACCAGGCCCTGGTCGCGGCGCAGCTGCGCTGCGACTGCAACATCCTGGTCGAGACCGGCACCGCGCGCGACGCGCATCACTTCGCCTGCCTGATCGGCTTCGGCGCGTCGGCGGTGTATCCCTACCTCGCCTACCAGACCCTGTTCGATCTCGGCCGCAAGGGACGCATCCGCGAGCACGACGGCGAGCCGCGCGAACTCGGCCGCAGCTATCGCAAGGGCATCCGCAAGGGGCTGCTCAAGATCATCTCGAAGATGGGCATCTCGACGATCGCCGGCTATCGCGGTGCGCAACTGTTCGAGATCGTCGGGCTCGAGCGCGAGATCGTCGACCTGTGCTTCACCGGCGCACCCTCGCGGATCGGCGGCACGCGTTTCGTCGACCTGGAAGCCGAGCAGCGCGCCAGCGTCGCGGCGGCCTTCGACGACGAGGCGCGCCTGTCGCCGGGCGGCCTCTTGAAGTACGTGCACGGCGGCGAATACCACGCCTACAACCCGGACGTCGTCGGCGCCTTGCAGCGTGCCGTCGAAACCGGCGATGCCGACGACTACCGCCGCTACGCCGACCTCGTCGACCTGCGCGCGCCGGCGGCGCTGCGCGACCTGGTCGAGCTGCGCGCCGATGCGCCGGCGATCGCGCTGGACGAGGTCGAGCCGGTCGAATCGATCCTCAAGCGCTTCGACTCGGCCGGCATGTCGCTAGGGGCGCTCTCGCCCGAAGCGCACGAGACGCTCGCGCAGGCGATGAACCGCCTCGGCGCGCGCTCGAACTCCGGCGAAGGCGGCGAGGATCCGGCACGCTACCGCACCGACAAGATGTCGAAGATCAAGCAGGTCGCCTCGGCGCGCTTCGGCGTCACGGCCGAATACCTGGTCAATGCCGAGGTGCTGCAGATCAAGATCGCGCAGGGCGCCAAGCCCGGCGAGGGCGGCCAGCTGCCCGGCCACAAAGTCAACGAGCTGATCGCGCGCCTGCGCTACGCGCGGCCCGGCATCGGCTTGATCTCGCCGCCGCCGCATCACGACATCTATTCGATCGAGGACCTCGCGCAGCTGATCTTCGATCTCAAGGAGGTCAATCCGGAGGCGCTGGTCTCGGTCAAGCTGGTCGCGCATGCCGGCGTCGGCACGATCGCGGCCGGCGTAGTCAAGGCGTACGCCGACCTGATCACGATCTCCGGCCACGACGGCGGCACCGGCGCCAGTCCGCTGACCTCGATCCGCTACGCCGGCGTGCCGTGGGAACTCGGCCTTGCCGAAGCGCACGAAACCCTGCGCCGCAACGGCTTGCGCGAACGCGTGCGCCTGCAGACCGACGGCGGCCTGAAGACCGGCCTCGACGTGATCAAGGCAGCGATCCTCGGCGCCGAGAGCTTCGGCTTCGGTACCGCGCCGATGATCGCGATGGGGTGCAAGTACCTGCGCATCTGCCATCTCAACACCTGCGCGACGGGCGTCGCGACCCAGCTCGACGTGCTGCGCAAGAAGCATTACGTCGGCACTGCCGAGAAGGTCATGCGCTATTTCCGCTTCGTCGCCGACGACGTGCGTGCGCACCTCGCGCGGCTCGGCGTGCAGCGGCTGGAAGATCTGGTCGGCCGCGTGGATCTGCTGCAACCACGTGCCGATGTCGACGGCAAGCATCGCCGCATCGACCTGGCGCCGCTGCTGAATGCGGCCGGGCTGGTCGACGACAGCGCGCAGGTGTGTTCCGGTGCGCGCAACGTGCCGCGCGATCCGGCCACGCTCGCCGCGAAGATCGGCGAGGACACGCGCTTCGCGGTGGAGCACAAGCGCGGCGGCGAATTCCGCTATGCCGTGCGCAACACCGACCGTTCGCTCGGCGCGCGCCTGTCGGGCGAAGTCGCCCGTCATCACGGCGATCACGGCATGGACGACAAGCCGATCACGCTGCGGCTGTCCGGCAGCGCCGGGCAGAGCCTGGGCGCTTGGAATGCCGGCGGCGTGCACATCGTGCTCGAAGGCGAAGCCAACGACGGCGTCGGCAAGGGTATGACCGGCGGTCGCATCGTCGTGCATCCGCCAAAGGACGCCGGCTTCGTCGCGCGCAACGCCGTCATCGTCGGCAACACCTGCCTGTACGGCGCGACCGGCGGCGAACTGTATGCGGCCGGTTGCGCCGGCGAGCGCTTCGCGGTGCGCAACTCCGGCGCGCTCGCCGTCGTCGAAGGCAGCGGCGACCACACCTGCGAATACATGACCGGCGGCATCGTGGTCGTGCTCGGCCGTACCGGCATCAATTTCGGCGCCGGCATGACCGGCGGCTTCGGCTACGTGCTCGATACCGAGCGCGACTTCGTCGACCGCTACAACCACGAGCTGATCGACATCCAGCGCATCTCGCCGGAAGGCATGGAAAACCACCTGCAGCACCTGGCCGGATTGATCGCCGCGCACGTCGCGGCGACCGGCAGCGTGTGGGGCGCGCAGATCCAGGACCACTTCCGCGACCTGCTCGGCAAGTTCTGGCTGGTCAAGCCGAAGGCGGCCAGCGTCGATTCGCTGATCGACGAACTGAGGCGCGCGGCATGAAAGAGAAGGCGCCCTATTTCATCGAAGTGCCGCGCGCGACGCCGCGCGAAGTGCCCGTTGCCGTGCGCGTGCTCGGCTGGGGCGAGATCTACGGCGGTTTCGACACCGGCCAGGGCGAGGAGCAAGCGGCGCGCTGCATCGATTGCGGCAATCCGTATTGCGAATGGAAGTGCCCGGTGCACAACTACATCCCGAACTGGCTGAAGCTGGCGAAGGAAGGACGCGTGTTCGAAGCGGCCACGTTGATGCACGAGACCAACCCGCTGCCGGAGATCTGCGGCCGCGTCTGTCCGCAAGATCGCCTGTGCGAAGGCGACTGCACGCTCAACGACGGCTTCGGCGCGGTCACGATCGGCGCGATCGAAAAGAACATCGTCGACCTCGCCTTCAAGCAGGGCTGGCGGCCGGACCTGTCGAACGTGAAGTCGACCGGCCATCGCGTCGCGATCGTCGGCGCGGGACCGGCCGGCTTGTCCGCCGCCGATCGCCTGGTGCGCGCCGGCGTCTCGGCGACCGTGTTCGATCGCTACGAAGAGATCGGCGGCTTGCTGACGTTCGGTATTCCGCCGTTCAAGCTCGACAAGGACACGGTGCGCATTCGCCGTCGTGTGCTCGAGGAGATGGGCGTCGAATTCCGCCTCGGCGTCGAGATCGGACGCGACCTCGATTTCGATTCGCTGCTCGATCACTACGACGCCGTCTTCGTCGGCACCGGCGCCTACCGCGAAGTCGCCGCCGATCTTCCCGGCGACCGCCTGCCCGGCGTGATGCCGGCGCTGCCGTTCCTGATCGCGAACGTGCGGCGCCTGCTCAGCGACGGCGCAAGCGCCGATCCACGGCTGGACCTGCGCGGCAAGAAAGTCGTCGTGCTCGGCGGCGGCGACACCGGCATGGACTGCAACCGCACCGCGATCCGCCTCGGCGCGAGCTCGGTGACCTGCGTCTATCGCCGCGACGAGGCGAACATGCCCGGTTCGCGCCGCGAAGTGCAGAACAGCCGCGACGAGGGCGTGCGCTTCCTGTTCAACCGCCAACCGCTGGCCATCCTCGGCGAAGAACGCGCGAGCGGGCTGCGCGTCGTCGAGACGCGCCTGGTCGCCGACGGCAAGGGACGCGCGCGGCCGGAGCCGATACCGGGCAGCGAGCAGACGTTGCCGGCCGATGTCGTCATCGTCGCGTTCGGTTTTCGCCCGAGCCCGCCCGACTGGTGCGCCAGTGCCGGCATCGAGCTCGAAGACGGCGGCCGCTTCAAGGTCGGCGGTGCCGGACGACTGCCCTTCCAGACCACGAACCCGCGCGTCTTCGCCGGCGGCGACAACGTGCGCGGCGCCGACCTCGTCGTGCGCGCCGTGCACGACGGCCGCGAGGCGGCGGCGGCGATCGTCAAGTCGCTGTCGTCGGTCGCGGCGCGCGAGCCGGTCGATGCGTTGGCGACGACCGGCTGAGTCCGTTCGCGCACAGCCCCGTCGGAAAGAAGGTCAGGCGGCGGCTTCCACGCAGAAGTCGATGAACGCGCGCACCTTCGCCGGCAGATGCCGGCGCGAGGGATAGAACGCGTACAGCGGAAACGTCTCGCCGGGCCAGTCCGGAAACAGCTCGATCAGCTGGCCGCTTTCGATCAGGTCGTGGATGCGCAGCGCGAGCACCTGCGCGACGCCGGCGCCAGCGAGGCAGGCCGCGATCATCGTGGCGGAGTCGTTGACCAGCAACGTACCGCGCGTCCTCACCGGTACGATCTTCCGGCGCCGATGGAACTCCCACGGGAACGGCCGTCCGCTGAGCGGATCGCGGAACTGGATGCAGTCGTGCTTCTCCAGCTCGGCCGGATGCGCCGGCCGGCCATGGCGCTGCAGATAGCTCGGCGCAGCCACGGTGAGCACGCGCGTGGTCAACAGCTTGCGCGCCGCCAGCGAGGAATCGGGCGGCTCGCCGAACAGCACCGCCATGTCCATGCCCTCGCCGATCACGTCGCCGACGACGTCGCGCGTGAGCAGCTCGAGTCCCAGCTCCGGATAGCGTGCGGCGAATTCGTGCAGGCGCGGCGCCAGCAGCATGCGCGCGAACGGCGGATCGATGCTGACGCGCAGGCGGCCCTGCACGCGCTCGGCGGCATTGCCGGCCGCCGTCGCGGCCTCTTCGATGCCGGACAGCAGCGGCATGACCTGGCCGTAGAAGCGCGCGCCTTCGTCGGTCAGCCGCACCGCGCGCGTCGTGCGATTGAGCAGCCGGATGCCGACGCGCGCTTCCAGCCGCGCGATCGCCCGGCTGACGCCCGACGGCGACAGCGACAGCGCTTCGCCGGCGCGCGCGAAATTGCCGGCCTCGACGACGGCGGCGAGGACGCTGACTCCGGCGAGCAGACGGCCATCGAATGGCATGCGCATCATTCGTGATTATTTGTCATCGATACTATGCGCAACTGTCGCTTTTTTCAAAGAAGTGGCGGACCTACTCTGATCGGCGGATTCATGGCGAGGCGGACATCCCGGCCTCGCCCGACGAAATCCGGCTCCACCGAACAGAGAGAGAAAACCCATGTATGCAATCACCGGCGTGACCGGCAAGGTCGGCGGCGCGGTCGCCAGAAACCTGCTCGAGGCAGGGCTCGAAGTCCGCGCCGTCGTGAGGGATGCGCGCAAGGCGGCGCCGTGGTCGGATCTCGGCGCCGAGATCGCCGTCGCGTCGAGCGACGATGCGGCCGCGATGGCGAAGGCGTTCGAGGGGGCCGAAGGCGTGTTCCTGATGAACCCGCCGAACTTCGATCCGGCGCCCGATTTTCCCGATACGCGCGTTGCAGCCGCTGCGTTCGAGCGCGCGATCGGGGAAGCCAAGCCCGGCAACGTCGTGCTGCTGTCGACCGTCGGCGCGCACGTGCGCGAGCCCAACCTGCTCAACAACATGCTCATCGTCGAGACCGCGCTGCGTGCGTCGTCCACGCCGATCGCCTTCCTGCGCGCCGCCTGGTTCATGGAGAACGCGTCGTGGGACGTCGAGGCCGCACGCGCGGGCGACGTCCCGGCGTTCCTGCAGCCGCTCGACCACGCGATCCCGATGGTGGCGACCGCCGACATCGCCGCAGCCGCGACCGCCCTGCTGCGTGAAACATGGCGCGGCGTTCGCGTCGTCGAACTTGAAGGACCCCAGCGCTACAGCGCGAACGACATCGCGCAAGGCTTCGCCGACGCGCTCGGTCGTCCGGTGCGCACGACGCCGGTGCCGCGCGGCACCTGGGAGTCGCTGTTCCGCGCGCAAGGCATGCAGAACCCGTTGCCGCGCATGCGCATGGTCGACGGCTTCAACGAAGGCTGGATCGATTTCGAAGGCGGCGCCGCGGAACATCGCCGCGGACGGACGCCGTTGGACGCCGTGCTGAAACGTCTCGTCGGCGGCTGAGGCTTCGCAGCGCCGCGCCTCGGGCGAAACCTCTCCCCCGGCGATGCCAGGGGAGAGGGCGTTCCATCGGCTCAGGAAGATCGCGATGCCTTGCGCGGCAACACCGCGCAATCATCCATTCGCGCGAACCTCCTCGCGGCTCCTGCGCTGACGCAGATCCTGCCCGGCCGCCATGATCATGCCGGTGATCGCCTCGATCGCATTCGTATTGCGGCCGTCGCCGCCGACCACGACTTCCGGTACGACCGCGAGCTTCGCCTCGGCGATCGCGCGCGTGATCTGCGCCGAGATTTCCTGCGCGAGGCGAATTTCCGGACCACCGTAGGCGTCGACCTGCAGCTGCGCGGCATGCGCCGTCGCCTCGCCCTCGACCGAGATGCGGTTCGCGTTGGCGCCGCCGATCGCGCGGATGCGTTCGGCCTCGGCGACGGCGACGTTGCGGATCTTCGCAGCTTCCGCCTCACCCTGGCGCGTCTGCGTCTTGACGTCGGCCAGGCCGCGGTTCTCGGCGATCTCGATCGCGATGCGCGATTCGGTCAGGCCCTTCTGCTGCGCGGCGATCGCGGTCGCTTCGCGCAGGCTGCGTTCCTTCACCGCGGCCGCTTCCTGCTCGACGTAGGTCTCGATCTGCTCGCGCGCGACCTGGCGATCGCGCAGCTGCGCCAGGATGTTCTCGATCTGGCCGTTGCCGGCCGGCGATTTCGGCGTGCCGATCAGCACCTCCTGCAGTTCGAGGTTGTACGCCGCGAACTTGTCCTTCATCTCGGCCAGCGCCTGACCCTGGATGTCGGCACGCTGCTGCAGCAGCTCGATCAAGGTCTTGGTCTGCGCGGTGTTCTTGAAATAGGCCGAGACCATCGGATCGAGCGTCTGCTCGACCAGCTTCTGCACGTCGCCGAAGCGCTGGATCACCTTCGCGGCCTTCTTGTAGTCGATGTGCACGACGACCGAGAGCGGCAACGTCGGCTCGAAGGCGTCCTTGGTGATCAGCGAGATCTCCTTGAGGTTGCGGTCGAAGTCCGAGCCGGACTGGCCCGATTCCCATTTGAGGATGAAGTTCGTCGTCGGCACCTTGATGATGGAGCCGGCAAAGCGATTGAACGCGTACTTGCCCGGCAGCAGCGGGTTCTCCCACACGCCGCGCTCGCCGTCGCCGACGAGTTCGCCGTGCTGGTACTCCGTGCCCGAGCGATCCGCGCCGCGCACCCCGGTGAACGACACGACCACGCCGACCATGCCCATCGGCACCAAGGTCTTCTCGACGAACTCCACGCTCGCGAAGAGCCGGTTGATGTAGTACGTGCCGTCGACGACCACCTGGTGCTGGCGGCCGCGGAAGCCGCCGGCGGCGAGGAAGCGGTCCGCATCCTGGAAGGTGTTGTGGTAGAGCGCCGCGTTGCGGCGATCCTGGCCGACCGGCGGCGCGATCAGTTCGCCGGCCGGAAGCCCCGGGCCATCGTGCACGGTGACGATGCCGACGACGTCGGTGCTCGGGCGAAGATCCTTCGCGGATGCGTCGGGCAACGTGACCGTCGGGCCATTCTTGTCGATGGTCACGCGGACGTCGGGAGCGCGCGTTTCCGGCGGCGCGCTCGCCCGGCCGCTCCTCTCGCCGACCACGACCGGATGGAACCCGTCGCGCGAACCGATCTGCTCGCGCATCGCGGCGATCGTGTCGCTGTCCGCGCTGGCGAGTGCGAGCGCGTAGGTGTTCGCGCGCGTCAGCACGACGAACTGCGCGGTGTTGATCGCGTACAGGCCTTCGCGCAGCACCTTGCGCTGCGGGCCCTTCTGGCCGCCCTTGGCGAGGAAGCCGCGCACATCTTCGAAGTCGTCGGCTTGACCATTGCTCGCCAGCGACTGGCCGGGTTCGAGCGGACGGCCGTCGCGCGCGAAGACGTAGCCGATCTCGCCTTGCGGCACGGTGACCAGGTTCGCCTTGTGCACGCGGTACTGGAACGGGAACAGCAAATGAAAACCGCCGCGCAGCAAGTCGGGGCTGTAGCCGGCCTCACCATCGAGTGCGACGAGACCGCGCGCGACCGAGCCTTTCGCGGCCCAGAGTCTTTCCAGGATGCCGATGCGGTTGTTCGGCACGTAGACGATGCTCGAATACAGCAGCAGAACGCCCAGCAAGACGCCGGCCGCGATCAGGATCGTGGCCGTATCCAACGGGAGCGCAGACATGGTGGTATTTCCTTGTGTGACGCGGGCACGTGCCCGCAATGGCGACCGCAGGCCGATCGCAAGCCCGCTGCGCCGCATCGGCGGCAACAGCGAAAATCGCCGGGGAATGGGAGGGGACGAAGCGGGAAAGCGCGGCGCAGTTACGGCGACGTGGCGTCGCGTGCGTGCCGCTGTGAGTGGCGAATCCCCTGGCAGAACGGATGAGCATCGGATGCTTTTCCTGCTGCCGAGTCTGCGCGCAATCAGCGGCGATTCAAGCGGCGAAAGTCAGGCGTGCGCGCGCATCGTCGTGCGCAACGAAGGCAAGTCGCTGATTTGCGCCTGCGCATCGCGCTACGTTGTAACGACCGCCTGCGACGAATCGCCGCGCAGTGCGCGGCGTCGCGCGATCAGCTTTCGCAGCAGTCCGGTGCGACCTGCGCCATCGAAGGCTCGCGCTTCTCGAGCCACGCGCTGAACACCGTCAGTGCCAGTCCCGTGGCCGTCACCGCTGCTGCCGCGACGCCGAGCTGCGGATAGTGCGCGCCGTGCGCGAGCAGCGTCGCGCCGAGCCACGCGCCGCCGGCGTTGCCGAGGTTGAACGCGCTTTGGTTCAAGGTCGACGCGAGCAGCGGCGCTTCGGCGGCGCTCTGTACCGAGCGTGTCTGCAGGCCAGGGCCGGACGCGAAGCCGATCAATCCGATCAGGAATACGCCGGCGATGGCGCACGCTGGAATCGACAACGTGGCGGCGAACGCGAGGAAGAACACGATCAGCGCCGCCAGCGAGACGATCAGCGCCGGCATCAGGCGCCAGTCGGCGAGCCGTCCGCCGAACAGCAGCCCGAGTGTCGCGCCGAGGCCGAACAGCATCAGCACGGCGCTGATCGTGCCGGCGCCCAGATGGGCTTCGTCGGTCAGGATCGGCACGATGTAGGTGAATACCGTGAACACGCCGCCGAAGCCGAATACCGTCATCGCGAGCGCGAGCAGCACTTGCGGATTGCGCAGCACGCGCAGTTCCTGCGCGATCTTCGGCGGCTCGTGGTCGTGCAGCGCCGGCACCAGGCGCGCGATCGCGACGATCGCGGCGGCGCCGAGCAGGGCGACCGCCCAGAACGTGGCGCGCCAGCCGAGCTGCTGACCGAGCAGAGTACCGAGCGGCACGCCGACGATGTTGGCGACGGTGAGTCCGGTGAACATCAGCGCGATCGCCTGCGCGCGCCGATGCGGCGGTGCCAGACTCGACGCGACCACGGCCGCTGCGCCGAAGAACGACCCGTGCGCGAGCGCCGCGATCACGCGCGCGCTCATCAGCAATCCGTAGGTCGGTGCCAGGGCGCAGAGCAGGTTGCCGAACACGAACACGCCCATCAGCACCAGCAGCACGGTCTTGCGCGGAAGGCGCGCGGTCGCGAGCGCGAGCAGCGGGCCGCCGATGACGACGCCGAGCGCGTAGCCGGTCACCAGGAGGCCCGCCGACGGAATCGTCACACCGAGATCGGACGCGATCTGCGGCAGCAAGCCCATGATCACGAACTCGGTGGTGCCGATCGCGAACGCGGCGACGGCAAGGGCGAAAAGGGCGATGCGCATGCGATTCCTGGCAGCCGCGAGAGCGCCGGCGCGGCCGGCCCGGCCGCATTGTGCGCCGCACAAATATGCAACCGCAACCCGAGCGCAGTGTCTACAATGTCGCAGCGGCGCGGAGTTTCGCTGCCGCGCGCCACCAGCGGGGGAGCTATGTCGAAGCCATCGGTCAGCCGCACGCCGTATACGCTCGGCGATGCCTTCAAGGCGCACGTCGATGTCGTCCGCTCCACCGTCGACGATACCGCGCGCCTGCTCGAAAGCAGCGGCGAACTGCGCTTCGGCAAGGGGCTCATCGCGACGATCCTCGCGCTGGCGCTCGGCTTCCTCTGCCTGCTCGGCGTGCTCGCCTTCCACTTCCCGCAGTACCTGACCACGCCGGAGCTGCGGCACCAGTATTCGGTCGACGTGCTGCGCCAGGCGATGTTCGTCGCGCTGCTGATCGCCGGCGGGCTCGCGCTGGCCAATCTCGTGCTCGGTGTGCGCAGGAATCTGAACCTGCTCGCCTTCGCGCTGGTCATCGCCGCCGTCGCGCTCGGCGGCTCGCGCGTGCCGGTCGGCGATTTTCCGGATCACACGCCGTACATCGGCCTGGACTGGTTCATCCTCGACCTGCTCGGCTCGACGTTGATCTTCGTCGCCATCGAGAAGCTGTTTCCGCTGTACAAGGGCCAGTCGGTGTTCCGGCGCGAGTGGCAGACCGACCTCAAGCATTTCGCGGTCAATCATTTCCTGGTCGGCGTGATCCTGCTGACGGTCAACTTCGTGATCCACCATGCGTTCGGCTGGCTGGTCGACGCCGACTTCCAGCAGGTCGTCAAAGGCATCTGGTTCGTGCCGCAGCTGCTCTTGTGCATCCTCGTCGCCGATCTTGCGCAGTACTGGACGCATCGTGCGTACCACGAGGTGCCGTACCTGTGGAAATTCCACGCCGTGCACCACAGCACGAAGACGATGGACTGGCTCGCGGGCTCGCGCCAGCACGTGTTCGAGATCATCGCGACGCGCGTGCTGGTCCTGGCGCCGCTGTTCGTGCTCGGCTTCAGCGAAGGCGTGATCAACGCCTACATCATCATCGTCGGCTTCCAGGCGGTGCTCAACCACGCCAACGTGCACATTCCGTGGGGTCCGCTGAAGTACCTGATCGTGACGCCGGATTTCCACCACTGGCACCACGCCTCCGACGACGAGGCGATCGACCGCAACTACGCGGCGCACTACGCCTTCCTCGACTACGCCTTCGGCACCGCGGTGAAGGTGCCGGCGCACAAGCCGCTGCCGGCCAAGTACGGCGTGGTCGGCGACTACATGCCGGACGGCTTCGTCAACCAGCAGCTGTTTCCGTTTCGCGCGAAGCCGACGACGTCGACTTCGGCCTGAAGGCGGCGCTCCGGCGCCGCACCGCCGGACGCGGGCGTCCGGCGATTCAGGAGTGAAATGGGGCAACTGCTACAATTCCGCTCTTGCCCAAGCCCCCGTAGCCGGTAGCCGCCATGTCCGTACCCGCCTCCGTTCTCGCGCCGTCGATCGACCGCGAGTACACGCTCGAACACAAGTACACGCGCGCCGAAGGCCGCATCTATCTTTCCGGCGTGCAGGCGCTGGTGCGGCTGCCGCTGATGCAGCAGATGCGCGACCGTGCGGCCGGCCTCAACACCGCCGGCTTCATCTCCGGCTATCGCGGCTCGCCGCTCGGCGGCTTCGACCTGGAGCTGTGGAAGGCGAAGAAGCACCTCAAGGCCTCGAGCATCGAATTCCAGCCGGGCCTCAACGAGGACCTCGGCGCGACGATGGTCTGGGGCACGCAGCAGGCGAACCTGTTCCCCGGCGCCAAGTACGATGGCGTGTTCTCGATGTGGTACGGCAAGGGCCCCGGCGTCGACCGCTGCGGCGACGTGTTCAAGCACGGCAACGCGGCCGGCACCTCGACGTTCGGCGGTGTGCTCGCGCTCGCGGCCGACGATCACGCCTGCCGCTCCTCGACGCTGCCGCACGGCTCGGAACTGGAATTCGTCTCGGCGATGATGCCGGTGCTCAATCCCGCCGGCGTGCAGGACATCCTCGACATGGGGATGCTCGGCTGGGCGATGTCGCGCTTCACCGGACGCTGGGTCGGCTTCAAGACCATTGCCGAGACGGTGGAATCGTCGGCCAGCGTCAACGTCAATCCGCATCAGCTCGACATCGTGCTGCCGGACGATTTCATGCTGCCTGCGGGCGGCCTCAACATCCGCTGGCCCGATCCGCCGCTGAACCAGGAAATGCGGCTGCATCAATACGCGGTCGACGCGGCCTGCGCGTTCGCGCGCGCCAACAAGATCGACCGCGTCGTCATCGATTCGCCGAACGCGCGCCTGGGCATCGTCACCACCGGCAAGAGCTATCTCGACGTGCTGCAGGCGCTCGAGTACCTCGGCATCAGCGAGCGCGACGCGCGCGAGATCGGCATCCGCGTCTACAAGGTCGGCATGACCTGGCCGCTCGAGCCGATCGGCATCCGCGATTTCGCGCGCGGACTCGAAGACATCATCGTCGTCGAGGAGAAGCGCTCCTTCATCGAATCGCAGATGAAGGAATCGATGTACAACTGGAATCATCAGGTGCGCCCGTCGGTGGTCGGCAAGTACGACGAACAGGGCAACTGGATCCTGCCGTCGACCAACGAGCTGACGCCGGCGATGATCGCGCTGGTCGTCGCCAAGCGCCTCGGCCGCTTCTTCAGCAACGAGACGATCCGCGCGCGCGTCGCCTGGATCGAGAGCAAGGAGCACGAGCTGACCTTGCCGCGCGCGAATTTCCCGCGTCCGGCGCACTACTGCTCGGGCTGTCCCCACAACACCTCGACCGTGGTGCCGGAAGGCTCGCGCGGTCTCGGCGGCATCGGTTGCCATTACATGGTCACCTGGATGGACCGCCGCACCGACACCTTCACCCAGATGGGCGGCGAAGGCGCGACGTGGTGCGGGCAGGCGCCGTTCACCGAAACCAAGCACGTGTTCCAGAACCTCGGCGACGGCACGTATTTCCATTCCGGCTCGCTGGCGATTCGCCAGGCGATCGCGGCGAAGGTCAACATCACCTACAAGATCCTCTACAACGACGCGGTCGCGATGACCGGCGGCCAGCCGGTCGACGGCACGTTGACGGTGCCCGACATTGCGCACCAGATGCGCGCCGAAGGCGTGCAGACGATCATCGTCGTCAGCGACGACATCGCGAAGTGGTCGCGGCCGGAAATCTTCCCGAGCGGCGTCGAGTTCATCCACCGCGACGAGCTCGACGCGGTGCAGAAGCGCATGCGCGAGATTCCCGGCGTCAGCGTGCTGATCTACGACCAGACCTGCGCGACCGAGAAGCGCCGCCGGCGCAAGCGCGGCAAGCTGGAGGATCCGAAGAAGCGCATCTTCATCAACTCGCTGGTCTGCGAAGGCTGCGGCGACTGCGGCGAGAAATCGTTCTGCGTGTCGGTGCTGCCGAAGGACACCGAGTACGGCCGCAAGCGCGAGATCGACCAGAGCAACTGCAACAAGGACTTCTCCTGCGTGAAGGGCTTCTGCCCGAGCTTCGTCTCGGTCGTCGGCGGCGGCCTCAAGAAGAAGAAGGGCAAGTCCGACATCGATTTCAGCGCGCTGCCGCAGCCGAGCTTCGCCAGCGACCTGGCGCAGCCGTGGAACATCCTGGTCACCGGCATCGGCGGCACCGGCGTCGTCACGATCGGCGCGCTGATCGGCATGGCCGCGCATCTGGAAGGCAAGGGCGGCACCGTGCTCGACCAGACCGGCCTCGCGCAGAAGGGTGGCGCGGTGACCTGCCACCTGCGCATCGCCCGGACGCCGGCCGATATCCACGCCGTGCGCATCGCCGCCGGCGAAGCCGACCTCGTGCTCGGCTGCGACATGGTCGTCGTCAACGACTACTGGGCGCTCTCGAAGATCCGCGCCGGCCGCGCGCGCGTCGTGCTGAACACGTACGAGGCGATGCCGGGCACGTTCACGACGAAGCCGGACATGCAGTTCCCCGCGCAGCAGATCATCGATGCGGTGACGCAGGCGCTGGACGGCGGCAAGCCCGAACTCGTCGACGCGACGGAACTGGCGACCGCCCTGCTCGGCGATTCGATCGCAGCGAACCTGTTCATGCTCGGCTACGCCTGGCAGAAGGGCTGGGTGCCGCTCAGCCACGATGCGCTGATGCGCGCGGTCGAACTCAACGGCGCCGCGATCGAGATGAACAAGGCCGCATTCAACTGGGGGCGCCTGGCCGCGCACGACATCGTGCAGGTTCGCAATGCCGCCGGCCTGCCGAATCCGCACCTGCCGTCGGGTGCGATTGCGTTGGCACTGCCGGTGCGCAAGCTGCCGTCCACGCAAGCGACGCAGGGAGGCAGCGTAGCCGCCTCGCTCGACGACGCGACCCTCAGCGCGTCGCTCGACGAGCAGATCGCGCGCCGCGTCGCCTTCCTCACCGACTACCAGAACGCCGCCTACGCGCAGCAATACCAGGCACTGGTCGACAAGGCCCGCACGGCCGAGCAGGCCAAGACGCCCGGTTTCACGACGCTGACCCAGGCCGTCGCGCGCTACGCATTCAAGCTGATGGCCTACAAGGACGAGTACGAAGTCGCGCGCCTGTATACGAGCGGCGATTTCGAGCAGCGCGTGCGCGACAACTTCGACGGCGACTACAAGCTGCATTTCAACCTGGCGCCGCCGCTGTTCGCGCGCAAGGATGCCGACGGCAACCTGCGCAAAGCTGAGTACGGTCCCTGGGTGTTCAGCGCGTTCAAGCTGCTGGCGAAGCTGCGCGGCCTGCGCGGCGGCGCGCTCGACGTGTTCGGCTACACCGCCGAACGGCGCATGGAGCGCCAGCTGATCGTCGACTATCGAAAGACCGTCGACGAACTGCTGGCCGGGCTCGACGGCGACAACCATGCGCTCGCGGTCGATATCGCTTCGGTGCCGGAACACATCCGCGGCTACGGCCACGTCAAGGAGCGCCATCTCGCCGATGCGATGAAGCGTCAGCACGATTTGCTGGCGGCTTGGCGCAATCCGGTCGGGAGTCGGGTCGCGGCTTGATGAAAGCGGGCAATAATCTATTCATAGGAATGGCCCGATAAGCGTTAATCTATCGACTTATGATGTAAATATCCTTGACTATCTATTCATAAATCGATTCAATCCGGCGCATGAGCGATGACCGCCTTGCACGCCTGGAGTCTGTGCTGCGCACGCGCGGCGCGCAGCCCGCATCGGTTCTGGCCGGCGAACTCGGCATCAGTCAGCCGACCCTGTCGCGGCTGCTGGCCAGCGCGGGCGAGCGCATCGTGCGAATCGGCCGGGCGCGCGCTTCGCGCTACGCGCTCGCCCATTCGATCGCGCGCGCCGGCAGCCACTGGCCGCTGTATCGAATCTCGGCGGACGGCAAGCCCGAAACGCTCGGCGAGCTGCACGCGCTCCACCGCGACGAGTTCTTTTTCGAACCGCAGGGCGCGCGGCCTGCCCTGATGCACGGCGACTTCGCCACCGGACTGTTTCCGGGCGTGCCGTGCTTTCTCGACGATCAGCGTCCGCAGGGTTTTCTCGGGCGCGCCTTCGCACGCCGCATCGCGGGCGATATCGACGCGCCCGTCGATCCACTGATCTGGCGCGCGGACGACATCGTCCTCGCGCTGCTGCGCCACGGCGACGACCAGCCTGGCGATCTCGTGCTCGGCGAGGCGTCGCTGCAGCGTGCGTTGCAGAACATGCTTTCGCCGCAAGGCGTCGTCGCCGTCGAGGATCGCGCGAAGCGCTATCCCGAACTCGCCGACGCGGCTCTGCGCGGCGAAGACATCGGCTCGTCGGCCGGCGGCGAGCAGCCCAAATTCACCGTCACGCTGCGCGGCGCGGACGGCTATGTCCCCGCCATCGTGAAATTCAGCGAACGCGTCGGCGTGCCGGCAGGACGACGCTGGGCGGACCTGCTGATCTGCGAGCACCATGCCGGCCACGTGCTGCGCGAGCACGGCCTGCCGGCCGCGCAGAGCGAGCTGGTCGAAGCCGATGCGCGCATCTTCCTGCAGTCCTCGCGCTTCGACCGAACGTCCGGGCTCGGCCGTCGCGGCTTCGTCTCGCTGGCGGCGCTCGACGCCGCCCACTACGGCCATGCACGCATCGACTGGTGGCGTTTCGCGCCGCAGCTGCAGCGCGACGGCTGGCTCGACGCCGACGATGCGCGCCGCCTGCGCCTGTTCAGCTGGTACGGCGCGCTGATCGCCAACAGCGACATGCACCTCGGCAACGCCGCGCTGCAGTTGCGCGACCTTCGCCCGCTGCCGCTCGCCCCCGCCTACGACATGCTGCCGATGCGCTTTCGCCCGGCCAATAGCGGCGAGATCGTCGAACGCCGCTACGAGATTGCCTTGCCGACGCCCGAACATCAGCCCGACTGGCACGAGGCGGCGCTGATGGCCCGCGTGTTCTGGCGGCGTATCGCGGACGATCTGCGCATATCGAACGAGTTTCGCGCCATCGCCGGCGATGCGGGCACGTTGCTGCAGCGCGCGCTCGCGCACTTGTCGGGCTGAACGCCGGTCCGCAGTCGCATCGGCCGGCGGCGCCGCGGCGCGCGATACCGGGACTGGGTCGCGCAAATTCCGCTGGACGCTCATCGATCGGGTAGGCAGCATTGTGGGTTTTCCCATCCGCGCGCGTATCGATCGACCTCCATGGAAGAGTCGCTGTTTCGCCACCTGCTGTCGCGTCACGCCGGGGCGGCGCTGGACCGGCACACCCTTGCCAAGGGCGCCGATTACCTGCGCCGCGGGCGTGTGCGCGAGGTGTGGTATCACGCCGATGCGGCCGATACCGGCAGCCTGCTCGGCAAGGTGCAAGGCAGCGCGGCGCAACCCTACACGGCGGGTATCCGCATCCACGCGAACGGCAGCCGTCCGCGCCTCGATACGCACTGCACCTGCCCGCTCGAGGGCGAGTGCAAGCACGTCGCGGCGATCGCGCTGAAGGAGCTGGGCGCGCGCACCTCCGGCGACGCCGCGCAAGGAAATGCGCCGAACCAGCCTTCGCTCGGTCCATGGGCCGCCTGGCTCGATGCCTTCGAGAAGCCCCCGGGCCAGCCCGCCTCGCCGCCGGCACCGCCGGCCGAGCGCGTGTTCGGCATCATCCTCCAGCTCGATGTCGGCGTGCTGCCGTTCCTGCTCGCAACCCCGGTGTGGCTCAAGCCCGGCAAGCGCGGCGGTTTCACCTCGCCGCAGCCGCTGCAGCAGGTGTATGCGGCCGGCGACGCCTGGCAGGGCCTGACGCCGGAGCAGTTCGAACACGTCGCCCAGCTGCGCATGCGCACGCAGCCGTTCGCCAGCGGCGGCGTGTGCAAGCTGGCCGACGCGCGCGACGAGCCGCTGCTGGAAACCCTGCTCAGCGAGCACCCGTGCTTCATGGACAAGCCGTCCGGCGGGCGCCTCGCGCTCGGCCCCCAGCGCGGCCTGGGCTGGCATTGGCACGCGGCCGAAGACGGCAGCCAGAAGCTGGTGCCGGAACTGGCCGACGGCTCGGCCAAGACGCGCCTGCTGCGCATCGGCGGCCTGTGGTACTGGGACGCCGAACGCAACACGATGGGGCGCTGCGACGGCGATCCGCGCCTGGTCGAGGCCGCGTTGCGCGCGCCGGCGCTGCAACCCGAGCAGGTGCCGCTGCTGCTCGCGCGCTGGCGCGACGCCTCGCTCGCGAAACATCTTCCGGCCCCGGCGCCGCAAGGCGAGATCGAACGGCGGCGGCTCGCGCCGACGCCGGTGCTGACCCTGCGCGCGTTTCCGGTGCGGCCGGCCGGCGCGCCCGCCTACGACGCCGGCAGCGCGCGGCTCAGTTTCGACTACGACGGCATTCGCCTGCCGCTGTCGACCTCGACCGCGCCCGAGCGGCGCCGCCAGGACGATCGGGTGATCGAGATCGTGCGCGATCGCGCCAGCGAGATCGCGGCGATCGAACGCCTCGACGAACTCGGCTTCATCGACGCCGACCTGCTGCCGGGCAACGTTCGCGTGCCGCGCGGCGCGCTCGCCGGCGGCGATTTCGTGCTCGAACATGGCCGCGGCCTGCTGGCTGCGGCGGACCAGGTCTTCGCGCTGACGCCCCGCCTGCGCGACGCGGGCTTTCGCCTCGAATCGGCCGGCGAGTTCCCGTTCGAACTGCTGGAGGAGCCGGACGACTGGTACGCCGAAGTCGACGAGGAGTCCGGCAACGCCTGGTTCGACCTGCGCCTGGGCATCGATGTCGGCGGCGAGCGCGTCGACTTGCTGCCGATCCTGCACCGCCTGCTCACCGATCCGCAGTTTCCGCTGGCGCCGCGCAAGGGCGAAGCTGACGACGCGGTCTGGCTGGTGCCGCTCGATGCGCGGCGGCGCGTGCCGCTGCCGCTGGCCAAGCTGCGCCAGCTGATCACGCCGCTGCTCGAATGGCTGCAGGGACCGGCCAGCGCGACCGCCGACGGCACCTTGCGCCTGCGCCACGCACAGGCGACCGTGCTCGAAGAACTCGCCGAACAGTTGCCGTGGCAGGGCGCCGAGCGGCTGCGTGCGGAGCTGGAACGCCAGCGCGCGCCGCGCGAACCGGTGACCGAGCCGCCCGGATTTCGCGCCACCTTGCGCGCGTACCAGCGCGACGGCCTCGCCTGGCTCGCCTTTCTCGCCGACGCCGGCCTCGGCGGCATCCTCGCCGACGACATGGGCCTGGGCAAGACCGTGCAGGTGCTCGCGCATCTGCTCGCCGAGAAACAGCGCGGCCGCCTCGACCTGCCGGTACTGATCGTCGCGCCGACCAGCCTGATCACGAACTGGCGCGACGAGACGCGGCGCTTCGCGCCCGACCTGCGCGTGCTCGTCGTGCACGGCCCGACGCGCGCGGAACTGCACGCGGCGATCCCGCAGCACGACCTGGTCATCACGACCTATCCGCTGCTGGCGCGCGACGCCGACGCGCTCGGCGCGCACGAATACGCGCTGCTCGTGCTCGACGAGGCGCAGGCGATCAAGAACGCGAACAGCCAGGCCGCCAAGATCGTCCGCAAGCTGCCGGCGCGTCGACGCCTGGCGATGACCGGCACGCCGCTGGAGAACCACCTCGGCGAACTGTGGGCGCAATTCGATGCGGTCGAGCCGGGATTGCTCGGCAGCGTGCGCGACTTCACCCGCTTCTACCGCACGCCGATCGAGAAGCACGGCGACGTCGAACGGCGCGAGCGCCTGAAACGCCGCATCGCACCGCTGCTGCTGCGCCGGCGCAAGGAAGACGTGCTCGACGATCTCCCCGAGAAGACCGAGATCCTGCGCTCGGTAGAACTGGACGGCGCCCAGCGCGAACTCTACGAGACGCTGCGCCTGGCGCAGCATGAGCGCGTGCTGGCCGAAGTGAAGAAGCGCGGCCTCGCGCAGAGCGGCATCGTCGTGCTCGATGCGCTGCTGAAGCTGCGCCAGGCGTGCTGCGACCCGCGCCTGGTCAAGCTCGACGGCGCACGCGGCGTCGAGGAGTCGGCCAAGCTCGACCTGCTGCTCGGCCTGGTCGACAGCCTCGTCGCCGAGGATCGCCGCGTGCTCGTCTTCAGCCAGTTCACCGAGATGCTCGGCCTGATCGGCGAGGCGCTCGACGCGCGCAAGCTGCGCTGGCAGAGCCTCACCGGACAGACACCGGCGCGCCAGCGCGGCGACCTGGTCAAGCGCTTCCAGGACGGCGAGTTGCCGTTGTTCCTGATCAGCCTCAAGGCGGGCGGCGTCGGCCTCAACCTGACCGCCGCCGACACCGTGATCCACTACGACCCGTGGTGGAATCCGGCGGTCGAAGCGCAGGCGACCGACCGCGCGCATCGCATCGGCCAGGACAAGCCGGTCTTTGTGTACAAGTTGATTTGTTCGGGCACCGTCGAGGAAAAGATCCAGGCGCTGCAGCAGCGCAAGGCCGAGCTCGCGCGCGCCGTGCTCGAAGGCGACGGCGGCCAGGGCCTGCAGTTCGACGAGACCGACCTGGCCGAACTGTTCGCGCCGATGTGATGCAATCGACGCACGCGCCCGTGCGCGTGCGCGTTTCGCCAGGCCGCCCCGCTATGCGCGCGCGCGCGGCCGCTTCGCCGGTTGGCGCCGCGACGGTTTCGCGTCGACCGGCGCGAGCACCCACGACAGCGCAACCAGCTTGCCACCCGGCGCGCGCCGCGGCTTCTGCAAGAGGTCCATCAGGCGCTTGAGCAGACGGTTGATCTCGGCGAGCTCGGCCGGCCCGACCCACCCTTTGCCGCGTGCCGCCCAGAGCTCGCGCTGCGCTCCTTCGACGACCGCGGATTCGTCGGCCAGCGCACGCGCGAAGTCGCGCCCGGCCACGCGCAGCACGCTCGCGGCGACGCGCCCGACCGCCTCGGCGTTCGCCGTCGCGCCGGGTCGATAGCGCAGGCGCAAGCGGTCCCCCTTGCGCGTACGCGTGCGATAGCGGCGTCCCTCGGCGTCGTCTTCCTGCTCGATCAGGCCGCCATCGGCGAGCTGGCGCAGGTGGTAGTACAGCCCGTCCGCCGGGCGCGCCATCTGCTGCGCGAGCTCGGCCACCGTGACTGCGCGCCCGAGCGCTTCCAGCGTATCGACGATCTCGATGCGCGTCGGCGAGGCGAGCAGCTCGATCTCGCCGGCGTCTTCGACCAGGCCCCGCTTCTTCTGTGCCATAGGTTGGCTTGCCTGTTTTGAAATTTCATCGGATTATTCAATCACCGATGCCGCCTTGCAAGCGCGGCGCACGACCTGAGGAGATTCGCATGCTCGAACGAACCGGAGCGGCCTGGCTGGCCGCCGCATTGCTGCTCGGCATGAGCGTGGCGCACGCCGACGACGCAGCTGCGCTGTTCGCGCGCAACAAGCAGGCCAGCGGCGGCGCGCGCTGGGACGGCGTCAAATCGCTGCAGTCGGCCGGCACGCTCGCCGCCGGCGGCCTCAGCGGGCAATTCCACGCGACGCAGGACCTGTCCAGCGGCCGCTCGTCGGACCGCTACCAGCTCGGCCCCGTCGAAGGCGCCGACGGCTACGACGGCCATGTCGCCTGGCAGCGCGATCCCGGCGGCGAAGTCGCGGCGCTCGATGCCGTCGAGGCGAAACGGCGCGCGCGCAGCCAGGCCTGGCTCGACGCGCGCGGCTACTGGTATCCCTCGCGCATCGCGGCGACGTATGCGCCGCCGGAAAAGCGCGACGCCGACGGCAAGCACTACGTCGTCGTGGTCGCGACACCGAAGGACGGGGACCCCGTGACGCTCTGGTTCGACGCGCAGACGAACCTGCTCGCTCGCACCCTACAGCGGCAGGGTCCGTTCACGCAGACGACGACGTTCGACGACTGGCGCGACGTCGACGGCCTGCGCCTGCCGTTCCACTCCATCAACGACGTCACCGACGCCGCGGGCCGCACCGATCCGCGCCAGCGCAGCGAAGTGCATGTCGATCGCTACGCGCTCAACGTGGCGCTGACCGACGCCGATTTCGCGATGCCGGCGATGGAAGCGACCGCGCGCATCGACAACGCCGCCGGAACCACGCGCATCGCTTTCGACCTGGTCAACAATCACATCTACGTCGACGGCTCGATCGACGGCAAGCCGGCGCGCTTCCTGGTCGATACCGGCGGCATCAACATGCTGACGCCGGCGGCGGCGAAGAAGTTCGGCCTCGCCGGCGAAGGCAAGCTCGCTGCACGCGGCGTCGGCGACGACGCGGTCGACCTCGCGATGGCGCATGCGAAGGAAGTGCGCGTCGGCGACGCGGTGCTGGCCAAGCCGGTGTTCTACATCCTCGATCTGGGCGATCTGCCGAAAGTCGAGGGCGTCGAATCGGACGGCCTGGTCGGCTACGAGATGTTCCGCCGCTTCGGCGTGACGATCGACTACGCCGCACACACGCTCACGCTGGCCGACCCGAAGCGGTTCGCGCCGCCGGCCGGCGCCCATGCGGTCGCGTTCCAACTCGACGACCGCATTCCGATCGTCGAAGGAAAGCTCGACGGCGTGCCGCTGCGGATCAGCATCGATACCGGTTCGCGCGCTTCGCTGACGCTGCATTCGCCTTTCGTGCGCGAACACGGCGCCGTCGAACGCTATCGCGCCGCGCCGGACAGCGTCATCGGTTGGGGCGTCGGCGGCCCGTCGCGCGGGCGCCCGGCGCGTTTCGGCGAGCTCGAGCTCGGCGACATCGCCATCCCCGGCGTCGCCGGCGATCTGTACGTCGGCGACAAAGGCGCGTTCGCCAACCCCGACCTCGGCGGCAATCTCGGCGGCGGCGTGCTGCGCCGCTTCACGGTTGCGTTCGACTACGACGCCAAGCGCATGTACCTCGCGCCGAATGCGGACTTCGCGCAGGCCGACACCTTCGATCGCAGCGGCCTGTGGCTGCTCGGCGACGGCGATGCGCTGAAGGTGGCCGCCGTCGCGCCGGAAAGCGCAGCGCAGCGCGCGGACCTGCACGAAAACGATCGCATCACCCGGATCGGCGGCGCCGCGGTGGCGACGCAGACGCTCGCCACGTGGCGCCAGCGCCTGCGCGACCTGCCGGCCGGCACGCGCGTCGACGTCGATTTCGTTCGCGACGGCAAGGCCGGTAAAGCGGCCCTGCTGCTGGCCGATCGCATTCCGGCGAAACTGTGATGCGATCGCCGCGAACTACTCGACGCGGCAGAACGCGGCCTTGAGGTAGCGGCTTTCCGGCACGTGCGCCTGCCAGGGATGATCCGGGCCGGCGCCGCTGACCTTTAGCACCTGCACCGTGCGGTTGGCGTAGAACGCCGCGCGGCGCAGCATGTCGAGGAATTGATCCTCGCTGACCAGGCCCGTGCAGGAGCAGGTCAGCAGCACGCCACCCGGCTTGACCGCACCGAGCGCGAGCTTGTTCATGTCGAGGTATTTCTTCAGCGCCGGAATCACCTGCTCGCGATCGCGCGTCATCTTGGCGGGATCGAGGATGACGACGTCGAACTGCTTGGCGTTGTTCGCCGCCGCGTCGCGCAGCCAGTGGAAGATGTCGGCCTGCACGAAGCGCACTTTCGCCTTGTTCAGGCGCGCGTTGCGCTCGGCGATCTCGAGGATCTCCTCGTCGAGGTCGACGCCGACGACTTCGTCCGCACCGCCGATCGTCTTGGCGTAGATGCCGAAGCCGCCCGAATTGCAGCACAGGTCGAGCACGCGCTTGCCGGCGCAGAACCCGGCCAGCGTCTTGCGGTTGTCGCGCTGGTCGGCGAAGAAGCCGGTCTTGTGCTTGGTGCCGGGCGCCGCATGGAACTGCACGCCGTGTTCGTGGATCACCGTCGGCGCCGGCGACGGCGGCGGCGCCAGATCGAAGCTTTCCTGCTTCTGCACGTGTTCTTCGGCGAACGCGTACACGTCGGCATCGGGGAAATGCTCGAGCAGGCAGCGACGGATCAGGTCGCGCTGCTTGAACATGCCGGCCGAGAAGTATTCGACGACCAGCGTATTGGCGAAGCGGTCGACGACGAGGCCGGACAGGCCGTCGCCCTCGGAATGGATCAGCCGGTAGGCGTCGGTGACGGCATCGAGCCCCAACAGTTCGCGGCGCAAGGCAACCGCGGCGCCGATCTTGCGCGCGAAGAACGCCTCGTCGACGGCCTCGTCCGGGTCGGCGGTCAGCACGCGCAGGGCGATACGCGAATGGCCGTTGTAGAAGCCGCGCCCGGCAAAGGCGCCTTCGCGGTCGACGATGTCGACGATCGTGCCAGGTTTCGGCTTTTCCGCCGGTTTTTCGACCATTTTCTGGAAGATCCAGGGATGGTTCGAGCGGCGTTCGGTCTTCAGTTGGATCAGGGGCGGCGTGGCCGCGGCGGTACGATTCATACACGCATCATAGCGAACCCTGTGCGGGCGGCCGAATGGCGGCCCCCCGCCAATTTGTGTGGAGCGGTTTGCACACTGGGGTTTTCCCTAATCGCCGCTGCGCGGGCGTGCGCGTATAAGCAATCAGGCGCTCGGCCATGCGTCTTTCGTCAGGTCGGGTAGGAGTACGCCGATGTCATACGTCAATCCCGCCCGATCTCCCGTGACCCCGGCTCAACTGGCCGACGATCCGAACAGCCCGGGACCCCGCGGCAACGGAGGTGCTGACGGTGACGGCAACGGCCGCGCCGGCGATCCCGGCAACAGCGATGTCGCCGAAAACCGTGGCCAGCTCGGGGGCGACGACGACGGGGGGCCGGGGCGGTCCGGCCGCGGCGAGCATGGGAATGGCGACGGCAATGGAAACGGCAACGGTGTCGGGAACGGAAACGGCAACGGCAATGGCAATGGCGTCGGGAACGGCAATGGCATAGGCAATGGGAACGGGAACGGAGGCCCCGAAAACACCGGACCCGGCCAGCAGACGATGCCGGGCTACCCCGGAATGCCCGGCGGCCGCACGGGCGGCGGCAACGGGTCCTATATCGCCGGCAATGGCAACGGAAACGGCGGGGCGAACCACGGCGGCGGCATCTACGCGGGCGGCGCCCAGACGCCGAACCAGAGCGGTTTGGGGTTAGGCGGCATCATCGGCCAGGTGTCGCAGGCCGCCTCGTCGATCACGTCGGCGGTGTTCGGTTCGTCGGTCGCCAACCCCCTGCCGAACAACCCGCCCAATCTCTTCACCGAGCATCTGCCGCGTTTCGTCGGCGATTCGGCGACGCAGACGCAGCCATCGAACGATCATGGCGCGTCGTCGCAGCCGACGCCGCCTTCGCCGCAGCGCGCAGCGAACGATACGACGGCATTGCCGCCACGCAACGCCGATCCGACCCCGCAGCCTGCGGCCAACCCGGCTGGCGGCCGGCCGGCAGCCGAGGGGCGTGGCGTGCCGGCGCAAGCGCAGGGGCAGCCGCAACTGCAGACGCAACAGGGCATCGACGCGCGGACCGCCCAGATGCTGGCGCAGGGCGGCGCGTCGATGGCGCCCATGGAGCACGCGCCGGAGACGCCTGCACAACTGGCCATGCTTGCAGCGACCGCCAAGGAGGCCGAAGCGCTCGAACGGGCGCTGGCCGACGGCCAGAACAAGGCGCCGCCCCAGCGTACCGACGGAAAGGACATGGCGGCGCAGCTGCGGCAAGGCGCTGCACCCGAAGGCGACGTCAACACGTCGCAGCAGACGGCGCAGTCGCGCCAGCAGACCGATGCGCTCGACCGCATGCTGGCAAAAATGCAGACCGACGCGCGCGCGGCAGCGGACGCCAGGGCGGCCGATGGACGCCCGCTCGATGCGCGCACCGCAGACGGTCGGCTGGTACCGGCGGATGGCCGGCTGATCCAGGCGGACGGCACGCAGCGTTCCGCAACGGATGCCTCGCGCCAAAGCGGCGATCTCGCCAAGACGGCAACCGCGACGACGGAGGGCGGCAGGCTGCCCGTAGGCGCCGATGGAAAGTCGGCCCAGTCCTCGTTCGGCCGCGGCCTGTTCGGCGGTGCCGCCGAGTACACGCGGCAAGCGCTCGACTGGGTCGGCCAGCAGGTCCGCGAATTCGGCTTCGCGGCCAGCCCGGATGCGGACGGCGCCCGCGCGATGCGCGTCGTCGCCGGTCTTGTCGTCGCCAGCGTCGGCGTGCTGGTCGTGATCGGCGTGCTTTACGCGCTCAGGATCATTTTCGTCAACTAATTCCGGCGCTTTTCGCGGGCGCTGCGAATCTCGACTTGCCAGCGGCGTTCGCTGTCGATATCTTCGGGTGCAGAAGGGGAGTAGCTCCCGCCGCCGTGATCGTCAGCACGGGCCGCAAGGCCCCGGTCCGGTGGGCAGATCGACTGATCTGCGAGCAAGACCTTCGCCGACGACGGCGAAGGTGTGCCCTGTGAAAACGCGGCCCCGTGCGCCTTCGGCCCACGGGGCTTTGTGTTTTCGGAGGTATGCGATGCAGACGGTGGGAACTACGGGCCTGTGGGCGGCGTTCGCGGCGGTCGTCGTGGTCGCACTGATCGTCGATTTCTGGGTGCTGCGCAGCAGCGGCCCGCATCGCGTCTCGTTTCGCGAAGCCCTGTTATGGAGCGTGGCCTGGATCGGCCTCGCGCTCGCGTTCAACTTCGGGCTCTGGTGGTGGCTGGATGCGCACGCAGGCCGCGCGGTCGCCAACGAGGTCGGCCTCGAATTCCTGACCGGCTACGTGGTCGAGAAGTCGCTCGCGGTCGACAACATCTTCGTCTTCCTGATGATCTTCAACTACTTCGCGGTGCCGGCCGAGCAGCGCCAGCGCGCCCTGATGCTCGGCGTACTCGGCGCGATCGCGCTGCGCGCGATCCTGATCTTCATCGGCGCCGCGCTGATCGCGAAGTTCCACTGGATCCTCTATTTGTTCGGCCTGTTCCTCGTCGTGACGGGCGTGAAGATGCTCCTGGCGGCCAACCAGGAGCCTGATCTCGAGGCCAACCCCATGCTGCGCTGGATGCGCCGCCACCTGCCGCTGACGCGCGAATTTCGCGGCAGCTCCCTGCGCGTGCTGGAGAACGGCAAGCGGGTGTATACGCCGCTGTTCGTGGTGATGATGCTGATCGCGGTCACCGACGTGATCTTCGCAGTCGACTCGATCCCCGCCATCTTCGCGGTGACCGAGGATCCGTTCGTCGTGTTGACCTCGAACGTGTTCGCCGTGCTCGGTCTGCGCGCGATGTTCTTCATGCTCGCGGGCGCCGCCGAGCGCTTCCACCTGCTGAGCTACGGTCTCGCGGCGGTGCTCCTGTTCATCGGCGCGAAGATGCTGATCGTCGATTTCTGGAAGATCCCGATCGGCCTCGCGCTGGCGGTCGTCGCCGTGCTGCTGACCGCCTCGGTGGTGGCGAGCCTGTGGCTGCCGCACCCGTCCAGGCCGAAGGCCTGATCCGAAGCGAAACGGACGCTACGCCGACGTATCGCGGCGCAGCATGTGCACCGGCGCGCGCACCATCTTCGATGCGGCGACGACACGGTTGCGCCCGGCACGCTTGGCCGAGTACAGGGCGCGGTCGGCATCGCGCAGCAGTGCGCCGAGATCGTCCATCGCCGGCGTGAGCGCGGCGACCCCGATCGACACGCGCAGCTGCAGCGGCCGGCCGTCGATCAGCACCGGCGTGCGTTCGACGTGCCGCCGCAAACGCTCCGCGACGAGGCAGGCATCGGCTTCGCTGTTGTTCGGCAGCAGCACTGCGAACTCCTCGCCGCCGATGCGGCTGAGCGTCTGGTCCGGCTTCAGGGATTCTTCCATCAGCGTGACCAGCGCGCACAGCGCGTCGTCGCCGACATCGTGGCCGAGCTGGTCGTTGACGCGCTTGAAGTGGTCGACATCGACGGCGAGCAGCGCGAGCGGAATGTTGTCGCGCGTGGCCGCGTCGATCGCGCGTTCGGCGAGACCGGCCAGCGTGCGGCGGTTGTAGACCCCGGTCAGTGGATCGCGCATCGCCAGGCGCGCGAGATCGTCGTTGAGACGATCGCCGCACATCAGCATGAACCCGATCGTGCCGAGGATCGGCAGAATCGCACTCGAAACCAGCACGACGTTGCGGATCGCCATGTTCGTGTCGGCCGGCACCAGCGTCGGGCCGAGGATCTCGACGACGCTGCGCCCGAGCGTCAGCGCCGCGCAGGCGAGGAACAGGATGCCGGTCAGGTAGCCGGCCGCGCGCAGCGATGCGCGCGTGCGCAGGATCGGCAGCGCGACCGCGCATTGCAGCGCGGCCAGCGGCACGCAGTTGAGCGCGATGCGCCAGCGCGGTTCGTTCCACATCGCGGCGAGCAGGAACGAAATCAGCGCGACCGTCGCGACGAGCACCAGCGGCATCAACCCGTTGCGGCGGCTGGCGAAGCGATTCAGCGCGCGCCCCATCTCGGCGTAGGCGAGGGCATACACGGTGTTGAAGACGACGATCAGCACGCTCGCCGGAGCAAACCCGAAAGCCCCGATCGCGAGCAGGGCGAGCGCCTGCAGGAAGACGCCGCCGACCCAGATGCGCATCGCCGCGCGCAGGTTCGACGGATATCGCCACGTCGCGAACGTAAGGCTCGCGCCGACGCCGAACGTCAGCAGCGAGGTAACCGTCATGGCGGTGGCGATATCGAAATGCATGCGCTGCCGATGGCGTGAAGGATCCTCGACGGACCCGCTTCGACGTGATGCTGGGCGATCTTCCCGGAAACCACCGAGCACCAACCCCTGACATGAGGTGCGCGGCCGATGCAATTGGACCATTCTATGACCAGCGGCGCGGGTGCGATAGTCGCCGTCGCAAATCTCGACCGCCCGCGCCGGCGAGCGGCCCCGATACCAAGGCCCTTGAGCACGCGTGAGGCGCCCCAATCCCCCTCCCATGGACATCGCACCGCTGCCGCAGCCGACCCCCGGCGCCGTCGCCCACGACCGCGAGCGCGTCCGCTATGCGGTGCTCGGCGCGCTGGCCCTGCTCGGAGGCATGTGGCTCGCCTGGTTGCTGGCCTGGCTGCTCGGCTGGTCGCTCGACGACCTCGGGGTCACGCCGCGCCAATCGGCCGGCCTGATCGGCATTCTGACGGCGCCGCTCGCGCATGCCTCGTTTGCGCACCTGATGTCGAACACGCTGCCGATCGGCCTTCTGACCACGCTGGCGCTGTACGTCTATCCGCGTGCCTCGCGCCTGGCGCTGCCGTTGATCTGGCTCGCGTCGGGGCTCGGCGTATGGCTGTTCGCGCGTGCGTCGGTGCACGTGGGCGCCAGCGGCATCGCCCATGGACTGATGTTTTTCCTGTTCGTGATGGGACTGATCCGGCGCGATCGCCTTGCCGTCGTCACTTCGCTGGCGGTGTTCTTCCTCTACGGCGGCATGCTGCTCAGCGTGCTGCCCGGCGAGCAGCACGTCAGCTTCGAGTATCACCTGGCCGGCGCGTTGGCCGGCGTGCTGGCCGCCGTGCTGCTGCACGCGCGCGATCCGCTGCCGCCGCGCAAGCGCTACAGCTGGGAGGAAGAAGAGGCCCGCGCCGAGGCGATCGACGACGAACTGGAACCGCCGCGCGCGCAGAACGTGCCGGTGCTCTGGCAGCGCGACGCGCGCGCCGAGGAGTCCGGCCGCGTGATCGTCTTTCGCCCGCGCGGCAACAACGACACGCGGCCGCCCACGCTGCATTGAAGCGGCCACGGGCGCACGGTTTCGGGCAAACCGCGCTAAGCTGTCCGCATCGATATCGAGATCTTGCGCATGAACGCCACCGCCCCACGCCGCGTCGAACACCAGCAGACCGACAAGGGTTACGTGCCCGTGTATACGACTGCAGTGGTCGAGCAGCCGTGGAGCAGCTATTCGCAGGCCGACCACACGACCTGGGCGGCACTGTTCGAACGCCAGCGCGAGATCCTCAAGGGCCGCGCCTGCCGCGAGTTCATCGAGAACCAGGAGCGCTTCGGCATGACGCCGCATGCGATCCCGCGCTTCGACGAACTCAACGAGGTGCTGGCCAAGTCGACCGGCTGGGAACTCATCGGCGTGGAAGGCCTCCTGCCCGAGCTCACGTTCTTCGATCACCTCGCCAACCGGCGCTTCCCGGTGACCTGGTGGATCCGCAAGCCCGAGCAGATCGATTACATCGCCGAGCCGGACCTGTTCCACGACCTGTTCGGTCATGTCCCGCTGCTCCTGAATCCGGTCTTCGCCGACTACATGGAGGCCTACGGCAAGGGCGGCGTGAAGGCGCATGGCCTGGGCGCCGAAGCGCTGGTCAACCTGACGCGGCTGTACTGGTACACCGTCGAGTTCGGCCTGATCCGCCAGGACGGCGCGCTGCGGATCTACGGCTCGGGCATCGTCAGCTCGAAGGGCGAATCGATCTACTGCCTCGAATCGCCGGCGCCGAACCGCATCGGCTTCGACTTGAAACGCATCATGCAGACGCGCTACCGCATCGATACCTACCAGAAAACCTATTTCGTGATCGACAGCTTCGAACAGCTGATCGACGCGACGCGGCCGGATTTCACGCCGATCTATGCCGAGCTCGCCGCGCGCCCTTCGGTTCCAGCCGGCGAGATTCTCGCTGCGGACGCGGTGTTCCACCGCGGCAGCGGCGAGGGCTGGGCGCAGGACGGGGACGTCTGAGCCTGGCGGCGCGCACACCCTTGCACGCGTCTTCCTGACCGAAGGCCGGCACCGATGGAGCGTGCATCAACCGCCGCCGTTTTCTTTCTGGCCTGCGCGATCTTCCCGGCGGCAGCCGGCGCGCGCAGCAGCACCGTCATCGACGATCCCGCCTACGCGCAGGCGCAGCGCCTGGTCGATATCGACCACGGCCGCCGCCTCAATCTCTATTGCATCGGCACCGGCGCGCCGACCGTGGTTTTCGACGCGGGCCTGGCCAACTGGAGCCAGATCTGGGGGCTGGTGCAGCCCGTCGTCGCGCGCACGACGCGTGCCTGCAGCTACGACCGCGCCGGTCTCGGCTTCAGCGATGCGGCGTCGCGGCCGGGCACGAGCGCGAACATCGCCGACGACCTGCACCGGCTGCTGCACGCGGCGCAGATCGAGCCGCCCTATGTGCTCGTCGGCCACTCCTACGGCGGCATGAACGTGCGTCTCTACGCGGACCTCTACCGCGACGAAGTCGCCGGCCTCGTGCTCGACGACCCTTCGCACGAAGAGCACAGCCAGCGTTCCATCGCAGCCGACCCCGATGCCGGACTCGCCGCCCGCTTCGCTGCCGAGCGCGCCGAAGCGGATCGCACGGCGCTCGCCTGCCTTGCCGCGGCGCGCGCCGGCTTCGTCCCGGGCACCGCGATCGACGCCGAGTGCATTTCCAGCGGCCGCAACCTGCGCTACAGCCTCGCGATCAACGCGGTCTACCAGCGCCTCCAGCACGAACCGAGCTTTCTGCAGGCGCGCCTGTGGGAAGACCAGGCCTACGATCTGGACAGTCCCGCGCAGTTGATGGCCGCGCGGCGCAGCTACGGCGATCTTCCGCTCGTGGTGCTGACGCGCGCCCTGTCGGACAGCGCGAGCGGCCTTCCCGACGATGCGCACGGCGACCTCGCCGTGGCCTTGCACGAAGATCTCGCCGGCCTGTCGACGCGCGGCGTCCACCGCGTCGTTCCCGATTCCAGCCACGATATCCATCTCGACCAGCCGCAGGCGGTGATCGACGCGATCCTCGACGTGCTGGCGCAGGTGCGCGGCGCGCGCTGAACGGCTGCTCAGGCTTTGCGGACGAGCCGGGTGACTTCGAGCACCTCGGCGATGCGCTCGCCATTCCATCGATAGATCAGGTGCTGCGATTGCACGCACGGCGCGGCGAGGTCCGGATAGAACAGCGCCGCGCATTCGCCGCCGGGATCGCGCACGCTGTCGTAGACGAAGCCGTTCGAGCCGTCGGCGCGCAGCTCGCGCGCGAGCAACTGGCTCGCCGAATAGTTCGATGGATCGTGCGTCTCCTTCCAGCCGCCGCGCAGATCGTGCAGGCGGCCGGCGATGCTGGTGCGGTAGCAGCGCATCTCGATGTCGAGCGGCGGCTCGCTCGTCGCGCGCAGGAAGCGCTCGCGGTGGTAGACGGTCTCTTCGACGGCGGTGGCGACGCTGTGCGCCGCGTAGAACACGCCCCAGCTGCCGTCCGAGAAGCGGCTGCCTTCGGGATTCAAATGCGTGAACGCCGCCATGATCGGCGTCGTCCCGGGACCGCTGACGCGGCGTTCCCTGGGCAGCATGCGCAAGGCGCCGAGCTCCTCGCGCAGGCGCGGATTGGTCAGCGCCTCGATCTCGTAGAGCGCTTCCAGGTCGGCGGGATCGGCGATGCGGTCGAACACGCCGATCGGCGGAAAGCGGCTCGGCACGATGCGATACGCGCGCGTCCAGCGGATGCGCTTTTCCTCCGGCAGATCCTTCGCCGTCGCCACGGTTAGCCCCAGCCGCGCTGCGCATCGAGGTACTGGCGCACCACGTACAAGTCGGCGACGTTGCCCGACAGCATGCGGTCCAAGGCGGACTGCCCGTCGAAGGTCGGCGCCGTGTTCGGCCGGCGGATCCATGCGTCGGCGCGTTCGGGCTCGGGAAACAGGATGCCGAGGTTCTTGTAGATGCCGAGCACGTAGCTGATGCGTTCGAGCACGTCGCGCGAAAGCGTGCCGTCACGTTCGCGCTTCCACTTGTAGAACGTCGATTCCGGCGGCTCGCCGAGCAGGCGGCGCTGCTCGCTGACGCGCAAGCCCCAGCGCTCGGCGATCGCGAAGAACGCGCGCAGGGCAGGGGCGCCGAGATCGGGCGCCGGAATCGGCTGGTGCTGCGCAAGCCCGCTCATGGCAACTCCATATATAGACTTGTACTAGATAATACTCCATACATGAAGTCATCGCCACCGCCTTGCGAGTACGCGAAACTATCGTCCTCGTCGCGCGATCGATGACGACGTCCTTTCAACCGGCCCCCGACCATGAAGCGCTTCCCTGCCACCCTCGGCTTCGCCCTGCTCGCCTGCGCTACATCGGCACATGCCGAAGTGAAACAGGCCGCGGCCGACGGCTTCCTCATCGCATTTTCCGAGCCGACCACGGCGACGCGGGCGAAAGCGTATGCCGCGGTCACGGCGATCCCGGCCTGGTGGGACAGCGAGCATACCTGGTCCGGCAAGGCGTCCAACCTCAGCCTCAAAGCCGAAGCCGGCGGCTGCTTCTGCGAGCGCTGGCCGGGCGGCAGCGTCGAACACGGCCGCGTGATCATGGCGCTGCCGGACAAGCTGCTGCGCCTCGATACGGCGCTCGGCCCACTGCAGGAATTCGCTCTGAACGGAATCCTCAGCTTCTGGATCCGCACCGACGAAGACGACGGCTCGACGCGGATCGACATCGAGTATCGCGTCAACGGCTCGAGCACGAGCGGCCTCGACGCCTTTGCGCCGCAGGTCGACGAAGTCCTCGGCGCGCAGGTCGTCCGGCTGAAGCGCTTCGTCGAAACCGGACGCGCCGACGAACCGCCCGCGCAGCCGCCGAAAGCGGCCGACGCGAAGCCGGCCAAACCCAAGCCGCCCGCCAAGCCGCCGCGCGCCAAATCCGCCGGCGGGCTGTGATGGTGGCACCGCGCGGGTCTGCACACTGCATAGGCCCCCACGAACCGATCGGCGGCGGGTCGCGGATGCGCCTTCTTGGCCGAATCCTGTCGGCGGCCTTGTGCGCAGGCCTGGGCGCACTCGCGCCGACGCTCGCGCTCGCCCAGGCAGGGCCGCCGCTGTTGACCGACGATCCGGGCACGCCCGGCGATGGGCACTGGGAAATCAATCTGGCCTGGACCACCGAGCGCAGCGCCGACCTGCGCGTCAACGAGCTTCCGCTCGCCGACATCAATTTCGGCGTCGGCGAGCGGGTGCAGCTGAAATTCGAGCTGCCGTGGAATGCCATCGATGGACGCGGCACGACGGCGAATGGCTTCGGCAATGCGCTGGCCGGCGTGAAGTGGCGCTTCTTCGACGCCGGAGAGCACGGCTGGCAACTGTCGACGTACCCGCAAGCCGAGTTCCTGATGCCCGGCCTGCACGGCAGCAGCCTCGCCGAACCCGGCGTCGGCTATCTGCTGCCGATCGAAATCCAGCGCGACTTCGGCAGCATCGAAGCCGGGGCCGAAGTCGGCCGCTGGATGCGGCCAGGCGCCGACACCGACAGCTGGATCGCCGGCGTGGCGATCGGTCGCGAGGTCGGCGAAGGCGTCGAAGTGCTCGGCGAATTGCACGACGAATGCCGGGTCGGCGACGGCGCGCACGAGCTGGTGCTCAACGTCGGCGCGCGCAGCCGCCTGTCGGAGCATTTCACGCTGCTGGCGTCGCTCGGCAGCGACCTGCACAAGGGCATCGACCGCCGCAATGTGCTGATCAGCTATCTCGCGCTGCAGCTGACCCTGTAGCCGCGCACCGGCGTGGCGCTATCCTGCGCACGCGAACACGCAAGTCCACGCGGAAGCGACCGATGCCCGTTTCGATGCTGGTCAATATCGATGTCGACGACCTCGGCCGCGCCGAGGCGTTCTATGTCGAGGCGCTCGGATTGTCCGCCGCGCGCCGCTTCGACGACGACGGCGTCGAACTGCTCGGCGCGAGCGCGCCGGTCTACCTTTTGAAGAAGGCGGCCGGCAGCGCAGCCGGCGACGCCAGCGCGCAGACGCGCGACTACCGCCGCCATTGGACGCCGGTGCACCTGGACTTCGTCGTCGACGACCTCGACACCGCACTCGCACGCGCGCTCGCCGCCGGCGCAAAGCTCGAAGGCGCTCCACGTACGGCGAACTGGGGCCGCATCGCGACACTGGCCGATCCATTCGGCCATGGCCTGTGCTTGATCGAGTTCCGCAACCGCGGCTACGACGAGATCGCGACGCCCGCATCGTAATCACCCCGACGACGATTCCGCTCGTCCAGGCGGTCGCGTCTGCGCGGCTTTTTGTCAACTTTCTTGAAACGATGTCAAACCGAGTGTCGTGTTGATTGCATGGCACGTGCATTGCTCCTCGATGCGCCCACGACAGGGACGTCCGCAAGGATTCGCCTCGCGCACGGGCTGTCATCCATCACAGCAGAGGAGCTTTCATGCAACGCAATATTCTTGGTTTGGGACTGACACTGGCATTGGCCGGCATCGCGGGAACGGCATACGCCGATGAAGGCGGCGATTGGGTCGTCAAGGCCGGCGTGCACGCGGTCGTCCCGGAATCGAACAATGGCCGCCTCGCCGGCGGCGCGCTGAAGACCGACGTCGGCAGCGACGCGCGGCCGACCGTGACGTTGGAATATCTCCTGACTCCCAACTGGGGCGTCGAAGCGCTGGCGGCATTGCCGTTCGAGCACGACGTGAAGCTCAACGGCGCGAAGGCGGCCACCGTGAAGCATCTGCCTCCGACCGTCAGCGTGCAGTATCACTTCATGCCGGAGGCGCAGGTGTCGCCGTTCGTCGGCGTCGGCCTCAACTTCACGCGCTTCTTCGGCATCCACGAGACCGGAGCGCTGACCGGCGCGCGCCTGGATCTCGCCGATTCGTGGGGCGGCGCCATGCACGCCGGCGTCGACGTGCGCCTGTCCGACCGCTGGCTGTTCACGGCCGATCTGCGCTGGATCGACATCGAGACCGACGCGCGCGTGAACGGCACCAAGGTCGGTAGCGTCAAGATCGATCCCTGGGTCTACGGCGTCGCGCTCGGCTATCGCTTCTGACGAGGAAGCGACGGCGGTTTCGCCCACAGGCCGGACGCGGCATGCGATCACAGGGCGGAGAGGGAAGGCGGACGCGCCGCGCTTTCCTCTCCGCTTCCGGCAGCGGCCGCGACGGTCATACCGCTCGCCGCCGCTGTCGCCGCTTCAGTGCCGCTGCTTTTCCGCGATCCAGGCATCGACCCGCTGCTCGAGCACCGGCAGCGGCACCGAGCCTTCGGCGAGCACGGCGTCGTGGAACGCGCGCAAGTCGAACTTCGGCCCGAGCTCCTTCTCGGCGCGCGCACGCAATTCGACGATCTTGATCTCGCCGAGCTTGTAGCTGAGCGCCTGCGCCGGCCACGAGATGTAGCGATCGACTTCAGTTTCCACTTCGTGCTGGCTGAGCGCGGTGTGGTCGGCGAGATAGGCGATCGCCTGCGCGCGCGTCCAGCCCTTGTGGTGCACGCCGGTGTCGATGACCAGGCGCGCGGCGCGCCACATCTCGTAGCTCTCGCGGCCGAACTCCTCGTACGGCGTGTGATAGATGCCCATTTCCTTGCCGAGCTTCTCGCAATACAGCGCCCAGCCCTCGCCGTACGCCGAGATGTAGCTCTTGCTGCGGAACTCCGGCTGGTTCTTCTGCTCCTCCGCCAGCGCGCCCTGCAGCGAATGGCCGGGCGCCGATTCGTGCAAGGTCAGCGCCGGCAGGTTGTACAGCGGCCGCGACGGCAGGTCGTAGGTATTGACCCAGTAGGTGTGCGCGCCGCCGCGGCCGGCCGTCCAGAACGGCGCGATCGCCGGCGGCACCGGCTCGATGCCGAAGCGTCCGCGCGGCAGCACGCCGAAGAACTGGCCGAGCTTGGCGTCGACCTGCTTGGAGATCCACGCCGCATGCATGAGCAGCTCCTCCGGCGTCTTCACGTAGAACTGCGGGTCGGTGCGCAGGAATTTCAGGAACGCCGGGAAATCGCCGGTGAAGCCGCTGGCCTTCATCGTGGCCTGCATGTCGGCGTCGATGCGCGCGACTTCCTTCAAGCCGATCTGGTGGATGGCTTCCGGATCGAGGTCGAGCGTCGTGTACTCCTTGATCTGCTGGCGGTAGAACGCCTTGCCGTCCGGCAGCGCCTCGGCCGCGAGCGTCGTGCGCGCATGCGGCACGTAGTCGTCGCGGAAGAACTTGAGCAGTTTCGCGTAGGACGGGATCACGTGCTCGCGGATCGCGCGCGCGCCGTCGGCGCGCAGCTTGTCCTGTTCGTCGGCCGGGATCGTCGACGGCAGTTTCTTCAGCGGCGCGTAGAACTCGCTGTCCTCCGGCGACTTCACGTCGGCGTAGGTCGCGATCGACACGTCGCGGCCGTCGAGCACGGCGCGCGGCACCGAGAAGCCGCGCTTGAGCCCGGCACGCATGTTCACGATCTGTTCGTCGAAATAGCGCGGGAAATCATCGAGCTTGGCGACGTAGTCGTGCGCCGCCTGCGCGTCCTTCAACGGCCGCCGCGCCATGAAGCCGAGGCCGGACCAGAACTGCGAATCGGCATTGAACGGCGCTTCGTAGTCGCGAAAGCGCAGGCCGGCGACGAAATTCTCCAGCTGCGGCCGGTACACGGCGATGTTGACTTGGTTCTCGGCCGACAGCTCCTTCGAAGGGATCGTGTCGAGCTGTTTGAGCACATCGTTCCAGTACGCCAGGCGGGCCTTCTGCGACGCTTCGTTCACCGACGGAAGGTGGTTCACCTGCACGCGCGCGTCGCCGTCCTCGTCGTCGCTGGCGGCGAATTCGTGCTGCCGCCAGGCCCATTCCTTCTTGTAGAGGGCCTCGAAACGCGCGTCGGCCGTATCGGCGTGTGCGCGCATCGGTGCGAGCGTCGTCAGTGCAAGCCCCGTCAGCAGGGCGCCGAGCCATACCTTCATCGTGGTTTTCCCGCGGCCGAAATTCCGATCATCGCATCGATCGCGAAAAACGGAAGTGCCGATCGCTCAGGCTCGGGCGGCAAACGTGCCGTGGAAACCGAGCGGCATCGCATACGGCAGCCACGCCTGCGCGAGCGGCCCGTCGCCGACATGCTCGGCATCGAGCACGGCGATGCCGCTGCGACCGCGCCGCGTATCGAGCAGGGTGCCGACGAGCCAGCCCTCGCCGACGCGGCCGCCGGCGGGGTTGGGGACGAACACGTGCTCTTCGACCAGGATGTCGCTGCCGTAGCGATGCACGCTGCGACGCTCGCGCTGGAGATCGATCGCGGCGACCGCATTGAAATACGGCGCGGATGCCGGTTCCGTGCGCAGCGGCGCGAACAGGCGCGCAGGCGCTGCGATGTCGTGGCGGCGATCGAAGGTCGGAAACTCGATGCCGCGCACGCCGCTGCCCTGCCAGCGTGCGCGTCCACGCGCCAGGTCGAGATGCAGCGACACCAGCTCGGTTTCCAGCACGTCGCTGCGGCGCTCGCCGCGCATCGCCGCGGCCATCGGCGAGCGCATCTCGGCGAGGTCGCCATGGCGCGCGGCACCGACGACGATCTCGCCGTTCCGCTCGTAGGCGTCGGCGTAGTGATACACCGCACCGAACTCGACCTCGAACCAGCGCGGCGCGTCGAGCGCGTCCTTCGGCACGACGGCGATGCGGCAAGGCTGCGCCGATTCGAAGTGCAGCCGCTCGAAGAACGCGGCGCCTTGCCCCTGCGTGAGCCGGTAAGGCATCAACAAGAAGACGAGATGACGCTCGGTCATCGCGAAGCTGTGCAGATAGCCCGGGCTCGACGTCGGCAACGTCGCGCTGCGGATCAGCTTGCCGTCGGCGCCGATATGCCAGAGCAGCAATCCCGAGCCGCCGAGCAGATCGAGCGAGCCGAAATTCCACAGCGAGCCGTCGCGCTCGACCAGCGGATGGGCGGAGAACGGCGCCGCGACCAGGTCGTCGCGCCAGCTGACCGGGCCGAGCGTGCTCAAGGTGTCCGGTTCCAGCTCGTAGGCCGAGCCGCCCTCCCACAAGGCCAACAGGCGTCCATCGACGCGGATCACGGCCGTATTCGCCGTGTTCACGTCATCGTTGTTGCGGATCGGTATCGCGTCGGCGATCGTCGTGCCGGCGGCGGGCAGCAGGAAGCGTCCGGCCTGCTGTTCGCGCGAGAACTTCGACGTCCCGACCATGCGCGCGCGATGTTCGACCGAACGTTCGCCGAAACGCCACGCGTGCAGCATGCCGTCACCGTCGAACCAGTGCCGGTAGCGGAAACCGGCGCGTTCGAACCAGGCCGGCCCGTTGCGGTACAGCGTGCCGGCGAAGCCCTTGGGCAGGCGGCCCTCGATCGTCGCTTGCATCGGACCGAACGCCGCACGGTCGACACTCTTCCAACCGGCCAGCCATGGCTGCTTCGCCAGCGCACGCGCGAAGCGCTCGCTGTCGGTCGCCTGCGCGACTTCGGCGCGCAGCAGGCCGGGCGCCAGCGCGAACGCCGCGCCGGCGGCCATGACATCACGCAGGAAATGCCGACGGTTCATCGCGGCACCTCAGCGCAGGTGGATCGTGATCGCGCCGCCGGCGGCGCCGAGGTCGAACTTCGCCTCGTCGAACGTCGGCTTGCGCAGTACCTGAGGATTGTTGCTGAAGCCGTAGCCCTCGACCGGCATGCCCATGACGTTCACGTCGAGCTTGCCGTTGTCGTTCTCGTCGTGCATCACCTTGGCGGCGTACGTGCCCGGCGGCAGATTCGGAAAATGGAAGACCTCCTGCGCACCGGCGGCCTTGCGGGTCGAAGCGGCCACCGCCTTCGCCTGATCGTCCCAACCGGCGGCGGAGTCGACCAACGCGATCATCAGCGTGCCTTTCGCCACGCGCACGTCGGCAACCGTGATGTCGAGGTCGGCCGCCCGCGCCGAGGCACCGGCGAGGCTTGCGATGGACAGCGCGAACGCGATTGCAATCTTCATGTCGGATTCCTTCGAGAAGTGGGATGCATCAGCCGCGCAGCGGTTCGGCCAGCAGCGTTGCGCGATCGACATCGGTCTGCGGCGACGAGCGGTACGCAAGGCCGAAGCGGATCGCCCAGCCGATGAAGTAGCCGGCGCTGAGTCCGGACACGATCACGTCCCATCCGAGATAGGCGGCGCTGTCGCGCGGATGGATCGCTGCGGCGACGTTGAGCAGGTAGTGGCTGCCGAAGATCGCGAGGTAGCGCAGCAGCGGCACCACGCTTGCCGGCTGCAGCACGCGCCGGTGCAGGCGGTCGACCTGCATGCGCTGATGCAGCATCGCGCCGAGAGCGGCGCCGAGCACGGCACCGACGAGCCAGTTCCAGCCGGCATGCGGTATGGCATCGGCATGCTGCGCGAGTCCGGACAGTCCCCAGACGATGAAGACGGCCGGCACCACGTAGACGCGCCGCGCGTCGCGTACCGAAGGCTGCAGACGTTTCAGTCCCATCCAGACCAGATAGGCGAACAGCGCGTAGACCCACACCGGCGTGTGACGGAGGATTTCGAAGACCATGGGCGACTCCCGGCAACGGTGGAACGACGGCCGCCATGCTGCGCGCGGGACGCCGCTGCAACGAGATGCCGGCGGTCACGACTTCGACCTGCCGGAAGTCACCTTTTCGCGCCGGACGCTTGAGTCGTGCGCAGCACCGGCGTACACAGCGAGCCAGGTCTCCGAATCGCGCCGCCATGAACGACCGCCGCACGTTGTTTTCACCGCTGAACTGCGCGGCCTACCTGACGTGGGTCACCATCTTCGTCGGACTGCTGATCGGCGGCTTCAGCGGCGGCAAGGTCGGCAGCTGGCAGGAACGCCTCGGCAGCGCGGCGCTGATGCTGGTCTTCCTCGGCAGCTTCGTTTTCCTCGCCTGGCGCGAGACGCATGCGCGCGCGACCCTCGCCATCGCGCTGGTCGTGCAGGCTGCGGTCGCGCTCGCCCTGGTCGCGTGGACGCACGACATGCTCGGCGCCGTGCTGCTGATCATCGTCGTCGCGCAGGCGATCGATCTTCCGCGCATCGACATGCTGGCGCTCGTCGGCGCCGCCAACCTCGGCCTGCTGGCGGTCCTGTTCACGGTGTGGTCGACGACGAGCACCGTCATCGTGGTGTTCTTCATGTACCTTGGATTCCAGGCCTTCGCCGGCCTGACGGGCCACTACGCCAAGCAGGCCGAACGCTCGCGCGACGAGCTGGCCCAGGTCAACGCGCACCTGCTGGCGACGCGCTCGCTGCTCGAGGAGAGCGCGCGCGACGGCGAGCGGCTGCGGCTCGCGCGCGAGCTGCACGACGTGTCCGGACACAAGCTGACCGCGCTCAAGCTGCAGCTCGCATTGCTCGCACGCGATCCGGTCGGTGCGCCTCCGGCCGTGGCGACGGCGGCCGGCCTCGCCGGCGAGCTGCTCGACGACCTGCGCGGCGTGGTCGGCCAGCTGCGCAAGCACGAAGGCCTCGACCTCAAGCGCGCGATCGAGGAACTCGCCGCGCCGCTGCCCAAGCCCCGCGTGCACATCGAGATCGCCGCGGATACGCGTGTCGACGACGTCGAACAAGCGCAGACGCTGCTGCGCACTGCGCAGGAAGCGCTGACGAATGCCGCGCGCCATTCCAACGCGGAGCACGTCTGGCTCACGCTGACCCGTGCACAGGGGCGCATCGTGCTCGACGTGCGCGACGACGGCCGCGGCAGCGCCGCGATCCGTCCCGGCAACGGCCTCAACGGCATGCGCGAACGCCTCGAGGCGATCGGCGGGGGCCTCGTGTTGAACGGCGAACGCGGCTTTCGGATCAATGCTTGGGTGCCGGCCGCGTGATGGCGCCATGGTCGCGGCATGCGACGATGACGGCATGAACGCGACGATCCGCATCGCCCTTGCCGACGATCAAGCGCTGGTGCGTGCCGGCATCAAGGCGCTGCTCGAACAATTCGGCGACATCCGCATCGCCGTCGAGGCCGAGGACGGCGCGACCCTGCTCGACGCGCTCTCGCGCAGCGCGGTCGATGTGGTGCTGTCCGATATCCGCATGCCCGGCGTGTCCGGCACCGAGGCGCTGCGCGGCCTGCGCGCGCGCGGCGACGCGACGCCGCTGATTCTCCTGACGACCTTCGACGACAGCACGCTGCTGCTCGATGCGGTCGAGGCCGGCGCACAGGGCTTCCTGCTGAAGGACGCTGCGCCCGAAGACCTGCACGATGCGATCCGCGCGGTCGCGCGCGGCGAATCGCTGCTGCAGCCGGTGGCGACCGATCCGGTGCGTGCACGCTACGCCTATCGCGAGCAGGCCGCGCCGAAGGCGAATTTCGGCGAACGCGAAGTCGCCATCCTGCGCCTGCTCGCGGGCGGCTACTCGAACAAGGAGATCGCGCGTTCGCTGTTCCTCGCCGAAGGCACGGTGAAGAACTATGTCTCGGACATCCTCGACAAGCTCGACACGCGCGACCGCACGCGCGCGGTGCTGAAGGCGATTACGCTGCGCATCATTTGATGCCGCCTCATCGGCGGGCGCCGGGCGCAACGTCAGCCGATCTCGTCCCCATCGGCGCCGGCCTGGCGCAAATAGGCGCTGAGGCCGCGCTGCTCCGTTTCGACGAAAACCTCGCCACTCGGCTCGAAACTGGCGATGCGGTCGGGGCGGAAATTGCGGAAGTCGTCGCGCAGGCGGCACCATGCCCCCAGCGTCCACGCGCCGCCCCAGAAGGCGAGGCAGAGCGGCTCGACTTCGCGCAACGATGCGCGACCGGATTCGTCGCGATAGTCAAGGCGCAACACGCGATGCTCGGCAATGGCCGTGTGCAGGCGATCGATCAGCCCGGACTTCTTCTCGTACCAGCCTCCCGGCGCGAAGATGCGCGATCGCGACGAGCGGTCGCGCAATTCCTCCGGCAGCACCGCTTCGATCTTCAGGAGCGCCGCTTTCGCGCCTGCGCTGAGGCGCGCGCCGGCGAACGCGCGCACGAAGCGCGTGCCGACGACCAGGGCTTCGAGTTCGTCGGCGTTGAACATCAGCGGGGGGATGTCCGCGCCCTTGCGCAAGACATAGCCGATGCCCGCTTCGCCCTCGATCGGCACGCCGGACAGCTGCAGGTCGGCGACGTCGCGATAGACCGTGCGCAGCGAGACCGACAGCGTCTGCGCGAGGCTGCGCGCAGCCAGCGCGGTGCGGCGGCCGCGCAGGGCGTGGATGATGAGGAACAGGCGGTCGGCTCGGCGCATCCGCCGATGATGGCGTGCGCGCGTCTCACTGGCAAAGACGGCGATGCCGTGGTGTCACTGGTCGCGGTGTGCTTCATGCGTCGCTCCGCGCCCTCGATCTCGCGGGCGGACCGGTCTACGCGGCCTCGGCGCGAGCGAACTGCGCGAATCCGACGACGTTGCCGCCGGGCTCACGCGCGTAGATTTCCTCGCTGCCGTAGAACGTGCGATGGCGCGGCTTGACGATCGGCGCACCGGCGAGTGCGGCTTCGACCGTGTCGATCGAATCGACTTCGACGAAGACGACGATCGAATGGCCGTCGAGCTCCGCGGCCGCCTCGGCGCGCTCGGCTACGACGCTGGCGCGCGTCTGGTACATCAGTTCGATGCCGTCCTTCTCCAGGCTGGCGAATAGCAGCCGGCCGTCGTCGCCGGGGACTTCGTTGGTTCTCGCGAAACCGAATCGTTCGGTCCAGAACGCGAGCGCGGGCTCGATGCGCTCGACGACCAGCACGGGTGTCAGGCGACGCAGTTTCAATGAGTGGCTCATGGCGGGGGTGTCCTTGGGGATCAGTACGCGATGTCGCGCCGCGCGAATATCACGCGGCGAGCGTGGAGACCTGCGTGCTGTCGTCACGCCGCATCTGGCGCCGTGGACCGGCGCCGATGCGCGCGGGCTTCGGCGCGCTGTCCACAGGCGCCGGGATGGACGGCTTGCCGGCGGCGTGCGCCGGCCCGTCGATCAGCGTATGCCGTGCCACCAGGGGGAGATAGGCGCGGATGAGGAACTGCAACAGACGTGACATGGCATGACTCCTTGTGCGGAACAGGGGCGATCCGGCGGGACGAGCCTCTACAGGTGCCGGGTTTCGACCGGCGCGGCCCACCAGTTGTCGTTGCGGCCATCGAAGTAGCGCACCGGCGCCGCGACGAGCTCGGCAGGATCCACGCCGTCGAGCGCGGCCAGGCTGATCGATACGTAGTCGCCGCCGATCTCCTCGACGTGGCCGCGGCCGAACGGACGCGTGCCGCAGTGCCGGCAGAACAGGTGATGCCCGCTGCGGGTGTTGAACTGGTAGTCGCTGAGTTCGCTCTCGCCGGCGAGCAGCCGGAACGCGTCGGGCTTGACGACCGCGCTCCAGTTGCGCGTTTTCGTGCAGATCGAACAGTTGCACTTGCCGGTGCCGGCCACGAGGTCGATGTCGGCCTCGAAGCGCACCGCGCCGCAATGGCAGCTCCCAGCGTAGGTCTTGGTCATGGGTCGTTCCTCGATGACGGATGGAAAAGGGACCGAGCGGCACCGGCAGCGCCGGTGCCGCTCTGCAGTTCAGCCGCGAAGACGCGAACGCCGCGTCGGCGCCAGACGCAGGATCAGCGGATCGGACGACGGATTGCGGCGCGCCTCATGGCTGTTTCCGGTACGCGCGAGGCCGCCGAAATGGCGTTCCCAGGCGTCGGCATCCTTGAAGGCCAGGAAGCAGGCGAACACGTTCTCGCCTTCGCGCACCGGCAACGCCGGGAACGTATTGGCCGCATGCTCGCTGACGAAGCTGGCCAAGAGGCGCGCGCCGGCCGCGCGCAGCACCGGCAAGGTCCTGCGCTCGAACCACGGCTGGAAATCCGCGCCGACGCGCAGCGGCAGCTGCCACACCATCGCGATGATCAGTGCATCCGGCCCCGCGGGCGAAACGTCGTCGTGCTGTGCGAAGCCCGAATCCGGACGCGCCGGGCGCATCAGCAGCACGTCGTCCGAATCGATCATGGTCGCGTTCGCCGCCTCGCGATGCGCCTGCCAGACCGGCCCGCCGTAGAACGCCGCGAGGGCGGCGGCACGCGAAGGCATGTCGCCGAAGCCGCGCAGCCAGACGAAACGGTCCGGATCGTCGAGGTCGCGGAACAAGCCGAGCAGGCGCAGGCCGCAGTCCTCTTGCGATCCGATGAATTCGCGCTCGAACAACGCGATCAGCTCGTCGCGGCGGCCCGGATGCAGCGTGTATTGGCGCAGCTCGACGACGCCGCATGCCGTGCGTGCGGCCGGGTCGGGCGCTTCCTTTCGTTGAACGATATCCATGCTCGGCTCCTCGCGATGGGTGGTGGACACGCGCTTGCGCTCAGACCGGCGACCACAAGCCGACGCGGTTGCCTTCGCAGTCGCGAAACTGCGCGAAATAGCCCATGCCTTCGGGCAGTGCCGTGCGCGGCACGATCGTGTCGCCGCCTTTTCCGTTCGCGCGTTCCAGCGCGGGCGCAAGATCGGCGACGCTGAGGTAGACCACGCTGCCCTGCACCGACGGCCGGCAGTCCTCCATCGCGATCAGGGCACCGCTCGCGTTCGGCTTGCCGCCGTACGGGAACACGGCCAGCGTGCCGCCGCCGAAATCCTCGCGCCTGAGCTGGACCGCCAGCACGTGCTCGTAGAACTGCTGCGCGCGATCGAGATCGCTGGTCGGAATCTCGAACCAGGCCGGTACGTTCGGGTTCAACATCGGGGTTCCCTCCTGCAAACGTGCGCTATCCGCACCCCGCAGAGTCTGCGCCGGTGCTGCTGCCACCCTGGTGTCAGCAGGCTGGCGCACGTTTGCCGCAGCCGCGACAATAAGGACCCGTTTTCACGGAGTTCGCCCTCGATGTCGTCCCTTCCGCCTGCCGCTGCCGGCCCGATCCCGCGCGGCCGCATCACGCTCAGCCGCTTCCTGATCGAACAGCAGCGCGACCACGGCCGCATCAACGGGGATCTGCGCCTGTTGATCGAAGTCGTCGCGCGCGCGTGCAAGCGCATCTCGATCGCGGTCGGCAAGGGCGCGCTCGGCGGCGTGCTCGGCAGCGCCGGGACCGAGAACGTGCAGGGCGAGACGCAGAAGAAGCTCGATGTCGTCTCCAACGAGATCCTGCTCGAAGCGAACGAATGGGGCGGCCACCTCGCCGCGCTCGCCTCCGAAGAAATGGAGGACCCGCATCCGATCCCACACCGCTACCCGAAGGGCGAATACCTACTCGTGTTCGATCCGCTCGACGGCTCGTCGAACATCGACGTGAACATCTCGGTCGGCACGATCTTCTCGGTGCTGCGCTGCCCGGAGGGCGTCCAGAATCCGGACGAGGCGGCCTTCCTGCAGCCCGGCACCAAGCAGGTTGCCGCGGGCTACGCGGTGTACGGATCGAGCACGGTGCTGGTGCTGACGCTCGGCGATGGCGTGTATCAATTCACGCTGGACCGCGAGCAGGGCGATTTTCCGCTGACGCAGTCGAACCTGCGCATTCCGGAGGAGACGAATGAGTTCGCGATCAACATGTCGAATCTGCGCCACTGGGAAGCGCCGATGCGGCGCTACATCGACGAGCTGATCGCCGGCAAGACCGGCCCGCGCGGCCGCGATTTCAACATGCGCTGGGTCGCCTCGATGGTCGGCGACGTGCATCGCATCCTGACGCGCGGCGGCATCTTCATCTACCCGCGCGATCTGAAGGACCCGTCGGTTCCCGGCAAGCTGCGGCTGATGTACGAGGCCAACCCGATGGCCTTCATCGTCGAGCAGGCCGGCGGCGCGGCCACCGACGGCCGCCAGCGCATCCTCGACGTCGTGCCGCACAAGCTCCATCAGCGCGTGCCGGTGTTCCTCGGCTCGAAGAACGAGGTCGACCTCGTCACGCGCTATCACCGCGAGGCCGCCGCGTGACGGACGCTGCGGGCAGCGCGGATTTCATCGAGGTCTACGACGGCGCCCTCGATGCGCAGGTGTGCCGCGAACTGATCGAGCATTTCGAGGCCAGCGACAAGCTCGCGCGCGGCTCGACCGCCGGCGGCGTCAATACGCGCCTGAAGGACAGCTGGGACCTCAACATCAGCGCGCATGCCGAATGGAAGAACGTATGCGGCGTGCTCAACGCGGCGATGCTGCGCGGGCTGATGACCTACCTGCGCAAGTACTCGCATCTCGCACTCGCGCCGACCGCGCTGTACCGCAAGCGCCCCGGCAGCGACGACATGACGATGCTCGAGGTGGACGACATCCGCGCGATGCCGGAGGCCGAGCTGCAACGCCTGACGACGCAGCTGTTCCGCCCCGGCGGCATCAATCTGCAGCGCTACTTCGCCGACCAGGGCGGGTATCCGTATTGGCACAGCGAGATCTCGCCGCGCGTCGGCAGCGACGACAATCTGCATCGCGTGCTGCTGTGGACGATCTATCTGAACGACGACTTCGGCGCCGGCGAAACCGAGTTCCTGTTCCAGCAGCGCCGTATCGCGCCGCGCACGGGCTCGCTGCTGCTCGCGCCGGCCGGCTTCACGCACACGCACCGCGGCAACCGGCCGAGCGGCGGCAACAAGTACATCGCGACCTCGTGGGTGCTGTTCCAGCGCGCCGAGCAGCTCTACGCCGATCCGACGAAGGCGACATGAAGAAGAAGCGCCTGCCGCACTTCGAACGCGAAGCGTGGATCATGGGCTTGCTGCTGCCGGCGATCGTCGTCGTCGGCGTGGTGGCAGGCATCGTTGTGCAACATCTGCGTTGATCCGCAAGGCCACCGAGCTCTCCGTTTCTTGGCCTCCTGTTCTCCTGCCATCTCCGCCTGCCGGCGTCATTCCCGCGCAAGCGGGAATCCATTGGGCTCTTGGCCGTCCGAAGCAGAATCAACATGGATTCCCGCGTTCGCGGGAATGACGGCGCTGGGGAGTTGGCGCTCGCGGGGATGATGACGTCGGTAGGAAGTCCACGGTCGCGAGCGTGACGGCGTCGGAACGGAGTCGTCGGCTGCAGGCATGACGCCGTCGGACAGCAGCCCCGCCTTGGCAGCGCCGGCATCCAGGCTAGAATCCGGTCAACCTGCCGAACGGAAACGCCCCATGTCGAAACCCGCCCCGATGCTGCCGCTGCCGGCGCTGATCTTCTCCTCGCGCTGGCTGCAGCTGCCGCTGTACCTGGGGCTGATCGTGGCGCAGGGCGTCTACGTCATCCTGTTCGTCAAGGAACTGTGGCATCTGATCCACGAGTCGCTGACGCTGAGCGAACAGGAGATCATGCTGATCGTGCTCGGCCTGATCGACGTCGTGATGATCTCGAACCTGCTGATCATGGTCATCGTCGGCGGCTACGAGACGTTCGTGTCGCGACTGAACCTCGAGAACCATCCGGATCAGCCGGAATGGCTGAGCCACGTCAATGCGTCGGTGCTGAAGGTCAAGCTCGCGATGGCGATCATCGGCATCAGCTCGATCCATCTGCTGAAGAGTTTCATCGAGGCCGGCGCGCTCGGCGGCGCGCTGCCGCCGTGTTCGGTCGCCGACTACGCGCGCATGGCCGAAGGCGCCGCGATCGGCGGCGGCAAGGCGTGCATGACGCTGACCACGACCGGCGTGATGTGGCAGACGATCATCCATTGCGTGTTCATCGCCTCGGCGATCGGCATCGCCTGGACCGACCGCCTGATGGCGAGCCTGCACGCCGAACGCGGGCGCGCGCTCGAAGCGCATTGACGCAATCCACCTTCTTCCACTGCCTGGGGAACAGCATGCGTATCGGACTCATCCTTGCCGGCATCATCCTCGCTGCCATCGGCGTGGCGGCGTTCACCGGCAGCATCAACTTCACGCAGGACAAGGAAGTGGTCAAGATCGGCGGCCTGTCGGCGTCGGTGAAGCAGGAGAAGACCGTGCCGCAATGGCTCGGCGGCATCGGCGTGCTGGTCGGCCTCGGCCTCGTCGTGCTCGGCGCGACGCGCAAGTAAACGTAGTTTCATCGGGCGCGCCGGCCGGCAGCGGCCGATCGCCATTGAATCGCCGGCCGCGGCGCCCCAGACCAAGAGGCCCACTCGTTCGAGGAGCTTGCCCATGGAATACCGCCGTCTCGGTGCATCCGGTTTCACCGTTCCCGTCCTCAGCTTCGGCACCGGCACGTTCGGCGGCAAGGGCGAGTTCTTCGCCGCCTGGGGCACGACCGACGTCGCCGAAGCGCGCCACCTGGTCGACATCTGCCTCGATGCCGGCCTCACGATGTTCGACACCGCCGACATCTACTCGCGCGGCGCTTCCGAATCGATCCTCGGCGAAGCGATCAAGGGCCGCCGCGACCAGGTGCTGATCTCGACCAAGGCGACGTTTCGCTTCAGCGACGAGCCCAACGACGTCGGCTCCTCGCGCTTCCACCTGATCAAGGCGGTCGAAGGGTCGCTCAAGCGCCTCGGCACCGACTACATCGACCTGTTCCAGCTGCACGGCTTCGATGCGAAGACGCCGGTCGAGGAAACCTTGTCCGTGCTCGACGATCTCGTGCGCGCCGGCAAGATCCGCTACACGGGCGTGTCGAATTTCTCCGGATGGCACCTGATGAAGTCGCAGGCGGTGGCCGACAAGTACGGCTACCCGAAGTACGTCGCCAACCAGACCTACTACTCGCTGATCGGCCGCGACTACGAATGGGAGCTGATGCCGCTCGGCCTCGACCAGGGCATCGGCGCAGTCGTGTGGAGTCCGCTCGGCTGGGGCCGCCTGACCGGCAAGATCCGCCGCGGCCAGCCGCTGCCGGCCGAGAGCCGCTTGCACAAGACCGCCGACATGGGCCCGCCGGTCGACGACGAATACCTCTACCGGGTCGTCGATGCGCTCGACGAGGTGGCGAAGGAGACCGGCAAGACGATCCCGCAGGTCGCGCTCAACTGGGCGCTGCAGCGGCCGACCGTGTCGACCGTCATCGTCGGCGCGCGCAACGAGGAACAGCTGCGCGCGAACCTCGGCGCGGTCGGCTGGAACCTGACCGCCGAGCAGGTGGCCAAGCTCGACGAAGCCAGCAAGACGACGTTCGCCTATCCGTACTGGCACCAGAAAGGCTTCGCCGAACGCAATCCGTTCCCGGTCTGAGCGGCGCGCCGACACGGTCGCCCATTCTCGACGAGCACGCAAAAAAAGAAGGCCCCGGCGTTCGCACGCCGGGGCCTTTTCACTGGAGTACCGCTTCGCTCAGTGCAGCGAGACCGGCGCGCCCGCCGTCGTCACGCCGCCGCCGCGAACCATCCAGTTGCCGGTGATGTTGCCGTTGCTGACGTCCTCGACGACACCGAACGTGCCGTCGGCCGGCAGCACGGCCGGTACGCTCGGCGCACCGTTCGCATAGACACCGATCCACGAGCGGCGCTGAGTCGAGCTCGGGTCGATCGCCGCGGGGAACTGCGAGTTGTCGGCCGCGATCATGCCGTCGCTGGCGACGACCGCGATCAGCACGTCGCCGTCGTCGCGGCCGATCGTGACCGGCCGCGGCAGCGCGATCGTCTGGAAGCCGTCCAGCGTCGTCACGCTCTGGCCCGGCAGCGACGCGACGAGCGTGGCGCCGTTGCTCGGATCGCGGTCCGCGTCGGTGTAGACGTAGACGTCGAAGTGCGCGCCGATCGGGATGTTGTTGTCGCTGCTCCACCACACCTGCACCTGGTTCAGCGCGAACGGCAGCTGGTCGGTATCCGGCGTGAACTGGTTGAGCCAGATGAACGGACCGTCGTAGGTCGCCGAATACAACGGATCGGGCGTGCCGTCGTCGAGCACCAGCGCGACGGCTTCGCCCTGCCCGTCGAAGCCGTCGGCGAAGACGCGATCGGCCCGGCCGACGGCGAGGCTGACCGGAATCGCGATCGTCGAATGCTGCGCGTCGTTCGTCGCGACGCAGAGCAGGGCCGCATACGATCCGGCGGCGAGACCGTAGCTGTCCGCCTGCACCGACACCGTCGCGCTGCCGTTGGCGGCCACGTCGCCGCTCGCCGGATTCGCGCTCAGCCACGACACGGCCGACGGCGCGGAGCAATCGTTCGGCGCGGTGCCGATCGTGTAGTCGAGATGGCTGCCGGGCGTGCCGGTGTTGCCGAGGGTCACGCTGCCGCTCGCGGCCTGGCCGAACGCGGCATCGAGGTCGAGACCGGCGGCGGGCGTCGCCGTTGCCGACGGCGCGACGGTGCCGACCGTGAAGCCGACCGGCACGGCGAGGCGCGGATGGTTCGGGTCGGCGCTGCCGAAGCAGAGCTTCGCCGCGTAGTAGCCGTCGTCGAGCGCGGAGGGATCGAACGTCGCGTTGATCGTCTGGCTGCCGTGCGCGTCGACCATGCCGCCGCCGACATCGAGCGACAGCCACGGCACGTCGGCCGCCGACGCGCAGTAGTCGTCGGCGGCAACTGCGCGGATCAGCAAGGCGCGATAGGCAGGGTAGGCGGTGCCGATCGGCGTGAACGCATCGGTGCCGTCGCCGCTGTCGAACAGCGCGTAGCCGCCGGCGTTCGCCGTGTTCTCGCTCTGGTCGGCGGCGATGTAGGTGCCGCCCGGTACGATCGGGTTGTAGCGCACGCCGATGTAGACGCTGCCGCTGGCGATGTTCAGCACGAGGCTGCTGAGATCGACGCTGAAGAACGCCGACTGCAGCTGGCCCGGCAGCTGCGTCGCCGTGGCGCTGACGTGACCGAGCTCGGTGCCCGGGCCGCCGCCGTCCCCGCTGTCGTCGTAGACGACGAGGTCGAAGTCCTGCGAGGTCTGCCCGTTCGAGTTGAGGAACGACACGCAGGCGCTCGTGAACGTCGCCGGATACGAGGCCGGCGTGAACTTGTCGACGAAGGTCACGCTCTGGATCGTCGACACCGCCGTGCCGTAGCCGCTTTCGGGGACGCCGTCGTCGTGGATGATGATGCCCGCCGTGGAGGCGTCGCAGCCTGGGACGCTGCCGGTGACGCGCGTCGGCACGGCGTTCGGTGCGGCCGCGCGGTAGTTGCCGGCCACCTTGGCGGCCGCCAGCATTTCGCGCTTGTGCTCGAGCAGGCTCTTCGGCGCGGTGTGCGCACGGGCGTGCTGCGGCGTGGGATCGGCCGCGCCGCCGGGCGCTTCGACGACGCTCCATCCGAGCGGCGAATCGCCAGCGTTGGCGACCGTGACCGGAACGCCGACGCTGTTGCCGCCCGGCGTACCGGTGGCCGTCAGCGGGTCCGGCGTCACCGAGATCGTCGGCGGCACCAGTGCGGCCTCCACGGTGAGCGTCGACTCGGCGGTTGCGCTGTAGGCCGTCGGCTGCGCGACCTGCCAGTCGATCGCCGTGCCGTTGGCGAGCGAGGGCGTATCGAACGAATACTGCGTCGCCGCGGCGCCGTCGGTGTCCTGCAGGCCGACCGTCGCGCTGCCGCCGTTGTCGAACGACGGATTGTTCGGATCGCCGAAGACGGTGTTCTGGTACTCGAACGAGAGGGTGCCGTCCTCGCGCAGGATCGCCTCGACATCGATGTTCTGCGGCGAAGGATCCGGGAACGAATAGTGCGGCCGGTTCCACTGCACGATCACTTCGCGGTTCGGTGCATCGCCCTGCGCCTGCCAGTACACGTTGCCGGAGGAGTCGTAGAGGTCGTCCCAGAACGGCAGGATCGCCGCGCCCATGAACTGATACGGCAGCGGGCTTTCGCTCGCCGACAGCGACAGCGTCTGGTCGCCGAACAGGATGCCGCCGTTGTTACCGATGTCGAGCTGGTTCGACGTGGTGCCGTAGAACGTGAACGCGAACGGCATCGTGACGAGCGCGTTGCCGTCGTCGGTCGTGTTCAGCGGCGTACCGGTGCCGCTGATGTCGACGAAGTCGTAGGTGCCGGCGCTCGCCGTGTAGCCGGGCGGCGTGTCGGCGGCGGTCCAGGTGTCCTGGTAGGTCGTGGTCGCGCTCGCCGTGACGAGGCGGTTGTACTGGTACGACGCGCCCGGCTCGATCGTCTGCGGCATCAGCGAGAAGATCGTGCCGTCGACGCTGTCGACGAGCGTCTGGTACTGCAGCGTCGTCGCCGAGGTGTTGGTGACCTTGTAGCAAATGTTGATCGAGTCGCCGACGCGCGCGGTCAGCGTGCTGCTGGCGCCGCAGGTCGCCGGATTGCCGTCGTCGGGCGCGAGGCCGACCGTCAACGTGATGCCGTCCTGGCCGGCCGGGTGCGCCTGCGCATTCAGGCGAACGAAATGCAGATTTCCATCGGGCAACGCCGAGCCAGGTGGTGCGGCCACGGCGCCGGCGCCGATCGTTGCCAGCAGCACGGCCGCGAGCGGCCGGTATTGAATCGATCTGTTCATGGATGACCTGTCGAAAGGAAGTCGAGACCGCGACGACGCGGCCGCGGAACGCGTTGCCCTGCACGCCTGCCGTGGCGGGCGAACGGATGCCGGCCGGACGATGGCCCGCGCCGACCTTGTGTCATTGCGGATGCGTCCGCGTGACAGCGCCGTAAACAGGCGTTGACAGCGCCATGAAAACGCGGCGAAACATCGGCTTGCGCGCCTATGGCGCCCCCGCGGTCTCGCGCTCGCCGGCCAGGCGGTGCGCTTCGGCCGCGGCTGCGGCCTGGCGGGGTGCGTCGCCGAGCGCGGCGTAGAGCGAGGCCGCGGTGCGCGCCGCGCGATAGTCCTGGGCGACGTAGGGCGCCAGGTGGCCGACGATGCCGGTCGCATCGTCCAGCCGCCGATGCTCGATCAGGTAGCGCGCGTAGGGCGCCGCCGCCGTCACGACCTCGTCGGCACGGCCGCTGCGCCCGGCGATCGCCAGCGCACCGGCGAAGTGGGTGTCGGCCCCCGGCGAATCGGCGAGCGCGGCGATGCCGGCCTGTCCGAGCTCGCGGAAGAACGGGCGTTCCGTATCGATCCTCGAATCGCCCGCGGCGACCAGCCGTGCGAGGAAGTGCTCGGCGCGGTCGCGGCGGCCGGCGCGCAGCGCGGCATCGATGAACACGGCCGCGGCATCGGCGATGCTCGCCTCGCTGCCGCGATCGGCCGGGTGTTCGACACGATCGAAGACGGCATCGGCGTCCTGCAGCGCAGCGGCAGGTTCGCCGCGCTCGAGCGCGAGCTGCGCGCGCAGCACGGCGAACTCCGGCAGCGCGGCCTCGGCATCGGCGTAGCGGTCCAGGATCTCGGCGGCGGCGGCGAACCGTCCGGTCAGCACGCGCACACGCGCGTGCGAGAACGCCGCACGGCGTATGCCGGTCGGGTTCTGCAATCGCGGCACCAACGCCCAGGCGCGCGCACTCGCCGCGGCTGCGCCGGCGAGGTCCACGGTGATCAGCTGCGTGTCCGCCTTCGCCGTCAGCGCCGAAGCGAGGCTGTCGTTGACACCGAGTTGGTCGAGCGTCTGGATTGCCTTGTCGAACGCGGCCAGCGCTTCGGCATAGCGGCCGAGGTCGCGCAGGATCAAGCCTTCGTTGACGTCGAGCGACGCGCCGCCGCGGCGATCGCCGGCCAGGTCCCAGTCCATGCGCGCGCGCGCGATGTCGGCGAGCGCCTGATCGCCGGCGCCGTTCGCGCCATAGGCGACGCCGCGCAGCATGTGGATGCGGCCGCTCAGCACCGGATCGCGATGGTCGCCGAGCGTCGCGGCCGCAGCCGAGCAGCGCTGGATCGCCGCATCGAAATCGTTGCGGCGAAGCGCCGTCGTGCAGAACCCATACTCGGCGCGCGCGCGCAGCGGAGCCGGCGCCGGCTCCGCTGCGTCGAGCACGCTGCGGAACTGTCGATCGGCGGCATCCAGTCGCCCTGCGCGCGCGTCGATCTCGCCGCCGCGCACGAGCAGGCTCGGCGTGTCGCGCAGCGCCTGCGGCGCGCCGTCGATCAGTTCGCGCGCGCGCCGCGGGTCGCCGTCCAGGAACGCGGCATCGACCTGCTGCTGCAATTCGGTCAGCGCATCCGGCGGCTCGACCGCCGCATGCGCCGCACCGATGCTGGCCAGATAGTCGCCGAGGGCCAGGTCCATCGCCTGTAGCGGTGCAGCCGCTTCGCGCTCGAAGCTGCGCAGCTCGCCGCGATCGCTTACGTCCAGGCGCACGCGCCAACCATCGCCGGTGCGAGTCGCCTGCGGCGCCAGGATGCGCGAAGCGGCGGCGCTGCCGGCGATCCGCTGCAGTTCGTCGGCGTCGATGCCGGCGGATTTGCCGACCAGGCCGACGACTTCGTCGCTCGGCAGCACCTGCAAATGCGCGTCCTGGCGCAGCCGCGACGCGGCGTAGTCCATCGCGCCGAGCCGGATCCACGTATCGCGCGCCTCGCCGCCGACGACGCTGACCGGCAGCACCAGGTAGACCTCGCGCACGGCCGGCTTCGCCGGCGTGACGGCAGCCTCGTGTCGAGGACGCAGTATCCATGCGGCGGCGAGGGCCAACGCGAGCACCACGACGCTCGCAGCGACGGCGAGCGGCACGACACGGCGCGCCCGCTTCGCGACCGGCGCCGGGTCCGCGCGCACTGCCGCCGTCTCGGTCTTCTCCGCGGCGGTGTCGATCGCAGGCCGCGGCGCCGCCGTCGCGATCGGCGGCGAAGACTCGATCACTTCGACCGGCGCGACCCAGCGATAGCCGAAGCGCGGCACCGTGCGAATGACGCTCTGTTCGCCGCCGGTGTCGCCGATTGCGCGGCGCGCACGCGCCAGCGTTTGTCCGAGCAGCGCATCGTTGACGTCGACGCGGCCCCACACCGCGCTGATCAGTTCGTCGCGGCCGACCGCCCGGCTGCGCTGATCGATCAGATAGGCCAGGCAATCGAACGACTTCGGCGCGAGCGCGACCTGCGCATCGTCCTTCCAGAGTTCGCGGGTCGACGGATCCAGCCGGAAGCGGCCGAAACGATAGGAACGCGGGGGCATGCGCTATCGTAGCCGACGCGCCTGCGCTTGGCCGCGCGGCGCGCGAACGGCGCGCAGGGCGTCGAAACGCCGCAGCCGCGTCGCGGCGAGCGCGACCTTGCCGCGATGCGCGGTGGCCCTTGCAGCGACCGCTACAATGGGGGATGGACGTTTCCCATCTTCTCGACGGACTCAATTCGTCACAGCAGGAGGCCGTGACCGCGCCGGCCGGAGATTATCTCGTGCTCGCCGGAGCGGGCTCCGGCAAGACGCGCGTGCTGACGCACCGGATCGGCTGGCTGCTCGAAGTCGAGCGCGTGTCGCCATGGTCGGTGCTCGCGGTCACGTTCACCAACAAGGCGGCCGGCGAGATGCGCGGGCGCACCGAGAACCTGATTGCCGGCGGCGCGCGCGGATTGACGATCGGCACCTTCCACGGCATCGCCCATCGCCTGCTGCGCCGTCATTTTCGCGAGGCGAAACTGCCGGAGACATTCCAGATCCTCGACGCCGACGACCAGCAGCGCCTGGTCAAGCGCACGATCCAGGGACTCGGGCTCGACGAGGCGCGCTTCCCGCCGCGCCAGGCGACCTGGTTCATCAACGCGGCCAAGGACGAAGGCAAGCGTCCGGATGCGCTCGATCCGGGCTTCAATCCGGTCAACCGCGTCCTGATCGACGTCTATCGCGCGTACGAGGAAACCTGCCGCCGCTCCGGCCTGGTCGATTTCGCCGAGCTGCTGCTGCGCGCACACGAACTGTGGCTGCACGACGAGGCCCTGCTGGCGCACTATCGCGAGCGCTTCCGCCATCTCCTGATCGACGAATTCCAGGACACCAACACGCTGCAGTACGCCTGGATCCGCGTCCTGGCGGGACACGGCGGCCCGCGTGCCGCCGGCCCGGCCATTCCCGCCGGGAATGTCTTCGTCGTCGGCGACGACGACCAGGCGATCTACGGCTGGCGCGGCGCGCGCGTGGAGAACGTGCAGCACTTCCTGCGCGATTTCCCGAAGGCGCGCACGATCCGCCTGGAGCAGAACTATCGCTCGACCGGCAACATTCTCGCCGCGGCCAACGCGGTCATCGCGCACAACCCCGATCGCCTCGGCAAGCAGCTGTGGACGGCCGGCGACGAAGGCGCGGCGATCGAACTGTATGCGGCCTACAACGAGCAGGACGAGGCGCGCTACGTGGTCGAGCGCATCCGCGAACATCTGCGCGAAGGCGCCAAGGCCTCGGATGCGGCGATCCTGTACCGCTCCAACGCGCAGTCGCGCAACTTCGAAGAGCAGCTGATCCAGCACGACATCGCCTATCGCGTGTACGGCGGCCTGCGCTATTTCGACCGCGCCGAAATCAAGGATGCGTTGTCCTATCTGCGCCTGGTCGCCAACCGGCACGACGACGCCGCGTTCGAGCGCGCCGTCAACACGCCGCCGCGCGGCATCGGCGACCGCACGCTCGATCTCCTGCGCCAGCGCGCGCGCCGCGATAGTACGTCGATGTGGGAGGCCGCACTCGGCGAGCTCGGTGCCGATGCGCTGGCCGGCCGCGGCAAGAATGCGTTGCGTGCGTTTTTGCAGTTGATCGAAGAGCTGGCGCGCGAGTGCTTGATATCCTCCCCCCGTCATCCCGGCGAACGCCGGGATGACGATAGTGAGGGTGACGGCGCGAGCGCGGACGAACCGCTCGCGCTGTCCGAACAGATCGAACACGCGCTGGCGCGTTCGGCCTTGCGCGACTTCTACGAGAAGGACAGCCGCGGCAGCGCCGAGTCGCGCGTGGAGAACCTCGACGAACTGGTCAACGTCGCCGCGCGGTTTCGCCGGACGCCGGAGGACCTGGAAGCCGGCTTGTCCGAGCTTGCGGCGTTCCTCGCGCACGCCGCGCTCGAAGCCGGCGAAGGTCAGGGCGAGGCGTGGCAGGACTGCGTGCAACTGATGACGCTGCATTCGGCCAAGGGCCTGGAGTTTCCGCTGGTGTTTCTGGTCGGTCTCGAGGACGGCCTGTTCCCGAGCCAGAAGTCGACCGAGGAAGCCGGGCGCCTCGAAGAAGAACGCCGCCTCGCCTATGTCGGCATCACGCGCGCGCGCGACCGGCTGGTGCTCAGCTACGCCGAGTCGCGCCGCCTGCACGGCGTCGAGTCGTACGCGCGGCCGTCACGTTTTCTGTCCGAGATTCCAGCCGACTTGCTGCACGAGGTCCGCCCGCGAGTGCAGGTCAGCCGCCCGGCGTTCGCCGGCCGTTCGATCGCGAGCGCGCAGGAAAGCGCCGCGCCGTTCAAGCTCGGCGCTCGCGTGCAACATGCGAGCTTCGGCGAAGGCGTGGTGCTCGGCTACGAAGGCGCCGGCGCGCATACCTTGGTCGAAGTCAATTTCGCCGGTGCCGGACGCAAGCGGCTGGTGCTCGCCTACGCGAACCTGGCGGCACTGTGAGGCCGTGCCTGCACGGGCGGTCGCACGCGCTGGCGCGATGACGATGCTCGCGGTATAGATTTCGCCCCACTTGCCTCGACCGTAACCGCTTCGAACCTCATCGCCATGGCTCGCAGGCTCATCGTCCTCATCGCCGTCGTCGCCGCGATCGCGGCGGCAATGCTGTGGCTGAGGCGCGGCGAAGCGCCGGCCGTGCACGCGCCGGATGTCGTGCCCGCAGCGCCGCGATCGGACGGCGCGACGACGCCCCCGCCCACCGCGCCTGCCGCGACGGCGCAGGACGAACATCCCGCAGTACGAGCGCCGATCTCGAAGGAGCCGAATCGTCCGGCCGTCGACGACATGCCGCAGACCGCACCACTCGCACCGGTCAAGCGCGCCCCCACACCTGCGACGCGCAGCGCGGTGCAGGCGATGCTCGACGCGCCAATCGACCGCAACCACGCAATCGACCTGTTCGCCGAGCACTTGGCCAAGCTCGAACAGGACGGCAACGGCGACCCGGCGACACAGGAAAGCGCGCAGCGCCTGCACGACTTCGCCGCACGCGCGAACGGCGGCGACGACTCGCAGCGCCTCGAGCAGGCCCTCAAGGCGCGCTTGGAAGACTGGCTGGCGCAATTCTCGGCCGAACGCGCGAATCACCTCGCCCTGATCTCGCTCGAATGCAAACCCGGTCAATGCCAGATCCTGCTGGCCGAGAGCTCGGTCGATTTCACCTCGGACGCCGGGCGCAATGCGATGGACCTGGTGCCGACCCTGATCGCATTGACGCAGACACCCGCGTGGCAACCGCTCGGCGTCGCCTTTTCCGGCAGCGACATGACCGCGGCCGACGCCGACGCGGACGGGGTGCCGCGCTACGCGCTCTGGACGATCTACCTGTCCGTCATGGGCGGCGGATGACCGTCCGGTTGTAAACGCGGCCGCCCGGTCCCGCGTTGTAACCCCAGCGTCACGCAGATTGCCAAGACTTGCCGGTTACGGCCGGCGGGTGTCGAGACGTCCGCGCGCGGTCGCTTTTTCCCTTTCCAGAAACCGGAGCAATACCCATGATCGCGATCGGCAAGCGTTTGCCGGGCTGGCTCGGCGCGTTCGCGCTGGCGCTGTGTGCGTTGCCCGCCTCGGCGCAGATGCGCATCACCGAGTACATGTACGGCGGCGCCAACGGCGAGTTCGTCGAGTTCACCAACGTCGGCTCGACGCCGATCGACATGACCGGCTGGAGCTTCGACGACAGCTCGCGCACGCCGGGCAGCCAGGACCT
>Ga0070667_100000043_pt1 | contig 167034 bp, 136 predicted proteins | sample KBSS33metaG_FD_64659 | JGI IMG/M metagenome (GOLD analysis project Ga0070667, IMG submission 64659) | Switchgrass rhizosphere microbial communities from Kellogg Biological Station, Michigan, USA - KBS S3-3 metaG | ecosystem: Host-associated > Plants > Roots > Rhizosphere > Soil ...
CTCATCTTCCTCAGCTCCTGGAGTAGTGCTGTCCGATTCATCCGCCACCCCCTTTAGGGGGGAGCTTGAACCGGACAGATCACGTGCTACAGAACCGGACAAATGATGTGCTACTAACAGTATGGCTGCTCCGGGCATGTCCATGGCCATTAAATCTGATAAAATACAAATCGTTAAGAATCTCCACTATGATATTCATGCGCCGAACCCTGCCCATTTTGGCAGCTCTACTCAGCTGCACGTCGACTGGATATGCGTCACCGCCGCCTGGTACAGATCATTCTCAAGATGAATGCCAAGCATTGGAAACAGTCGACTTCTCAGGGATTCAAGACGCCCCGACTCAGATAACACGCGCGAAATTCGTGGCGGCCACGAGCGAGGCGCCCAGCTATTGCCAGGTGGAAGGGTACGTAGCCCCCCAAGTCGGTTTTGGAATAGTGCTTCCCGATACCCATTGGAACGGGAAATTCATCGAGGTGGGTTGTGGCGGGTTCTGTGGTTCTTTTGATGTCTCCGAGTGCATGGAGCCCTTAAAAAGGGGATACGCCTGCATCGCTTCGGATATGGGTCATGAGGGTAGCGGAGGGCTATGGGCGCAAAATAACCTGCAGGCCAAGATCGACTGGGGCTACCGTGGCAGCCACGTTACTGCACTGGCAGGAAAAGCCATCACGGAACATTACTACCATCAGCGCCCGAGCAGATCCTACTATTCCGGGTGTTCCACTGGTGGACGTATAGGCATGGTGGAAGTGCAGCGTTTTCCCTGGGATTTCGATGGAGTTGTTGTCGGGGCACCGCCGCTCAATTTTACCGCGATGTCGATGACGCAATTGTGGGGGCCTCTGGCGCTCAGAAAAGAAGACGGGCGTTCCTTGTTGTCCAAGGCCGATGCGCAACTACTCCACGAAGCGGTACTTGCTCAATGCGACATGGACGATGGCGTCAAGGATGGAATCGTGGGAAATCCGCTCCACTGCGGATTTGACCCTGCAAAGCTCGCTTGCAGGGTCGGTCAGGAGAAAGCTTGCTTGACGCAAGCGCAAATCCAGGCAGTGAAAAAGATTTATTCCGGCCCTGTCACATCGACCGGCGAAAGAATCTACGTGGGCGGAGCGGTTCCAGGGTCCGAGCTTAGCTGGAGCGGGACTCTGTTTTCGGATGATGGTGGGATGGGCTTCCTGTATTCGTATAACACGGATAAGTTCCGATATGCGGCATTCTCACCTGATCCTGGACCCCGCTGGACAGCCTTGGACCTCGATTTCGACCGCGACTACAAACGCCTGGGAGTTATGGAGTCCCTATATTCGGCGACCAATCCGGACTTGCGCTCGTTCAAGCGAAGTGGCGGAAAACTCCTGGTTTATCAAGGTTGGAACGACCCCTTCGAGGCTCCCAGAGGAATTATCGACTACTACGAAACTGTCGAGAGAACCATGGGGGGCCACGCGCAGACGCAGGATTTCTTCCGCCTCTTTGTGGTTCCCGGCATGAACCATTGCTCCGGTGGAGAGGGAGCCTTCGCAATTGACTATTTGAGCTACCTTGAAACTTGGGCCGAGAAGGGACAAGCACCTGACGTGATGATAGGTGCCCATGTGAATACCGAGGACCTGAGCAATGGGAATAAATTCCCTTTGGATCCCGCCAGGGTTGCTTTTACCCGGCCGGTATACCCATATCCGATCCGCGCGAAATATAAAGGCAAAGGCGATCCCAAGAACGCCGGCAATTTCGGCCCCTCAGAAAACTGATTGAACTAAAATCACGAAGAAGGAATGGCGATCTTTTCCAGAGATTGTGCCGCTGTGATAATGGGAATTCCGTTATACACCCTCAAATCCAGCAGATCTTTGCCGCCCCTGTGCTCATCGAGCCGGAACCACCACCTGCCAAAAAAACTCAGGGTCGGTGAGCTTCATTTCCGCCACGGTGCCATAGCGCCGTGCGGCCTCACGCAGCCGTGCGGCATCACCGATCAGCACCATCGCGATGTCGTCGGGATCCGGAAATACCTGGCGGATGACGCGCGCGGCATCGGCGAGGCGAACCTGTCGCAGCGCCGGCCCGTAGCCTTCGATGTAGGGAAGACCCAGATGATAGAGCTCGATCTCGCCCAGCGCCGCGGCCCAATCGGCTGAGGTCTCGAGCCCGAGCGGAAACTGCCCGAGCAGGTAGGTTTGCGAGGACTCGAGCTGCTCGCGCGTCACGCCCTGACGCTTCAGATGCGCGAGCGTCCCGAGCGTCAGGTCGATCGCCTGCACGGCTTTGTCCGTTTCGGCATAGGAGCGAATCGAGAACTCGCCGGACTTGGAGCCGCGCGCGAAGCCTGATTTGGCGTCGTAGGACAGACCGGACTTCATGCGCAGCTCGGAGTTCAGCATCGACGTGAAGCGGCCGCCGAAGAGTGTATTGGCGATGTCGAGCGCGGCGCGCTGCGGAAATTGCTTGTCGACGCCGCGGCTGCCGATCCAGAAGTATGCCTGCGTGGAGTCCGGTGCATCGACCAGCAGCACGCGCCGGCCGGGAAGAAGCGGCGGCTCCGGCACCGGCAACGCGGGCGAAGGCGCGCGGCGCCACGTGCCAAACAGGCGAGTCGCCGAGTCAATCAATGCGGACGCATCGAGATCGCCGACGAAGATCAGCGTCAGGCGATTCGCGCCGATCTCGCGCGCCGCGTAGCTGACAACGTCCGCATGCGTGATGCGCGCGAGCGAGGCCTCGCTCCCGATCACCGAGCGCCCGTAGAGATGCTCGCCAAATAGCAGCGCGCGTCCGTAGCTCGGCAGGAGCTCGGAGGGATCGGAATCCTTCAGCGCCTTGATCTGCTCGATCTGACGCGCGCGCAGGAGCTCCAGCTCCGCGGGCTCGAAGCGCGGCGTGGTGAGCGCATCCGCGAGCAGGCTCAGGAGCAGGTCCTGATCGTGCGACAGAAATTGTCCTCCGACGGAGATGGCCTCGTGGCCCGCGGCTGCGAGGAAGCTGCCGCCCGCACCTTCCACGGTTTGTGCGAAGGCGAGAAAATCGCGCGCCCCGGCCCCACGCTCCAGGAGCCCCGCGGTCAGCGAGGCGAGGCCCGTTTTACCGGGCGGATCGCCCATGACGCCGCCCCGCAAGATGGCGCTGAAGGCAATCAAGGGAATCTCGGGGCGCGGCATCACGACCACGGCCACACCGTTCGCGAGCACGATGCGCTGATGCGGCGGCACGCGCACCAACGGTATCTGGTCCGCGAGGCGTGACCTGCGCGCGGTCGCGATGCTCATGGCTCGTCCGCGATGCCTGCCTCGAGCGTGCCGACCGTGCGGCGGCTGCTCTCGAGCAGCGCGTGCGCCGTATCCTTCAGCTTCGAGAGCGACACCGATTCCCAGCCTTCGGGAATCTCGAACATGCGTCGCCAGTCGCCGTGAATCAATTCGTATTCGCCGATGAGCTGCGCTTTACCGTCGATAGTGGCGAGCTTCTTCCAGAACGATGCGGCACGTACGTTGCGTGCGCGATCGAGCTCCTGCTGCGCGATCGCTCCGCTCGCGATGCGCGCGAGTTCCGCGTCCAGCACCTGCTCGACTTCATGCACCGAGACTTCTTCGGGCGTCGCCGCATAGATCCAGAACAGCCCAGGATCCATGCCCTCGTTCCATACCGAGCCCACATCGATCGCGAGCTGCCGCTCCTCGACCAGCAGGCGATGCAGGCGCGAGGCATTGCCCTCGGTGAGAAGCGTGCTGAGAAGCTGCAAGGCTGGCGCGCGTGCATCGGTGGCCGCGGGAGCCTTGTAGGCATATTGCAGAAGACCTGTCTGCACGCTGCGCTCGATGCGCACTCGGCGCTCGCCGAGCTGCTCGGGCTCTTCCGGCAGCTCGAGCGCCGGTGTGGCACGGCGCGCGATCGGCTCGAGATAGCGCTGCGCGAGTTGCAGCGCCGCGTCCGGCTCCACGTCGCCCACCAGCACCAGTGTTTGATTGTTCGGCGCGTACCAGCTGTTGAAGAACCCCTGCAGGTCCGCGAGCGTCCAACCCGCGATATCCGCCGGCCAGCCGATGATCGGGACGCGATAGGGATGCGCGATGAACGCGGCTTCCTGCACGGCTTCGCTGAGCGCGCCGGCAGCGCTGTCCTCGACCCGCAACCGCCGCTCCGACTGCACTACACCGCGCTCGCGCTCGATGATCTCCGGCACGAACGCAAGATTTTCGATCCGGTCCGCCTCCAGCGCGAGCACTGATTCCAACGCCGCGCTCGGGAGCCAATCCTGATAGACCGTCACGTCCTCCGAGGTGTATGCATTGCTCGAGCCACCATTCGATTCCATCAGACGATCGAACTCACCCGGCGCGCGCACGTGCGTGCCGTTGAACATCATGTGCTCGAAGAAGTGCGCAAGCCCCCTCGAGCCGGGTGTCTCGTTGCGGCTCCCAACGCGGACCCAGTTGTACAGCGCGATGCTCGGAATATCGCGCTGCGCCCAAACGATGAGCTGCATGCCGCTCGCGAGCGTCGTGTGCGTGACGCTGTCGCGGCCGGCCACATGCCGCGGCTTGAGAACCGCAGCAGGAGCGAGGGACGACAGCAGGGACGCAAAACCGCGCATTGCGATGCCTCAGCCAGATCAGGGGAAGGGGACAGTGTAAGGGATCGGTTGAGCTGATCCCGGAAAAAGAAACGCCGCGGGCAAGATCTTTTGCGCGCGGCCCCGAGGTAGGCGGACCACGGAGGGAGAAGTCCGCTTGAGCATCTGGCTTGAGCAAACTCCACGCCAGGAATTTATTTAATCAGATCAATAAGTTAAAAACACGATCTTGACCTTGGCTGATGGGAATCTGCTTAAGACATGTATTCCATTCCGCTAAAATGTTAAACATGCGGTTCGAATTTTCTCCATTCGGGCCCGCGAGTTTCCTTGATCTGCGACAGCAAGATGGTACGCACTGGTAAGTGCCTCGCTCTGACGGTCTTCTTACTGGCTGCGCTGTCCGGGTGCGTAACACCTCGCAAACCGCTCGAAGCGCCCAGCGCACCGTACCAGGCTGTCAACTGGTCGCAGATCGACGGCTGGAGCGATGACAGCACACATGAGGTCTGGAGCGCCTTCCTCAACTCCTGCAAGGCCCGCGGCAGCCGGCCTGAATGGCTGGCGGTATGCGCAGCCGCCAAACAGCAGACGATTATCGATCCGGCGGGCGCGCGTCATTTCTTTGAAGCACAGTTCACCGCTTACCGCCTGCTGAAAGACAAGGACACCCAACGGGCGCGTGACACCGGCCTCATCACGGGCTACTACGAGCCTCTGTTATATGGTGCGCGCAGCCCCGCGCCGACATTCACCGTGGCGCTCTACGCTCCCCCGGACGACTTATTAACCATCGATCTTGCAGATCTGTATCCCGAGCTCAAGGGCAAAACATTGCGCGGCCGCCTGCAGGGCAAAAAAGTGGTTCCGTATTACAGCCGTGCAGAGCTTGACAACTCGCCGCTCTTGAACGGCAAGGAGCTTGTATGGGTCGATAACGCACTCGATGCCTTTTACCTGCAGGTGCAAGGCTCGGGTCGCGTGCAGCTCATTGACGGGCAGACAATCCGCCTGGCTTATGCCGATCAGAACGGACATCCGTACCGTTCCATCGGCCGCTACCTCGTCGATAAAGGAGAGCTCACCGTGGTTCAAGCCACCGCCGAGGGCATCCGCAGCTGGATAGAGACGCACCCGGCGCGCACGCACGAGGTGCTCGACTCCAACCCCAGCATGGTGTTCTTCCGCGAGGAGGCGATCGTCGATCCCAATGAAGGTCCGAAGGGAGCCCTTGGCGTTCCGCTGACCCCCGGCCGTTCGCTGGCCGTCGATCCGAGCTACATTCCGCTCGGTGCGCCGGTTTTTCTGGCGACGACTTATCCGGCAACGGACACACCGCTGCGTCGTCTGATGATGGCACAGGATACGGGTGGTGCGATCAAAGGCCGGGTACGCGCGGACTTCTTCTGGGGATTTGGCAAGCCCGCGCAGGAAGCGGCCGGGCGCATGCGCCAGGACGGACAGCTGTGGCTGCTGTGGCCGAAGGGGCAACCGCTGCCTGTTCGGTAAAAACGCACTTTTAAAAAGCGGCTACGACTCCCAGCTGCACGGCACTGCTGATTGTGCGCCACACTCGCGCAGCACACGTTGTGCCACCGGCCCGGTGCACAGCAGCGCGCATTTGACCAGTGCATCGGCGGTAGTCGCATCCCGCGCTTTGACGGCGGCATAGTGCCGTTGTAGAGGCTTGTGCTCGCCACGCAAATAATATCCCTGGTGCTCCGCGGGCCGTTGTGCGCACTGCCCGTCGCTGACGGCCAGCGCGGCGTTGTGCAGCTGCAGCGGCTGGAAACCGCCGTCGGCTTTACGCAACAGCAGCGTCTCGCGCTGCGTCCCGAATATTCTTAGATCTCCCCCGGCATTGACCAGACCGCTCGTGCAGCCCTGTGCGACCAGCACCTCGATCGCGCGGTCCACGGCGTAGCCTTTGGCGATTCCTCCCAAATCCAGCGCCACGGATTTGCGGCACACCACGCTGCCATCGTCCGACAACTCAATATCAGAGATCCGTCCGGGTTTTACCGGCAGACAGGGATCGAAGACACCACCGCTGTATCGATTGAAGTTCTGAGCGAGAGTCAGCACGTGATGCGTCGCGGCCTGAATTTCGATGCGCGTTCCGAGTAGCGATTGATTGATTCGCGCGATGTCGCTGCCCGTGCGTTGTGGGTGCATCCAGCGCTCGATGTCCGTGATGGCTTCGAATGCTGCCTCCAAGGCCGCGTGTGCCAGTTTAGCGGAGGGAGCGCTCGTTTCGATCGCTACCCAGGTACCCATCGCGATCCGCAGGCGACGGTGGGGGGCTGGGGCTGTGGGGGCCAGTGAAACCATAAGCAATCTTAATCTTGAGCTTTACTACTAGCGCCCGGTTGGAACAGCCGTTATTCTACGCTAATGAGAAGCATTCGCATCTTAATTCTGCTCACCCTCGCGGGCTGCAACGGTACGGAAGGAAGTCACGATCCGGTGGGCAGCCCTGCGCCCGGAACGCAGCTTTCGGCGCTGGCCAGTCTCGGCAAGCAGATTTTCCATGATGAATCGCTGTCCGCGAGCGGGCGGATGTCCTGTGCGACTTGCCACGACCCGGCACATGGCTTTGCCCAGCCGACGGCGAGCGGCGTGCCCGAGGGTGGAGCGGCGCTCGACCAGCCTGGGGTTCGCAATGCCCCCTCGCTGACCTACCTCACGGCCAATCCACCGTTCTTTTTCGATGACGAAGGCACCCCGACCGGCGGCTTTAACCGCGACGGCCGCGCGCTGGACTTGGCCGACCAGGCCCGGCGCCCGTTTCTGACCGCCTTTGAGATGGGCAATGCCTCGGTGGCCGATGTGGTTGAGAAGCTGAGCCATGCAAGCTATGCGGCGGACTTCCGCGCCCAGTTCGGCGAGCAGGTGTTCGCGGATGGGGACGCCGCCTTTCTGGGCACGCGTGAGGCACTGCAGGCCTATGAGCGCGAAGCACCCGAGTTCGCTCCTTACAGCAGCAAGTACGATTACTTCCTGGCCGGCCGCGCGCAGTTGACGGAGCCGGAGATGCGCGGCCTGGCGCTGTTCAACAATCCCCAGAAGGGCAACTGCGCCGGCTGTCATCCCAGCTCCCGCGGCGCCGATGGCGGGCCGCCGCTATTCACGGATTTTACGTATGACAACCTGGGCGTGCCGCGCAATACCGCGATTGCGGCCAACGACGATCCGAGCTACTTCGATCTGGGGCTGTGCGGCCCGTTGCGTACCGATCTGGCCGACCGCACCGATCTGTGCGGCGCGTTCAAAGTGCCCTCGCTGCGCAATGTCGCGCTGACCGCGCCGTACTTCCACAACGGACGCTTCCAGACCTTGCGCGAGGCGTTAGGTTTCTACGTGCGCCGCGATACCAATCCTGAGGAGTGGTATCCGCTCGGCAGCGACGGGCTGGTGCATAAGTTCGACGATCTGCCACCGCAGTATGTCGGCAACGTCAACACCACCGAGGTGCCATACAACCGTCATCCGGGCGAGGCGCCCGCGCTCAGCCCGGCTGAGATCGACGACGTGATCGCCTTCCTGCAAACCTTGACCGATGGATATCAACCATGAGGACTTCCGCCATGTCGCCCGAAAGACCTGCATCTTCTTTGATGCGCAGCCTGCGTGTCGCGCTGTGCGCTGCCACCCTATGTGGCGTGGTGAGCCATGCTGAGGCGGCCACTCAGGAGGAACTCGAAGCGAAGGTGCAGTCGCTGGCGGATCAGCTGCAGGCGCTGCAGCGCGAGCTGGCCGAGCTCAAGCAGCAGCGCGAGTCCGCGGCGGCGGCGGCCACTTCTGCCTTGCCGGTGGCTGCCGCTGCGGCGACGCCCGAAACGGCTGCCGGGGGTCCGACCTGGTTCGGCTATGGCGAGCTCAATTACACGCGACCGCGTGAGAATGCGGCCGACACCACCGCCGACATCGCCCGTTTCGTGCTGGGCGCAGGCTATCGGTTCGATGAGCACACCCGCTTTGCGAGCGAGCTCGAGATCGAGCACTCGGTGAGCTCGGCCAGCGATCCGGGCGAGGTGGAGGTGGAGCAGGCTTATCTCGAGCGCGATTTCGCGCACGGCATTACCGGGCGCGCGGGATTGTTCCTGATTCCCAGCGGGATGCTGAATGAGAACCATGAGCCCACCCGTTACTACGGCGTGTTCCGCAACTTCGTCGAGACGGCCATTATCCCCAGCACCTGGCGCGAAGGCGGCATCACGGTGCAGGGCAATACCGCGGGTGGCCTGCGCTGGGATGTAGGCGTGAGCACGGGATTCGATCTGTCCAAGTGGGATGCCTCCTCGGAAGGGGAGGGACTGGAATCGCCTCTGGGCTCGATCCATCAGGAGCTGGCGCTGGCCAAGGCACGCGATCTGTCAGGCTTCGCGGCGATCAACTACACGGGTGTACCGGGATGGCGCGTGGGCGCCTCGATCTTCAGCGGCGGGGCCTCACAGGGCCAGCCCGGCCTGCCGAGCGCCAGTGTCACGCTGTGGGAGGGTCATACGCGCTGGACCCCGGATCGCTGGGATCTCTCGGCGCTCTATGCCCGCGGCTCTATCACCGGCACCCGAGAGATCAACACCACGCTGGTCGGCAATCCGCTGCTGATCCCCAAGGAGTTCTTCGGCTGGTATGTGCAGGCGGCGTATCGGGCACTGGATAACGGCAGTGCATCGCTGGCGCCGTTTGTCCGCTATGAGCGATTCAACACGGCATCCGACTATGCGGACATTGGCCTTGGCCTGACTCCTGCGGCGCGCCCGGATCTCAAGGCGTGGACCGGTGGCCTCAACTGGAACCTCGTTCCGGGTGTGGTGGTCAAGGCGGACTACGTGGACTTCCAGGATGGCCCCGTGGGCGACCGCTTCGATCTGGGCATCGGCTACCAGTTCTAAGACTATGCGCCGGCGCATGTGGCCTCAGTTGACCGCGGCGGTATCCGTCGCCGCGGTGCTGGCGCCGGTGCAGATCGTCGTCGCCACCGAGTACCTGTCGATCGACGATGCGCAGCGGGAGTTGTTCCCCGCAGCGGACCGTTTCGTCGAGGTCATTCCGGTGCTGACCCCTGCACAGCGCCAGTCGGTGGCGGCGCTGGCCGGACCGCAGCCCGCGCATCGCTCGCTGCGGGTGTGGCGCGTGCTGCGTGGCACGGAGCTGCTGGGCCATGTGTTCGTGGATGAGGTGATCGGGCGGCAGGATTTCATCACTTACGCGACCGGTATCGATGCCGCGGGACACTCGCTGAAGCTTGAAGTGCTGGCCTATCGCGAAAGCCATGGCGGGGAGATTCGCAATGCCGCCTGGCGCCGCCAGTTCGAGGGGCGCCAGGGCTTGGGCCAGCTGCGTTTTCGGACGGATATTCAGAACATCGCCGGCGCCACGCTATCCTCGGAGCACGTGACGCAGGGGGTGCGCTGGATTACTGCGCTGTGGCAGGTCATATTGCGGCCCGATGCTGCCACAAGCCCCTGAATCCCTGAGAGAGACCGGTCCGATCCGGATGTCACCGCTACTGCGGGCGCCGATCTACGTCATTTTTGGTGCGCTGTGGTTCAGCGGCTGCTTCTGGCTGGGGCTGCATTTTCTCTTCGAGCCGGTCGGCGAATTCGGACGAGTGCCGCATCCGGCCGAGCATGGACTGATGGTGGTGCATGGCGCGGTCGCGGTGGCCGGGGTGTTTCTGCTGGGCTGGATGACGGCCGCGCATGTGGTGGAGCGCTGGCGGCGGGGGCGGCGATTGTGGTCGGGGATTCCCGTGGCGGCTGTGGGTGGGCTGCTGGTAGTGAGTGGATATCTGCTGTATTACTCCATCGATCGGCTGCATGAGATGGCGTCGGCGGTGCATGAGGTGCTTGGGGCCGCGGGGATTGTGCTGGCGTTGATCCATTGGCGCGGTCGGTAGCTCTTCAGAACGCGGCGTCGAGGGCGTCTGCAATTGCCAAGGAGGAATTCCAACCCCGTCAAGCTCAATAACCCCGAAACCCCGATCCGGCACCGATATCCAGCGTTAACTGCAAGCCAAAAGCGCTGCGGTTTTCAGTCGCGAACGACGCCGGCTCAAGGCTCAGCAGTCCGTAACGGGTGCGCACTTCCCGCAGATCGTGATTCACGAGAATGCCGATCGCGGCGCCGGCCAGAACATCGTGCGTGTAGTGCTCCCTGGACTCGACACGCGACCAGCCCACATAGCTCGCCGCCGCATACGCCGGGATTCCCCATAGCCAGCCGTATTGCTTGCGGATGAACTCAGCTCCTGTGAACGCAAATGAAGTATGTCCTGACGGGAAAGAATGCGTGGCTCCGTTGGGACGCGATTCGTTGAAGGCATATTTCAGACCCTCCGTGAGCAGGACGGAGCGTCCGACAGCCAGCGCGAGATCGTGTCGTGGTGAGCCGTCGAGGTGGATCAACCCATCGGTGTTGAAGTCGAGCCGTCCGGACTCGGTATCACTTTTCAGCAGGAAGGTCAGCGCGAGAGCCGCGGCGGGTACCGCGTACTGCAATGTATCGCCGAGCTTTCCCGCATCCTCCTGACGGTCGGTGAGCGGCACCGCCGCACCTGTGCTGCCCATGCCGCACACTGCCAGAATCAACCCATACCGCTTCCGCTTAAGCATGCTGGCAGTGTCCCGGGGAGCAATTAGCGCCGCATTAGGGGCTTGCTAATGATTTGCTAAGGTAGCGTCCTGACACTACCGAGCCACCTATGAGCTCCACACCATGCGTATCCTGATCGTCGAAGACGACCCCATGATCGGCGCGAGCCTGGTGCACGGCCTGACGGATGAGGGTTATGCCGTGGACTGGGTGCGCGACGGCGAGCGGGCTGAAGCGGCTTTGCAGGATCGCCTCAATGAATTCCAGATTGCGCTGCTGGACTGGGGACTGCCGCAGAAAACCGGTATCGAGGTGCTGCGCGCCATCCGCCAGTCCGGCAACAACATTCCGGTGTTGATCATCACAGCGCGCGATGCGCTGCATGACCGCGTGGAGGGATTGGATCAGGGCGCGGATGATTTTCTCGTCAAGCCTTTCGAGCTCGCCGAGCTCAAGGCGCGAATCCGCGCGCTTGCCCGCCGTCACGCCGGGCGCATCGAGCCGCAGCTCAAAACAGCGATCCTGGCCCTCGATCCCGCCTCGCGCACGGTGACGCGCGAGGGACGGCGGATTCAGCTCACCGCGCGCGAGTATGCGGTGCTGCACGCGCTCATGCAGCGTCCCGGCACACTGCTGTCGCGCGCGCAGCTGGAAGAGCGGATCTATGGATGGTCGGATGCCGTGGAAAGCAATGCGGTGGAATTTTTGCTGCACGGACTGCGGCAGAAAATCGGCAGCGAGCAGATCGAGAACGTCCGCGGCATCGGCTGGCGCGTGGTGACCGGCGGATGAAATCGCTGCGGCGACGCCTGCTGGTCTCGTTGTGCATCGCGGTGCTGGTGGTGGGCAGCGGCCTTGCGGGAATCGCCTATCGGCAGGTCAACCGCGAAACCAAGGAGCTGCTGGACAATCAGCTTGCCCAGACGGCCGGTATCGTCGCCGGTCAAACGGTGGACACGGGGCACCGCTCCCGCGACGACGACAACGATATCGAGGTGGCGGTTTGGGACGCGGACGGCAGGCTTCAATATTCCTCCACGGCCCGGATCGCCGTGCCGCTCACCCACTCGACCGGCTTCACGGAGATGATCCTGGGAGGTGAGCCCTACCGGGTTTACGCTACCAATATCGGCGGGCGGCACATCGAGGTTACCCAGCCCGTCGATACCCGCGAAGACCAGGCGGAAGCTGCGGCACTGGCCGCATTCCTGCCGGTACTGGTGCTGTTGCCGGTGCTGGCCTTGGTCATCGCTTTCGTGATCCGCGCTCTGCTGCAACCCGTGCGGGACGTTGCCGCCACAGTGGCGCGCCGCGATGCCTTTGCCCGCGAAGCACTTCAGGCCGAAGGGTTGCCGGCGGAAGTGATGCCGCTCGTTACGGAGATCAACCGATTGCTCGAGAGGCAGAACGAGGCCGTGCAGCGCGAGCGGCACTTCATCGCCGATGCCGCGCACGCTTTACGCACGCCGCTGGCCGCATTGCAGCTGCAGGCCGACGTGCTGGACGGCTCCGACGATCCGGCCGAGCGTGCGAGGCGTCTGTCCGAGCTGAGGGCGGGCATTCAGCGCGCGGCACGCCTGTCCGAGCAATTGCTGTCGCTCGCCAGAATCGAATCGGATACCGATACGGATGGGGTGGGGCAGGCGGTGGATCTCGATGCCGTGCTGCGCGAAGTACAGGCCTTGTACCAGAGTGCCGCCGAGCCGCAGCAGGTGACGCTGCGGCTCGATGCCCATTCCCATGCCCGGGTGCGCGGCGATCAAAGGCGATGGCTGCTGATTTTCGGCAACCTGCTGGACAACGCACTGCGTTACTCACCCCGCGGTGGCCGTATCGAGCTGCTCACCGCCGCGGAAGGCACGGCGGCGCGCATGGAAATATGGGATGAAGGGTCAGGCCTCGATGAGGACCAGCTCGAACGTGTCTTTGAGCGCTTTTACTGTGCTCCCGGCAGTGGCAGCACCGGCAGCGGTCTGGGGTTTGCGACGGTGCGCACCCTGGTGAGGCAGCTGGGCGGTGAGGTCACCCTACATAACCGCACGGATCGCAGCGGGCTCATCGCGCGAGTCATTCTGCCGCAGATCAAAGAGGAATCGAGATAATGAATCAGCCCGCTGCCTTAAGCAAAGTACCCGCGGTGACGCTCGGATTCTGGATTATCAAGATTCTCGCGACCACTTTGGGCGAGACCGGCGGTGATACCGTCACCATGACGATGAATCTGGGCTACCTCACGGGCACGGCGATTTTCCTGTCGGCGCTTGTGGTCCTGGCCGCATTTCAGATCGCGGCGAAAAAGTTTCATCCCTTCCTGTATTGGGCGACCATCGTCGCGTCCACGACCGCGGGCACTACCATGGCGGATTTTGCCGACCGGTCCTTAGGGATCGGTTACGCGGGAGGCTCAGCACTGCTTCTGGGTTGCGTGCTGGTCGTGCTGGGCCTGTGGTATCGCTCGCAGGGCACGGTGTCCGTCAACACGGTGAGCACGCCCAAGGTCGAGGCGTTTTACTGGGCCACCATCACATTCTCGCAAACGCTGGGCACGGCGCTCGGCGACTGGATGGCCGACGACACCGGCCTGGGCTATTTGGGAGCCGCGGCGGTATTCGGGGCCGCGCTGGCGCTCGTTGCCGGTGCTTATTTCCGCGGAAAAATCTCGCACGTGGCATTGTTCTGGGCGGCTTTCATCCTGACGCGGCCGCTCGGCGCGACGGTGGGGGATTTCCTCGATAAACCCCTGCAGAAAGGCGGTCTGGCGCTCAGCCGGCCCATCGCCTCAGCCCTCCTCGCAGTGGTCATCGTGATCTGCATTCTGACGATCCCGCAAAAAGCGGGCAGCCACCCCGGTGCTTCACAGAAATCTTCGTAAAGGACTGTCATGTCACGCTATCGTTCGTTACTTTCAATCCTGTGCGGCGTGGCTATCACCGCCAGCCTCCCGGCGGCTGCCGCTCAGACCAAACCCCTTTACAGCATCACGAAAACCGTTCCGCTCGGCACCCCCGACCGTTGGGACCTGCTGGCTTTCGACGCCAGCTCGCACCGGGTTTACATCGCGCATGGCGACCGGGTGACCGTCGTTGACGGCCGCAGCGGAAAACTCATCGGCGCCGTCACCGGATATTCCGGCGGTACGCATGGTGTCGCGATCGTTCCCGGTCTCGGACGGGGCTACACGGACGGCGGCCATGCGGGAACGGCCGGTTCCTTCGACCTAAAGACGCTGCAGCCGGTCAAGTCCATCAAGGCAGATGAGGACGCCGATGCCGTGATCTTCGATCCGGCCAGCGGACATGTTTTCGTGGTCAATTCCGATCCCGGCACGATTACCGTCATCGATCCTAAAACGGATACGGCGATCGGTACCATTGACGGCGGCGGAAAGCTCGAGATCGGTGCGGCCGACGGGACGGGCAAGCTGTACGTCAACGGTGAAGCCCGGCAGGAGGTCATCCGCATCGACACTCAAACGCAGCGGATCGATGCCCGCTGGCCCATCTCTTCCTGCTCGAGTCCTCATGGCCTCGCCATCGATGCGAAGTCCCGCCGCGTATTCTCAAGCTGCGAGAACAAGCTCATGACCGTCATCGACGCGGACAACGGCCGGCTGGTGGCCTCGCTTCCGATCGGCGCACGCACCGATGGCGCCGCTTTCGATCCCTATACCCGGCGCGCCTTCAGCTCCAACGGCGATGGCACATTGACGGTCATCGCCGAGAAGGGGTCGGACTCCTTTGCCGTATTGGGCACGGTGGACACGGCGCTGGGAGCGCGGACCATGACCCTCGACCCTCAGACCGGGCGTGTTTATCTGGTGGCGGCGCATATGACGGTTGATGAGACGGCCGCGCCGACCGATTTCCGGCATCGCTATCGAGTCGAGCCCGGCTCGGCGCAACTGCTCTTTCTGGATGCGGCGCAATAGGATGCAGCGAGCGTATGTCGTCGTCTGCATTTTGGCGCTATGTGTCCTGAGCTGCCCAGCGCCGGCCGGGCCGCCTTACGTTACCGACGATCCGCAGCCGACCGATGACGCTCACTATGAGATTTATCTCTTCGGCAACGGGGCGACGGCGCGCGACGGAAACGGCGGGGCCGCCGGAATCGATTTCAACTATGGCGCAGGACCCAACCTGCAATTGACCGCGGTCGTGCCACTGGGGTACGACCATCCGGTGACAGGTCGCGCGGCGACGGGGCTGGGCAATGTGGAGCTCGCGGCGAAATACCGATTCGCGCACCAGGAGGACATCGGCTGGGACATGGCCATCTTCCCGCGCGTTTTCCTGCCGGCAGGTTCTGCGGCCGTTGGAGAGCGTCACGCATCACTGTTGCTGCCCCTTTGGGCGGGCAGAAGCTGGAGCCGGTGGTCGACGTTCGGCGGGGGCGGGTGTGAGCTCAATCGCGGGGAAGGCTCTCGGGATTTTTGCCTTATGGCATGGGCGCTGACACGCAAGATCGCCCGTCTGCAGCTAGGCGCGGAGCTGTATCATCAGATGGCGGACACGCAGGGAGGGCACGCCGCGACCGGGGTGGGGGCGGGCTTCACTTACGATTTGAGCGATCGCTGTCACCTCATGGGGTCGGTGGGGCCGGGACTTCAGAACGCGGCGCAGACCGCTCGCTACTCGTGGTACGCCGCGGTGCTCTTCACATTATGAGCCGGTGCGATCCGGCACGACGTCCGCTTCCTTCCGTCCCTCTAGAATCTCATACCAGATGGCGTTGAGCACCCCGAAGGTCAGCGCCAGCCCCAATCCCAGTATCCAGCTGAAGTACCACATGACTTAAAGCCCGCCTTCAGTAAAGTCCGCTCTCACGCCGGATGTGCGCCAGCGTGATCCGCCCCTTGAGCACCCGGTAGACCCAGCTGGTGTACGCCAGTATCAGGGGCAAAAAGATCGCCACGGCGACCAGCATGATCAACAGAGTCTTGGCGCTGCTCGAGGCATCCCACACCGTGAGGCTGTGGCCCGGATCGGTGGAGGAGGGCAGCAGGAAGGGAAACAGGGCAAATCCCCCGCAGAGGATGGTGCAGGTCTGCACCCCGCAGCTGCTGAGGAAGGCGAGGCCAGGCCTGCGTCGCAGCAGCAGAAGCCAGGTCGTCACCGCCATCAGCACGGCACCCACCGGCGCAATCCACAACAAAGGCTGAATACGATAATTGTCCAGCCATGCCCTGGGCACGCGCTCCACCGTTTTCAGCAGCGGATTGGACGGCGCGAGAGGATCGACAGCGCTCACAATGTGATAGCCGTCAAGTCCGCCGACCACCCAAAAGCCCGCGACCAGGAAAGCCGCCGCGAACACCAGCGCCGCGATACCCCCGAGCGCGGCCGCACGCTGCGACAGCGGCTGCTCCACTTTGAGCGCGGCATACGCCGCGCCGTGCATCACCAGCATGGCAAGACTCACCACGCCGACGGTGAGCGCGAAAGGATGCAGCAGATTGAAGAACCCGCCGGTGTAGACCGGCCGCTGCAGCGCATCGAAATGAAACGGCACGCCGAGGAAGAGATTGCCGAAGGCCACCCCGAAGAGCAGTGCGGCGCCCGTGCCGCTGCCGAACAGCACCCAGTCCCATAGATTGCGCCAGCGCGGGTCGTCGACATGACTGCGAAAGCCAAAGCCCACCGGACGCAGAATGAAGGTCAGCAGCAACAGAAATATTGCCGGATACAGCCCCGAGAACGAGGTGGCGTAAAGCAACGGCCAGGCCGCAAACGTCGCGCCGCCCGCGAGGATGAACCACACCTGGTTGCCCTCCCACACCGGCTCGACGGAGGAGAGCAGGGCATGTCTCTCATCCTCGGAACGGCTAATGAAGCGGAAGATGGCAGCGACGCCCATATCGAAACCATCGGTAATCGCAAAGCCAATCAGCAGCACGCCCAGGATCAGCCACCAGATCACCCGCAGGGTCTCATAGTCCAGCATGGGAGTCCTCCCGCGGCGGCCAGTACCCCAAACCCTCAGGACCGCGGCGGATCACGCGCCGCATCAGAAAGATGTCGACGACGGCGAGCGTCGTATAGAAGACCACGAAGCCCACGAGCGACAGCGTGACATTGGTGGCCGAGGTCGTGGAGACGCCGAGGAAGGTCGGCAGCAATCCGTCGATGGCCCAGGGCTGGCGGCCGTACTCCGCCACTACCCAGCCCAGCTCCGCGGCAATCCAGGGCAGCGGCAGGCTGAAGAAGGCCAGCTTCAGGAACCAGCGATTGCGCTGGAAGCGGTGCCGCGAGGCGAGATAGAACGCCGTGGAGAAAAGAAAGATGAAGAAAAAGCCCAGAGCTACCATGGCCCGGAAGCTGAAGAAGAGGACCGGCACATTGGGTACCGTGGACCAGGCCGCGGTGTCGATCTGCTGCGCAGTAGCCTTGGCCGGATCGCCAGTCTGGCGCAATAACAGCAGTCCATAGCCGAGATCCACCTGGTACTTCTCGAAGGTGGCGCGGGCGGCCGCGTCGTTGGGATGAGCTCGCAGGACCCGCAGGGCCTTGTGCGCCTCGATGCCGTTGATGATGCGCTCGCGCGCCCGCTCAACGAGGTCGAAGATGCCCGGCAGGGTCTTATCCAGCGAGCGCGTGGCAATGAGCCCGAGTAGCCAGGGTACCTTCACCTCCGCGTGGGTGGTGCGCTGCGCGACATCGGGCAGGCCAAACACCGTGAAGCCTGCCGGCGGCGGCTCGGTATGCCAGGCCGCCTCGATGGCCGCGATTTTCATTTTCTGGTTCTCGCCGGCAACGTAGCCCGACTCATCCCCCAGCACCACCACGGAGAGCGAGCAGGCGAGGCCAAAGCTTGCCGCCACGGCCATGGAGCGCCGCGCCACCGCCTCATTGCGGCCGCGCAGCAGGTACCAGGCGCTGATGGCCAGCACGAACACCGAGCCCACCACGTAGCCGGCCGCGACAGTGTGCACGAACTTGGCCTGCGCCACCGGGTTGAACAGCACATCCGTGAAGGAGGTGAGCTCCATGCGCATTGTCTGGTAATTGAATGTCGCACCCACCGGAAATTGCATCCAGGCGTTGGCGATGAGAATCCACAACGCCGAGAAGCTCGATCCTAGGGCGACCAGCCCCGTGACGATGAGATGCCCCACCTTGGACAGCCGGTCCCAGCCGAAGAAGAAGAGTCCCACGAAGGTCGACTCGAGGAAGAAGGCCATCAGGCCCTCGAGGGCCAGCGGCGCACCGAAGATGTCGCCCACATAGTGCGAGTAGTACGCCCAGTTGGTGCCGAACTGGAACTCCATGGTAATGCCGGTGGCCACGCCCATGGCGAAGTTGATGCCGAAGAGCGCCCCCCAGAATTTCGTCATCCGTTTCCAGATCTCGCGCCCGGTCATCACATAAGTCGCCTCCATGATCAGCAGGATCATGGACAGGCCGAGAGTCAGCGGAACGAAGAGAAAATGGTAAAGCGCCGTGAGCGCGAACTGCAGGCGCGACAGGTTGACGACATCGATGTCGATCATGGTGGCGGATTTCCCACGGCAAGACGTTGTCCCACCCGGTCCGGCGTGGCCGGCACCCGATGCGAGGGCGAGAAAAACAGCGCCCACAGGATTGTAAGCGCGGCGAGCTTCGCCAGCAGCAGCCAGCCAATTTTACGCCGCAACCGACGGCGCCAGTCGGGGTCCTGTCCGCCCCGGCGCGTCAGCGGGGCTTGCCGCCGTAGCGCTGCAATACCCGGTCGAGCGAAAGGCATCCCGGCCCTGCAATGGCCAGCCAGAGGAAGACCGCAAGATAGGTCACCTCCTCGAATCCCAGCAGAGTCTCGAGCGAATCCACATCCGCCCATTTCGCCGACTTGATCGCCACCAGCATCACCACACCCAGCGCTCCGGCCGAGATGCGGGTGAGCAGCCCTAAAAGCAGGAACAGCCCGCCGAAGAACTCGATGCCGCTGGTCAGGGGAGTGAGGATATGGGGGAAGGGGATGCCCCAGCCGATGAAATTCTCGGTCACCTGCGGCAGGTTTTGCAGCTTCCCCCAGCCGCTCCACAGGAACACCCACCCGACGACGATGCGCGCGAACAGGGGCCCGAGCCAGGTCAGGCGCCGCGCGACCCGTTCCGGCCAGCCGATCAAAGCATCGATGAGTGACTTCATGCGTGCCCCGTATACACGGGTCGGGCAGCGGAGTAAACCCACCCTCCCCGTCGGGCGATATGGCCTTTACGTATGGCCGCGCGCCCCGAATTTGGGGCATAGTGCGCCCCGTGAGCACTCCTTCCCTGCCCGCCGCGGCCTTCCGCCTTCTTTTTGAGGCAGCGCCGGACCCCTATCTGGTGCTGGCGCCCGACCTTACCATTGTCGCCGTCAGCGACGCTTACCTGCGCGCCACCATGACGCAGCGCGAACGGATCGTCGGGCGGGCGCTGTTCGAGGTCTTTCCGGACAATCCCGCCGATCCCGCCGCCGAAGGTGTGCGCAATCTCAAGGCCTCTCTCGAGCAGGTGCTGAATCACCACGTGCCCGATGCCATGCCGGTGCAGAAATACGATATCCGCCGACCGCAAAGCGCAGGCGGCGGTTTCGAGGAGCGCTTCTGGAGCCCGGTCAACACGCCGGTGTTCGATGAGAGCGGCGCACTGATCTATATCGTCCACCGCGTCGAGGACGTCACCGCGTTCATGCGGCTCAAGCGCGAGGGCGGCGAACACCAGAAACTGGCCGCGGAGCTGCAGGAGCTGACCGGCAAGATCGAAGCGGAGGTCTATCAGCGCGCCCGCGAGGTGGCCGAGACGAGCCGCCAGCTGAAGGAGGCGAATGCAGAGCTCGAGAGCTTCTCCTATGCCATCTCGCACGACCTGCGGGCGCCGCTGCGCGCGCTGCAGGGCTTCACCCATGCGTTGCATGAGGACTATGCCGCCGAGCTGTCCCCGGGCGCGCAGCTTTACTGCCGGCGCATCACCGCGGCCGCCCAGCGCATGGAAGAGCTAGTCGAAGACCTGCTTGCCTACAGTCAGCTGTCCCGCGGGGATGTGCCGCTCAAAGCGCTCGATCCCGGCGCCGTAGTGGATCAGACCCTGCAGACCCTGGCCGCCGACATCGACCAGCGCAAGGCGGCCGTGCGTCGCCTGGGGCTCTTTCCCCAGGTCATGGGCTGCCGGCCGGTGCTGCTGCAGGTCCTGCAGCACCTGGTCGCAAATGCGCTCAAATTCGTGGCGGACGATGTCGTGCCGCATATCGAGATCGGCGCCGAGGAGCGCGGCGGGCGGGTGCGCCTATGGGTGCAGGACAATGGCATCGGTGTCCCGCAGCAGTACCGGACACGGATTTTCAATGTCTTCGAGCAGCTGCACACCCATGATGTTTACCCCGGCACGGGCATCGGTCTCGCCATTGTGCGCCGCGGCATGGAGCGCATGGGCGGCAGCGCTGGAGTGGAATCCGGCGATGGCGGTGGCAGCCGGTTCTGGGTAGAGTTGCCGCGCGCCACTTGAAAGAGCTCCATGACCCGGGATCACAGCATTTTGCTGGTCGAAGACAGTCCGGACGATGCCATGCTGATCGAGCGGGCCATCCGCAAGGCCAATATTCCAGCACCCGTGCAGCGGGTGGAGGATGGTGAAGCCGCCTGCGACTACCTGGCCGGCCACGGTGAGTATGCCGATCGCGGCAAGTATCCCCTGCCCACCCTGATGCTGCTCGACATCAAGCTGCCCAAGCGCTCGGGACTCGAGGTGCTGCGTTGGGCGCGCCGCGAGGCGAACCTGCCGCGGCTGGTCATCGTGATGCTCACCAGCTCACGGGAGCATCGCGATATCGAGGAGGCCTACGCCCAGGGCGCCAACTCCTACCTGGTGAAGCCCATCGCGCCCGGCGCCATGCAGGATCTCGTGAAGACGCTAGGCCTGTACTGGCTCACGCATAACGAGCCCCCGCCGCCCTGACCCGTCCCGGCGGCGCTCTAGCCGCCGGCGCGCTCCGCCGCCCTCAGATCCTTGTAATTGACCGGCCGGATCTCCGTGATGGTGCAGCGCTCGTGCCGGCCCACCCGCACCGCATCGAAGCCGCGGCTGACGGTGCCGGTGGTGGAGGTGAGCCCGATGCGGTTCGCGAACTCAAGATCTTGACAGGGCTGCTGCACCGTCAGCAGATAGGCATTGTTCAGGCTCGTCCAGATCACCAGCTTGTCGCGCCCCAGGGAGCGCCAGCTGTCGAAGCGGCCGAGGTAGGAGAAGGATTCCACCGGCTGGCCGGCGAAGTCCATGTAACGGTCGAGTGTGGCCTGCTCGCTTTCGCGCTTCGGCATGCCGGCGCAGGCGCTCAGGGCCGCGGCCGCGGTGACGGCCAGAAGGACCCGGATTCTGTGGCTCATGGAGGCTCTCCAATGGATGGGCTCTGGTATAGCAAGCGCAGTACCCATCCCGCGGTTGACATGGCGGCTCAGCTGCCGTTGAGCGCGGGATTGAGGTCCAGCCGGTTCTGCAACGGCACGCAGTAGATGTCGATGGGCGCCGAGCGGCCGCGCAGCGTCATGGGCGGCAGGGCCAGCGCCTCGATGTCGAAGCCGCGCTCTTCCAGCGAGCGCTTGATGGTGTGGGAGAAGAGCATCTCACCGGCGCGTGCCCGCTGGCACAGGCGCGAGGCCACATTCACCGTATCGCCGATGATGGTGTAGTTCATATAGGCATCGGAGCCCACGTTGCCCGCCACCACATCGCCTTCGTTGATGCCGATGCCGAGGCCAGTCTCGATCTGATGTCGCTCGCGCCAGCTGTCCGCGAGCCGCGCGAAGCGCTCGAGCATCTCGCGCGCCGTGACCACCGCGCGCTCCGGGCTGTCGTTCTGCTCGAGCGGCACGCCGAACCCCACCATCAGGCAGTCACCTGCCATGTGGAACACCGTGCCATCGTGCTGAAAGGTGATCTCGGTGAGCAGCGAGAAGTACTCATTGAGAAGCGGTACCACCTCCTGCGGCGCCAGCCGCTCGGTGAGGCTGGTGAAGCCGCGCAGGTCGGCGAACATCACTACCGCATGGGTGCGCAGGTCCGCGCTGCCGAGCATGCTCTTCTGCAACTCGACATCGCCCAGAATCTTGTCCGCGAGCCGCGGCGACAGATAGCGGCGGAACATCTGCCGCATGGCCTCATGCCGGCGGATCTCAGTGCTGAGTCGCGCTGCCGCGAGCTGGCGTCGGGTGGTGCCGCTGCGCACCACGGCGGACATGCGCTCGTGGAAAACCTCCTGGCGGGTCTGGCGCGTGATGAAATCGTCGGCACCGGCGCCGAGTGCCGCGAGGCGCCGGCGCGAGGAGCGCGACATCACCACCACCGGCAGCAGCATGGTCGCCGGATTCTGCTTCAGCGTGCGGCAGACTTCGACGCCCATCGGATCCGCCGCGTCCCCATCTACCAGCACGATATCCGGCTCGAGCTCATCCAGCCGCGCGATGAGCTCATCGGCGGACACAACGATCTGAACGGGAATGCGGGCGCCCGGGGAGCGGGACAGCAGATCGAGCGCGGCGGTGCAATCCCCTACGGACAGCACCCGGAATGGAGCCGTGGTGTCGGTCACGGCTTCAAACTACGCCGCGAAAGGCTCGCCGTCCAGAGAAAGAAGAGGGGGACGAACAGAATGGCGAGGAAAGTGGCCATGAGCATGCCGCCGATCACCCCCGTACCGATGGAATGGCGGCTGGCCGCCCCCGCCCCGGTGCTGAGCGCCAGCGGGAAAACGCCGAAAATGAAGGCCAGGGAGGTCATGACAATAGGCCGGAAGCGTAAGCGCGCCGCCTCCACCGCGGCTTCTTTGAGGGGCATGCCGTGTTTTTGCCGCTGCGCAGCAAATTCGACAATAAGTATGGCGTTCTTGGCTGCCAGGCCAACCAGAGTCACAAGGCCGATCTGAAGATACAGGTCATTTGACAATCCGCGCAGCCACACCGCCAGGAGCGCCCCAAACACTCCGAAAGGCACCGCCATGATGATGGCCAGCGGGAGCGTGAGGCGTTCATAGAGCGCGGCCAGGATCAGGAAGACCATGAAGATGGCGAGCACGAAAATGATGCCGGTGGTCTTGCCGCTGATTTTTTCCTGGTACGACTGTCCCGACCAGGCGAGTGAGTAGCCCTCGGGCAAGGTCTTCGCCGCCACCTCCTCCATGGCCGCGAGTGCCTGGCCGGAGCTGTACCCTTGGGCCGGTCCGCCGATGAGCCGCGCGGCCGGGAACACATTGAAGCGTTCGACCATGTCGGGACCGGTGTCGGTTTGAATGCCAGCTAGGGCGGTGAGCGGAATGAGCTGTCCCTTGTCATTGCGCAGAAACACCTTGCGGATATCCTCCGGGTACTTGCGGAAGTCGCTCTCGGACTGCAACTGCACCTTGAAGACGCGGCCGAGGCGGTTGAAGTCGTTGACATACAGGGCGCCGAAGGTGCTCTGCAGCGTCTGGAATACCGAGGTGATGGGTACGCCCAGCGCCTTGGCACGATCGCGGTCGAGATCGATGCGCACGCGTGGCACCTGCGCGCTATAGGTGCTGTTGACGCCGGCCAGCTCCTTGCGCTTGGCGGCCTCCCGCACCAGGCGCTGCGTCGCATCCTCGAGCTCGGCATAGTCGCCCCCCGCCCGCGACTGCACATAGGCCTCGAAGCCGCCGGTGATGCTGATGCCGGCGATGGGCGGCGGATTCACGGGAATGGTGATGGCATCGCGGATGCCCATCCCCACGCCAAAAATGGCGCCCGCGACACCCTGCGCGGAGAGCTGCGGCTTCTTGCGCTGCTCCCAGTCCTTGAGCGGGAAGAACGACACCGCGGTATTGGTGCGCAAGGTGAAGGTCAAAGGATCGATGCCGGCGAAGGACACATTGTCGCCGATGGCGGGATTGCCCTTCATGGCGCCCGTCAGCTGCTGCACTGCCGCATCGGTACGCTGCAGCGATGCCGCGGGCGGCAGGATGCTGATCGCGAGCAGCCAGCCCTGATCCTCCTCGGGCGCCAGCGCCGAGGGAATCTGTCGCGACAGACCCCAGGTGGCGAGCAGCATGGCCACGATGAGGGCGATCGCCATGAACGAGTGGCGCATGATGAGGCGCACGCCGCCCGTATAGCGCAGCGTCAGGTGCTGGAACCAGCGGTCAAAGCGTCCCAGCACGCCCGCGTGCTGGCCGGGCTTCAGGATGAGCGCGCACAGCGCGGGGGTCAGGGTGAGGGCGATGAAGCCCGAGATAATCACGGACACCGCGATGGTGATGGCGAACTGCCGGTACATCTCACCGACCAGCCCGCCGAGAAAGGCCACGGGCAGAAACACCGCCGTCAGCACCAGCACGATGGCGATGACGGGACCGGTCACCTCCTCGAGCGCGCGCCGCGTAGCCTCGTGCGCGTCCACGCCTTCGGAGCGCATGTGGCGCTCGACGTTCTCCAGCACCACGATGGCATCGTCCACCACGATGCCGATGGCGAGCACCATGCCGAAGAGGGTGAGCTGGTTGATCGAGAACCCGAAGGCATACATGGCGGCGAGGGCGCCGATGAGCGAGATGGGCACCGCGATCGCCGGAATCAGCGTGGCGCGCCAGTTCTGCAGAAACACGTACACCACCACGAACACCAGCAGCATGGCCTCGAACAGGGTCTTGACGACCTCCTTCATCGAGGTTTTCACGTAGTGCGTGGTGTCGTACGGGAGCTTCCAGGTGAGGCCGGCCGGGAAATGCTTGCCAAGCTCGGTCATGCGCTCCCGCACGCCCTCAGCCACCTGCAGGGCATTGGCGTTGGGAGTGAGGAAAATGCCGATGCCGACGATGGGGTTGCCGAAGCTCGTGGCGACGAAGTTGTAGTCCTGGGCGCCGAGCTCGACGCGCGCCACATCGCGCAGGCGTATGATGCGGCCATCCGCCTCGGCACGCAGCACGATATTGCCGAATTCCTCGGGCTCCTTGAGCCGTCCGCGCGCCGTGACGGTGAGCGTCAGGTCCACCTTGCCGTCAACCGGCGTATCGCCGACACGGCCACCGGCGAACTGCACGTTCTGCTCCTGCACCGCGGTGGCCACATCCGCGGGGGTGAGTCCCAGCTGCGCGAGCTTGTCGGGCTGCAGCCAGATGCGGATGGCATAGTCCTTGACGCCGAAAATCTGCGCGTTGCCCACGCCGGGAATGCGCTGCAGCTCATCGAGCACATTGACCTTGGCGTAGTTGCTGACGAAGAGCGCATCGCGGCTTTTGTCGGGCGACTGCATGGTGACCACCAGCAGCAGCGTCGAGGAGTACTTGGCCACGGTCACACCCTGGCGGCGCACCTCCTCGGGCAGTAGCGGCAGGGCGGCCTGTACACGGTTCTGCACATTGATGGTGGCAAGGTCAGGATCGGTGCCCACCTCGAAGGTGGCCTGGATGGTGAGCTGGCCGCTCGAGCTGTTGGAGGAGTGCACGTACAGCATCTTCTCGACGCCATTGATGCTCTGCTCGAGCGGCGTGGCCACGGTCTCGGCGACCACGTCGGCGCTGGCGCCGGGATAGAAGGCCGTGACCTGCACCTGCGGCGGCAGGATGTCGGGAAACAGGGAGATGGGCAGCGCCCGTAGCGCCATGAGGCCGGCCAGCAGAATGAATGCCGAGATGACGAAGGCGAAGATCGGCCGGTTGATGAAGAAGCTGGGGGCCATGGCTCAATGGCCAGCGGAGGCGGTTTGGGGCGCCGCAGGTTGGTCCGTGGCCGGCACCGGCTTGACCGTCGCGCCGGGCTGCACCTTGATCACACCGTCGAGGATGACCCGATCGCCGGCCTTGAGGCCCGAGGCGATCACGGTGTCGTTGGCCGTGGTCTGCCCCGGCTGCACCGGCCGCGGCTGCACTTTGCTGTCGGGTCCGACCACCCATACCATGGCGCCCATGGGACTGCGCAGCACGGCACGCGAGGGCACGACGGCCGCCGCCGGCAAAGTGACGCCAATAACCCGCGCTCGCACGAACTGCCCCGGCAGCAGATTGATTCCGTCATTGGGTAGGGTGGCGCGCGCCTGCACGGTGCCGCTGCTCTGATCGACCAGCGTGTCGATGAATTCCAGCTTGGCGGGCTGGGGTAGATCGTGTCCCTCCGCGCTCTGCACCACCACCTGCACCCCCTTGGAATCTTCCAGTGCGCCGCGGATCAGCGTGGCCTCGTTCACTGGCAGGGAAAACTGCACATAGAGCCGGTCGGTCTGTGAGATGCGGGTGAGAAGAGCGCTGTCGTCGCCAGAGTTGACCAGACTGCCCTCGGATCGGGCCTCGCGGCTGGTGAGCCCGCTGATCGGCGCCCGCACCTCCGTGTATCCCAGGTTCAGCTGCGCGGTGCGCAGCGCCGCTTTGGTCGCATTGAGTGCAGCCTGGGCGGAATCGTTGGCGGCCACCGCTTGATCGTATTCGCTGCGGCTCACCACCCCCTGCTGAACCAGGGGCTCATCGCGCTTGAGCTGCCTTAAGGTCTCGGCGGCCTGCGCCTCCTGCACGCCCACCTGCGCCCGGGTCCGCGACACTTCCGCCTCGTAGGGCGCGGGGTCGATCCGGAAGAGGAGATCGCCTTCCTTGACGCGGGTGCCCTCCTTGTACAGCCGCCGCAGAAGAATCCCGTTGACGCGGGAGCGTACCTCGACCTCGCGTACCCCGGCGGTGCGGGCCGTATAGCTGAGCTCGAGGGGCACGGGCCGTTCCGCCACCGTGATCACGCCGACTTCGGGCGGTGGCGGGGCGCCCTGCGGGTTTTTATTGCCGCAACCTGTGGCCAGTAGGGCGGCGGCGGCAATGCCAAGTCCCCGCGATGAAACGGCTGAAGCCATCGGATATCCCCTTAAAAATTTTCCAGGCCCTGTTTTTTCAGAAGCCGCGCCCTGCTGCAGGGCGCAATTCTACCTGGATGTCCTGCCCATGCGGCGATCCTCTCTCTAAGGAGGTATTGAAGCATATATACCGTGGACCAGAAGCCACAATCTCGGGAATGATCCGTGCCCTATGCGAGCCGATCAAGTTTCAGCCGCCTTCGGGCGGGTACTGCGCGAGCAGCGCAATGCCGCGGATCTGTCCCAGGAGCAGCTGGCTTTGAGCGCGGACGTGGACCGCACCTTTGTCAGTCAGATGGAGCGGGGCATCCGCCAGCCCACCCTCACGACGCTCTTCAAGCTGGCCAAGGCGCTGGATGTGCAGCCCTCCACGCTGGTCTCGCGCAGCGAGAAGCATCTGCGTTAGCAAATCCGGTGCCGAGGTACTGGCGAGCCGCTACACTTCGGGAATGGCCGCAAAGACACGACGCAAGGTTTCCCGGCGCGCCGCGGAGGAGGCGGTGCGCACACTGCTCGGCTGGGCCGGGGAGGATCCCACCCGGGAGGGACTGGCCGATACTCCCAAGCGAGTGGTCAACGCCTACCGCGACTGGTTCTCGGGCTACCACATCGATCCCGCGGAATATCTGCGCCGCACCTTCGAGGAGGTCGGTGGGTACGATGAGCTCATCGTGCTGCGGGACATCGCCTTCGAATCTCACTGCGAGCACCACATGGCGCCCATCATCGGTCGTGCCCATGTGGGCTACCTGCCCACGAACAAAGTGGTGGGCATCAGCAAGCTGGCGCGCGTGGTCGAGGGCTATGCCCGGCGCTTCCAGGTCCAGGAGAAGCTCACCGCGCAGATCGCCGGCTGCATCAATGATGTGCTCAAGCCGCGTGGCGTGGGCGTGGTCATCGACGCGGTGCACCAGTGCATGACCACTCGCGGCGTGCACAAGCGCGGCGTCTCGATGGTCACCAGCCGCATGATGGGGAGCTTTCGCGCGGATGCGCGCACCCGTACGGAATTCCTGCAGTTCATCGATATCCGCGGGGTGCGCGAGATCTAGGCGGCGTCGCTGCGCGAGGCGCGCTTGCGGTCGGTCTCTTTCAGGAAGCGCTTGCGGATGCGGATCGCGGCCGGCGTGACCTCCACCAGCTCATCGTCGGCGATGAACTCCACCGCGTACTCGAGCGTCAGCGGAATGGGCGGGGTCAGCAGGATGGCATCGTCCTTGCCCGCCGCGCGGATATTCGTGAGTTTCTTGGTCTTGATGGGATTGACCACCAGATCGTTCTCGCGGCTGTGGATGCCGATGATCATGCCCTCGTAGAGCGCCTCGCCGGGGCTGACGAACATGCGCCCGCGCTCCTGCAGGTTGAAGAGGGCGTAGGCCACGGCGGCGCCCAGCTCATTGCTGATCAGTACGCCATTGTGCCGGTCCGGGATATCGCCCTTGACTGGCGCAAAGCCGTCGAAAATATGGCTCATCAGCCCGGTGCCGCGGGTCAGGGTCATGAACTCGCCCTGGAAGCCGATCAGACCGCGGGCCGGCACGCGGTATTCCAGGCGCACCCGGCCGTTGCCGTCATTCGACATGTCGGTGAGCTCGGCGCGGCGCGTGCCCATGGCCTCCATGATCGCCCCCTGGTTCGCCTCCTCGATGTCAATGGTCAGGGCCTCGTAGGGCTCATGCACCACCCCATCCACCAGGCGTGTCAGCACCCGCGGGCGCGACACGGCCAGCTCGTAGCCCTCGCGGCGCATGTTCTCGATCAGAATGGTCAGGTGCAGCTCGCCCCGGCCCGAGACCCGGAACACGTCGGGCTCCTCGGTGTCCTCCACCCGCAGCGCCACATTGCTCTGCAGCTCGCGCATCAGACGCTCACGGATCTGCCGACTGGTCACGAACTTGCCCTCTCGCCCGGCGAGCGGTGAGGTGTTCACTTGGAAATTCATCTGCAGGGTGGGCTCATCGACGCTGATCGGCGGCAGGCCGACCGCATTGTCCGGATCGCATACCGTCAGGCCGATATTCACCTCCTCGATGCCCGTAACCGCCACGATGTCGCCGGCATGGGCTTCCTCGACCGGACTGCGCTGCAGTCCCGTGAAGGTGAGCACCTGGCCGATCCTGGCCGTGCCGCGACTTTCCTCCCCATAGCGCAGCGCCACCGTCTGCCCGGCGCTCACCGAGCCGTGGCGGATGCGGCCGATGCCGATGCGGCCGACATAGGAGTTGTAGTCGAGCGTGGAGATCTGCAGCTGCAGGGGCGCATCCGCGTCCGCGTCCGGTGGGGGCACATGCTTGAGCACGGCCTCGAAGAGGGCGGTCATATCCGGCTGGCGCTCGGTGAAATCGAGCCCGGCCCAGCCCTGCAGGGCCGAGGCGTAGACCACGGGAAAGTCGAGCTGGGCATCGCTCGCCCCGAGCTTGTCGAAGAGCTCGAAGGTCTGGTCCACCACCCAGCCGGGGCGCGCGCCCGGGCGGTCGATCTTGTTGACCACGACGATGGCCTTGAGTCCCAGGGCCAGCGCCTTGCGGGTGACAAAGCGGGTTTGTGGCATCGGCCCTTCGACCGCATCCACCAGCAGCAGCACCCCATCGACCATGGACAGCACGCGCTCCACCTCACCGCCGAAATCGGCGTGCCCGGGTGTGTCCACGATGTTGATCCGGGTGCCGCCGTACTCGATGGCGCAGTTCTTGGCGAGGATGGTAATGCCCCGCTCACGCTCGATATCGTTCGAGTCCATGATGCGCTCGCCCATCTTCTCGTGCGCCGCGAAGGTGCCGGATTGCTTGAGCAGGCAGTCGACCAGGGTGGTTTTGCCGTGGTCGACGTGGGCGATAATCGCGATATTGCGGATGGGACGATGCATGGGACGGTCCAAAAAGGGCGCGCAGGGTAGCAGATCGGCAGGTCCGCCGCCGGAATTTGCCCCTCGTCCTTATCCGCCCCTCAGTGAGGCACCCCGATGCGCAGGGAGGCCGTGGCCACCCGCACCTCGATCAGAAAGGCTACGAACGCCCCCGTGAGCACGATCATCGCCGCCACGAACAGCACCGCGATAGCAAGCTGCAGGTTCAGGCCCGAGAAGGCGTTGGCGAAGAGCAGAATGACCACCAGGGAGACCAGCACCGCGGCGATGGTGGACAGGGTAATGGCCACGTTTATGTAATGTGCCCGCCGCGCCAGCACCCTCAGGCTCTCGTGTAGCGCCACGTGCCGGGGGTCCGTTTCCGGCAAGTTGTCCTCTAAAGGAACAGCCCTTTCCAGCCTTTCTTCGAGCAGCCGGGCGCGATCGACGATGCGCGCCAGGCGGTTCGTCAGCACCCCCAAAGTGACGCCGACACCCGACAGCAGGAACACCGGGGCCACCGCGGACTGGATCAGATGCACAATATCCATGTTTTCCATGATGCCAGATGCGCGCACCGGGCGGTGCCTGTGCTAGAGTCGCGCCGCTCAAAAAAGCAGTGCCATCCCCTGAAATGGCAGAGGCTATTAGATCATGGTGTCCAAAAAGACCAACCGTCGCGCGCAACGCGACAAGGTCGAGTTACGGCAAAACCGGGCGTCGGCTGAAGAGGCTACCGCGCTTGCCATCAAGCGTGAGCTCGCCACGGAGCTTGCGCGCGCGCTCAAGAAGCAGAACATGTCCCAGTCCGAGCTGGCGCGCCGCATGCGTACCAGCCGGGCCGTGGTGCATCGCCTGCTCAAGAGCGACGATCCGTCCGTGACCCTGGCGACGCTGAGCCGTGCGGCGGTGGCGCTCGGGCGTACGGTGCGAATCACTTTCAAAGACTGACGCCCGCCGGACAGGCCCAGCAGGCCTTGGAAGGGGTCACAGCAGCCCCCTCCGGCCCGACCACCCAGTCCGGCGCGCGACTGACCGCGGTGAGGCGGCCGCTGCGCTTGCAGCGGCGGTACTTCGGTTGTGTATGCGGCGAAATCGCTCAAAAGGAAGCGTCTCGTCCGCAGGTAGCGCCCGTGGTGTCGCGGCTCAGACAAAGCGACGAGGCATAGTCCAGGACCCCCGATAGCGCCACTTGTCTGTGGCGCTCGGGGCACGGGGTGCGTCTGCCCGCGGGAAACCGGCCCTCCGAGCAATACCAGTCCGCCGCGGATGCGGCCGCCTGCGCGGAGGCCTGACACTCCTGTCCCGTCAGGTATTTCACCAGCTCGACCAGGTTGCCCTTGCCGTGGGCGCGGTCGTCGTCGCTGAGATACTTGCCGTTGACCACCAGGGTCGGAACGCCCTCGATGCGGTAGGCCGTGGCGGCCTCATCGGCCCGCCCGAGGCATTCCTCGACGGCGGCCGAGCGGTACGCTTTCCTGAAATCGGCCTCCGTAATGCCCTGGGCGCGGGCAAACCCCCGCTGCAGGTCCTCGGTCGCAGCATCATCCGCCGCCACGAGCGGGTGGCCCTCACTGAAGAGGGTATGGAAGACCTTCGAGTGAAGATCCGTGCGGCGGAGGACCTGCAGCGTGCAGTAAAGGCGTGCGTAGGATCGGCCCTGTCCCCAGGGCACCGGAATGCGTGTGAACTCGACATGCTCGGGCTTGGCGGCCAGCCAGCCGCTGAGATGGGGCTCGAGGGCGTTGCAATGGGGGCACTCATACGAGAAGAACTCCAGTACCTCGACATTGCCGGCTGATGCATGAGTGGGCTGCGGCGGCGACAGCACCTGGTAATGAGTGCCCGCCCGCCATCCCCCCGCGGGCGGCACATCCTCGCCGCCGGTGTCCGTGCCGTAAATCGCCGTGCACCAGAGCGCCACAATCGCAGTCACCGCTCGAATCATCGGACATCCCTCCCGAGTCTCCATGGGCGTACAGATGCCCGGCCGCACGCCGCGAAGCAAGAGGCGCGACTCAAGTGTTTGAGATTGCTGGTGATCCAAATTCGTGTCGGAGCCGGATTATTGGGTTATTGGGATCTTAAGATTCGGCGCTTGACACGCGGCGGCCGGCGCGCGCATTTTTGCCGCAAGGGAACTACCGGAAGAATTCGCAGGGACGTTGAGCCATGGCCCGATATTTTCTGGCGGCGCATGTTTTTTACTGCATGACCGAAAGTCATGCGGTCTTCCTCGATTTGAAGCGCGATGCCTACAGCGCTCTCGAGCGGCGTGAGGCCGAGGCTTTGGGCGCCTGCGTGCGCGGCTGGCCGCGTACGGCGCGCCCCCGCCCCGGGGTCTCGCGCGAGCCCATCGCACCGTCCGATCTCATCGCAGCGCTTGAGAATATGCTGGCCGCGGGGCTGCTGACCGCCGATGAGAGTCGCGGCAAGGACGCAAAGCCCGTGGCATTGCAGCCGGCGAGCGCTGCCATCTCGATCGCGGCGCCGCAACCGCCGGCCGGCCCGCGCGATCTGCAGCGTTTCATCGGCGCCTGGATCCGTACCACCTGGATGCTGCGCGTCAGCGGCCTCGAGCGCGCGGTTCAGCGGGTGCGCGAGCGCAGTCAAAAGGCGGGCTGGTATCGCGACGATGACTGCTTTGACGCCGCCACGGTCGCGCGCCTGCTCGCGATCTACCTCGACTGGCAGCCGTTCGCCTTCTCCGCGATCGACGCCTGCCTGCGCAACTCACTCACGCTGATCGAGTTCCTGACGCGCTACCGGATCTACCCGACCTGGGTGTTCGGCGTGCGCACCGAGCCTTTCGCCGCGCACAGCTGGGTGCAGCAGGGGAGCCTCGTGCTCAACGATACGGTGGAGCATGTGCGGGCTTATACGCCGATCATGGTTATTTGATTGTTGAGAAGGGATGACGAAATGGGTGTCCAGAAAAAAAGGCGAATGGGACTGCAGGCGATCCGAACTACGGTCAAACTGATCTGGGCGGAAACGGATGCGTACACTCGGCGTAAGCTGGTTCAGTCCTTCGTGTTTCTCGTGGGGTTTTCGGCCCTTGGAGCCCTGACGCCCGTCGTCTACAAGCTACTGATCGATGGTCTCTCCGGCCACCGGGCAGTGCGGGCATATCTCACGCCGCTGGGACTGATTGCCGCGTTCGTGCTGTTCCAATTCCTCATGCGCTTCTGCGGGGAATTGCGCAACCTGGTGCATGGTCAGGCGTTACAGAGGCTGAACCGGCGCCTGAGTCTGCGGCTGTTCCAGCATGTGTTCGGTCTGCCGCTTGAATATCATCTCAACCGCAAGACCGGCGCTATCGGCGAAATTCTCGGCCAAGGCCTTAACGGCTGCCACATTCTGCTGCAGCACCTAGTATTCACGTTTCTGCCGGTGGTTTTCGAATTCTTGGCGACCGCAGTCGTGCTGGTGAATCTCGGAATGAGGAAGTACCTGTTGCTGCTCACTGTATCTGGTATCGCCTATGGCGTTGTATTCGCACGGGGCGCCCGGCTTATCACGGCGCCTTCCGCGGCGGTGGCCACAGCGCAAATCGACGCCCATTCACGCCTGACCGACAGTCTGATCAACTACGAAACGGTGAAATTCTTCGGCAGCGAGCGCCAGATCGGTCAGCGCTTTGACAACACAATGGCACACGTCGAGTCCACTTTTCGCGGCCTGCTGCGTATTCAGACATGGAATGGATTGATCGTCGTCACGATCTTTTCCGCCTCATTGGCGATTGCCCTGGGACTCGCCGGTCATGACGCGCTCCGGGGCCTGCTGACAGTGGGCGATTTCGTGCTGATCAATACCTATGTGGTCCGGTTGGTTCAGCCCCTGGAATCGATCGGCTATGCGGCGCGCGACATCGCTCAAGGTCTGGGATATTTGCAGAATATGCTGGCCTTGCTTGCTGAGCTTCCGGAAACCGACGGTGGTGCCCGTAGTGCCAATGGTTCGCCGGTGCGTGGTGAGCTTGCTTTCGAGCATGTAAGCCTGGTTTACGGGACCTCGCGACGAGTGCTGACGGACGTCAGCTTTATCGCCCCGCCAGGGCAGACCCTCGCCATTGTGGGGATTAGCGGCTCGGGAAAGTCGTCCCTCATCCGGCTGCTGTTCCGTCTCTACGAGCCGTCGAGCGGGCGTATCTTACTGGATGGCCGTCCGATCGCCGACATGACTTTGCATGACTTGCGCGCTGCAATTGCAATAGTTCCGCAGGATACCGTGCTGTTCAACGACACCATCGGCGCGAATATCTGTTTCGGGAAAAACGATGCAACGCCGGAAGAAATCCGTGGCGCGGCCCGGCTGGCACGGCTTGATACTCTGATCGAATCTTTTCCGGGTGGTTACGACACGCCGGTGGGCGAACGTGGGCTCAAATTATCCGGCGGCGAGAAGCAGCGTGTCGCGATAGCGCGAGCTGCGCTGAAGCAGCCGAGGATCTTCGTGTTCGACGAGGCGACGTCATCGCTTGATAGTCGGACGGAGCGCGATATTCTGCAGAATCTGGCAGAAATCTCAAAATCCTGCACGACACTGGTAATCGCGCACCGGCTCTCAACTGTGGTGCATGCCGACAAGATTCTGGTACTCAACCATGGCTCGTTGGTCGAGCACGGCACCCACGCCGCACTATTGGAAACCGGTGGGCATTACGCGCAGCTGTGGCATGCGCAGCAAGGTAGTCGTAGAGCGACGCAGGACGGCGCGTCATCTATTGTGAGCGCCAGAGCATAGGCAGCTGTGTCCAGAAGCAGGAATTGCGTATATGGCTGCCTACTTCCTTTTCGCCGTTGCTATGCGCAACTTGCGCCGCCAGGCTGCGCGTTCGGCGCTCACGACGCTTGGTATCGTCATTGGCGTGGCGGCCGTCATTGCCGCGGTTGGCATTGGCAGCGGCGCCAAAGCCAAAGTCGAGAAATCACTGCAAAAGCTCAACCCGAACCAGATCAGTATGATGGCGACCATGCCGTCGGCTCTGAAAGAACGAATGCCGGTCGGCGGTGGTTTGACACTGGCAGACTACCAAGCCATCAAACATGAAGTAGGCGGCATCATCGCTGCTAGTCCTTATTCCTACCCCTCGCCAGATGTTGTCCGCGCGAAAGGCAAAGCCGCTCAGGGCCGGCTCGTTGCGCTCGATAGCGAGGGCTTCGAGGTGACGCCCCGACTGCTCATCGCGGGCAGCTACTTTGGGCCCGCGGATGTCGCGCAGGCGGTAAGCGTGTGCGTGATCACGCAATCCATGGCGAGTTTCCTGTTCGGGAGCGAGGACCCTGTCGCGCAGTATCTGCACCTCAAGAACACGACCCTGCGCGTCATTGGAGTGGTCGCCGATGATAAGGCGTTCGAGACTGCCGAACAGTCTGCGATAACCGATAATGAGGTATTCATACCGATCACCAGTCTGTTGCGCCGATTCGACCGAAACGCGCAACTCATTTTCCGTGTCAAAGCAGCCAGTCCACTGCAGATACCCGTGCTCCGGCAGAGGCTGGGCGATCTGATGGAGTCACGCCGTGGCAAACGAAAATTGGATTTTCGTGTCGAGGCGGTAGGGGACACACTCGATGCATATACTGAATCTTCGCGTACTATGGCCGTATTATTGACCGGCATCGCGACGATCTCGCTTGTCATCGGTGGCATCGGCATCATGAATATCATGCTGGTCAATGTGACCGAGCGTGCTCATGAGATCGGCATACTCCTCGCAATTGGCGCGCGCAGCCGGGACATTCGCCGTCAAGTCCTGGTGGAGAGCAGCATACTCAGCGCCAGTGGTGGAGCGATCGGAGTCGTGCTTGGCGTGATTACTGCCTGGAGCATGGCGCATTTTAACGACTGGCCGGTGCGTGTCACGCCGGGTTCCATCGTTGCCGCATTACTATGCAGCCTCTCAGTAGGCCTTTTCTCCGGGTATTATCCAGCACGACAAGCTTCGCAGCTGGATCCGATCGAGGCTTTGAGGTCGGAATAAACCTATAAGAAGACTTTCAAGATCCCGATGACGTGGCGCCAGACGCCGCTTTTCGAGTTTCTTCGGCGATTTGCAATTCCTGCTGGTGCTGCAAGTGCGCCCAGCGCCGGTACTGCTCCGCCTTTGACGGATCGGGATCTATGGCTCCCTGCAGCCAGAAGGTAAACCAGTCCACGCTTCCTTGTTGAGATGCATACCATCCCGGTACTGTCGACATCGTATGGCTTTCGCGAGGCATCTCGATCAATTCCACCGGTCGATGCACACGCTTGAGAATTGCAAACGTATCCCACGCAGCCGGAGGATATCTAAGGCCGTGATATTCGAAACGGATGGGCGCGCGGATCTGGTCCAGATGAAATGTCGGTGAGCGCTCGAGCCACAAATTAATGCCGTCACCAAATAGGGGCGCGCCGATTAGAGAGAGCGAGCTTCGATCGTATCCAGCCCATGCATCCTGGCCGTATTTCATCACGTAATCCCACGGGCTCGCCTGTGACGCGTCGACGACGACCGCGGCCATCAACGGGTATTTGATAAAAGCCGTCGCGTACTGCACTTCCAAACCGGAGTGACTAAATCCCGCGATGCCGACGCGCTTGCGATCGATTAGGCCTTTGGCGTCCAGTGCGTCGATGGTATCTTCATAGCACATAGTGGAAAACATAGCTGATGCAGCGTGTGTGGCGGTCGGCGCAAGCCCGCATTGCAGCTGGATTACAAGGATGCCATGATTGGCAAGTACACGTGCCGCATAGCCGCCGGTCGTTGCCCCTCCCAGCGCGAACTGCAAGTCTGAGAACCCGTATGTTTGTATAACAAGTGGATAAGGGGTTCCAGCCTGAAAGTGCGGCGGAAGCTGCACGCCCGCGGTCATTTCCTGACCAAACCTGTCCTTCCAAGTCATGATCTCCACCTGCCCCAGCGTCAACGCGTCGAGCTGTGGGTTGAAGTCGGTTACGATCCGCCGGCGGCCCGACGTGCGCTCCAAGGCCTCCAGGTTCGGCGGTATGTTGCTACTCTCTATTTTGTAAAGTTTTAGGGGCGATGGAGCGTACGTTATCGTGTGCTCATGCGAGTGGGCTGCATCGCTGCGCCACCGCCCACTTTGCCTTACATAGGCGTGATCGAAAACCAGTCGACTCAGCAAAACGGGCACCTCGCTTCCTGGCTCATTTAAGGTCTCATTGGATACGGTCTCCTCCACGATAATGTTGTCATTCCCCAGCCAGAGTGAAGTGGGCTGCAAGATGTTTCGGCCGTCTTTTTGATAGTAGATGCTCCACTTGAATGGATCGAACGGTGGTGCATCCGTACTCACCGGGGTGACGATTCCCGATCTCAAGTTCACTTCAAGAATTCCCAACGAATCGCGCCACCGCTCGCGCTCTTTTGGCGCCAGTCCCTTTAACGGCCGGTAGCTCTGCAGCACGAGCCGGCTCTCATCTGCGGACCAGGCGAGAATCGTGGGCAAAAAGCCTTCCATCGAGGAGGGTGCGTCCAGCAATGGGTGACTTTCGCCTGTCGTCAAATCGATCAGCTGAATCTGCCTGAACAGGGCGAGAGCATTACCCGAGCCCGGCTCGCCGTCTTCCGCGTCGACATTCGTGCGCTTGTTGTTTCGCGCAATCCAGGGATATTCCGCCCAATACGCCGGCATCGTCCGCTCGTCACTCGTGACCACCGCCCAACGGCCGAGCGGGGAGACTTGCATCTGCGAAGGATGCCAGCCATCCATCATGAAACGATCGAAGCGCATCGAGCGTACCTTATTGCTATTCAGATCCAATGCGAAGTAAGTAGTCGCGACATTCGCCATCTGGGGTTGGTCCGCCCAGATAACTTGGTCAAGACTTTCGCCCTGAATTGCAAATCCGCTGCGGTTGCGCCGCTCCCGTTGCGCATCCTTGCCGACCGCCGCCGCCACGGCGTAAACGACCACGGCCGCATTGTCTGCGATTTCGAATTTCAAGATGTCTTCAGGATGGCGGGTGCGCTGTTGCAGCTCATGGGCCTGAAGGTCGTAACTGAAGATTTGGCTGACTCCGCCGGTCTGCCGCCCCCGCGCCAAAAAGAACAGCTGTCGTCCGCCAGACAGCCATCGCCAGTTTGAGATGGCCGGAAACATCGTAACCGATCGAGAGTTGTTCTCGAACCTTGCCAGCACCGAGCCTGGCGGCGCGGTAGTGCCGGATTTATTCCTTAGATGGCCCAAGATCTCTTCACGATCGAAGAGCAGCAGTGTGTCCTCCAGATACCCGGTGGAGACATTCCCCCGTACGGTATAGACGATAACGTGCCGAATGTCGGGAGACCAGGCATATTCGTCCTCTCCTTCATGCAGGCCGAGATAATTGGAGCCCGGCGGAACCGGCATTGTCATGCCAATGGCGTCGCTAACGGTAAACGGTCGCGGCTCGCCCAGGACCCCTCCAGCCGTGCCGCTCAGCAACGCCAGCATCGCCTCGCACAACTGTCTCATTATTTTTCGCATAGACCGCTCCTTGTCTGCCGTCGTATATCGTCACTGCCTTCGCGGCGTGATGCAAGTCCTGCGCGGCGGAGAAATCCAATACTCCGGTGACTGACGCCACTGATGCAGTGCAGCTCGAAGTCGCGGTAGCCGGCGCGCTCGCGGCGCGCAATGCCATGAGTCGCAAGAGAATTCGTGACAGTCTGATGTTGCGGATATCTCGGCATGGGGAAGTATTTCCTCACGGCGGCTTGACCCTCTGCCGATCGTAAAGCAAGTTCGTTCCGCCTCTTTTAATCGAAGGAGTGACTCATGTTGACCAATCTTGGGAAAGTTTCTCGTGCAACCCGCTATTGCCCGATCCTCTCCGGCTCCGACGCCAATGCGTTGCTGCACGTCTTCAAGAAGAACATTGGCGGCCAGCTCTGCTGGACCCCATCCCTCGGGACAAATCCTCCGGGGAGCACCGGCTGGACGGAAATCACCATTGCCAATCAGTGTCCGCAGGTAAAGCCGCCGCAATGTGCCTTCTGACGGCATGACGGCTGCTTGATGCGTATTGGCTCAGCGCATCGTGGCTGCCACAGGCATCCGACACCTGTGGCAGCCAAAAGCAAATCCTTGATTTCGCCGTCGCGGTGTCACCAGGCTTTGGCGATTTCTATGCCCAGGATCCGTCCGCGGGGGTCGGCGTTGGCGGGGTCATAGCCGATTGCCTGATCGACAAAAGGCGGCTGTTTATTAAATAGGTTGATGATGTTGGCGGAGACGGTCAAATTGCTCGGCCAGCCATCGCTGTATTCGGCTTGGTACCGCAGGGCGGCATCCAGCGTCATCCAGGAGCTGATGCTGCGCGGGACGCCGCTCAGTCCGCCGATGGGATCGCGATAGGACGGCGTATAGTTCAAAGCGAAATTTGTGGTCATCCGGCGATAACTCCAGGCCGCGGTACTGCGCAGGCGCAACGACACAGCGTTGCCCAGGGTGTTGAGCGCCTCGACTTGGGGGGATGTTTCTGAGAAAGAAAATGAATTCTTGAACAGGAGGCTGCTGTTGATGCTGAGTTCAACCAGGCCGGCATGAGTATCGAGAGAGTGCGTTGCCCGCAGATCCAGGCCGTTTACTCTCGTCAATGCAATGTTCTGCAGCCTGCCGTCTATTATCACGGTCGGATTGAACCCGATACAGTCGGCGGCGAGATCGGGGTAGAAGGTTTTGCACAGGGTGGCTACCGCCGCCGGCGCGGGATCGCGCGTCATCAGGCCAGGCCAGAGATTTTCCTGCAGCAGCACGCTTTCAGGTCCTTGTATGCCGGGGGAGCCCACCCGGTCTTGGTAGGTATCGCTGAAGTAGGATAAAGAGACGCTTGATCCCGGCGCGAACCCCGGGTCAAATTCAAGCCCGACCGTCCATTGTCTACCGCGCTCTTCCCGCAGGCCGGGATTTGCACCCTTCAGAACCAGGGCGTTTGCCGTGCCGGTCGCCGACTTGGGATCGGCAACCGGCTCAACGAAAAGGCTTTCCGGGAAGAACTCCCGGCTGTCCGTATCCGGTAGCGGCGGCGCCTTGAACGACCTGCCCCAGGTGGTGCGAAATGTCAGCGCTGCAACGGGCCGCCAGTCCATCCCAAAGCGCGGCAGCAGGGGGCTGCTGCCCCAGGTATTGTAAGTTTCATGACGGGCCGCCAGCGATATGCGCAGCTCGCGTAATCCGGGGCGCGCGTTGCCCGCGCCCACCAGGGGAATCATGAGCTCGGTGTACAGCGAGCTGTTTGAGCGATCGAGATCGACGTTCGAGTCGGTAAGGCCCGCCAACGTCGACAATTCGTCTCTGCTGTACTCCGCGCCAAACGCGAGCCTGGCTTCCCCCGCCTTTGCAATGAAGATCGGGCCATCCGCGCTCACGCTGCCCGTTTTGGTGCTGGCATCGATCGTGGAATTCACCGTTTGAGTGATCTTCGCCAGCGCTGCAGGATCGAGGCTGTCGCCAAAGATATTCAGCGCGGTGCTCGGATTGGAATCCGCGAGGGCCGCGCTGACGGCCGGGAAGTCCACCAGCGTGTAATCGTAGCTCATGCGGTTATGCGCATAGCTTGCCGCGATCCTGCCCTGCCAACCGCTGCCCAGCTCCAAATTGACGCCAAGCATGCAGCTTGCGGTGTCCGTTTTCCCACTGAACGGCAGCGCTGGAAATCCATAATTCATGACTATGCCACTCGCATTGCCGTAGGGATCCACGAAGAAAGGGTTGCTTGACGGCACCAAGAGCGTGAAGCCCTGGCTTTGCGTAGCCGCGGAGAGCGGCTGGGTGCTGAAACGGGCCGACGCGGTAAGCTCCATGCGGTCGTTGATTTTTTGCGCGGCATTGACAAATCCGCTGTCGAGCCGATGCTCGCCGAGCAATAGAAGCCCTTCGTTGATATTGTGTTCATTCAGCTGAGGCAATAATTCCGCCGGTGTTAGGGCGGCGCCGTCCTGGCCGGACGGAATGCCGAATTGCCGCGCGAGATTCGCTGGGCCGGCAACCTCGCGAACGCCGAAAATTATGTTGCCGGGATTGGCGAAGGTATTGTTGAAATTGTCGCCGCCGTTGCGTCTTTGATCGCCATTGCTCGAGTAGTTGCGCGTCGCGGCGTCCAAGGACTGATGCCGATTGTACTCATAGCCCAGCAGCAACCTGCCCGTCGTCCATGTCGTGCCGTAGATCTGCGACACCGTCGTCTCGCTGGCATCTCCGTCATAGGTCGCCAGTCTCACTCTTGTCTCGAAGCCTCTGAAATCCTTCCGCAGTATGATGTTGACCACGCCTCCGATCGCGTCCGACCCGTACTGCGCGGAACCTCCATCGGGCAGGATCTCGATACGTTCGACGGCGGCCATGGGAATGCTCGAGACGTCGACGAACGTGCCGCCGAAGCCGGTGGTGGCCTGCCGGGCGCCGTCAACCAGCACCAGGGTGGTGCCGGTACCCAGTCCTCGCAGATTGATACCGGTACTGCGACCCACGTTGCCTGCCGTCACGCCACCGCTGGGTGTGCCTTCAGGAAAGATCTCGCTCGGCGCCGGACCGCCTTGCGGCAGTGTCTGCAGGACGTCCGCGATCGTTCCATGGCCGCTGTTGCTGATGTAGTCATGGTCCAGCACGATCAAATCCGCTCCGACAGGCGCCGCTCCTCTAATGTGCGTGCCGGTGACGACCACCCCGTCCAATTGCGGCTTACCGGTGCTGGCGCCGCGGTCGTTTAACCCTGCTTCAGGCAGAACGGTGGAATCCGTTCCGGACGCTCCCGCCAATGCCACCGGTGAGCCAGTCGTTTCGCCACCCGCTTGGGAAGTTTTCCTGGAAGCTCCCGCTACCTCCGGCAGAATCATCACCGTCCGATCGTTAAGCGGGTCATAGGTCAGCCCGGAATGGGCCAACAGCCGCTTGAGCACATCCTCCAGCACAAACTGCCCGGTCACGGCCGGTGACCGCAATTGCGGCGCAATGTCTTCGGTGCGAATCACGAACTGCAACCCGGTCTGCCGGGTGAGCTGGCCGAGCGCCCGGTCCAGCCGCTGGGCGTCGATGCTGACGGTGACGGTGCTCGTTAACAGGTTGGAGGAGGGTAACTCCTCGGCCGTGACGAGCCGGGTCAGAAGCAACAGGCTGGCCGCCAGCGCTGCGCAGGGTGCTTTCATATCGACTCCCGTGAGCTATCTTGCTTGACTGCAGGGCCCCGATCTTGACGGATTATGATTCAAGGTCGGGTTTCGGCACGCAAGTGTCACAGACGTTGGGCTAAATCACGTTTGACAGTCGGAGTTGAACTGACTAGAATACTGACTAGTTAAAAAGGACGGCACTCCTATGAAAAGCTGGCCGGTGCAAGATGCGAAAGCACGTTTTAGCGAGTTTCTGCAGGAAAGCCTCACTCGCGGACCGCAGCTCGTCACGATGCGCGGCGCGGAGGCCGCCGTGCTGGTGCCGGTGAAGGAGTGGCGCAGGCTCAATGCCCGGGCGCGTCCAGGTTTTAAAGCATTGCTCCTTGAACGCGAAACGCGGGCCGATCTTCCGGTTCCAAAGCGTGGGAAACTGCACCGTAGACGGCCGCAAGAAGCCCTCTGATGCCCTACCTTCTGGATACCAACGTCATCTCGGAACTGCGTAAGCACAAACCCCATGGCGGTGTGGTGGCTTGGGTCAAAAAGATCCCCGAGGAATCGCTTTTTGTATCCGCGGTCACACTGGGCGAAATTCAGGCCGGCATAGAGATAACCCGTGCCCAGAAACCGGAAAAAGCCGAAGAGATCGAAAAATGGCTGAACGATGTCGCTGAGACCTACAACGTTCTTGCCGTCGATGCCCCAATCTTTCGTCGCTGGGCGTGCCTCATGCACGGTCGCAACGATCACCATCTGGAAGACGCCCTGATCGCCGCCACCGCCCTGATCCGCGATCTCACTGTCGCGACTCGCAATACCGGCGACTTCAAGCCCTTCGGTGTCACCCTGATCAATCCTTTCCTGACGTCCAAAGAACTCGAAAAGGATTCAGAACCGGAATCCCCCTCTTCGGACTCCTGATTCAAGGAAAGCCGGTGCCGGAGACCTTCGGGTTTGCACCGGCACCGGATAGGTCACGCCAAAGTGGGACCTCAATCTTCTATCAGGAGATCAATGTCTTGGTCGCCCGGGGTTGCGCGTGAAACGATATCGCATACTTGCCGAGCGCCTATCTCAGGGGCGCCGCGAGGCGCCGATCCCGCCACAGTTCCGGCTCTCGGTGGCGAGATGGTGCAGCCTGCGGCGCTTCAGTGGGATTCCCGCGGAACGTCAGCCCCACTGTGCCCGCTCAGCACATCGAGATCGGCTCCCAGGTGCGCCTGCTGCACGTGATCGACATAGAGCTTGTACCAACCGCGTGTCGGAGCCGGCGCAGCCGTCCAGTTTTGCCGGCGGCGCGCGAGTTCCGCTTCGCCCACGTCCAGGTGCAGGGAACGGTTCCCGACATCCAGCTCGATCATGTCGCCGGTTGTTACCAATGCCAGTGTTCCGCCTGCCGCCGCTTCCGGCGACACATGCAGCACTACCATGCCATAAGCCGTGCCGCTCATGCGCGCATCTGAAATGCGCACCATGTCGGTGACGCCCTTGCGCAGCACCTTGGGCGGCAACGGCATGTTGCCCACTTCGGCCATTCCCGGATAACCCTTCGGACCGCAGTTCTTGAGCACCATGATGCAATGCTCGTCGATATCCAGAGATTCATCGCCGATGCGCTCGTGCAATTCCTCGATGTTCTCGAACACGACTGCGCGCCCGCGATGCTTGAGCAGATGCGGCGAGGCGGCCGAGGGCTTGATGACGGCGCCGTTTGGGGCGAGGTTGCCGCGTAGCACCGCGATGCCGGCTTCGGGCTTGAACGGTTCGGCGAATGGGCGCACCACGTCGGGGTTCCAGCACGGAGCCTGCGTCAGGTTCTCGCCCAGGCTTTTACCATTCGCAGTGAGCGTGGCCGCATCGAGCAGGTGTGCGATTTGTTTCATGACCGCGGGCAGTCCACCGGCGTAGTAAAAGTCCTCCATCAAATATTTGCCCGACGGCTGCAGATCGACGAGACAAGGGAGCTTGGAGCCCAGCCGATCCCAGTCATCGAGGGCGAGTGGTACGCCTACCCGCCCGGCAATGGCGAGCAGGTGAATCACGGCGTTGGTCGAACCGCCGATGGCGGCGTTCACCTTGATGGCGTTTTCAAAGGCTTGGCGCGTGAGGATTTTCGACAAGCGCAGGTCTTCATGCACCATCTCCACGATGCGCCGGCCGGTCAGTTGCGCGAGCCGCATGCGTCGCGCATCGACGGCCGGAATGGCGGCGTTCTCGGGCAGGGAAACGCCCAGTGCCTCGACCATGCAGGCCATGGTCGAGGCGGTGCCCATGGTCATACAGTGGCCTTTGGAGCGGTGCATGCACGATTCCGCGGCGGTGAACTCCGCCATGGGCATGGCTCTCGCGCGTACCTTTTCCGACATCTGCCACACGCCGGTGCCCGAACCGATGTCCTGTCCGCGGAACTTGCCGCTCAACATCGGACCGCCCGACAGTCCAATTGTGGGCAGATCGCAGCTCGCCGCGCCCATCAACAGAGCGGGCGTCGTTTTGTCGCATCCCATCAGCAGTACAACCCCGTCGATCGGGTTGCCGCGGATGGATTCCTCGACGTCCATGCTGGCGAGATTGCGGAACAGCATGGCCGTGGGGCGCAGCTGTGTCTCGCCGAGCGACATGACCGGAAACTCGAGCGGAAACCCGCCGGCTTCGTAGACCCCGCGCTTGACCCATTCCGCCAGCTCGCGAAAATGGCCGTTGCAAGGGGTGAGCTCGGACCACGTGTTGCAGATACCGATGACCGGACGTCCATCGAACAGATCGTCAGGGTATCCCTGGTTCTTCAGCCAACTGCGATGCATGAAGCCATCGCGGTCGGCTTTACCGAACCAGGCTTGGCTGCGTAGGCGACGTTTCTCTGTCATGGCTCAGGCCTTCAAAGCGACATTATTTCGCATGCAGCTCCAATACCGTGATGGAAGACTGCGGAAACGTCTGTTCGAAGATATTGCCTGAAACGGCCAGCGGCTGCTCGACAGGCGCGATCTTCGTGGGCTCCTGTATCGAGTTGATATCGCCGGGATGACCTGCCAGTGAAATCACTTTTCCTTCTTGTGAAATCTTTTCCGGTCCAGCAATCTCAATTTCGGCCGTACGTGACATTGCGGCAGCATTGACCGCCTTGATGTAAATCGTTCCGGTCTTGCTGTCACGTGTGGCGCTTGTAAAAAAATTCGCCGCAACGCTGGGAGGGCACGCTAAAACCTCATCGCCGCGGTGGGAATTGAAGATGACCTGTGCATAGTAGGAAGGCGACCCGAAACTCCCAAGCGCATCGTAGCCGATCAGGTTGGTAGGCCACTGCCGGGCGCCTTTGTTCACATTTACAAACAGGGGGGCGTAAGCCTGCATGATGACAATGTCCGCGTTGCGCTCCATTCCGATCATCCACGCCGCATCGCCCAGAGCCGACTGGAAGGTCGGTGTCGGCGAGCCTTCTATCGTTGCCCATTCACCCACGAAAATCTTCGGTCCTTTCCGATCATAGTGATCGTAATGACCTACAACTTTGAACATTTCCGTCGCCTTCAAATAAAAATGATCGTCAAGCACGTCCGGCATTCGGCTCTTGATCGGGATAGGCTTCATGCTATCGATTGATCCGGCAATGACGGATGTCGCTATAAGCTGTAACTTCGGGTGGCGGGCCTTGATCGCGTCGTGGAATTGAGCAAAGCGTGCGTCGTAGGTTGGCCCGCTTTCCTCGTTTCCGATTTCGACATAAGTCAGTTTGAAAGGCGCTGGATGCCCGTCTTGCGCTCGCTTGGCGCCCCACTTTGTATTTGCGTCTCCCGATACGTATTCGATCTCATCGAGTGTATCTTGCACAAAGGGCTGCAATTGGGGGCCGACCGGAATCTCATCGCTTCCAGCGTGGACACCCAACACAGGTTCCATTCTCAAGTCCTCACACCATTCCAGGAATTCGAGGAGGCCCATGCCGTCCGATGACCAATAACGCCACGGACTCGGATGACCACCCCGGTCAGTCAAAGGGCCGAGCGTTTTCTTCCAATCGTAGCGAGTATCGACAGTTTCGCCATTCAGATACGCGCCACCCGGGAATCGGAGAAATTTCGGGTGCAGGGCGGACAGCTTTTCCATCAGATCGATTCGGTTGCCATTCGGTCGATCCTTCCAGGTCGGCGGAAAAAGAGAAACGAGGGTGAGCCAAAAAGTCCCCGGATGTTCCGTTGCGATCGTAAGGCGCGTATCCGCCGAGACCGAGGCCGCGGAATCTGTCATCAGAACCGCTTCGTATTTTTTCCACTCCCCTCCTGGTGCAAGGGAGAATTCAGCGCGCGCGAAGACACGCGATCCGTCCTTGGATTCCAAAGATACCCTCAGGGGTCCGCTGAAACCCGCTGCAGCATTACCGTAGAAGGACAGGTGATATTGCGTGTTCGGCCGAACGGGGATTCCCCAAAATCCTTCGTTGGCCACCCCAACCCGGTTGTTGGGAGAAGCGGAGACCGCATCAATCCTGAGACTTGCTGGAATGGCGTTACTCAGTGACTTGCTGACATCTAATGCCAGATTATCGCGCCCGGGGAGCTTGCCAATAAGCTCCCAAGCACCGAGAGCGTCAGCTCTCGCGAGGACTTCTCCGCCCACGGCGCGATCGCGCAGCAGCTCCGCGTACAAACCACCATCATAAGAATGGTTGATTTCCTCGGTCATCAGCCCAGCGTGTATGGGGCTGACATGCGCTGTGACTGTTCCCGTATCGATCCGCAGCACCGGAACTGCTTCACGGGTGGCGCCTGCGCTGGCGGCAGCCAACGTAAGAGCTGATGCAATGAAAAATGGGGTTGCCCGTAAGACAAGTGATCTATGCACGGCGTTCGATCTCCACAGAGGCTGAACTGCTTTATCGTCGGCTATCCTACAAGGCATAGTGATACACGAATAATCACATTTCCATCATCATCTATCATAGAATCTATATACTTAGGGACGTCTTGTCATGAACCAGCCTATCGTCACCGAAACGGAGTCGCCAGCATCGATTGCAACGTATCCGAGCTTGCGAGGCAAGCGCGTTTTTATCACCGGCGGTGGCTCGGGAGTCGGCAGCGGCCTCGTGCACGCCTTTACGAGACAAAACGCACGTGTGGCATTCGTCGACTTGGCTCGTGAGGCTTCGACCGCTCTGGTAGAGAAGTTGAAGGCGGCAGGATATCCCGCGCCGTGGTGGCGGGAGTGCGATGTGAGGAACATACCGGCATTACAGGCGGCGATTCGCGAAGCCGCGGCGGCCTTCGGTGATTTCGACGTACTGGTAAACAACGTCGCCAGCGACGATCGGCATGCCGTTGCCGATGTCACGCCCGATTACTGGGACGATCGCATGGCGATCAACCAGCGCCCAGCGTTCTTCACGATTCAGGCCGTGTTGCCGGGAATGCAGAAGGCGGGGGGCGGCTCGATTATCAACATCGGCTCGGCCGGCTGGCAGGCCAAGTCGGGCGGCTATCCGGCCTATGCGACCGCGAAATCATCGGTGATGGGACTCACGCGGGGACTGGCGAGGGAGCTGGGCGTGCACCGCATTCGTATCAATGTCGTCTCCCCGGGCTGGACTATGACGGAGCGGCAATTGCGGCTGTGGGCCGTACCGGATATGGATCAGGAGCTGGCCCGTATTCAGTGCCTGCCTGATCCGATCCAGCCGCATCACATTGCCGCGATGGTGTTGTTCCTGGCCTCGGACGATGGGCGCGCCTGCACGGCCCAGGAATTTGTGGTCGATGCAGGGTGGACCTAATCCGGTCCGCTGCTCACACTGATAGGTACGTGAAATAAGTTTCGTCCTTGATAGCCCAGAACGGCATAAATCGTAAGGTCCCCTTATCCAATTCGGTGCGCCATTCCGGACTCCCGTCACCTTGCTGACGGGCCGCCAAAAGCTGTTCGCGAGTGATCGTGGGCGTATCGTCGCTGACGGCGAACAACACCAATGGCCCATAAACCAGCGCGACGGTATTGGGATGTTTATCGTCCACCGTTTTGAGGCCGAGCCGCCGCGGCAGCTGCAATTCAATGCGATCGCCCGATTTCCATTCGCGGCGAATTGCCGCAAACGCACCACTGCGTATGCTTTCGGAAATGGGTTTGCCGTTGACACGCACTGAAGGGCTGTGAGTCCAGGCGGGGATGCGCAGGCGGATGGCGAACTTCTTAGGCCTCGGAGTTCTGACCTCGAAGGCGATTTCGTCTGCCAGCGGATACTGGCCCGACTGCGTCAACGAAACTTCCGTACCATCCTGCTTCCAGTCCAGGGTCGAGGGAATGTAGAGATTGACGAATACACCGTCTTTGTCGCGGAAGTACGTGCTGATGCGGTAATCCGCTGTGATCTGCGGCAGTGTCCCTGAACAGCACGGCCACTCGGCCTCCATGACGTGACCGTAACCGTCGAAGTACGCCTTGTGAGCGTGCGCGTGATAGTTGGATTGATAGAACGCCGCACCAAACTTGTTGAGCGGCAGCGCTCCGAGCACGGTGTTGTACATCACCCGCTCCATGCTGTCCCCATAGTGCGGGTCCTTCGTAATGCGTAACAGATAGCGTGTGAGCTTGAAATATGCGTAAGAGCCGCAGGGTGTTTCGAAGTGCGTTGACGTTCGGGTCAGGCAATCACCGAGGGTCTCGAGCGCCGGCTCGTGCTTCTTTTCCCCCGTGGCCGGATCGGTGTAGTCGACCGCTGGAGTCGGCAGAAAAGTTTCACCCGCTGCACCCCAACCTCCCGTGGCCCAGCTCTGTTGCTCTACAAAGGCCAAGCCGTTGACCGCAGCTTTCAGATACTTCTCATCCCCGAACACGAGATAAGCCTTCGCCGCCGAGCACAGCGAGTTGACGTGGGAATACGCATGTCGTCCGGGAAGATCGTTGTCCCCCTTCGCTAAGGAGTGAAAAAACGAGTCGTACAGATAGCTTCTCCCAATGCCCAAGTGACGAGGCGCCGCTCCGCACTGCCACGCGATAAATTGGTTTTCAGGGATTGTGTAACTTTCTCCTGCTCCGTCTTTTCGCGCTAATTCGTCTGCCACAGTTCCTGGAAGATGCTTCAGTGCTGCATCGGTGCTCCTCTCCAACGCATCAAGGGCTTCAGGAATGTGGGCGAATCTGAACGCGTCGACCAGCCCGCAAACGAACTTGTCGTAAACATAGGGGGGTTCGCCAGCCAGTTTGTACAACTTACCCGCGGGCTCGATGCAGTCGGTATAGCCTTTGATCAGGCGCTTGATCTTCTCTAGTGTCGGCCCGTCTTCGGTGACCGCATAATAGCGACTCAACGCGGATAGCCACTGACCAAAAGTTGCTGGGCCCCACGAGGGCGCGCTGTACCATCCATCCAGATCGCGACCGGGCGCCGGCAGGCCAGCCGCCATTCGGAACGGGCGTAGCAGCCCGTCCTCGTCCAGACCCATCAAGATCGCATGGGTCTGCTCGAGCTGCGCTTGATGCGGACCGGGCCGAAACTCCACTTGCCCGTACCCGAACTCACTGAGCGGGTCGCCATATTCGAATGCGCGGTTTGGCTCGGCCGACGCGCTCCAAGCCTTGCCGCTCGATGCGATCGCTCCGGCCACACTCGCACCGGCTTGTATGAATCGACGACGCGAAAGAGAAGACGTTTGATCGTCGTCAAGCGTAGGGATGGGGTTGTTGGCCATGATTTTTCCGCGCGATCTTGATTGAGGGCATCTTACAATGGATGGCCGGCCTGCCAGCAATTATATTCTGTCGGTGAGCTATAACGAATCGTGTATATCTGGGGCGGCTTTCAACGCTTTCAAAACCACTTGCGCGGCGGGCGACAGCAGCCAGTCCTTGCGCGTGATGAGACCGTACGCATCCATTGTGCAGGACAAAGCGATGGGCAGCATCGTCACCATGCCGTAGGAGGCGTAATAGCGCGCGACGTCGGTCGGCACGACGGCGGCGAAGTCGCTCTGCTGCAGCATGCGGGTGACGAATAAAAGCGAAGAGGTTTCGATGAGCTGCCGGGGTATCGAAAGGCCGGCTTCCTGAAACATCAGCTCGAAGCGGTGCCTGAGGATGCTGCCCGGCGGCTGTACGATCCAGGGCGTCTGTGCGAGGTGCTTCAACGTCACCTTCCTGATATTGAGCAGCGCATGACCCGGCCGGACGATGGCGCAGATCGGCTCTTTCGCCAGCGGTTCGTACGCCAGGTTTGTTTTGTCATGGCCCTCGAGCAAGCGGCCGATCATGATGTCGAGCTTCGCTTGCGACAACCGTTCGAGCAGCACATCGCTCGATTCGACCGTGATCTCAATGCGCAGGCTGGGATATTCGCGCGCGATGCCGGCGAGGGCTTGCGGGAGCAGGCTCACAGCCGGACCGGTGATGGTGCCGAGCCTTACTTCACCGAACCGGCCACTTTTCAGCGCCTCGATCTGCGAGCCCGCCTCCCGCAGGCTCGATAGCGCGATGCGCGCGTGGCGGATCAGGGTTTCGCCATACGCGGTGGGGCGCATGCCACGCGGCAGGCGCTCGAAGAGCGTGACGCCCAGCGTCTTCTCCAGATCCTTCAGCAGCTTCGAGGCTGCGGGCTGAGAGATATTGATGGTCTCAGCCGCGCGATAAATGTTGCCTTCGTCGCCGATGGCAGTCAGGAGCAGCAACTGGCGCGTCTTGAGCCGAGCGCGCAGGAACCAGGGTGTCGAGCTGGGCATGAGATAGTTCGCTTGATATATCGCTTTGTATATGGATTATGGCGCAATTTCGATTGGTTATATATCCCTGCCGCGCACAAAATGCCACTTCAGCCAGTGATTCCAAGAGCCATGCGACTGATCCAATACCTTGATGAACAGGGTCACGCCCGGCTCGGACGAGTCGATGAAGGCGGATTGACCGTCTGCGCGGTATCTGGCTATTCATCGACTTACGAGCTGGCGCAGGCGGCTATAACGCAAGGCAAAACCCTGGAGGACCTGCTTCGATCGGCGGTCTTTCGGGACGAGGCGCCCTATGCGCCATGGCTCGCGTCCGCCCGGTTGCTGCCGCCCCTCACGCATCCCGACCCCGCGCATTGTCACGTGTCGGGGACAGGCCTGACTCATCTCGGCAGCGCCGCCACGCGCGACGCCATGCACCACGCCGCACGCTCTCAGATCAAGGACACTGCACCGCTCACGGATTCGATGCGCATGTTTCAGTGGGGAATTGAAGGCGGACGGCCGAGCGACGGCAAGCCGGGCGTGCAGCCGGAATGGTTCTACAAAGGCAACGGTCACATCGTGGCCGCCTGCGGCCAGCCGCTGCTCGCGCCGCACTTCGCGCTCGACTGCGGCGAAGAGCCGGAAGTGGTCGGCCTGTATATGATCGCACCGGACGGACGGCCGATGCGCCTCGGCTTTGCGATCGGCAACGAGTTCTCGGATCACATCACCGAGCGTCAGAACTATCTCTACCTGGCCCATTCGAAACTGCGCCACTGTGCGGTGGGACCGGAGCTGCGCACGGGTTCCTTGCCCACGCATTTGGAAGGGCGCAGCCGTATCCGCCGTGGCCAGGATATTCGCTGGGAGAAACCGTTTCTCACCGGCGAGGCCAACATGTGCCACACGATCGCGAATCTCGAATACCACCACTTCAAGTACCCGGCCCACCGCTTTCCGGGGGATGTGCACCTGCATTTTTTCGGGACGGCCACGCTGAGTTTCGCCGATGGGATCCGCGTCGAGCCGGGCGATCGATACGAGATCGACTTGCCCACCCTCGGCGCACCGCTGATCAATCCGCTCGAAGTCGCCGCGAATGACGATTTCGGGTTGAACGGCGTGCAGCCGCTATGAGCACCCGGATTGAGAGTTTCGTCGGCGGTGAGTGGATCACCGGATCGGGCGAGCAGGTAGTTCGCGAGAACCCGTCCGATCTGTCCGACGTGATCGGCGAGTATCGGCAGGCCGACGCGCAACTCGCGGGTCAGGCCATCGCCGCCGCGAAAGAGGCGCAGCCTGCATGGGGCGAGTCCACACCCCAGAAACGGTTCGAGGTGCTCGATTTGATCGGCACGGAATTACTGGCCCGCAAGGAAGAGCTGGGGCGCTTGCTGGCGCGAGAGGAAGGCAAGACGTTGCCTGAGGCGATCGGCGAGGCCGCGCGCGCCGGAGGGATCTTCAAGTTCTTCGCGGGCGAAGCGCTGCGGATTCCCGGACAGAAGCTCGCCTCCACGCGACCGGGGGTTGAGGTGGAGATTACCCGCGAGCCGGTGGGAGTGGTGGGCGCGATCACCCCGTGGAATTTTCCGCTGGCGATTCCCGCCTGGAAGACGGCGCCCGCGCTCGCCTACGGCAATGCCGTCGTATTGAAGCCGGCGGAGATCGTCGGCGCCTGCGCCACCGCGCTGGCGGATATCATCAGCCGGTCCGGGTTACCCAAAGGAGTGTTCAATCTGGTGGTCGGCCCCGGCCGTACGGTTGGACAGACTTTGCTCAACGACCGCTGCGTCGATGCGATTACTTTCACCGGCTCGGTATCCACCGGAGCCGAGGTGCTACGGCAGACCGCCGCGCGCGGCGCCAAGGTGCAGCTCGAAATGGGCGGCAAGAATCCGCTCGTAGTGCTGGCGGACGCCAACCTGGATGTCGCCGTCGAGTGCGCGGTTCAAGGCGCGTATTTTTCCACCGGCCAGCGCTGCACCGCATCGAGCCGGTTGATCGTCGAGAAACCTGTTTATGAGGAATTCGTCGCGCGGACGATCCGGCGTCTGCAAGCGCTGAAGGTGGGTCATGCGCTCGCGGTCGGCGTGGATATCGGTCCGGTGGCCAGCCTACCTCAACTTGAGCAGAATCTGCGCTACCTGAAGATCGGCCGCGAGGAAGGCGCGCAGGTGCTCTTCGGCGGGGATACGCCCGCTGTCGACGTCCGGGGTTATTACATGCGGCCGGCCCTGGTGGCTGCACCACCGCAACACCGCATTTCACGCGAGGAAATCTTTGGCCCGGTGGCGGCCGTCATGCCCGCGGAGAGCTACGAGCACGCGCTGGAGCTCGCGAATGACACGCCGTTCGGCCTGTGTGCCGGAATCTGCACAACCTCGCTCAAGTACGCCACGCATTTCAAGCGCCACGCACAAGCCGGGATGGTGATGGTGAATCTGCCCACCGCAGGCGTTGATCCGCACGTGCCGTTCGGCGGACGTAAAGGATCGAGTTACGGTCCACGTGAGCAGGGCAGCTATGCCGTGGAGTTCTATACTACCGTTAAGACAGCGTACATCTGTGCCAGAGGTGAATAGGAGCACCCATGACTGACGTAAGCGTCCACTCGAGACAAGTTGGACTCATCGACGAACCTTTCTACAAAGCGTGAACACCTCGACGCTGAGCAGTCTTGATTGGCTCGCCATCGCCGCCTATTTTCTCATCCTGCTGGGCGTCGCCGCGTGGGTGGTGCGCAAGCGCCAGGACACCGCGGCGGACTATTTTCTGGCCGGCCGCAGCTTGCCGTGGTGGATCATCGGGGCCTCAATTTTCGCCTCCAACATTGGCTCCGAACACATCGTGGGGCTCGCCGGCTCAGGCGCCTCGGACGGGGTGGCCCTGGCGCACTATGAGCTGCACGCCTGGTGCCTGCTGGTGCTCGCCTGGGTGTTCGTGCCGTTTTATGCGCGCACGCTCGTCTTTACCATGCCGGAGTTCCTCGAGCGTCGTTTCTCGATAGGGTCGCGGTATGTGCTGTCGGCGGTGTCGCTGGTCACCTTTGTGGTGTCGAAGATCGCCGTCGGTGTGTTTGCCGGCGGAGTGGTGTTTGCGACGCTGCTGCCCGAGATGCGGCTGTACCTGGCAGGGTTCGATATCGATAGCTTCTGGATCGGCTCGGTCGGCACCATCGTCCTGACCGGCCTCTACACCACGCTCGGCGGGATGCGAGCGGTCGCCTACAACGACGCGGTTCAGGTCGCGGTTCTGATCGGCGGGTCCGCCTTGCTCACCTTCTATGGACTGCACGTCCTGGGAGGATGGTCGGAAGTGCGGCGGCTCGTGGGACCGGAGATGCTCAATCTCTGGAAACCCTTGAGTCCCCCGGGGGTGCAAGCGAGCTGGGCGCCGGTGATGGAGCACGATGCCGCAGGCATGCTGGTCAGGCAAGCCTGGTATTTCAATGGGAACTTCCCCTGGCCGGGCATGCTGATCTGCGCGCCGATCATCGGGCTGTGGTACTGGTGCACCGATCAGTACATCGTGCAGCGAGTGCTAGGGGCCCCGGATGAACGGACCGCGCGACGGGGCAGCATCTTTGCGGCATTCCTGAAGCTCTTCCCCGTGTACCTGTTCATCATTCCCGGTCTCATCTGCTTCGCGCTCGCCAAAAGCGGCAAGATCCCTGAATTTGCCGCCATGGTGGGGCCCGACGGCAAGCCGGTGGTCGCGGCGACCCAGGCGGCGTTTCCGATGATGGTGAAATATCTACTGCCCGAAGGCTTGCGCGGTATCGTGGTGGCGGGGCTACTGTCGGCGCTGATGGGCTCGCTCGCGGGTGTGTTCAATGCCTGTTCGACCTTGTTCACGGTGGATTTGTACGGTAAGTGGCGGCCGAAGGCTTCCCAGAAGGAAATCGTGCACATGGGCCGGGGGGCTACTGTCGTCTTTGTGGCGCTGGCCTTGATGTGGATACCGGTGATCCGGGGCGCCCACGGGCTCTACGGCTACCTGCAGGCCGTGCAAGGGTATCTTGCGCCGCCGATCTTCGTGGTCTTTTTCGGCGGGGTATTTTGGAAGCGAGCGAACGCTGAGGGTTGCTTCTGGTCGCTGATCGTGGGGTTTGTGCTCGGGCTCTCCCGGATGCTGGTGGACACCCCTGTCACCCTCGGCCTATCCAGTGTCGGGCGGGGCTATGTGCCGGGGTCGTTTCTATGGGTGGTGAACCACATCAATTTTCAGTATTTCAGTGTCCTCATTGCTGCAGTTTCAGCGCTTACGCTCATCGTCGTGAGTTTGGTGACGGCGGAGCCCGACCATGAGCAAATCAAGAGCCTCACGTTTGGCACGCTCAACACCGCGGATCGCGCCGGTAGTCGCGCGAGTTGGAGCTGGCGGGAGGTAGCCGCGTCCGCGTTCGTTTTGGTCTGCATTCTGGGTGCGTACGTGTATTTCACGGGGAGGTGACAGGGGGATAGCGAGGACGCGGAAAGCACACGACGATCATTACAGGCGGTACCCAGGCCAACCGCTGTCCGTGTAGCTGTCGCCAAACGTGTAGAGCGCTTCCCAGTTTCTCGCACTCGCGCAGGATGAAAACAGCTGCGCGCCCACCAGTCCAATCGCCAAGGATGACAGCATTCGCATGAATCTCACGACGTCACCTCAGATTCAGTTGTTTTGACCGGCAGTCAGGTCTGCACCCGTTTGCCCTGCCAGCCCACCAAGTGGCTCCGCAAATCATCGCCGAAGTACGCGCCCGCCTGAGCCGGCCTCAGGACATCACCCTGCGGCAAGACTTTGCCAAATTCGTGATCTGGCTGTTGCACCGACAGCTGGCACGGCACTTCGGGCCGCTTCCCGACTGGATTGAGTCCAAACTCACCGGCGTGATTGAAGCCGATCTGGTCCGCTGGGGCGAAGCCTATGTATAGGACGAGTTTCGGGGTCAAACGTCCGCCCTTTTTTGCAGACATATGTCCGCTTCCGGACATAGCGTCGGTATGGATCACTGTGCCGAGCCCTGGTTGCCTTCGGTTCCCACCAGCCGCACCACGCCTTCCTCGCTCTGGAAGGCCTTCACGCCATAGGCGCGTTCCAGCGCCACGACGAAACTGTCGGGATCGGTGGCGTCGAACCCGGCACTCATGCGCAGCTGGGCGATGCTGGGGTCGGCGATCTCAAGCTGGCGGCGGTTGTAGCGGTTGAACTCGGCGGCGATCTCTTCCAGTGTCTGCTGCTCGAAGACCAGCTGTCCTTTGGTCCAGGCAGTCTTGCGCGCCATCTGCCGCGCGTCGACTTTGGCGATATGCAGACTGTGAGCCTTGATGTTGACCGTCTCTCCCGCGGAGAGCGTGGATGCGGGTGAGGAGCGGGGTCCGGAGGGAAGGGCAGATTCCTTGGGCGGATCGATGATCACATGACCCTGGGTCACAAGGACGTCCACTCCCTGGGCGGTGCCCAGGCGCACGGAGAACACTGTCCCCATGGCGCGAATGACACTGCCACCGGCCTGCACGTCGAAGGGCCGCTGCTCATCCCGGGCGACGGTGAACAGGGCCTCGCCCCGATCCAGCCCTACCTCGCGCCGCCCGGAGATGAAGCGGACACGGATGCGGCTGTTGGTGTTCATGTTGACGGTGCTGCCGTCCGGGAGTACCACGCGCTCGAAGCCGCCGATGTCGGTGGCATAGGTCTGCCAGGTGAAATGCCGGATCAGGAGGCGAGCCGTCACAAGGGCGGCCAGCAGCAAAAGGACGGTGGCGGCCGCGATGGCAAGCTGCCGCCAGATTCGGCGGCGCGGGGGACTCTCGGTGCGCTGCAGCGAGGGCAGCGTGGCTTCGGTCAGGAGGTTCTCATTGACCGCTCCGTCGAAGGGGCGCAGGCGGCGTAATTGTTCCGCTTTGCCCCACGCAGAAGCCAGGCGCATGTACACCGCGCGGTGACGCGGGTCCGCGGCTAGCCATTCCTCGAAGGCCGCCTGGTCTTGGGGGGTGAAGCTCGGCGCTTCGCTCCGGATCAGCCATTGGGCAGCCTGGGCATCCAGCTTTTCGGTGTTCACGACAGATCCCATCTGTGTCGTCCTCATACACGAAGACGGCTGAATAAGGAAACTCCGTTACTCCCTCAGACCCGAATAATCCAACGTCTGGCACCTGACGGGTTTCCGCTGCACTGCGGAAAATTTCGGGCGCCGCGGGAAAGTCCGTGATATTGCAGGGGTTTTTTTGGCATTTTGTCCAGCGCGAAGCCGGCGCGTGAATTCGCTAAATCCAGCCTATTGACGCCGCTCCTCCCACAGTGCAGCTTTCGCGGGCCGTCGCGAGGCGGCGTTTCTCGACCCGCATGACGAGATGTAGCGCAACAGTCCCATGCCGGTCCATACCGGACCGGCATGGATCCAAGGAACCGATCAAGTCGAGGAGATGAACGTGAGTGAATCGAAGCGTGAAAATGAGGAAGTGTCTATCCCGTCGTTCGAGCTGAAGGATTGCGGGCGGGCATCGGAGAAGACGTGCGGCGTGCCGTTCGTGCTGCTTTTCGAGCTGGGCAGTCCACCCTTCAATAAGTTGTTTCTGTTCTAGCTTGGGGCGTCGTCCGCCGCTCACTGCAGGGAGCAACTGGGCGGCGGGCGCGCCCGCTTTGGCCGGCCATGTGTTCGCGTGCCAGGACGGCGATCATGTGGTCCTGCTCGACCTGAAGGCAGACCGCTACTTCGCGCTGGCGGTGGCTCCCACGGAGGAGGCCGTTCCGCTACACGGATGGCCGGTGGCTGGTGGAGCCGATGCACGCCTGGTGCAGATGCTAATCGGGCGTGGATGGGTGACCACGGGAGAGGGGCAGGCACGGCGGGGCGATTCATCCCTCGTGAGCCGTGCGGCGCGTGAGGTCTTTTGCAACCGCTATGAGGAGGACTTGCGCCGTCCGTCCGCAACGGTGCTGGCGTTCATCGCGGCGACGGGGGTGGCGACGGTGGCGATCCGCTGTTGGCGGCTCGAGCGGGTGGTACATCGTGTGGCCCAACGCAACGCGGCCCATGGTGGCGCGGTGCCGGCGGATATCGAGCGCCTGCGCCAGCTGATTGCGGTATTTGCCGACCTGCGGCCCTATCTTTTCGGCTGGCGCGATGCCTGCCTGTTCGAGTCCTTCGTGCTGAGCGAGTTTCTGGCGCGGCATGGAATCTTTCCGAGCTGGGTGTTCGGCGTGCAGGCACGGCCATTCGGCGCGCATTGCTGGCTGCAGCTCGACGACATCGTGCTCAACGATACGGTGGAGCGCGTGAGCGCTTACATGCCCATCATGGCCGTTTAGAGCAGACGCGGCATATGTATCGGTATCTCATTCTGGCGTGGACGCCGGCGGACGGCCGCGCTATGGCGGCGGCGCAGCGCATCCGTCGGGGGTTGAGCGGCGTGCGCACCGGCTGGGAGGAGGTACTCGCCAGTAAGGGACTGAGCGTCTTTCACAGCGGCGTTCGCCCAGGAACGAGCGAGGCCACCCGGCTAACCGGCGCGGCCGGTGTCGTGTTGGGAAAGCTCTTCGGGACGGCCGGCAACGGCAGCGGACTTGCGGGACGAGACTGGGGCCGTTATGTGGCGGTGGTGCGCGACGCCGCGACGCAAGAGATCAGCGTGCTGCGCGATCCGACCGGCGCGCTGCCCTGTTTCCATGCGGAGTGCGATGGCGTCAATCTATTTTTCTCGGACCTTACGACCGTCCTCGATCTCGGGCTCATCAGACCCTCTATCAACTGGCGTTACGTCGCCGCTGCAGTGGCGTACTCGGCCCTGCAGATCCGCGCCACCGGCCTCAATGAGGTCACTGAGGTGCTGGCGGGAGAGCGCGTGGTGTTGCGCGAGGGCTCGTTGCAAAGATCGTTTGCCTGGCATCCGGTGCAGATTGCGCAGCATGCGCCGTTCGAGGATGTCGGTATCGCGGTCATGCGCCTGCGCGAGACGACCCGCGAGTGTGTGCAGGCCTGGGCCGCCAGCTACCGGGGGCTGCTGCACAATCTGTCGGGCGGTCTCGACTCCTCCATTGTCTTGAGCTGCCTGCAGGATATGCCGCGGCGCCCGCCGCTCACCTGTCTTCATTATTTCGTGGCGGGACGGGATGAGGACGAGCGCCGCTATGCGCGGCTCGCGGCAAAGCGTGCGGGGGTGGAGCTGATCGAGCGCGAGCTCGATCCGGCGAATATACCTCTGGAGACCGTCCTCAAGATCAGACGATCGCCAAAGCCCTGGTTCTACCTGCATGAGATCGAGCGCAGCGAAATCGAGAACCGTCTGGCTGAGGAGCGCGGCGCTACCGGCCTGGTGAGCGGCGCGGGCGGCGATTCACTCTTCTATCAGTCGCGCGCGGATCTTGCGGTGGCGGATTATCTCGAGCGGCATGGCCTCTCGCCGCGGCTCTTCGGCGTGGCGTTGAATGCCGCCCGCATCGCGCACGCCTCGGTGTGGGCGATGTTGCGCGGCGCCTTGCGCAGCCGCTTCGCGCGGCGGCGCTGGAATCCCGTGCGGGAGGCCGGCGAGCATCGTACCGTCATCAACCCCGCGGTTATCGAGGCGGTGCGCGCGGATGACACGCTGCTGCATCCCTGGTTCACCTCGGTGGAGCGACTCCCGCCCGGCAAGCTGTGGCATGTGATCTCGCTGTCGCTGGCGCCGGCTTTTTACGATTCTTTCGGGCGGGAGGAGGCTCCCGAGCGCACGCTGCCGCTGCTGTCGCAGCCGCTGATCGAGCTGGCCCTGCGCACGCCCACCTGGCTTTCGACGGCCGGCGGTCAGGACCGCTCGATCGCGCGGCGGGCGTTCTCGGGCGATGTTCCCGCCGAGATCGTCAGGCGGCGCGCCAAGGGGGCGATCGATCACTACAGCCGCAGGATCCTCGACCGCAATCTCGAGTTCGTGCGCGAGACGCTGCTCGAGGGCCTGCTGGTGCGCGAGGGGATCCTGGACCGCCATGGACTTGAGCGGCAGCTGTCGCGCGAGCGCTCGCCGGCGGACTTCGAATACAACGAGATCCTGAACCAGCATCTGTGCACCGAGGCATGGCTGCGGCGCATGAGCTGAGAAAGCGCTTCACCATTTTTTGACAACTCCCAGGCTGACAACGCGTCCCGTGAGATCGGCGTTCTCGGCGTCGTAGCCCAGGCCCAGATGGTTGTTGAGGAACGGCGGATCGCGATCGAAAATATTCTGTACGTTCAGGAAAAGACGCGTCGCTGCGGGAAAATCGTAACGTAGCTGCAGATCCCATGTAGTCCACGCGCCGACTGTGCGACTGGGCTGGCTGGCGGTATCGCGGTAGGCGCCTGCGTAGTTGAGAAAGGTCGTCGCTGCGAATCGCGCCTGCTGCCACGACACCGAGCTTCTGAGCCGCAGTCGCAGCGGGTTGTTCTGGGTGTTGAGCAGCTCCAGTGGTGCCGACCCGGGAGAGTCCTGCTCGGCGTAGCGAAGGAGATAAGTCCCGTTTACGCCGAGCTCCAGGTGTCCCGGCGCGACGTCAATCTCGTGCCGTAGGGTCAGGTCCAGTCCGTGGCTGAGCATGAGGGAGGCATTGTTCAAACGGAAGTCGACGATCGCGCCGATCGGCGCGTTGAGACAGTCTCCCGAAAAACCCGCAAAAAAGCTGTGACTGCAGACCGCTGCACGTTGCGCCGGACTCGGATTGCGCACGATCAGCGACGCGAATTGCGGGTCGGTGAGCGCATTCATCGCGAAAGTGTGCTCGGTAAACATGTTCTCGATCCGCACGTTGAAATAGGTCAGTGCCGCGGACCATCCGTCGAGCCATCCCGGGCCGATTTCAGCCGCCAGCGTCCAGCTGCGCGCCTGCTCGGGCTTGAGGCCCGAATTTTTTCCGAACCATCCCAGCGCCTGGATGACGCCCGCGGGCGCGGTGGGATTCGCCAGCGGAATGAGCTGACTGCCGTTGTTTCCCTCAAAGAGATCGGCGAGATTCGGCGCCCGGAAAGAGCGCGTCCAGGTGCTGCGCAGGCTGACGCCCGCCGTCGGTGACCAGCGCACTCCCAACTTCGGCGCGGTGGTGCTGCCAACATCGCTGTAGTCCTCGAAACGGAGCGCGAGCGAGAAATCCAGCGCATGGAGTCCGGCACGTTCGCTCCCATTTTGGATCACCGGCATCATCAATTCAGCGAAGGCCGCTTTGATATCGCGGCCGGTATCCAGATGGGAGTCCGCTATAATGGCGCCCGAATGCAGCTCTGAGTCGAAAGACTGGTGTCGGTACTCGGTGCCAAATGCCACCTTGATATTGCGGTCCGGTAACAGCGGGCCATCCACGGTCGCGTTTAGCGAGGTGAGGGCGGAGTCTGACAGGAAGGATGAGTCCGCGCGCAATGTATCCAGCACGGCGGGATTCGTATGTGAGCCGTCCGCGAATGGGTTGAACGCCTTGGCTGGATCGGTTTCCATCAATGCCGTGATAAGGGCGGGAAAGTTCACCTGGCCGGATTGGCGTTGGCTGAGTTTTTCCCGGGCGTATCCGCCGAAAGTTGACAGATGCCATTTCGAAGGCAGCGCGACATTTGCGCCTATTGCGCTGTTGGAAGTATCGACCACGGTGTCGGCTGTCAGCGGCCCGAGATCGTCGATGAAATCGTAGGAGACGACCACAGGCTCGCTGCCGCCGGTCGGATTCACGTAGAAGGGATTCAGCTTTGACACCGGCAGATCCGCTCTGACACCGGGCGAGCGCTGCTCGGGATGTCGGCGGCTGAAGAACGTGTCGGCGAAGAGTGTGACATCGTCATTTAACGGGCCTTGCAGGCTGCCGACGAGGCTCCAGTGCCGCTGCAGGGCGGTGAGATCCGCGCCGCGATAGAGGTCTTCGAGATTGGCGGTTCCCGGCGTGAAATCCGCCGGCTTGAGACCGGTGCCGTCCTGACCCCGGGGAATAGCCCACATCCGACCCCCGGCAATGAGAGTGCCGGGGTTGCTTTGCAGGCTATCGAAATTATTGCCGCCGAAGAGCCGCAGGTCGCTGTGCGACTGAGCGCGGTCGGCGGTAGGCAGTGCGCCCTGCTCGAAGTATTCAAGCGCCAGAAGAGCATGAGTGCGACCTTTCGTGAAGCCCAGAGTCTGACTGGCACGGTATTCTGCCAGCCCGCCCTCAGTCGCCGTTCCGGCACGTCCTTCTGCTTCAAATCCCGAATATTCGCGTCTCAAGACGATGTTGACCACGCCGCCGATCGCATCCGCGCCATAAAGGGCCGAGCCGCTCTCCGGAAGCACGTCAACGTGATCGACGGCGGTGAGGGGGATGCTCGAGATATCGATGAATGCTCCCTCGCTGCCGCCCGGCACGAGCCGGCGGCCATTCAGCAGTACCAGGGTCTCCCCCGGGCCCATGCCGCGCAGATTCAATGCTGTGCCCATACCGGCGTTGGTGCGGGTCTCGCGTCCGATCTGGCGGGTATCTTCGGTCGGCCCGCCGTCGAAGTTTTGCGGTAGGGTGCGGATGACCTCAGCCAGGGTCGCAAGGCCCGTGCGCTCGATATCCTGTCGGTCAAGCGTGATGATCTCGGTCATGGGCGGAGATTGGCCGTGGAAATGCGTGCCGGTCACCGTGACCTCGGGCAGCACTTCGGGCACAGCCTCCTTTCTTTGCACAGGCTTGGGCGGCTCCAAGGCGATGGCGGGCGTCGGAGGCGCCAGCGTGCACCACATGACCCGGGGCTGGGTGTACTTGCACAGGATGCCGGTGTCGGCCGTCATGAGGCGCAATGCGTCTTCAGGGGTGAGCTCGCCATGCACCTCATGGGTGATGCGGCCGTGGATCTTTTCAAAGGAGCCGAGCAGCGGCTGGCCGGACTGTGCGGCCCACAGGTTGAAGCTCTGTACGGCATCACCCGTGGGAATATCGAAGCGGCGTCGGCTGTTGTCGGCCTGGCAGAGTCCGGTGGCGCAAACCGCGGCGATCCATGCGGCGCGGGCCGGTGTATTCAGTGTCTTCATCCCTGTTCGTTCTCGTGTTGCGGTCTTGCTGCCGTCTTCCCCTGTATCCCCTTAAGCGCGCGGTTTCATCCGGGGTCCTTGCCGTCGAGGCGAATCGCGTCTGTCCCCCGCCCATGCGCGGCAGGCAGGATGCGGATGCCGAAGGACTCATCGAGGGCGGCGGCGAACTTGTCCGGATCGGTCGCCGCGAACTTGCCCGAGATCCGCAGGCCTGCGATCTGAGCGTTCACGATCGTGATCTGGCGGCGATTGTAGCGGTTGAACTCGGCCACGGCATCCGCTAGCGTCTCGCCGCTGAAAAAAAGCTGTCCCTGCGTCCAGGCGAGCTTGTTGACCAGCAGTGTGACAGGCACCTTTCTCACCTGCACGAGGCCGTTGCCGGCCACCGCCGCAGTATCGCCGGGGGTGAGCACCCGGGCGGACGGTGGGTTGATGGCCACGCGTCCCTCAGTGACGCGTACCTCCACGTCGGGATCGCGCAGCCGCACGGAAAAGGCCGTACCGATGGCGCGCACGGTGGTTGCCCCGGCCTGCACCTCGAAGGGCCGAGCGGAGTTGTGTGCGGCTTTGAAGGCGGCCTCACCGCGCAGCAGGGTGAGCTCGCGGCTGTTGTCGGTGAAGCGCACGCGGAGCAGGCTATCGGTATTGAGCTCGACAGTGCTGCCGTCGGCGAGCTCGATATGCCGTCGGTTGCCGACGTCGGTGGTATAGACCTCCGTGCGCAGGTATTGCAGGGCATAGGGCAGGAGCAAGTAGATTCCCGCCAGGAGCGCCGCGGCGGCAGCCGTGGGCAGGCCGACCGCGAGAGCCGGCCGCCGCCATCGGCGTGCGCGCGCAGCGGCCCTGCGGGCCCGCAGGGCCGGCAGGCTCAGCAGATCCTCATCCACCACGCCGTCGAAGGCTTTGAGCTTGCGCAGCTGCTCGGCGCGGTGCCAGGCGACGGACAGACGCAGGAAGGCGGCGCGGTGGCGCGGATGGGTTGCGATCCAGCTATCGAGCGCGGCCCAGCTGCGCGGTGAGCCGGCAAACTCCATACGGATCAACCACTCGGCTGCGTGGTCTTCGATGATGTCACTGCGTCTCGCCATGCTTCTTCATGCGCCGGCGCACACCCGGGAACCAGCCGATCTGCCGCCTGGCGAGCGGCGTATCGAACAGCGCCTGCGCGCAGCGGCGCGCGGCCTTGGCGAGATGCTGCTCGACGGTGTTCTCCGAGATGTTGAGCCTGGCGGCAATCTCCTTTTGCGAAAAGCCGTAAACCTTACGTAGCGTGAAGGCCTGGCGACAGCGGGTGGGAAGCGCAGCGACGGCCTCGGCCAGGAGCTCGAGCTCCTGGTGGGCGTTTACGATCTCCTCGATCTGCTCGCCTTCATCGAGGACATCGAGGGCGCCGAGATCCTCCACCAGCTCGAAGGGCACCACCTGCTGGCGGCGCAGCCAGTCGAGGGCGACGTTGCGCGTCACGGCGAGGCAGAAGGCTCGGATCGAGCGCACTTCGGTGCTGTGCGCCGTGGCGCCCACGATCAGCAGGCGCGCGTATGTTTCCTGGAGCAGGTCGTCCACATCTGAATTGTTGTGGGTATAACGCCACAGACAGGCGCGCAATACCCCCTCGAATTCAAGTGCGTGCAGGAGAAACCGATCCTCAATCTTCGCCACGTGCACAACCTCTTTAAGTCATGCCCCTCGTATCCTTATCCATACCCCCCTGACCCCTGCCAGGCGCCCGCGTGATCCATTATGGCGTTGTCGTATTACGCGCTTCTCGCCGTCCGAGCGCAATCCCCTAACGGAAATTTTTGCGCCATCCGTCTAGCTCTTCTTAGGCGAACTAAAAACGGTAGCCACGGTCGGCTCCACTTGTCAGGGTCGAGAAGAGGTGACTGTGGTGAGACGCCTGCTGCGGGCTTGCTGTCCCGCAGCGGGCGTTTTACTTTTGGGGCATGAATCCGCTTGAAACGCTGGCCCGCGACGGGCAAGGGACCCCGAAATGGTAAATGTACGCCGGCCCGCGCCTCACCGGAAGGCGCAGGCTGCTGGCGAGGCGCAGCCCCTGACTCTACGCGGGTTCTTCGGCGTGTTCCGTTACAGCCGACGGGCCGTGGAGCTGGTGTGGAGCACCAACCGGGTCCTCACCCTGTGGCTGGCGCTGCTGACAGTGCTGGCGGGGGTGCTGCCCGCCGGAGTGGCCTATGTGGGCTCGCTGATTGTCGACGCCGTGGTAGCTGCCATCGGCACGGGTGGCGCCGACCCCTCGCGGGTCATCGAGCGGGTGCTGCTCGAGGGGGTGCTGGTGGCCGCTCTGGCCGCGGCCCAGCGGGGTATCTCCCTGTGCCAGTCGCTGCTGCGGGCGCAGCTCGGCCAGCGGGTAAACGTCATGATCCTGGAGAAGGCGCTGACCCTCGAGTTGCGTCACTTCGAGGACTCGGAGTTCTACGATCAGCTGACCCGCGCCCGGCGCGAGGCCTCGAGCCGGCCGCTGTCGCTGGTGATGCGCACCTTCGGCCTGGTGCAGAACGGCATCTCGCTCGTGAGCTACGGCACATTATTGATTCACTTCTCCCCCTGGGCGGTGGCCGTGCTGCTGCTGGCCGGGCTGCCGGCGTTCATCGCCGAGACCAAATTCTCCGGCGATGCCTTCCGTCTCTTCCGCTGGCGCTCACCCGAGACGCGCATGCAGCTGTATCTGGAGACGGTGCTGGCGCGTGAGGACCATGCCAAGGAGGTGAAGCTCTATGGGCTGGGCGGACGTTTCCTCGACCGTTATCGCGACATTTTCGGGCGGCTGTACCGCGAGGACCGCGCGCTCACCCTACGTCGCGACGCCTGGGGGTTTGCGCTGGGGCTGATCGGCACGGTGGCCCTGTACGGTGCCTATGCCTGGATCGCCTTGAGCGCCGTGCATGCGGCGATCACGCTCGGGCAGATGACCATGTACCTGCTGCTGTTCCGCCAGGGGCAGGCGGCGGTGAGCGCGAGTCTCGCGGCCATCGGCGGTATGTACGAGGACAACCTCTATCTTTCGACCTTGTACGAGTACCTCGAGACGCCAGTCGACCCGCCGGCCGGGGAGGCGCGCCGCGGGCCGCAGCCGGATGACGGCGTGCGTTTCGAGGATGTGAGCTTCTCCTATCCCGGCGCCAGCGAGCCGGCGCTGGCGCATGTGACCTTGCACTTGAAGCCGGGCAGCAGTCTCGCGCTCGTGGGCGAGAACGGCTCCGGCAAGACCACCCTGATCAAGCTGCTGACCCGTCTCTACAAGCCCACCTCGGGCCGCATCGTGCTCGAGGGGCTGAACCTCGCCGAGTGGGATGAGAGCACGCTGCGGGAGCGTGTGGGAGTGATCTTCCAGGATTTCGCGCGCTACCAGATGCTGGTGGGCGAGAATGTCGGTGCCGGAGATGAGCGCTATTTCGAGGACGAGGCGCGCTGGCGCGAGGCATCCGCCAAGGGTCGGGCGGAGGAGTTCATCGAGACTCTGCCCGCGGGCTATCAGACCCAGCTCGGTAAATGGTTCAAGGATGGGCGGGAGCTCTCAGGCGGGCAGTGGCAGAAGATCGCGCTATCGCGCGCTTTCATGCGTACCCGAGCCGACATTCTCGTGCTGGATGAGCCTACGGCGGCCATGGACGCGCAGGCGGAGGCGGAGGTGTTCGAGCACTTCCGGCAGCTGGCGCGGGATCGCATCACCATCCTGATCTCGCATCGCTTCTCGACCGTGCGCATGGCCGACCAGATCGCGGTGCTGGAGCAGGGGCGGATCGTGGAGCAGGGGAGTCACGAGGAGCTGATGCGGCTCAATGGGCGGTATGCGCATCTCTTTACTTTGCAGGCGCGGGGTTACCGCTGAGTCCAGGAGTAAAGGCGGGCGCATGGTCAGGAGAGCAGGGTCTGCAGGCGCCGATCGATATCCTTGAGTACTTTTGCCAGTGGCTCTTTTCCTGTCACTTCCATTTCGCGGGCGACGGTCGCGAAACCGCTGACCGACTCTGCGACTTGCCCGACAATGTCGGCAGGTTTGTCGACATTCCATTGACTGGCTACGTTCGTGAGATCCGCTTTACCCGGGCAATAGGACATATGAAGAAAGTGCAGTGTGTGCTGCCCGCGTTCCGTGATGTCCGGTACGAGATCGAATGCCGGAGCGAGGCGATAACCCTCGCGTTGTTTTCTCAGCATCCAGAGGTTCTTCAGGTGATCGTCGACATTGCCGATCGCCGCGTTGAAAACCATGTGGCGAAACAGCGCCGTGACATCCTCGAGCGGTGACACGGAATATTTGCGTATTGTCCGTGCCAGCGTCGAATAGTCATGTACATAAATACCCGGACGCTCACGGCACAGCGTTGACAGGCTCACCATGTGAAAGCGGCCGTTTTGAGGCGTCACGTCGAATCGTCGAACCATCAGAACGCGCTTTGCCGCCAGCGCCAGGAGATGCGCATCCGGAACTTCGAGTCCGGCGCGGCGCGCCAGTGTGAGACAAACCGCCTCGAGTCCCACCACATCATGAGGGCTGTCCTGGCTGCGGCTCGGAAATTTGACCAGCCACTCCCCGCTGGCGTCATGAACCAGAGCTTTGGGCCGGGCGCCGCCCGCCCGGCTGCTGCCTTCGAGCAATCTGCGGAATTCATGTTCGGGCGGCAGAGTGCCCGCTTCGAACTTTTCCGCGGCGACCACGAGCTCGGGCAATGCCGTACTCTGAATGGTCGTGTCGGGTTCGGGTGCTTCTTTTGTATCGGTGAAGAGCAGCGCCCCGGTGCCGCCGCCGCGCATCCGCAGCAGTAAATCCGTCAAGGTGGACTGGCGGCCTTCGAGCCTGATTGCTGCCCGAAGCAGGCCGCGTCCCCAATCGTCCGGGAGCGCGTCCTCGAGGACGCCAAGAGGAGGCTGAAAAAAAATCGCGCGAAAAGTGCGGTTCGACTTGTCGAGCGGCAGCGACACCGGATCGAGCGAAAATCCAGCGGGGCTGTCGAGCCATTCCTGCGCGTATTGAAACTCAGACTCGAAGCGTCCGTTCTGGGGTAACGGGTCGCTCGTCGCGAGCTCCCCGGCCAGACTGATCGAATTATCGGCGCCTCGCACCCAGACAAAGAGATGTCTCATCGCGATCGCCTCGACGCGCGTTGTTTGGGGCGCCGGTGCTGGGCTCTGGCCCGGTCCAGCAGGCTTTCTTTGGGTTCGAGTACCGGCCGTATCGCATCGAGCTCATCCAACACCCACAGCGCCTTGAGCCAAGCACCGATCTGCACGGTGAGTGCACCCCGTTCCATGGCGCGCACCGTTGCTTTGGAAATGCCAAGCCGCTGCGCGAAGACCGCCATCGTGTCGTCACGCTTCAAGCGCGCGGCACGCAGCCGGCGACCGAGCTCCACAAGCACTTCGCTGACTTCATTAAGTTCCATTTAAGGTACTTTATAGCAGAATTATGACTTCAAAGTATATTATAATGAATATTAATAAACCAGAGGCTGATGCTCAGAGAGGTACCCTCGAGCTGGCCAGCACCCGGCCACGCCCTGCAGTCGAGACGAAGGGCGAATCACGGTCGAAAAAACGCCAGGGCCGGTGCGCCCAGTCACCGGCATAGTCCACACCGATGCGTGTTGCGCGAGCGATTCGCACCGGCCGCTTGCCGCGCGGTGGTGTCTCGATCGATAGCGGTGCATCGACGCACAGATCGGTGCCGTTCAAGCGGCGGTCGATATGCAATGCACGGCATAGAAGGCCTGGTCCCGAGGTCTTATCGGCGATGCCGGATACAGGTTCGAGAGCCCGCAGCAGCACGGCATGCGGTATTCCCTCGCGGCGTGTGACCACATTCAGGCAATTCCACACACCGTAGATGAAATACACATAGGCGTGGCCGGCCGCCCCGAACATGACCTCGGTGCGCTGCGTGCGGCCCTTGGAGGAATGCGCGGCCAGGTCCTGCGGACCTAAGTAAGCCTCGGTCTCCACGATCCGTCCGACGAGGGATTTGCCACGATATACACGCACCAGGTGCATGCCGATGAGCTCGCGGGCCACGGTGAGCGTGCCGCGGGCGTAGAAGTCGCGGGGGAGGGACATGACGCTAGTTTAGCCACGAAGTGCCGGTGCCAGCAGCGCAGCCGGGAATTTCATGAGCACCTGGCTCGCCGCGATGACATGTCGGCCGTCGCGCTCACTGACGGACAGCGTTGAGCCGTCGAGCACGTTGTAAAGAGAATTCGCGACGCAGCCACGCGGCAGTTCGATGGCGGTGTTGCGCCACACCTCGACGCCAAGGGGAGGGGGGTCGCGCTCGCCGAGGAGGCGGACCAGGAGGCGCGGGGCGACGATCAGGGCGAATGCGCCTGCATGGCAGCGGGCAAAGGCGCAGAGATGGGACGCATTCTCGCCCACGACACGAGCCGGCCGGTACTGTCCGTCCCGGAATAGCGTCTCATGCGTTCGCCGGAACTGGAGCGCCTTCCAGGTCAGATACAGCTTGGCACGGTCCAGGCCGATGCCCTCGGGCGGCGCGTCTTTGAGCGCGGCGAGCGATTCGCGGCGTAACTCATAATCCACCGGCCGCCGGTTGTCCGGGTCTACCAGCGAGAAGTCCCAAAGCTCATTCCCCTGGTAGATGTCCGGCACCCCCGGCGCGGTGAGCTTGATCAGCGTCTGCGACAGGCTGTTATAGAGGCCGAAGCGTGCGATGCGCGCCGCGACTTCCTTGAGGTCACTGAAGAAAAGGTTCGTCTCACGCGGATCGAGCAGAGCGCGGATGAACTGCAGCAGAGCCTCCTCGTACTCGGCGCTGACGTCCGACCAGCTGGTGCGGGTCTTGGTCTCGCGCGCGGCCTTGAGCATATAAGCCTCGATGCGTTCGCGGTAGACAGTCAGCGCCGCATCAGCCATCGGCTCGAGCGGCCAGCTGCCGAGCAGCGTCTGATAGAGGAGATATTCCTGGTGCGGCCCGGGCGCGGGGCGGCCGTCGATATCGCGTTTGCGCGAGCGGTTCATGCGCCGCCAGCGCGCGAGCAGCTGCCGCCACCACGAGGGCATTTCCGAGAGCACATCGATGCGGGCGCGCACGTCTTCCGAACGCTTGGTGTCGTGTGTCGAGGTGGCCAGCATTTCATGCGGCCACTGCTTCAAGCGCTGGCGCGTATCCGTATGAAATGCGCGCACGCTGACGCCGAAGATCTCCGGATCGCCGCCGACTTCATTGAGGGAGGCGAGGCGGTTGAAGCGATACATGGCCGTATCTTCGACTCCCTTGGCGGTCACAGGAGCTGTGACCTGTTGGAACTTCATCGCGAAGGCCGGCGCCTCGGCGAGCAGCGCGCCGCGCACGAAGTCGAACACCAGCGTGTCGACGCGCGAACTGCGGCGCTTGGCGAGCGCGATGGCCCAGTCAATGAAACGGCGGTCTTCGTCGGACGCGTGGTTCGCGATATAAGTGCGGTAGACGGGGAAGCAGGCGATGACCTCGGTCAGCGCCTGCCGCAGGGTGTTGACGGTGAAGTCACGGGTGTGACGGTCCGAACGCGCGATGCGCGCGAGCTGGTGGGTGAGCACATTGAGTTCGGCGGCGAGCGAAGTCTCAAGAATCAGATGTTTGGCCTCATAGGATACCTCCTGCCACACGAGCGGCTCGCCGATGAAGGCGCGATAGGTGCGGTCGATGCGTCCCTTGGCGCTCCCATCCACGAAAAGTCCGTTGACGGTCTGCGCGAAGTTGTAGCCTGTGGTGCCGTGCACCGGCCAGTTCCCGGGCAGACGCTCGAAGGTCGCGGCGATCTTCTCGATCACGAGGTAGATCGGGCCGATGCGCTCGCGCAAGCGATGAAAGTATTGCGCGGGATCGTAAAGACCGTCCGGATGATCGATGCGGACTCCATCGATCCGCCCCGCGCGGATCAATTCGAACAGCAGTCGGTGGGTGGTCTCGAACACCACCTCGTTTTCCATGCGCAACGCAGCGAGGTCGTTGACGTCGAAGAATCGCCGGTAATTGATCTCATCTGCCGCCACGCGCCAGTACGCCAAGCGGTAGGCCTGACGCTCGAGGAGTTCATGCAAGGCGTCGGCACTGGGGGGATCGCGGCTCTGCAGTAGCTCCTCGGCGCGGGCGCCATCCCTGGAAGCAATCGGAAAACAGTGATCGTGATAGCGGACGCGGAAGCGACCAGCGGTGCTTGAGCGCTCGAGCCTCAATTCACCGCGCTCGAGCACGGTTCCATACGCATCGCCGAGCACGGGAATCAGCACCTTGCCCGAATCGTTCCAGTCGATGTCGAAGAAGTCCGCATAGGGTGACTCGCGGCCGTTCTCGAGTACATCCATCCACCACGCGTTGTCGGACCCGATGCCGACATGATTGGGCACGAAGTCGGCTATATGTCCCATGCCATGGGCACGCAGCGTTGCGACAAAGGTCTCGAAGTCCTCGCGGGTGCCAATCTCGGGGTTGAACTGGTTGTGATCGACCACGTCGTAGCCGTGCATGCTTCCCGGCCGCGCCTTGAAGTAAGGCGAGCAGTACACATGGCTGAGTCCTAAGTCTGCGAGATAGGGAATGAGCGCGGTCGCGTCCCGGAAAGTGAACTGTGCGTTCAGCTGCAGGCGGTAGGTCGCTCGCGGAACGGTCCGCGGCGTGTCACTCCCGGTCGACACGGGACCTGTCGACTGCGCGACGCTCCAGCGGCCGCTCATAGAGCCAGGTCACGCTCCACGGCTCGAGCTCGTTGCGCTGGATCGCACCCCGGATGTTGGGATGGGTGGCGAACAGCACCCGGCCGGCAAGCTGCTGCACCAGGGGCGAGGGCTGCGCCGCGAGGTTCGCGATCAGATGCAGTTTGGAGCGATCCGCAAGCTGCCAGTTCACCGAGAAGGCACCGTTGTCCTGGAGCTTGGCGCAGCTGCGAGCGCGGATCTGCGGGATGAGCGGCACGATGTCCCGCTGGCGGATCGTAAGCAGGCGACGATAGTGATCCAGCCAGCGTGCGTGTTTGGTTTCGGTCAGCTGCGACCAGTCGAGCTTGGAGGCGTCGAAGGTCGCGGCGACGGTGGGGTCGGGGATGCGGTTGCCGGCGGCGTGGTCCTGGAATTTTGCGAAGCGGGCGAACTCGCGCTTGCGGCCCTCGCGCACCTTGCCGGCAAGCGTAGGTTCGAAGTCGCAGAAGTAGAGAAAGGGCTGAGCCGCCGCCCATTCCTCCCCCATGAAGAGCATGGGCGGCGCGGGCGAGAGCAGCAGGATGGCGGTCGCGGCGAGCAGCGCGGCTTCATCGGGAACGAGATGCGCGAGCCGTTCGCCCAGGGCACGGTTGCCGATCTGATCGTGGTTCTGCAGGAAATTCACGAAAGCGGTGACGGGCAGATGAGCGCTGGGCTCGCCGCGCGCGTGACCCTGGTGCTGCGACATCTCGCCCTGATACGCATAGCCCTCAGCCAGACTGCGGCACCACAGGGCGTGCGGGTTCTCGGCGTAATCGACGTAGTAGCCGTCGTGCTCGCCGGTGAGAATCACATGGGCGCAGTGGTGAAAGTCGTCGTTCCACTGCGCGGTCGCCGGCCAGCGTGTCTGATTGTTGTGGTTCTCGAGCGCGATGTGGATGGCGCGCTCGCGGCCGGGTCCTTGGCTCACTCTTTCCATCAGCTCGTCGATGAAGTGCCGGGGGCTGTCGTCGGCGATGGCATGCACCGCATCCACGCGCAGGCCGTCGAAGCGGTACTCCTCGAGCCAGTAAAGCGCGTTGTGGATGAAAAAATCCCGCACCGGGCGGCTGTCCGGTCCGTCGAAGTTGATCGCGTCGCCCCAGGGCGTCCGATGCCGGTCCGTGAAGAACTGCGGCGCGTAGGCGTGCAGGTAATTGCCCTCGGGGCCGAAGTGGTTGTAGACCACATCGAGCATCATGCCGAGATTGCGCGCATGGGCGGCGGCGATCAGCGATTTCAAATCATTGGGCGTGCCATAGGCGGATTCAGGCGCATAGGTGAGCACGCCGTCGTAGCCCCAGCCCCGTTTGCCCGGGAAGTCCGCGATGGGCATGAGCTCGATCATGGTGACGCCAAGCTCGGCAAGGTAATCGAGCTTGCCCGCAAGAGCCGCGAACGTGCCTTCGGGCGTGAACGTCCCCACATGCAGCTCGTACACGACCGCCTCGTCCCAAGGCCGGCCGGTCCAGCCGTCATCCATCCACTGAAAGGCCAGCGGGTCGATCACTACGCTGGGTCCGTGTACATCCCCGCTGTTGTAGCGTGACGCCGGATCGGGCACTTCAAGTTTGCCGTCGATGCGATAGCGATACGGACTACCCGCTTGCGCCGCATCCGTGCTGAGCTCATACCAGCCGCCTTCGACCGGTTGCATGTCGAGCGGTCGATCCAGCACGACCTGGACGCGTTTGGCGCCGGGGGCCCAGAGCCTGAAGCGAACGCAGCCGTTGGCGGTGAGCTCGGCCCCATAAGGCATGCGATGAATGTGCTTCACTGCGGCTTCTCCCTCAGCAGTGCGAGCGAGCGCGCCCGCAGCGCATAGGGCTCGCCAGCCGCGTGACCTCGCGGTTCATTCGACACCGAATCCGCCACCGTATCGAGCAGGACCGTCCATTGGCTATTTGTATCGGAGCGCGGCAGCGTGAAGGCGACGTCCTCGTGGTGCGCGTTCAAGAGGAGCAGCAGCGTCACATTTCTGCCGCGCTCGCGGATGCCGCTCGCCTGCGCGCGCCCGTCCATCAGCATGCCGAAGGTGCGCAGGTTGCCGTCCTGCCACTCCTCGGGAGTCAGCTCCTTGCCCTCGACGTGGAGCCAGGTGACATCCTTTACATCGAGCGCCTCATTGTGCTCACCCGTAAAGAAGCGCGTGCGCCGCAGGATCGGGTACTCGTGCCGCAGCTGCGTGAGCCGCTGCACGAAGCGGATCTGCGCGTGGCCCGCCTCGGGAACGTCCCAGTCGAGCCAGCTGATCTCGTTGTCCTGGCAGTAGGCGTTGTTGTTGCCGCCTTGGGTGCGCCCGAACTCATCCCCGGCGAGCAGCATGGGCACCCCCTGCGAGAGCAGCAGCGTCACCAGCAGATTGCGCCTCTGCCGCGCGCGCAGCTCGACGATCGCAGGATCGTCCGTCGCACCTTCAGCGCCACAGTTCCAGGAGCGGTTATCGGACTGGCCGTCCTGATTCCCCTCGCCGTTGGCCTCGTTGTGCTTCTCGTTGTAGCTGACGAGATCGGCGAGCGTGAAGCCGTCGTGCGAGGTGATGAAGTTGATGCTGGCCCAGGGGCGGCGGCCCTCGTGGTTGAATATCTCCGCCGAGGCGCACAGGCGTTGCGCCAGCGCCGCGGCGGGCGCCGACCCCTTCCAGAAGTCGCGCACGTCGTCGCGAAACTTGTCGTTCCACTCGCTCCAGCCCGGCGGAAAGCCGCCGACCTGGTAGCCGCCGGGTCCGCAATCCCAGGGCTCGGCGATCAGCTTGACGGTGGCCAGCACCGGGTCCTGCGACACGGCCTTGAGAAAGCCGCTCTGGTTGTCGAAGCCGTTGGGCTCGCGCGCCAGAATGGTGCCGAGATCGAAACGGAAACCGTCCACGTGCGTCTCGTTCACCCAGTAGCGCAGGCTGTCCATCACCATCTGGATGACGCGCGGGTGGGATAGATTGAGCGTGTTGCCGGTGCCGGTATCGTTGATGTAGTAGCGCTTCTGCTCCGGCAGCAGCCGGTAGTAGGAGAGGTTGTCGATGCCTTTGAAGGACAGCGTGGGCCCCAGCTCGTTGCCCTCGGCCGTGTGGTTGTAGACCACATCCAGGATCACCGCCAGCCCCGCATCGTGGAAACGCGCCACCATCTCCTTGAACTCGCGCAGGGAGTTGGCCCGGTCCGCGGCATAGCGCGGGTCGGGGGCGAAGAAGCCGATGCTGTTGTAGCCCCAGAAGTTGCGCAGCTTTTTGTCCAGCAGGTAGCCGTCATCCACGAAAGTGTGCACCGGCAGGAGCTCGATGGCCGTCACGCCCAATGACTTCACATAGTCAACCACGGGCTGGGTGCCGAGGCCTGCGTAAGTGCCGCGCAGGTGCTCCGGCACATTGGGGTGGCGCTGCGTGAACCCGCGCACATGGGCTTCGTAGATCACCGTGTGCTCCCACGGCACGAACTGCCGGCGCGGCTCGCCCTGCCAGTCGAAGTTGGGATCGACCACCACGCTTTTCGGCACGAAGGGGGCGCTGTCGCGGGTATCGAAACTGAGATCGGCGTCCTCGGCGCCGAGTGTGTAGCCGAAGCAGGCCGGATCCCATTTGAGGGAGCCGGTGTGCGCGCGGGCGCAGGGGTCGAGCAGCAATTTGTGAGGATTGAAGCGGTGGCCGGCGTCCGGCTCGTAAGGGCCGTGCACGCGATAGCCATACACGGTGCTCGGGCCGACATCGCGCACATAGCCGTGCCAGATCTGGTCGGTGTACTCGGGCAGCTCGATGCGCTGCAGCTCGCGCGTCCCTTGGCGGTCGAACAGGCACAGCTCGACCTGGGTGGCGTGCGCGGAAAACAGCGCGAAGTTGACGCCCTTGCCGTCCCAGGTGGCGCCGCGCGGATAAGGCTGGCCAGAGGCGATCACCGGGCGAAGTCCGCGAGCGCGCGCAAGGGAATACCCGCCCAGTCCGGCCGGTTGCGCAGCTCGTAGCGGACTTCGTACAGCGCCTTCTCGATCTCAAACAGCTGGATGAGCGGCTCCGCTGCCTCGCGCGAGCCGTACAGGCCCTGGGCCCGTGCCGTCTCGTCGTAGATGTCGAAGAAGGTCTCGCGCGCCTGGCGCTGCCACTCCCCGAGAAAGGAGTCCCACTTGGCGCAGTCCTCGCTCGATTCGCTGGAGCAGCGCTCGCGGGCAAAATGCCGCGCGTAGTCGAAGGAGCGGAACATGCCGGCGACATCGCGCAGCGGCGAATGCTTGGCGCGTCGCTCGGCCAGCGGGCGTACTGGCTCGCCCTCGAAATCCACGATCACGAAATCATTGCGGCGCAGCAGCACCTGGCCGAGATGATAATCGCCGTGATGGCGTATTTTGACGCCGCTCGGCTCCCCCCCGGCGCAGCGGTCGATACGCTTAAGGAGCGGTCCGCGCCGCGCGAGCAATGCCTGCGCGTCGGACCGCACGGACTCGGACAGGCTCTCGATCGAGGCGGCCAGCAGCTGGAAAGTATCTTCCAGCTGGCGCCGCACATCGTCCCGCCACGACCCGAGGTCCGCCGCGGTGATGGGCTGCGGCGTGAACGCCGGATCGTGCGTCGCCGCGGCCAGCGCGCCGTGCAGCTCCGCGGTGCGCGTGGCGAGCGTGCGGATCAGTGACAGATACGCGCCGTGAGCATCCTGACCCGGAATCCCGCCGGTACGGCGATCCTCAAGAAAGCGCACCAGGTATTCGACGGTGTAGGTCCAGCCGTCGCCCTGGTTGGGGATAAAGGCCTGCAGCAGGGCGAGGGTATAGGTTGTGCCGTCGCTGCCCCGATATTCCATGGCTCCGGCGACCGGGACGATATATGGAAAGTGCGCGACCTCGGTGAGGTAGCGGCCGATCTCGAGCTCGGGATTCACGCCGGGCTGCAGGCGGCGATAGATTTTGAGGAACAGGCGCTCGCCCACCTTGAGCGCGGTGTTGCTGCCCTGAGAGCGCGGCGGGGCGGTCGAGGGATTCTGCTCGCCGTCGCCGCGCAGTTCGGCGTAGGCACGGGTGGGGGAGAAATGAACCGAGCCTCGTTGCATCGCGCATTCGCCGCCGGCCCCGATTGCCGCAACCAGCGCGAGGCAGAAGTGCTCGTCCGCCGAGGCTTCCGCCAGAACGCCGACGTTGGCCTGCTGGCGGACCCGTGCCAGGGCTGCCGGCTGCAGTTTGCTCCAGCGGGATTCCTCCATGCCCTCGAAGCCAAAGACCAGTGGCAGGAAGTAATGGGTGCCGGCAGGCTCGGCGGTGAAAATCGCGAGCAGCCACTGCTGCCATTCGCCGTGATCGGCGAGACGGGTGCTTTGAACCGGCGCGCCCTTGTCCGCGAACCAGCGCTGGGCCGCGATGAACCGCGGCAGCACTTGCTCCTCGAGCTGGGCACGCAGCTTGCCCGCCGCGGCGCCGCGCCACACCGCGACGCGCTCGGGAAAGAAGCTTCGCCAGCCGTCGATGAGCACCAGCACCGGCAGGTCCTCGCGCGGCAGCATCTCATCGTGCCAGGCGGGCGGCTGCACGTCGCGGCTCAATCTGAACCAGTAGAAGCCGTAGCTCGGAAGCGTGAGGAAGTAGGGCAGATCGCCGATCGGCGGGAAGGGCGTGCGGCCCAGCAACTCTATGGGCACCATGGTCTTGTAGGCGGACAAATCGAGCTCCACCGGTTGCGCCGAGCGTGACAGATTCGCCACGCAGAGGATGGAGTCCTCGCCGTACTCGCGCAAATACACCAGCACCTTGCGGTTGCCCGGCTTGATGAACCGCAGAGTGCCGCGGCCGAACGATTGGGAGGTCTTACGCACCTGCAGCATGCGCTTCATCCAGTTGAGGAGCGAGGAGCGGTCGCGTTCCTGCGCCTCGACGTTCACGGCTTCGTAGCCGTAGATGGGATCCATGATGGGAGGCAGATACAGCTGCTGCGGGTCGGCGCGCGAGAAGCCGGCATTGCGGTCGGGGCTCCACTGCATGGGCGTGCGCACGCCGTTACGGTCGCCCAGGAACACATTGTCGCCCATGCCGATCTCATCGCCGTAGTAGATGATGGGCGAGCCGGGCATGGACAGCAGCAGGCTGTTCATGAGCTTGATGCGCTCGGGGTCGTTTTCCATGAGCGGCGCGAGACGGCGGCGGATGCCGAGATTGAGGCGCGCGCGCGGGTCGGCCGCGTACATCTGGTACATGTAGTCGCGCTCGCGGCTGGTCACCATCTCGAGAGTCAGCTCGTCGTGATTGCGCAGGAAAATGGCCCACTGGCTGCTCTCCGGTATGTCCGGTGTCTGCTCCATGATCTCGACGATGGGATGGCGGTCCTCCTGCGCGATGCCCATGTACATGCGTGGCATCAGCGGAAAGTGATAGGCCATGTGGCACTCGTCGCCGTCGCCGAAGTAATCGCGCACATCCTCGGGCCACATATTGGCCTCGCCGAGCAGCATGCGGTCCGCGTAGTGGGTATCGATCACTTTGCGGATGCGTTTGACCACTTCATGCGTCTCGCGCAGGTTCTCGTTGCTGGTGCCCTCGCGCTCGACCAGGTAGGGGATGGCATCGAGCCGCAGTCCGTCGACGCCCTGGTCCAGCCAGAAGCGCATCACCTTGGTGACGGCGCGCTCCACATGAGGGTTGTCGAAGTTGAGATCCGGCTGGTGGCTGAAGAAGCGGTGCCAGTAGTAGCACTGCGCGAGTGGATCGAGCGCCCAGTTGGACACTTCCGTATCCGTGAAGATGATGCGGGTGCCGGCATACCGGGTGGGATCGTCGCTCCATACGTAGTAGTTGCGCTTGCGGCTGCCCGGCGCCGCGCGCCGCGCGGCCTGGAACCACGGATGCTGGTCCGAGGTGTGGTTGATGACCAGCTCGGTGATGACGCGCAGGCCGCGGCGGTGCGCCTCGTCCACGAAGTGGCGGAAGTCCTCGCGGGTGCCGTACTGCGGATGGATCTTGCGGTAGTCGGCGATGTCGTAGCCGTCGTCGCGGCCCGGGGAGGGGTAGAACGGCAGCAGCCAAAGTGTGTTGACGCCCAGCGCCTGCAGGTAATCGAGCTTGTGGATGATGCCGCGGAAGTCGCCGGTGCCGTCGTTGTTGCTGTCGAAGAAGGCGCGGACATGCAGCTCGTAGATGACCGCGTCTTTGTACCAGTATGGATCGTTCACGGTCAGGTGTGGATCTTAAAGAAAATAATCGAAGTCGCGCTCGGTGCGCACTTTACGACGAATACGGAAGATATGGGCGGGGGAGTGTGCCGGATCGAGCGCGACATAGTTGCGCGGTCCGCGCCAGAGGAAGCGGGCGCCGCCGAGCAAGTCATGTGCCTGGAAGGGCTCCTCCGCGGGCACCCCGAGCGTCGACAGATCGAGCTTCAGCCAGCCGCTTTGCGCATGGTGCGGATCCAGATTCACGATGATCAGCATCGAATCGTCGCCCTGCGCCGTGGTCTTGCTGTAGGCGATGAGCGCGTCGTTGTCGATGTCGTGGAATCTAAGCTGGCGATCGCGTTGCAACGCGGGGTGATCACGGCGGATGCGGTTCATGCGGGCGAGAAAATCGCGCAATGAGTCCGCACGCTTCAGATCCCAGTCGCGGGTCTGGTATTTCTCGGAATCGCGGTACTCCTCGCTGCCAGGCTCGCGCGGCTCATGCTCCAGAAGTTCGAATGCCGGCCCATAGATGCCATAGTTGGCGCTCAGGGTGGCCGCGAGCACCAGGCGCACCATGAAGGCCGGACGGCCGCCGAATTGCAAATACTCGTTGAGGATATCGGGCGTATTGGGCCAGAGGTTGGGGCGGAAGAAATCCGCCACTGGCGGCCGGCTCAATTCGGTGAAATAGTCGATCAGCTCCTGCTTGCCGTTGCGCCAGGTGAAATAGGTGTAGGACTGCGTGAAGCCGAGCTTGGCCAGGCGATACATGACCTTCGGGCGCGTGAAAGCCTCGGCGAGGAAGATGATGTCCGGATGTTCTTTGTGCACCTCCCCGATCAGCCATTCCCACAGGCCGAAGGGCTTGGTGTGGGGGTTGTCCACGCGGAAAATACTCACGCCCTGCGCGATCCAGAATTCCACCACGCTTTTGAGCTCGGTCCAGAGCTCTTGCCAGGCGTCGCTCTCGAAATAAAAGGGATATATATCCTGGTATTTTTTCGGCGGGTTCTCGGCGTATTGAATGGTGCCGTCGGGACGTTTCAGGAACCATTCGGGATGCTCGCGCACATAGGGATGGTCGGGACTGGTCTGAAAAGCGAGGTCGAGCGCGATCTCGATGCCGAGCGCGGTGGCCTTGCCCACCAGTCGCTTGAAGTCCTCGAGCGTTCCCAGCTGCGGATGGATGGATTTGTGGCCCCCTTCGACGCCGCCGATCGCCCAGGGACTGCCGGGCTCATCGGGTTGCGGGGTGAGAGAGTTGTTGGCGCCCTTGCGGAAAGCCTTGCCAATGGGGTGGATGGGCGGCAGGTATACGACGTCGAATCCCATCTGCGCCACATAGGGCAGATGTGCCTCGCATTCCTTGAAGGTGCCGACCGAGCGTGGAAAGAACTCGTACCAGCTCGAGAAGCCTGCCCGCTCACGCTCCACTACGAGGGATACCGGCGGCTCATGCTGAAAAACAAGCTCGGGATCTGTGGGCTCGTTGCGCTGCCAGTCCAGGACCGATTCGAGCCAGGCGCGCACCGTGAAGCGGTAAAGACCGATCTGCTGCGCGACGAATGTGGCACGCCACCGGTCATTGCCCAGCGCTTGCATTGCTGCGGTGCGCCACTCGGTATCGGCGTCGAATCGGTATAGGAGCTCGCATTTGACCTTATCATGGCCGTCAGCGAACACGTCCGCCTCGACGATCACAGTGTCGCCGACCAGCCGCTTGGCCGCGAAGCGGCCGCAATCGACCTGCGGCTGGATGTTCTCGACGACTATGCGTATCTTGCCGTTGTGCACGGGCCGGAGAGAGCAATATTCATTCCCAGCTGCATCAATCCGATCGGGCTTAGGTATGGAAACGTGTTGTCCTTGTCCTCATGAAACTCCCAACCCGATTCTCAGCCGCCGGTAGCCGAGCCTGATGAAGAGCAGCGTCAAGACTGCCTCGAGCAGCGTCATCAGGAAGGCGGCCAACGCATTCCAGCGCGCGGCGCGCGCACGAAACTTGGCGACCGCCCGGTCGCGCGCGATTTCGATGCTGTCGTAGAACGTCGGCACCACCAGCAGCGTAAGTAGCGTGGAAGTGATCGTACCGCCGATGATGGCCACCGCCAGCGGACGGTAGAACTCCCCGCCCTCCCCAAGGCCAATGGCCACTGGCATCATCCCGGCGATCAGCGCAAAGGTAGTCATGAGAATGGGCCGCAGCCGCACGCGCCCGGCATGCATCAGCGCCTCCTCGCGATCCACGCCTTGCGCCTCCTCCTTGCGCGCGCAGTCCAGGAGCAGGATGGCATTCTTGGCCACCAGGCCCATGAGCATGATCACACCGATCAGACTCATGAGATTGAGCGTGCCTTTCGTGAGCCACAGGGCCACCACCACGCCGATCAGTGAAAGCGGCAGCGAGAGCATCACCGGCAAGGGCGCGGTGAACGAGCCGAACTGGATCACCAGCACCAGGTACATGAGGGCGATCCCCATGAGCAACGCGGTGAACATCTCGCCGAACACTTCCTGCTGATCGCGCGAGGCGCCGCCCAGCCGCAGACCGTAGCCCGGCGGAAAATCGATGGCGCGCGCGAGTTTCAGGGCGTCGGCCGTCACCTCGCCCGGCGCGCGGCCCTGGGCATTGGCGGAAACGGTGACCGTGCGCTTGCCGTCAAAATGCTGAATCTGCGCCGGGCCCTTATCCAGCGTAATGGCGGCGATTTGCTCGAGCGGCACCATCATGTTGCCACCGTCCACGGCGACCGGAAGGTGCTCGATGTTGGAAGCATCGACGCGGTCGTCCGGATGCAGCCGCACGGCCACATCGCGCGATTCGCCGGTGGGGTCGACCCAGTCCCCCACCTCGACGCCGGCGAACGCCACGCGCAGCGCCTGCGCGGCATCGCCCACGGAGATGCCGAGCTGGCTGGCCAGTGCGCGGTCGAGCTCGATTTTGAGCTCGTCCTTCGGGTCCTGCTCCGACAGCCCCACGTCCACCGCGCCGGGAATGCGCTTCATTTTTTCCATGAAGTCGTTCGTGATCCCCATGAGACGGCGCGTATCGGGGCCGGAGAACTGGATTTGCACCGGTTTGCTCGCGCCGTTGTTCATGTCCTCGAGCACGACGTACTCGGCGCCGACGAGACGTGCGAGCTGCCCGCGAAGCTCGCCGGCGATCTGTCCCGCGGAGCGCTGGCGCTCGGTGCTCTTGCCAAGGTCCACATAGACGCGCCCGCCGCCGGGGTTCACCTGACTGTTGGTGGCCTGGGTTTCCGGCAACATGCGCGCGAGCTCCGCGGCTTTCTCGACTTTGAGTCGGGCATATCCCAGGCTCGCGCTTGAGGGCGTGCGCACGTCGATCGCGATCGTGCCGTCGTCGGACTGCGGCAGGAAGCTGGTGCCGCCGACGGTGATCTGTAGGGCGAGCGCCAGGAGCAACGAGACGACCGAGATGCCCGCCATCCATTTGCGATGGTGCAGGGCCCAGGCGATGACATTGCCATATCGGTTGGCTCGATCGTCGAACCAGGCGTTGAACCTCGCCAGCCACAGTCCGATACCGCGCTTGGGCTGATGGGCGTAGTCGGGAGGATCGCCCCAGTGAGCCGAGAGCATGGGATCGAGCGTGAAGGAGATGAAGAGGCTCACCAGCACCGAGGTCGCTACCGTGAGCGCGAAGGGGCGAAACCACTCTCCCGCGCCGCCGCCCATGAAGGCGACCGGAATGAATACCGCGACGATGGAAAAGGTGGTCGCTGTCACGGCGAGACCGATTTCCGCGGTGCCGTTGCGGGCCGCGCTCAGCCGGTCCTCGCCGCGTTCCATATGCCGCACGATGTTCTCGCGCACCACGATGGCATCGTCGATCAGCACGCCGATGGCGAGCGATAGGCCGAGCAGCGTCATGAAGTTCAGCGTGAAGCCGCACACCCACACCGCGATGAACGCCGCGACGACGGAGGTGGGCAGCGACAGGGCTGTGATGAGCGTGGAGCGCCAGGAGTTCAAGAACGCGTACACCACGAAGATCGTGAGACCGGCGCCGAAGATGAGCGCCTCGATCACGTTTCGCAGACTGATCTCGGCACCCTCGCCGCCATCCTGCGTGACCTCGAGCTTCGTCCCCGGTGGCAGGGTCTTGCCGATGTCCTTCGCCAGATCGCGCACCTGCCGCGCGACGGTCACGGTGCTGGCATCGCGGGCGCGCGTGATGGCGAGGCCGACGTTCGGATGGGCATTGCGCAGACTGAAGCTGTCGGGCTCCGCGAATCCATCTTGCACCGTCGCGACCTGTCCTAAGCGCACGATCTCATCGCCCCGGCGCTTCAAGACGATGCTCTCGAACTCCTTTGGTGACTCGATGCGTCCGACGAGACGGATGCTCTGCTCATCCATCGGTCCTTTGATGTCACCCACCGGTGCCGTCGTGTTCTGCAGTCGCAGCGCGTTGACGACATCGGCCACCGAGACGTTGTACTCGCGCAGCCTTTGCGCGTGCAGTAGCACGGACAGCTCGCGGCGCAATGCGCCGGTGACCGTGACGACGGCCACGCCGTCGATGGCGCGGAACCGGTCGGCCAGGGTGTCCTCGGCGAGGCGCGACACTTCGGCGTGCGACAGGACGGTCGAGGACAGCGCCAGCTGCATGATGGGGAACGCTGCGCGGTCGAAGTGCCACAGAACGGGCTCGCGCATTTCGACCGGCAGCTTGTGGCGCACCGAGGCGATGGCGTTTCTGATCTCATCGGCGGCTTCCGACATGTTTTTCTTGAAGTTGAAGATGACGGCGATGTCGGCGCTGCCCTCCGAAGCGGTCGAGTGGATCTGATAGACCTGTGGGATGCTCTGCAGGGCCTTCTCCACGCGGTTGATGATTTCGCGCTCGACGGTTTCGGGCGAGGCGCCGGGGTAGGGCACATTGACCACGATGACCGGCTGCTGCACGTCGGGAATCTGATTGACGCGCAGGTTCTTGAGCGCTAGCAGCCCTAAGCACATGAGCGCAATGACGACCACTACCGTCGTCACCGGCTGGCGGATGCTGAAGTTGGATAAAAACATGACGGCTTAAGCTACTTTTGGGCGTCCGACCTCACCGGGCCGGGGCCCGCTGGGGGCGCCGCGGCAGCCAGCTCGATTTTCTGACCGTCCCGCAGACTGGCGGTCGGGTAGCGCAGTACCCGGTCGCCTTGCGCAAGACCGCCCTTGAGCGCGAATTCTCCGGTGCGCGCATCGCGCTCGCCGACACTCAAGCTGGCTTTCCACAAGGCATGGTCGCTCAGACGCCAGGCGAAGGCCCGATCGCCGTCCTTCACCAGGGCAGACGCCGGAATCGTCAACGCCGCGGTGCTGCGCGTCTCGATCCAGCCGTCGGCATACAGCCCCGACATCTGCGGCTGTTGCCTCGCATCGGCGAAAGCCACCAGGACCTCAACTTGCCGGGTGGTGACGTTGGCGGCGGGATTCACCCGGGTGATCCAGCCTGAGAATGTCGGTTCTGCAAGACCGTGGATGCGAAACACCACCGTTTGTCCGGCCTTAACCTCCCCGACGCTGTCGGCCGATATCATGCCTTCGAAGCGCATGCTGCGCGGATCGATGACTTTCAGCAGCTCCTTGCCGATCTGCGCGGTGTCACCCGCCGATACCTTGCGCTCGCTGACGATGCCATCGAACGGCGCGCGCACCCGGGTGCGCTCGAGCTCTTGGCGCGCGGAGACGACACGCGTGCGGGCTGCCTCACGATCGCTCTGGGCCGTGTTGCGGCGGCTCTCGGCATCCTCCAGCTGTTGCACCGACACGACACCGGTCTGGCGCAGCGTGGCCATGCGCTGAAACTGCCGCTCGGCCTGCTCATAGGCTCTCGCCGCCGCGTTCTCGGAGGCTTCGGCCGCGGTAAAGGTGTCCCGGATGGCGGTGTCATCGAGGCGTACGAGCAGGTCGCCGCGCCGCACCGCATCGCCGTTCTCCTTCAGGACCTGCAAGACCACGGCGGAGACTTCGGCCCGCAAATCAGCCCGCCGCTCCGGTTGCACCGAACCGGTAATCGACGGTCCCGACGCCAGCGGGCTGCTGCGCACGGTGAGGATGTCCTCGGGGGAGATCAGCAGCGGACGCTCGACTGCCGGGGCCGCCAGCGCCGCGTTGGCGTTGCCCAGCGCGCCGGTTTTACCCATCTTCCCGCACGCGCTCAGTGAAGCTGCCAGGACACTTAACAAAAATGCGTGGCGAATCATGATGTTATTTTCCCGCAAGCGTGAGCTGTCCTTGGAGCCGGGCAGGATGAGAAAGGTTCATCCCTCCGTCTTCCCTCGAGGCGTTTCCGGCTAGTACACGGCTAGCATCGAGAAGTTACAGGAATTTATACCCACCTGCATCGTTGGCAGGTAATCCAGCCCCTATAACCGCCGCTTCGCGGATGAAGGGGTTGAGCTCGCGTATCTTTGACAGCGGCTTTCATCTTACCCCGGCGTCAAAATCACCGCCGCCAGCGGCGGCAATCTCAGACTCAGCGACTGATAGCGTCCGTGCGAGGCGAGCGGCGCGGCCTCCACGCTCCCCATGTTCCCCATCCCGCTTCCGCCATACTCGTGTGCGTCGCTGTTCAGCCGCTCGAGCCAACGGCCGCCGCGCGGCACCCCGACGCGATAGTTCTCGCGCGGCACGGGGGTGAAATTGCAGACGATGACGGCGAGGTCCTCAGGTCCGGCGCCCTTGCGGATGAACGACAGCACGCTGTCGTCGCTGTCGTTGGCGTCGATCCACTCGAATCCGTCGCCACTGAAGTCGCGCTGGTAAAGCGCCGGGGTGGCGCGATACAGCCGGTTCAGGTCTTTCACCCAGCGCTGCGCGCCGGCGTGAAGCGGATACTGGAGCACATGCCACTCGAGGCTCTCATCGTGCTGCCACTCGCGCTTCTGCCCGAGCTCTCCGCCCATGAACAGCATCTGTTTGCCGGGATGGGTCCACATGTAGCCGAATAGCAGCCGCAGGTTGGCGAACTGCTGCCATTCATCGCCGCTCATCTTGCCGAGCAGGGAGCCTTTGCCGTGCACGACCTCATCGTGGGACAAGGGCAGGACGAAGTTCTCGTTGAAGGCGTACCAGATGCTGAAGGTGAGCTGGTTGTGGTGGTAGCGGCGGAAGAGCGGATCGGTCTGGAAGTATTTGAGGGTGTCGTGCATCCAGCCCATGTTCCATTTGTAGCCAAACCCTAAGCCGCCGAGGTAGGTCGGTCGCGACACCATGGGCCACGCGGTGGATTCCTCGGCGATGGTGTGGGTCTCGGGGTGGTCGCGGTATACGGCCTCGTTCAGGCTCTTGAGAAAGGCGACGGCGTCGAGGTTCTCGCGGCCGCCGAATTTGTTGGGAATCCATTCGCCGGCCCGGCGAGCATAGTCGAGATAGAGCATGGAGGCGACGCCGTCGACACGCAGGCCGTCGGCGTGATACTCCTTGAGCCAAAAGAGGGCGCTGCTCACGAGGAAGTTGCGCACCTCGGCGCGCCCATAATTGAAAATGGAGCTGTTCCACTCGGGGTGAAACCCCTGCCGTGGATCTTCGTGCTCATATAAGTGTGTGCCGTCGAAGAAGGCGAGTCCGTGGGCATCGGAAGGGAAGTGCGAAGGCACCCAGTCCAAAATCACGCCGACGCCCCGCTGGTGCAGGTGATCGACCAGGTACATGAAGTCCTGCGGCGTGCCGTAGCGGCTGGTCGGGGCAAAATATCCCGTGACTTGATAGCCCCATGAGCCGTAGAAGGGATGCTCCATGACGGGCAGCAGTTCGACGTGCGTGAAGCCCATCTCGACCGCATAGTCGGCGAGCTCGTGCGCGAGTTCCCGGTAGGTGAGCGAGCGATTGTCTTGCGTGGGATTGCGCCGCCAGGACCCGAGGTGCACTTCATAGATGGAGCAGGGTTTGTCCTGGGCATTGGCTTGCCCGCGGGTCTGCATCCAGGTGTGATCGCCCCAGTCATAAGACAAGTCCCAGACCACCGAAGCGGTCCTGGGGGGCGTCTCACAATGGAACGCGAAGGGGTCGGTTTTCTCGGCGCGATAGCCGCGCTCGCGGGAAACGATGTGGTATTTGTAGAGTGCGCCCTGTCCAACTCCCGGCACGAAGCCGCTCCAGATGCCCGAGGAGTCACCGCGCGCCGCAAGCGCATGCTTGCCGCTATCCCAGCCGTTGAAATCGCCCACAACGGACACGGACGCCGCATTCGGCGCCCACACCGCGAAATACGTCCCGCCGTCGCGCGCATGCGCGCCGAGCTTCTCATAAGCCCGGAAGTAGTTGCCTTCGCGGAAAAGGTAGATATCCTCGTCGGTGAGCATGGAAGTCCTACCAAGCAATAATGATGCCGCCGGCCTTGCGGCCTTAGGCTGCCGCGGACCATCATAGCCGCAATGGCGGCCCTCACCCCGGATTTCCCTCCCATTGTCATCGGGCACCGCGGCGCCTGCGGCTACGTGCCCGAGCACACGCTGGTGTCGTACTTCCTCGCGGCGCAGCAGGGGGCGGATTATCTCGAGCCGGATCTGGTGATGACGCGCGATGGGGTACTGGTGGCGCGGCATGAGAATGAGATCGGGGGGAGCACAGATGTGTCCGCGCGGCCGCAGTTTACCGGGCGGCGCACGACCCGCAGTGTGGATGGGGTGGAGGTGGCGGGCTGGTTCACCGAGGACTTCACGCTGGCGGAGCTCAAGACTCTGCGCGCCCGGGAGCGCATTCCCGAGGTCCGTCCGGCCAACACCCGCTTTGACGGGCAGCTTGAGATTCCCACTTTCGAGGAGATCCTGGCGCTCACGCAGTCGATCAACCAGCAGCGTGTGGAATCGGCGCGCCGCCTGGGGCGGCCCAAACCCAAAAGAATCGGCGTGTATCCCGAGACCAAGCATCCCAGCCACTTTGCGGCGCTGGGCCTTGCGATGGAGGAGGGACTCATCGATGCGCTGGAACGCTGGGGCTTTGCCGGAGCCGATGCGCCGGTGTTCATCCAGTCGTTCGAGGTGGGGAACCTGCGCGCGCTGCGCGGCCGCACGCACCTGCCGCTGGTGCAGCTCATCGAAGCGCAGGGGCAGCCTTACGATTTCACCCTGACGGGCGATGGACGTTCCTATGCTGATCTCATCACGCCGGCCGGATTGAAAGACATTGCGCAGTACGCGGACGCCATCGGCGTCAACAAGCTGCTGATCGTGCCGCGCCGGGCGGATCACTCACCGGGAACGCCCACCTCGCTGGTGCAGGATGCACACGCGCAGGGCCTGCGCGTGCACGGCTGGACATTTCGCGCCGAGGCGCAGTTTCTACCGCAGGGCATGCCCGACATGGCCACGGAGCTTGCGGCTCACCTCGCGGTGGGCATGGACGGCTTTTTCACCGACCACCCGGGACTTGTCACGCGCCCAGCTGTCTTTTGAGCGAGTCGAGCTCGGCGCGCAGCTGACGCACGTCGTTTTCCAGTTGCTCGAGCCGCGAGTCGGCGGCGCCATAGACGGGCAGGGACGAGGGGGCCGATGCGGCTGCGGCGGCTGATTCGGTGGACTCGTGCGTGACCACGGCCGCCGTCACGGGGCCGGTGAAGAGCTGCGCGTAGCGGGAGTCGCGCCGCCCGGGCTCGCGGGCTAAGCGCACGACGAACGGTCCGTCCTCGCGGCTTGCAAGCCCGTTGAGGGCGGTCTCCACCGCAGGCACATCGCCGAAGGGCGCCATGCGGGCCGCCCGGGTGCGCAGCTCCCCGGGGGTCTGCGGCCCGCGCAGCAGTAGCTCGCAGATCAGGGCCAGCTCCTGAGGGGTGAATTTCAGGGTGCCGTACTCGGTGTTGCAGAAGCGGTGCTGCCACTTGGACACGCGGCTGCCGAAGCCGGACTTCTCCATGACGAAGTGCTTCTTTGCCAAGCGGTCGAGCGTCGACTGTACGGTGGCCTCCTCGACGCTCATCAGGGGGTCGCGGTTGCTTTTCTGGTTGCAGGCGAGCGTGAGGGAGTTGAGCGACAGAGGATACTGGTCCGGCGTCGTAATCTGCTTCTCGATCAAACAGCCTATGACGCGCGCCTCGAAGGGCTCGAGCTGAATCTTCATCGATGCATCGGCTCCACGGATAGGAATGACGGGGGTGTCTTGCTTATACTAGCCGCATGACCACGGAACTTGCCGACACTTTCGACGGGGCGTTCACCAAGGCGGTGGACCTTGGCAACAAGCTCGCGGATCGCGACAAGGATGCCGATCTGTGGGATATCGCCGACGGCCTGCTGGCCGGCGCGCTGCAATACTGGCTGTACTCGCGCCAGCCCTGCGGCGACCCACGCTGTAACGACTGCATGCCGATCAGCACGGCGGAGGGGCGCATGGCGGAGCTCAAAAAGCTGATGGAGCAGCTGGCCGCCGAAAGCGAATACTTCCATACGCCGACGGACGCCAATGCCGGCCGGGCGTGATCGCGCCTGAGACTTCCTGCAGTTTCCTCGGGTTCAGGTCCCGGTATTTGCCAGGGTTTGCGGCGCCACTTCGGCGAGCGCCTGCTCGAATAAGTTAAAACCTTCCTTCAGTACCGCATCGGAAATCGTGAGCGGCGCGAGAAAGCGGATCACGTTGCCGTACAGGCCGCACCCTAAGATGACTAGGCCGTGCCGGCCGGCCGCCTTGACCACCGCCTCCTTGAGCTCCGCATCCGGCTGCTCCGCCCGCTGGCCTTTCACGAGCTCGATGGCCACCATCGCGCCCAAGCCGCGCACTTCGGCGATGCTCGGGAAGCGTGCCTGCAGGCCTTTCAGGCGCGACACCATGAAATGCCCGATCTGGTTGGCGCGCTCGAGCAGCCGCTCCTCGCGGATCACCTCGAGTACCGCGAGGCCCGCGGCGCAGCCGAGCGGCGAGCCTGCATAGGTCCCCCCCAGACCGCCCGGCGGCGGGGAGTCCATGATCTCGGCCTTGCCGATGACCGCGGACAGCGGCACGCCGCCGGCCACGCTCTTGGCGACCGTGATGAGGTCGGGTTCGATGCCGGAGTGCTCCACCGCGAACATTTTGCCGGTGCGGCCGAAGCCCGACTGCACCTCATCGGCGATGAGGAGGATGCCGTGCTGGTCGCAGAGCGCGCGCAGGCGTTTCAGCAGCTCCGGGGGCGCCGGGTAGAAGCCGCCTTCGCCCTGCACGGGCTCGATGATGATGGCCGCCACGCGCTGGGGATCGACTTCCGCCTTGAACAGAAATCCGATCGCGGCGAGCGAGTCCTCAACACTCACGCCGTGCAGGGCCGAAGGAAAGGGCACGTGGTAGACATCGGGCAGCATGGGCCCGAAGCCGGTCTTGTAGGGCGCGACCTTGCCGTTGAGCGTGCTGCACACGAGGGTGCGGCCGTGGAAGGCGCCGGCAAAGGCGATGATGGCGGCGCGCTGGGTACGATGGCGCGCGATTTTGAGGGCGTTCTCGACGGCCTCGGCGCCCGTGGTCAGGAAGATGGTTTTTTTCGGCGTTGGGCCGGGCGCGATCCTGTTGAGCGCCTCGGCGAGCGCGATATAGCTCTCATAGGGGGTCACCTGAAAGCAGGTGTGGGTGAGCTTGTCGAGCTGCTGGGCGATCGCCGCCTTGACTTTGGGGTGTACGTGGCCGGTGTTGAGCACGGAGATGCCGCTCGCGAAATCGATGTAGCGGCGGCCTTCGACGTCCCAGATCTCGGCGTTCGCCGCGCGATCGGCGTACACGGCGAGCGAGTTGGTCACTCCGCGCGGCACGGCGGCCTGGCGGCGTTTGTGTAAATCGGCGTTCGAGCTCACGGGAGGACTCCTGGATAGAACCTCGAATTATAAAGCTAGCGAGCTTGGGAGGTGAGATACTATACCTCGCCGGGTCGCTGCTGGAGCTGCCGCTCGGGACGCCGCTGCGAGAAACTCCTACAATACGGACCCCCGCAGCTGACCAGGCAGAGCCTTCTTGACCCAAGACCCGCCTTCGGGACCCATACCCGTCACCGCCGAGGTGGTCATTATCGGCGCCGGTCCCTGCGGGCTGTTCCAGGTTTTCGAGCTGGGCCTGCTGGGCATCCACGCCCATGTGGTCGACTCGCTGGCCAGTGCCGGCGGGCAGTGCAGCGAGCTTTACCCGGAGAAGCCGATTTACGACATTCCGGCGCTGCCGGTGTGCGGCGCGCAGGAGCTGGTCGACCGGCTCCTGCAGCAGATCAAGCCGTTCAATCCCACTTTCCACCTCGGGCAGGAAGTGACCGAGCTGCGCAAGCGCGAGGACGGCCGTTTCGCGATCCGCACCGTCGCCGGCACGCAGTTCGATGCGGGGGCGGTGGTGATCGCAGGCGGCGTGGGGTCTTTTCAGCCGCGGCGCCTGCATGTCGAGGGCATCGAGGCTTTCGAGGGCGATGGGATCCGCTACCGTGTGCGCAACGCGACGGATCTGCACGGCAAGCACCTGGTGATTTTCGGCGGCGGGGACTCGGCGCTCGACTGGACGCTGGAGCTGGCACCGAAGGCGGCCAGTCTCACGCTGGTGCACCGCCGCGCCGAATTCCGCGCGGCGCCGGCCTCGGTGGCCAAAATGAAGTCGCTGGTGGCCGAGAAGCGCATGCGCCTCTATGAGGGCATGGCGCAGGCGCTGCTGCTCGATGGCGGCAAGTTGTGCGGCGTCACGGTACACGAGTCGCGCGGCTCCTCCGTGACGCTCGAGGCGGATCATCTGCTGGTGTTCTTCGGCCTGCATCCCAAGCTCGGGCCCATCGCCGAATGGGGACTCGCGCTTGAGAAAAAAGCGCTCAGGGTGGACACGGAGAAGTTTCAGACCAGCATGCCGGGCATTTTCGCCGTGGGCGATATCAACACCTACCCGGGCAAGAAGAAGCTGATCCTGTCGGGGTTTCACGAGGCGGCGCTGGCGGCCTTTGCGATCCAGCATCACCTGTATCCGGAAAAAAAGCAGTTCCTGCAATACACCACCACCAGTCCCATCATGCAAAAACGGTTAGGAGTCACTCAGTCATGAAGAATCCATTGAAGCATCCATTGCGCCTCGCTGCGGCGCTAGCCCTTACAGCGGGCTTCCTGCTGCCGGCGCACGCGGCCGACAAGCTCTGCAAGCTCGAGATCGAGGGCAACGATCTGATGCAGTATGACAAGAAGGAGCTCAAAGTCGCGGGTGACTGCACGCAGGTCGAGGTTACGCTCAAACACACGGGCAAGCTGCCGGCGCAGGCCATGGGACACAACTGGACGCTGGTCAACACCGCCGATGCCTCCGAGGTGGCCAATGCGGGAATGAGCGCCGGCCTCGACAAGGACTACATCCCTCCGGGCGATAAGCGGGTGATCGCGCACACCAAGGTCATCGGCGGCGGCCAGTCATCCAGCGTGACTTTTGCCACTTCGGCGCTGAAGAAGGGCGGCGATTACACGTTCATGTGCACCTTCCCGGGCCACAATGCGCTGATGAAGGGCAAGCTGGTTTTCGGCTGAAGATCGATGGACCCGCGTATCGCCGACCTCATCAAGCTGCTGGAGCTTGAGCCGCTGGAAGTCAATCTGTTCCGCGGTGAGAGCCGTGATATCGGCGGTGCCCAGGTGTTCGGCGGGCAGGTGCTGGGACAGGCGCTGAGCGCGGCGTCGAAGACCGTGGAGGCAGGAAGGCTGCCGCACTCGCTGCATGCCTACTTCCTACGCCGCGGGGATTTCAATGCGCCCATCGTCTACGAGGTGGACCGCAGCCGCGACGGCCAGAGCTTCTCGAGCCGCCGGGTGATCGCCATCCAGCATGGCGAGCAGATCTTCAACATGGCGGCCTCGTTCCAGATCGTGGAGGAGGGCTTCGATCACCAGATCGAGATGCCGCAGGTGCCGCCGCCTGAGAGCCTGCCCGATACCACCCAGCCATTGAAGGAGCTGCTGGACCGGCTGCCGCAGCGCGTGCAGCGTTTCGCCAACCAGCCGCGGCCCTTCGAGTTCCGCATGGTGCAGCCGGTGGATTATCTCGCGCCGCGCAAGTCGGCGCCGTCGCGGCAGGTGTGGCTCAAGGCGGTGAGCGCGGTGCCGGACGATGAGACGCTGCACCGCTGCCTGCTGGCCTATGTGTCGGATTTCTATCTGCTGGACACCTCGACGCTGCCGCATGGCACGACCTTCCTGAGCAACAATATCATCATGGCGAGCATCGATCACGCCATGTGGTTTCACCGTCCGCTGCGGGTGGATGACTGGCTGCTCTATGTGCTCGAGAGCCCCAGTGCCTCGGGGGCGCGGGGGTTTGCGCGCGCCAGCGTGTTTTCGCGGGACGGAAGGCTGGTAGCGAGCACGGCGCAGGAGGGACTGGTGCGGGTGGCGCGCTAAAACCGGACTGCGGCGTTTGGGTTGCCGCGTTTTACGGCGCGTGATGGGCGATCGTCTCGATTTCGCGCAGCAGCACGGGATTGAATCGCTGCGGCGCCTCCATCATCAGGAAATGTCCGGTGTTGGGTATCGTTACCGACCGGAAGGTCGGCAGCGACTTGCGAATCCGCGCGTCGTCGGTGGGGCCGGTGGCGTCGGCGTTGATCGCAACTACTGGCACGTGGATCTGCGTGACGAGCGGCGCGAGATCGAGTTTCATCAACGCTTCGAGCGAGGGTACGGCCACCTCTGGCGGCTCGAGTGCCAGATCATCGACGACCTTGCGAACGAACTGTGGATTCGAGTCCTTGGTGAAAAAAGCGCTGCCGAAGAACTCGTGTGTGTGCCCGATGAAATCGTCGCGGAAAGGTTTGAGGCGCATCTGGATTTCCCGCTCCGACACGGGAGCCTGGCCGATGGTTTTCAACGCATCCACAGCCACGATGCCGATCACCCGCGAGCCAATACGTCGGGCCGCCTCGAGCGCCACGGGGCCACCCATGGAATGTCCGACGAGCACGATTTTTGGATTGGGCAGCTGCCGCGCAACCGTAGCGACGTCGTCACCATAACGGCTTATCGACCAATCCGTCCGATTGCTTCCCGATGCGCCATGTCCGGCAAGATCGATCACCACCGTCGTGTGCTTGGCTTTCAGCGCAGGGATTTGTGCGCTCCAATAATTGCCGTCGCAGGCCCAGCAATGAATGAGGATCACGGCCGGATCGCCCCGGCCGTAGACGCGGTATTCAATATGCACACCGTCGGCTGAATCGGTGATTTGTGGCGAACCGTCGCCAGAGGGCGCTGAAGATGATTTCAGAGCGGATTGTTGGAATGCTGTGCTTGAGGGGCCAGGCGAACTGTGCTTATCGCAAGAGGCAACGCCAATCGTTAGAAACGCGCTTGCCACTATGAATTTGACATTTCGACTCACGTCCGCAACACCTTGCCCGGATTGAGAATCCCGTTCGGGTCGAGGGTGCGCTTCAAGTCGCGCATCAGGGCGAGCTCGACGGGAGGGGCGTAGCGCTCGAGCTCGCCGACTTTCAACCGGCCGATGCCGTGCTCGGCGGCGAAGCTGCCACCGAACTCGCGCACGAGGTCGTGGATGGCGCGGCGGATGTCGCCCTCGCGGGCCAGGAAGGCGGCCCGATCGCTGCCGGGGGCCTGGTTGATGTTGAAGTGCAGGTTGCCGTCGCCGGCATGGCCGTAGGCGATGAGGCGGCCGTCAGGCACGTGGGTGGCAACCCAGGCTGCGGCCTGCTCGACGAACTGCGGCAGCTCAGCGATGGGCAGGGAGATGTCGTGCTTGAGGCTGGCGCCGTCGAGGCGCTGGGCTTCGGGGATGGTCTCGCGCAGTTTCCACAGGGCCTCGCGCTCGCGCTCGTTCTGCGCCACGGCGGCGCTCAACACCTCGCCGCAGGCGAGTTGCTCGCCCAGCACTTCTTCCATCAGGGGCGCAAGCGGATCGGCCTCGCGCGAGGAGGTGAGCTCGCAGAGGATGTACCAGGGAAAGGGCTGCTCGAGCGGGTCGCGCACGCCGGGAATGTGCCGCACGGTGAGCTCGACGGCCAGGCGGGGGATGAGTTCGAAGGAGCTCACGCGGTCGCCGCTGCGCTCGCGCAGTTCGCTCAGGAGGGAGATGGCGCTGCCCACATCGGCCACTGCGGCGAAGGCGGTGGCGGTGGCGCGGATTTTGGGAAAGAGCTTCAGGGTGGCGGCAGTGATGACGCCGAGGGTGCCTTCGGCGCCCAGGAACAGGGATTTCACGTCGTAGCCGGTATTGTCCTTGCGCAGCGCGCTCAAAGCGCCGAGCACGCGGCCATCGGCCAGCACCACCTCCAGACCCAGCACCAGGTCGCGCATCATGCCGTAGCGCAGGACGTTGGTGCCGCCGGCATTGGTGGACAGGTTGCCGCCGAGCTGGCAGCTGCCTTCGGAGCCGAGCCGCAGGGGAAAGAATCGGTCGAGCTCATCGGCGGCCTGTTGTACTTGCGCGAGCACGCAGCCGGCCTCGGCGGTGATGGAGTAGTTGAGGGCGTCGGTCTCGCGGATCTGATCGAGCCGTTTGAGCGAGAGCACGATTTGCGCGCCGGACTCATCGGGCGTGGCGCCGCCGCAGTAACTGGTGTTGCCGCCCTGGGGCACGACGCCGATACGCCGCTGGTTGCAGAAGGCTAGGAGGCTTGCGACCTGCTCAACGGTGCGCGGCAGGACCACGGCCGCGGCGCTGCCGTGGTAGAGGGCGCGATGGTCGGTCAAGTACGGGGCGATATCACCGGGCTCGCTGAGCACCGCGTCCGGGCCCAGCAGCTGGCGCAACGCGTTCAGCACGTGGGCGCTTTCGGGTAATGGCTCAGGGCAGGGAGGCGGCCTGCAGCGCGGCAATGCGCTCCTCGAGCGGCGGGTGGCTCATGAAGAGGCGCTTCAGACCGCCGCGGCCGTCGCCTCCGGCGATGCCGAAGGCCGAGAGCTGGGCCGGCAGGGGCTCGTGGGCGGCCTTCAGCCGCTGCAGGGCGGCGATCATGGCGCCCTTGCCGGCCAGGGTAGCGCCGCCGTGGTCGGCGCGGAACTCGCGCTGGCGCGAGAACGCGAGGACGATGAGGTTGGCGAGGATGCCCAGCACCAGCTGGGATACCATGACGGTGATAAAGAACGCGGGGCCGCGGCCGTCCTCGGAGCGGAAGAAGGTGCGGTCGACGAGATTGCCGATGAGGCGGGCGAGGAAGATCACGAAGGTGTTCACCACGCCTTGGATCAGGGTGAGCGTCACCATGTCGCCGTTGGCCACGTGGCTGATCTCGTGGCCCAGCACCGCCGCCAGCTCCTTGTCGTCCATGCGCTGCAGCAGGCCGGTGCTCACGGCCACCAGGGCGGCATCGCGCCGCGCGCCGGTGGCGAAGGCGTTGGGCTCGGGGGAGTCGAAGATACCCACTTCGGGCATGCCGATGCCGCGGGTGTGGGCCAGCTGACGCACGATCTCAACCAGCCGGCGCTCGGCCTCGCTGCGGGGCTGATCGATGACTTGCACGCCCATGGCGCGCTTGGCCATCCACTTGGAGAGTGCGAGGGAGATGAAGGCGCCGCCGAAGCCGAATACCGCGGCGAAGGCCAGCAGGCCGCCGACATTGTACCCCTGGGCATTGAGGACCTGGTCCAGGCCGAGCAGGTGCACCACGGTGGACAGCACCAGCATGATGGCGAGGTTGGTGGCAAGGAACAGCAGAATACGTTTCATGACGCTCAGGGCTCCGTAAGGGCGACGCGGACTTGGACCGCCGCAGGCCGCGCAAGGTTTCCGCTCCCGCTATGTTGGCGCCGCGGCGGGAAATTTCAACCGGAAGCGGGTCTAGACGCCATCCAGGAGCCGCCGATAATACCCGTTCATGATGTCGTAGCACTCGCAGCAGGCGGCGGCCTCGAGCTTCTGCCGGTCGATGATGGTGATGACGCCGCGGCTGTACTCGATCAGGCCGAGGCGGCGCATGTCTCCCGCCACCTCACTGACGGACTGGCGCCGCACCCCCAGCATCTCGGCGAGGATGGCCTGCGGCAGCTCGAATTGCTCGCCACCGGCGCGGTCCTGGACCAGCAGCAGCCAGCGGCAGGCGCGCTGCTTGATGGTGTGCAGGGTGTTGCAGGCAGCGGTCTGGTGGGCAAAGCGCAGGGAGTATTCGCAGTAGCGCTGCATGAGGGTCTGAAGGCGGGAGCTGCGCCGCACGGTGCCGAGAAAGGTGGGGGCGCCGATGCGGTAGGACTTGCCTTCGGTCTGCTGGATGACGCTGTAGGGGCTGAAATTCGACTCGAAGTAGAGGGGCAGGCCAATGAGGCCCTCGTTGCCGACAGCAATGGCGCCGCAGCCGGCGCCGTCGCGCATGTTGACGGTCAGGGCCAGGGCGCCCATCAGCGGAAAATACGCGTAGGAGATCGGCCGGTCCTGGCGGTAGACGACCTGGCCCGCCCGGAACGTCACCAGCTGCAGCGCGGACTGCATGCCGCGGTTTTCCTTCAGAAACAGGTCGAGTAGCCGGTTGCCCGATGCCGGCGGGGCATCGGTACTTTTCTGCAGCTCTTCCTCGGGCATGCTCATGCGACGGCCTTATGTAACGCGATCCCCCAGGGAGGGAAGCTAAGCAAGGAATATGTCGCGTTGTGTCGGCTACCGGACAGACCCGCGTTTTGCGGCGCTATTGCAGTACTTCGCCAATGGCCTTTCCGATGCAAAAGCTCACCGCTCCCGCGCCGCCGCCGATGGCCGCCATCCGCCAAGCGCCTCGCCAGGCGTCGCGGCCGGTGAAGAGACTGAGTGCCATGCCCACACCAGCGAGCGACAGCAGCGCAATGGCACCCGCGGCGAGGACGGTGTCCCGGTTAGCGGTGAGCCCAGCAAGAAACGGGACCAGAGGCAGGGCGGCTCCCAGGGCGAATGAGCCGAATGACCAGGCGGCAGCGCCCCATGGGGCGCCCAGGGAGTCGGGGTTGAGACCCAGCTCTTCGCGGGCCAGGGCGTCGAGGGCCTGCTCGGGCCGCGCGAGCAGCGCGCGGGTGAGCTGCCGCGCCTGATCGAGGGCGACGCCGCGCGCCTCATAAATGAGCGCCAGCTCCTCGGCCTCCTCTTGCGGGTACTCGGCGAGCTCGGCGCGCTCGAGCGCGATCTGGTACTCGTACATCTCGCGCTGCGAGCGCACGGAGACGTATTCGCCCGCGGCCATCGACAGGGCGCCGGCGAGCAGGCCGGCGAGCCCAGTGATGAGCACCGAGTGCTGCGTGGCGCCGGCGCCGGCGACACCCAGCACCAGGCTGGTGTTTGAGATGAGGCCGTCATTGACGCCAAACACCGCGGCGCGCAGGTTGCCGCCGACGGCGCTGCGATGGCGCGCGCCGACCTCTTCCAGGGAGGTGGGCATGGGATGACCGGGGGTGATGGGTGCGGCGCTGTACAGGGATAGTCCGCGCAGTTTCATGGCGGCGAGCACGCTGCGCAGGGCGCGAGGTCCGAAGCGGCGGACCATGCGTGCGACGATGCGGGCGCGCAGGGAGGGCTTGAAATCCCGACGTGGGGACCAGTGCGCGGCCTGCTCTTCGGCGGCCGCGCCGAGCTGCTCGAACAGGCGGCGCTTGTGCGGATCGGGCTCGGCGGCCGCGACGGCCGCATAAAGCCAGGCGGACTCTTTCTCGTGGCGCCAGCTATCGAGCGCCGCGCTCATGTGGCGCGCAGCTCAGTTCTCTTCGTCGTCGTCCTCGTCCCAATCGTCCTCGTCGTCCTCATCATCATCGTCCCAGTCGTCGTCCTCGTCTTCATCATCATCTTCTTCCTCCTCCTCGTCCTCCTCGTCGGACTCGGACCAGCCTTCGGGCTCGGCGATCTTCTCGAGATCCATCTCGTGCCAGCTCTCGATGTCGAGCTCTTCGATGTCGCCGTCGAGGTACTCGATCTCGACGAGCTCGGAGTCCTCATCGACCGACAACACGCGGAATTGCTCCTCTTCCTCGACGTTCTCGTACCATTGTCCGGCTACCGGTTCGTAATCTCTGCTCACCGCTCGATCCTCAACTTGAAGTGCGCGACTCGACTGGGACGCCAAGTTTAGGACAGTCGCGGGGGGATTGCGTATAGTTTTCACAATGTCCGGCCGCGCTTCATCCCTCTCCCCGCTGTCCTCCGCTCGCCGCATCGTGGTGAAGGTGGGGTCGGCGCTGCTGGTGGACGCCGACTCGAGCCGGGTGAACCGGGCCTGGCTCGTGACTTTGGTGGAGGACTTGCTGCGCTTACGCAAGCGGGGGCAGCAGGTGATCCTGGTGTCGTCGGGTGCGATCGGCCTGGGGCGTCGCCAGCTCGGTCTACCGCGCGGGGCGCTGAAGCTCGAGGAGAGCCAGGCCGCGGCTGCGGTGGGACAGATCCGGCTTGCCCATGCTTACAAGGAATTGCTGGAGGAGAAAGAGGTGACGGTCGCCCAGGTGCTGCTCACCCTGGAGGATAGTGAGCGGCGGCGGCGCTACTTGAACGCCCGGGCGACGCTTCAGACGCTGCTGTCCCTGGGGGCGCTGCCGGTGATCAACGAGAATGACACGGTGGCGACGGCGGAGATCCGCTGCGGGGACAATGATCGCCTCGCGGCGCGGGTGGCGCAGATGGTGGGGGCGGACTGCCTGGTGCTGCTGTCGGATGTGGATGGGCTTTATACGGCGGACCCGGCGTCGGACCCGGAGGCGCGTTTCATTGCGGAGGTGCCGCAGATCACGGCCGAGATCGAGGCGATGGGGGGACGCTCGGTGTCGGAGGTGGGGACCGGCGGCATGGCGACCAAGATTCTGGCGGCGCGGATCGCGGTCGCGGCCGGCTGCCACATGTGCATTTCGGCGGGGCGGCATCGGCATCCGCTGCGATGGATCGAGTCCGGGGAGCGCTGCACGTGGTTTGCGCCAAGCGGCACGCCGGCGGTGGCGCGCAAGCAATGGATCGCGGGGTCGTTGCGGCCCACGGGTACTCTGGTGGTGGATGGGGGGGCGCTGCGGGCACTGGCCGAGGGCAAGAGTTTGCTGCCGGCGGGGGTGGTGGCAGCGCGCGGCCGTTTTGAGCGGGGGGATACGGTGGCGGTGGTGGGGCCGGATGGGGTGGAGGTGGCGCGGGGGCTGGTGGCGTATTCGGATGCGGATGCGGCGCGCATCATGGGCTGCCATTCTTCGCAGATCGAGGTGCGCCTAGGTTTTCGTGGACGCGATGAGATGATCCATCGCGACGATCTGGTGATGATGTCATGAGTATCGCAGAGCAGATGGAGGCGATGGGGCGGGCAGCCTGCGAGGCGGCGGTAACGCTTGCGGCGGCGTCCACCACTCAAAAGAACACTGCGCTACGCGCGGCGGCTGAGGCGCTGCGGGCGCGGCGCGGGGAGATTCTGGCGGCGAATGCGCGGGATGTGCAGGGGTGTCAAGCCAGCGGATTGAGCGCGGCGCTGCTCGATCGTCTGCGGCTCGATGAGGGGCGCATCTCGGGAATGGCGCGCGGTCTCGATGATATTGTCGCGCTGGCCGATCCCATCGGCACGGTGATGGCCTCGTGGGAGCGGCCCAATGGCCTTACGATCTCACGGGTACGGGTGCCGCTTGGGGTGATCGGCATCATTTACGAAAGTCGCCCCAATGTCACCGCGGATGCGGGTGCGTTGTGCCTGAAGTCGGGCAATGCGGCCATTCTGCGTGGCGGCTCGGAGAGTGTGCATTCGAGTCAGATGATTCATGTCTGTCTGCTCGAGGGTCTGCGCGCAGCGGGGTTGCCGGAGACTTGCATTCAGCTCGTGCCGACGACGGACCGCGCGGCGGTGGGCTACATGCTTGCCGCGATGGGGGAATATCTGGATGTGCTGGTGCCGCGCGGCGGCAAGAGCCTTGTGGAGCGGGTCAAGCGCGAGGCGCGGGTGCCGGTGATCGGGCATTTGGAGGGGAACTGTCATGTGTATGTGGACCGGGATGCGGACCTCAACATGGCGCGGGAGATCGTGCTCAATGCGAAGCTGCGGCGCACGGGGATCTGCGGGGCGGCGGAGACACTGCTGATCGATCGGGGTTGTGTGGCGACGCATCTGGCGCCTGTTGTGGGCGCGCTGCTGGATGCGGGGTGCGAGGTGCGGGGCGATGAGGAGGTGCGGGCGGTGGATGCGCGGGTGCGGGCGGCTACGGAGGAGGACTGGTATACGGAGTACCTGGATGCGGTGATCGCGGCGCGGGTGGTGGATGGGGTGGAGGAGGCCATTGCGCATATTGCGAAATATGGCTCCGCGCACACTGAGTCCATCGTGACGGAGAGTGAGGCGGCGGCAGAGCGCTTCCTGGCTCGGGTGGACAGCGCCATTGTGCTGCATAACGCCTCGACTCAGTTCGCGGATGGGGGGGAGTTCGGCATGGGGGCGGAGATCGGCATCTCAACGGACCGGTTCCATGCCCGGGGGCCGGTGGGGGTGGAACAGCTGACGAGCTATAAATATGTCGTGCGGGGGAGGGGGCAGGTGCGGGGCGGATAGGGCCAGCAAAACCCGTGCCGGAGGTGCATTTTGGCCGTGGTGCGCCGCAGCATGGGTGGGGGCCCTTCATTTTCCCGGAAACCGTTTTACAATGGCACCTCCCTCGGGGAATGGACGGTCAGGAGTGCCCGAATGAGCGTGTCTCGGTTTGCTCTAGTGAGAATTCCGGACGAATTAAGTTTTGACGACCTGCGGCTCGCCTTAAAGCCGGATGGCAGGACTTTCCAATTCGACTGGGGCCCGATCCGGGAGATCATGCGCGTCAACACCGAGCTCAGTCTGTGCCACGATGAGGAAGTCATCGATCTGATCGGCGCTTGGTACAGCGGCCTGCGCTTGCGGGGATACCGTCACCAGCTGGCGGAGCAGCACCTGGCCACTTGCGACGCTCTCAGGGAATTCGGCGTGGAGCGCTTGGTGGCGGGGTCTGATACGCCGCACTGAGCCGGGAGCGGGCGGCTCAAGTGCGATGCCCAAATTGGGCATTGAGTACAATGACTGCGTGAGTCGCCTCATTCTCCTTGCCTGTCCTGCACTGGCGCTGTTCGCGCTGGCCCTCCCGTCCGCCGCGGCGGTCGAGCGCCTGTCCCATGGCCGCTTCGCGGATGTGGCCGTTTATCGCCCCGCGGGCAGGGTGCGGCAGTTCGTGCTGCTGCTGTCGGGGACGGAGGGCGGGGCGGGTGCTCTCAATGAGGTGGCGCGGGTGCTGGCCTATGAGGGGGGCATGGTGGCGGCGATCGACAGTGGCCGGCTGATCGATGCCTTTGTGAGGAATCATGAGAGCTGCTTTTTCCCTGATGGGGATCTTGAGAACCTGAGCCACTACATCCAGGCCTACTACAAGCTGCCGGCCTATCTCACACCGGTCCTGGTGGGCTATGCGGAGGGTGGGGGCATTGCGCAGGCTTTGATGAGCCGCGCTGCGCCCGATATCTTCACGGGCGCGGTGCTCATCGCCGAACGCAGGGATATGCAGCTTGCGCTGCCGTTGTGCGAGCCGGGCGCGAAGGATGTGGTTCCGCCGGCGCCGGCGGTGCTGGCGGCGCAGCACCCGGATCGTCTGCAGCGGGTGCCGGCGCTGGAGCTTGGGCCTGCGATGCCGCAGCTGGAGGCGGCTTACACCCGGGTGGCGGCACTGCGGCCGCCGCCGGTGCCGCCGCCTGCGAGCCTGGCGGATCTGCCCATTGTGGAGGTGCCGGCCTCGGGCACGAGCGATCTGTTCGCGGTGTTCCTGTCGGGGGATGGGGGCTGGGCGGGCATCGACAAGAATGTGGCGGCGGCGCTGGCGGCCCGTGGCATTCCGGTGGCCGGCGTTGACTCGCTGCGGTATTTCTGGTCGCAGCGCACGCCCGAAGGGCTGGCCTCCGACATCGACCGGGTGATGCGCTACTACGCCGCACGCTGGAACAAGCAGCGGGTGCTGCTGATCGGCTACTCGCAGGGGGCGGATGTGCTGCCCTTTGCGCTCAATCGGCTGCCGGCTGCGGCGAAGCGCATGACGGCGCTGGCGGTGCTGATGGGCTTGAGCGACAGCGCGGATTTCGAGTTTCACCTGACCAATTGGATCTCAAGCGGCAAGGGGGGTCAGCCAGTGCTGCCGGAGATCGGCAGGCTGCATGACCTGACGGCGCTCTGTCTCTATGGCAGCGATGATGAGGACACGGTGTGTCCGCGGCTGCACGGCGAGGCGGTGAGATCCCTGGAGCTTGAGGGGGGGCATCACTTCGACGGGGAATACGATCGGGTGGCGCAGACCATACTGGGCGCGCTGCCCGATTAGCGTACGAGAACACGGGCCGGGGCCTAGCCTCCAGCCCGTATGCTCAAAACGCCCATTACTGCGGCTGGTGAGCCGCCTCCATCGCCTTGGCGTTGGCCTTGGCCTTGTCCAGGTCGGCGTCCGCCTTGTCCTTGCAGGCTTTCTGGGCTTTGCCGGACAGCGCCTCGCACTTCTCGATGGCGACCTTGTGATCGCCTTCGGCCTGGGTGACGGCGACATCGGCGGCGCTATCGGCCTTTTTCTCGTCGGCCTTCTGCTCGGCCTTGGCGACGTCCTGGTTGGCGTCGGCGACGGTGTTGGCCTGCTCGTTCATGGCCTTGGTGGTGTCTTTGGCGGCATCCTGGCTGGCTGCGGCCACGTCATGCTGCACTTCGCTGGGGGATTCGGCCTTGTGGCAGGCGGCGAGGCCGAGCAGCGCGGCTGCGATCGCGACGCTTGAGATTTTGGCGTTCATTGTCATTACCCTTAAATAGTCAGGAGAAAGGTCCCGTTTCACCTGTAGCAAGACCTGTGCCGCGGCGGGGGCGGGCGGTGTATCCTGAGCGAGGGCGCCCGTAGCTCAGCGAATAGAGCATCGGTCTTCGGAACCGAGGGTCGGGGGTTTGAATCCCTCCGGGCGCGCCAATTCTATCGCGATAGAACCGACTTGGCTCCATTCCGGTGTCATGTTTCCAACCCACCCCGCTACTCGGGAAGAAGCATCAGTAATTGTTCCCGCACATGCTCGCCCGCCAACTGCGGGTCATAAATCAGACCGGCGCGCAGCAGCGGTTGCATGTCCGAACAGAAGCCGCGGTCGGCCAGGCGGACGTCGAGCTGACGAAGAAATTCAGCTCGCGGTACAGTTGTGCCTTCCTGTTCCATGTAGTACTGGAATGATTCGACGATTCGCCTGGGCTCCACCCGTTCCGCGGAAGGAGCGGTGATGGCCCAATACAGGTCGAAAAGATCGCGTCCACGCTTGCGCTGGAAAAGGGCGCGCATTTTCGTCCCCATCATCTCGTGGATGTCGAAAGAGTTGATATCGGCAGAGAGCTGATTCCCGCGAAATTGTGCCGAAAAAGGTAATTTAACCACGGGTAAATGCGGTATCCTCTCCGTAACATTGGCTTCCACGACGACAATCAATGTCTGACCGGGTTCGACGATCGACGGCACCTCGTACGTGACGCGTAACACTCGCGACGGCCGTGCGACATTGCGCACGGCAAGCTTCAGCTCCTCCCAGCCCCAACCTTTGGGTTTGCCGAGGATATCCTGCAGCACACGCTTGATCGCCGCACGGATGTGTTCTTCCGGGCGGTCTCCAATCACCACCAGATCGATATCTTCGGAATAGCGCGCGGCCGGCGCCAGAAAAGCTTTGTGCAGAATCGTGCCGCCACGCATCGCGATCTGCCGGCCTAAGAAGGGATCGCTGAAAAGCGCGGTCATCGCACGGCACAGCAGCAGGTCCTGTTCAACCTGATGCTGTACCGGCCAGGGCACGAAAGTCTGGTGTAAAAGGATATCCTGCCGTGTCAATGGAACCATGTGTCATTCGCCGACTGATAAATGCCGGCGAACCGCTGATGCCAGCGTGGCATGTCCAAGCTCGCCGAGGACTTGTTCAAGGTGTCGCGCGATTTTCGGATCTGCCTCGGCGACCAGAGCCCGCAATATTTTACGCTTGTCCAGATGTGGCAGTAGGGGCTCGATCGTCTCGGCCGCCCGCTCCATGCCGCCGATACGGGGAGCGTACCGGATCAAATCCAGACAAGTTGCTTCCCGTGTGCTGACGGTGAGTGCGGCGTAGGCGTTGCGTACGGACTCGACCGGCGTAACGTCGATTCGTTTCTTGACGAAAAACTGCAAACGGATTCTTTCGAGCGTCAATTCGCGGCGCGGTCTATCGGTCATCACCTGGACAACCTGAATGGCTTGAGGCATTGAGCCATATTCGGCGGCAGCGGACTGCAGCGCCAGATAATAAGGCCGCCCGAGCCAGCGGAAATAGGTATCGAGCCACCACGCTACCGGCGGTGCTCCCAGCACGCGCTGCTCCGGGTTTAAAATCAGAAAGAACTCCTGCCGGGGTGCGACACGGATGACCTTCCATCCCAGGTGCAAGAGCTGATTTCGCGCAGCAATCCTCGACAGACCGCTTTTCTCCAACAATTCCTCGAGCGTAAAAGTCACGAGCCCCAGGCTGAGCTTGTCTTCGATGAAACGGGCGGCTGTTCCCCGACGTCGTATAGGTGGGGTAGATGGTTTGAAGTGGGACGACATTTACAGATCATAGCTTATTAAGCTACAATCCGCAAACGTGCATTTAGCCCTCTGTGACCAGGCCACGATGCTCGAGATATAGGTGCCATTCGGCAAGGATCTCGAACAGGCGGTTCGAACTTTCTCCATTCGGGCGCGCCATTTTGCTTTCAGCCACAATCCGGCTGAGCGCGCTAAGACCGTAATTTATATAGGTCAAGAATCATCAGATCCGTGCCTCTTAGAGGCTTGAATCCTGCGCGCGCGTAATACTTCCTCAGCTTGTCGGTTGCTTTACGATACTCATCTTTATTTCTGTCATCGAGCTTGCCCTCGAACTGCAGAGGAAACGGCTTGATGACTACAATCCTGCATCCCATACCAAAGCGAGCGATTGCCGCACGTATGAACCGCAGGCCAAGCTGCTGACCGCGAAATTGCGGCAGAATCTCCAGTCGATCGAGGATGAGCATGTTTCGGCAAAATGCCATTTCTTCACCTAACATTTTGCACAATGCGGGCGAGAAATTGCCGGCCTCTTGTCCTATCAGCGGAATGAGCGCTGCCGTTTCCCCTCTTAGATCTAAGATGTCAAACAGGCTTTCGCCGTCATTTTCCGCAGCATCGGCATTTAGAATGAAAAGTCTCGCTTGCCCAGCCGGATATTCTTCATCGTCGAGATCGTCCTCCAAGGACACAAACAATTCGCCATCGTATTCCGCCAGATAGAAGTCGCCCTCGCCGTCGCAATCTCCAGGCATGTCGGTTTTGTAGGCGCAGCGAAAAACAAGAACTTTCCGATGCAGAGGTTTGGGCGTGTTGTCCCCACGTTTGCCTTTTCTTGACATGATAATCACCTTCTACTTTCCCTGACGCTCGATCACGAAATCCACTTCTTCTCCAGATGAGGTGCGCCCTCAATTCATGTATGGTGTCGATGGTCGCAGAGACGCCGGAGTCAGCACGTCAGTCCCAATTGACTCGCTCGGCATCAGCATGAGTAGTCGCGTTCAGGACGCAGCATCTCGCATTTGGAGGCGGGTCAAGAATCTGAATCAGAGACTCGGAGTGGTGGAATTGTCGCGGAAAGATTGCCAGATTCCGCTTCCCGGTAATGGTTGAAGAGAACAGTACACCCTCAAATCCGGCATGCGACAACATATTCCCCAATAGTTGAGAGTTCGCAGGCGTGGACCATAGTGTCGGGTACTGCCTCCAGTTCTCCGCCATTAATGTTGACATAAAAATATCAACTGTCTTAACAAGCTGCAGGGGTGCCAAACCTATCTTGTCCTCCTGACTTCGGACGTTACGCGACAACTTAAATTGTGCAAGAACATCTACAAACGACACAAGGTTTTCGGTTTTTGTGAGATCGAAAACATTATTGACATTTCCGGTAATTGCAAGCCACGTTAAACTTGACCTGCTACAAAGAGCCATTTCCTCTGCTGTCAAACCTGCCCTGCCGGAGTCTCGGAGGAGTCCGTGCTTTTCCCGGATAGCGGTCTCCATATCTTCGGCGAGATAGAGTGCTGGGAACGGTGTATAGCGCGAGCTGTCTATGTCGATGCCGTAGTTGAAGCGTCCGCCTATCCACTGAAGACTTCCGAGGCAGGATAGCGGCTCGCGTGAGTACTTGAAGTCGATTGCTCGTCCCCATCCGTCCAAGGGGACGGAAATTCCTCGTACCGACTGGAGTGCGAGTTGCAGCTCCGACTGTTTTGCAGCGCGCTGCTGCTCTAACTCGTAGAACCAGAGGTAATGATAGCCCTGCAAGTCCTGCGTACGGGCGCGCCAGCGGATGAGTTGATCATCCGAGAAATACTCAAGAAGTAACTCGCCGGCTTTTACCTCCGGCCAACCTGGACCACGATAGACATTAAATCGAAGTTGCCGACCGTTGCGACGCTTCGCCACGCCCTGTCCCCTGATCCAACGCCTGTGTGACAAACCGTAGCAGCTTGTTATATCGGCCAAACCGAATCATATCCCGAGGGCTGATATCTCCCAACATTGGATTAGGAGTCTGGAGCCACAGTTTTGTCTTGATATCATCCTGAAAGAACGACCAGACTAGATTGCATATGTTCGCGATATTCTCTAGGTGTTCGCGCACTTCTCGGGGCGCCTTCTCGTCATAGCGTACCGATGCCTTTGCGACTCCCGTTGCGCGGGCAACGTCTTTCGTCTCGAGGCCTACAAACTCGCGAACCTTTTGATAATTAAGAGCATTTCCTTGCCAGAACTTGAGTCTGTCAGCGGGGGAGATGGTACTAAACAGTCTCTCTCGCATTGCCATGATCCGGGGCACGCTTGCCATACAATGGGTAATGATGAACAGTATATACCCGGAATAGACCAGAAAAGTACAGATTTTAACCAAGCATAAACACCGTCACGTTTTCGCTAAATCCGGCCCTCTGGACCGCACCCTGCTGTGTCGCGGGCTAGGACGCCTCAGCGTGGAGTAAAGCCGGGCAATCTCGCCTGCCTATCCGCGCGCCTGCCACCCAGATTATCGAGTACGATGGACGCCATAATTCGAGCGTCCTCGATGCACGCTTTGCCGCAGCGGATCAGAGGATCGCTTGCGTCTCAAGGCAGGCGTTCCATTCCGTTAAGATTGCGAACAGGCGATTCGAACCTTCTCCACGCGGGCGCGCCAATTTCATATGGTTCATTCCGGACAGATGAGTAACGTTTTATACCGCCGGCAGTGATCTGTAACCTATATGCCCGAAAGGGCATTTGTCTTTGTCCCCCTCCGCCCACAGGATCGTTGCCGCCCGCCGGCTTGACTTGTGGCGGGTCTTTATTTAACCTTAAGGTTAAATAAAGGGCTCGGAGCCGTCATGGGCCTGCCGGAAGTCAGTACCACATTCGCCGCACTCGGGGATTCAACCCGATTGACGATTCTGTCCCGTCTGGCCCGGGGCGATGCGACCGTGACGGAGTTGGCGCAGCCGTTCGACATGAGCATGCCCGCGATCACCAAGCACCTGAAGGTGCTGGAAAACGCCGGCCTGATCTCACGCGCACGCAAGGCACAAACGCGGCCGTGCCGCATCGAGCCGCAGGGCTTTAAGCAAGTTGCAGACTGGGTGGACGAGCATCGCCGCATCTGGGAAGCCAGTTTCGATCGATTGGATCAATATCTGAAGCGCATTCAGCACAAGAAGGGCAGCAAACATGACCGCGCGCGATAAGCCAAATGAACTGTATCTCACCCGGGTTTTCGACGCTCCGGTGAAACTCGTATGGGACGCATGGACCGATCCCAAACAAGTCGGACAGTGGTGGGGGCCGCGCGGATTCACGCTGACCACGCACAGCCGAGATCTGCGGCCGGGCGGCACCTGGGTCTACACCATGCATGGGCCCGATGGCACCGACTATCCGAACATCGCAACTTACTTCGAGGTGGAAAAGCACGCGCGGCTGGTCTACGACCACGGCGCCACCGAAAACACGCCGCCGCTGTTTCGCGTTACCGTGAACTTCAAGGAAGCCAAGGGCAAAACCAAAATGGACATGACGATGGCCCTGGCCACGCCTGAAGCAGCGCAAGAAACCCGTAAATTCATCAAGAAGGCCGGGGGAGAATCCACGTGGGACCGTCTGGCGGAATATCTGCATGAAGCAGGGGGTAAGGACAAGTTTGTCATCAACCGCACTTTCGATGCGCCTATTGGCTTGATGTTCGAGATGTGGACGAATCCGGAACATTTGGCCCAATGGCTGCCGCCCACCGGAATGCTTACAAAGTTCATGAAAGGAGACGTCAAGAAAGGCGGCCGCACCTTCTTCTGCATGGAAGGCGTGAACGGGGTCATGTACGCTCGTGCCGAATATCTTGAGGTCATCAAGCCGAATCGTATCGTCTATACCCAGCAGTTCTGCGACGAGAACCAACAGCCGACTCGCCATCCGCTGGCGCCCACTTGGCCGGAAACGATGCTGACCACCGTGGTATTGGACGCTGAGGACGAAAACCGGACTCGCGTCACTGTGACCTGGGAAGTCTTCGGTGAAGCTAGCGCTGCCGAATGCGATACCTTCCACAATGCGAAAGGCGGCATGACGCAGGGGTGGACGGGATCCTTCGATAAGTTGGATCAGTATATGATGCAGGAGCGTATGGCCGAGCTCTCGCAGCGGCTGGCTAACCAAAACGCCGCCGCCGCCCGTGCAATGGACGACAGCACGGCAGACGGCCTGTCGTGAGTAGGGTGCTCCGCGGGGAAATCTGGGCTGTCGATTTCGAGCCTCAGACGCATCGGCAAGCGTCGGGCAAGAAAGAACGTCCCGCACTCGTTCTTCAGACAGATGCCCTAAACAAAGCGGGACACCCCACGACTATCGTGATGCAAACGCACGGTTCATGTTTCGCTATTGCACTATACCGTCAAATTTTCTCAAGCGCGTGGAGGAGGCCTTACGGCTGCTCACGGGGCGCTGAGCGCTGCTTATCTTCTTCGGTCACGATCGCGGCTTAACCGATCCATCCAAAATCATCCTGCCACGGCGACTTCATGCGTTACACTTCCGCCATGCGCCCCGCGTTCATTTTCGACCTTGACGGCACGCTGGTTGACAGCGTCTACCATCACGTCCTTTCCTGGCAGGAGGCGCTGGACGCGGAGGACATTTCGCTTTCCGTCTGGCGCATTCATCGCAAAATCGGCATGAGCGGCGGGCTTTTTGCCAATCAGCTGCTGCGCGAGACGAAGCTTCAGATCACACCCGAGCGCATCGAGCGCCTGCGGCAGCGTCACGCCGAAGCCTTTCGCCGCCTGGCCGGCAAGATCCGTCCGCTTCCCGGAGCGCGCGAGCTGCTGGACGCTCTGATGAAAGCCCAGATCCCGTGGGCGATCGCCACGAGCGGCCGTATGCTGACGGCCGCGCAGAACCTTGCGGCGCTGGGTGTGGATCCGTCGAAATCGGTGGTCGTGACCCGCGATGACGTCAAGTATGCCAAGCCAGATCCGGATCTGTTTCTGGCGGCTGCGGCTCGGCTCAATGCTCCCATCACGAATGCCATGGTGGTCGGCGACAGCATCTGGGACATGCTGGCGGCGCGGCGCTGCCAGGCGCTGGGGGTGGGGCTGCTGTCGGGCGGTTATGGCTGCGAGGAGCTCGAGCGGGCCGGAGCCTACCGCGTATATGAGGATCCGGCCGACCTGCTGGAGCATTTGGATGAGGTGGGCGGGAGGCGGTGAGTAAAAAGATACAGTATCCCGCATACCGACCTTCCGGGCTGGCCCAATCGAGAATTGATTTCGATCGGGGACTCTACACTCTCTCAGTGTGTTTGCATGCATCTGGAAAACCTGAGCATCCCCAGAACCTGTCGCCTGTCTGCGAGTTTCGACGAACGCGCATTGGTCGGCCGCACTCCGGGCAATCCTTGCGCTGAAACGTGCGCTGATCCTTGCCGAGCACTGCACAGCGCACCTCCGCCGCTCCGCTGCGCTTCACGACACGAGCACACTCCTTGATCGTCTCGCCAGTCGTATACACGTCGTCGATTAGGAGTACGTTGTTATTGTTCCAGTTGTACTCGCTCGCAAACGCGCCTTTTACAGCGACCTGGCGCTCCAGTGGCTTCATCCCTTTGTAGCCGTCGATCTCTCGGACACATCGAAGTCCGTCGAGCAGGACTTTGCTCTTTTTGCTGAGGGATGTCGTGGTTTCCTTCAGCAACCGCTCAAAGCGCTGTCGTGTTTGCGAAGGCTTCGGAGGCACGGGAACGATATAGTCAGGTATCCATTCCCAGCGGCCGAGGACTCGTCCAAGCGCGTCTCCGAGCCTGGAGGCAGGCTCGTCGTTTTGTTTCAAAGTAAGAATTGACGTGCACAGCGGGCTAGCAGCGTGACGTGGATCGGAGGTTGTGAAGTAGCGGCCGAGGGTCCGCACCGGCGGGTTCGCATCACACTCCAGTGTCGAGCCAGCGTGCACCACATAGCTCATTCCCTTGCTGAGACATTCACCAGCGTAGCCGAGATTCAGGACGCGCTCGGTGTTCAGCAAGAGCGAAGGCTTTTCAATCAGGACGTCCGGTGCCGCGGAGGACAGCTCGAAAATTGAGGTTGGCGCCCAGCGAACGCCAACCGATGTGATGCCAGCACGGTAAGACGCCTCGAAGTCGATGACGTCATCGCCGACGTATACGACGTTGGGGCTTGGATTGACCTTAAGCTGATGCAGTGCCTCCAGGAGCGGACTTGGATCGGGCTTGTGTGCCTGAGTGTCCTCGTACGTGACTAACACATCGTAGCTGATGCCGAATTGTGTCAGTAGCGTCTCCGCGTACCAACGAGGGGATGACGTAACAATTCCGACTCGACTGCCGTTGTTTCGCAGCAGTGCCGGGATTTTGTGCGGAGCATATTTCCCCGTCGCCGGAAATGGCCGCACGAGATGCAGGTTCTTCTTGACCTCTGACCAAAGATGCGCGCGCCTCAATATCGCCAGCGCATTCGTGTCAACCAACGTCATGTCAAGGTCGAACAGATACGCTTGGATCACGATTAAAACAGTCCCTGTTGCTCCACCGTTGATGATGTGCCACGCGGAGCGATACCGCGTCCGATCTGCCGCTCGAGCATTTCCAGCATCGACACATACTGTTCGCGGCTTGCGAGCGGGCAAGCGACCGGCTGATCGCGGAACTTCGAGTCCAGAAGGCGCTTGTAGTCGCCCTCCGCTTCCAGCAATGCACTTAGGCGAGATCCTGTCAGTTGCGTCAATGCCAGAATGCCACGGCTCTTAGGCTCATCCGCGTGGCGTCCCTGGGGTAGCGGTGCGAACAGCAGTCGTTCCTGCTGTAGTGTGTAGCGGACTGTGTGCATCGAACCACCTTTGAGATCCGTCTGCATCACAAATGTTGCTACGGACAATCCACTCTGCAACCGATCGCGTTGGATCAAGTTTCGTGGGATCGCCGGCGTACCAAACGGTTGCTCGCTCACCAAAGCGCCGTCATTCGCAAGAATATCCTCGGCTAATTGCCTGTTCTCTTTTGGGTAGATGCTATCGAGGCCGCCTGCCAGTACGGCTACCGTGCGCCCCTTTTTTGCGAGAGTCGTCGCATGAGCCAACGAATCCACTCCGATCGCCAGTCCGCTCACAATTGTCCAGCTGGCGCTCACCAGTTGCTCGACAATTCGCTGCGTAACCTGGACACCGAATTCAGATGGCTCGCGAGTGCCGATGCACGCCACATTGCGCCCTATTGCGTCCAGTCTCCCTTTTATGAAGAGGACCGGCGGTCGGTCCGCGAGCTGCAGGAGAGCTTCGGGATACTCTCGATCGAAAATGCTGACGATCTGCACGTTCGAACGTGCAGCGGTGTCGAGAATGCGAAGCGCCTTGTCGATAGCATCCGTCAAGGCGCCGTGCTGAAGAATTGAGGCGGCCACGGACTGAGAGGTCACCTCCGAAAGATGCGAAGGTGCTGCATTGGAAAGCTCGTCGAACCACCGAAAGCGATGCGCGATTCGCTCCGCGGTGACAGGACCGACACCACGCAACGCTGTGAGCGCAAGGAGACCAGTGGTGCTTCGCGTCTCAACAGCAGTCATCGCCCACCTCCGAGCATCGGGTCTTGAGCAAGCAGCGGGGCCATCTAAAGATCGTATCCACTTGTGTCCTCGCTGGCCTTGACTAGATCGTCCAAGGCCTGCTTGCGACCCGCCTGCATGGTTTCTCTGTAGCTGAGGACGTCTTTCGAGAAGATGCGCCGATGACGGCCGACCTTGCGATGGGGAATTAAATCACGTTCCAATAAGCCAATCAGGAAAGGACGTGAGACACCCAATACCTCGGCGGCTTGTTTCGTCGTGAGCTCCGACAATTCCGGGCACAGCGTGAAAGTTTGCTGCTTCGCCACTAACGCCAGAATTTGCGCCAGCACTCGCAGCGTGGCAGGCGGGACGTCGATCCGCGCCACCTCTTCACCCTTTGGTTTTTCCTCCACAAGCACGATGCGATGCGCTCTTGAGCGATCCAACGCCTCGCTCATCAGGCGGCTGGCTTGCTTGAGCAAGGCGGCCTCATCGTCGCTCAGTTCGATGCGATCTGCGGTAATGCTCATGATACGGGCCTCCGGGTCACGAGCGGAGTATATGCATTAAATGAAATATATGAAACATGTGCACTAAAGCCTATATGCTCAATCGGTCCAAAAACTGCACATTCCCGCACCTTAAGACCCCTTACACCGACACGGCATTTACATAGGATGGATGGCCTCAATGGCCCACTCTCTATGTATCTCGGCTCACTCATGCTGACGGGGTCTCGATATGGAAATAACGGAGTTCAAAGACATACGCGGCGATGAGGCTGGAGGCATTGCCGAGATCGTCTCCGCTCACACAGCGCGCCAGGCAGTGGCCGCGCGTGCGACTTATCTGCCGGAGAAAGTACAAAACGATGCCCGCTATGCCTGGGCCAGGGATCTGGACGAGGTCTCCAAGCGGGCCGCCCAGGCCGAGCACGGCGCGAAGCCCGTGTCGGGTTTCGAGTTGAGGATCAGATACACCCCGCGTTTTCCTCAACAAATGAACGCCGAGATTGTGGAAGGGTTCGCGCAGGCGCGCGCCGAGCAGGGCGGAGCGGTCCATCTGATCCAGTTCAAGGAGCCTGTGCCGGGAGAACCTCCCTACCATGCCGTTCTGATTGAAACCACCCGGCAGCTGACGCCCGAAGGATTTGGAGAGAAGACAGAAGCGGCACGCGAAAACCGCGCCGAGGAGATCTGGGACGACCCAATGGCCGAGGCACACATGCAACTGGGCAATCATGAGGACAACTATTTGTTCTCGACCTATTATTCCGAGCACCCGAGGCACTTCGACGATTCTGACAGTTACAAGAAGTTCGATCGGTGGATGGTCGAAAAGGGATACAGCGATGCACCGCCGAGCGCAGAGGAACCGCGGACCCGGGAAGCGGCGAGATATGCGGAGGTCAGGGACTGGGCACCCGGCAATACCGCTGACAACAACCCGACGCGGCCGGTGGCCACAATCCGGCAAACCCGTGCGAACCAGAGTCCTGACTTCGGCTTCGCTCATTTTCGCCGGCAGACGCTGACGGGCACCGATGTCAAGACGGGCGGAGTCAAGAAAAACGCCGTGTCATCGAAAGGCAAGGACCCTATGGACTCCGCGCTATAAGGATTTTAGAAATGTTAATCCCAACAAAAAGCCGAGATAGAGCGAGTACGGGCGCTTCATCGTGGAGTCTGCGAGGCAAAGGCGTGGAGGCTCGATCGTCGAGGTGTGCCGGCCCGTTATGGGAATTTTGTGTGATGGGGGCTCTATTGACGGGCGCGCTTTCCGCAGAGGCCGTCGACACGACCGCTCCGACCCGAATCATCGGCGTCAGCGCAGCGCTGGGCAGTAACAACAAGCCGATCATTACCTTTAACTCCCCATGCGATCCGTATGTAAGTGCGCCGCTAGGCTTGGCAAGCTATACCGTCAAACGCAACTCGACTTCACTGTCACCCGTTTCCTTCAGCGGCCCGGGCTTGAGCCCACAGTACACCTCGGTAGACGTCGGTACTCTCTCGCCAACCGGCTCGAGTTCGCAAAGCGGTGCGGATTGGCTCGACAGCGCCGAGGGCGCCATTCAATCGACCGTGGATGCTTTTCGATTTTCCTACGCTCCCGTCAGCGGTTTTTTTTCGGCGACGGTAAAGATCGAATCGTTCGCCCACGTCGTCAACCCGAACGCCGCCGCGGGAATCATGGCGCGCGATGGCGCCGCGCAGAACGCCGCCTACGTGATGGCGCAGATTCTGGCCAACGGTAACGTACGCATCTCCTACCGAACCGCCGCAGGTCAGGCGCGCGTCACCGTGGGTTCCGGCACGGTGACCTATCCCGCTTGGTTGAAAATCAACCGCGGTGGTTCTGCGCACGATCTATGGACTGTCTGGAGCTCTACTGACGGCAACAAATTCACCATGGTCGCCCAAGTGACCGTATCGCTGCCACTCACGCTCAATGTGGGGCGCGCGACAACAAGTACGAGTGACGGCAACCCGGTGACTGTTCAATATCGCAATTTGTGCATACAAAATTTCGGGCAGATCGCCTATACGGATACCGCCGCGAACTCCGGCACGACGCCGAGTTATACGCTCACGGCGAGCGATGGCGTCAATACCAGCGCTCCATCCGCACCGGTGTCGATAGCGATTCCCGGCACGCCGCCGAAGAAATGGCACCCGGGCCACTACCTCAAGGCGCAGGGCAATCACGCCGCAACCGATCAGGCCAGCTATCAATCTGGGGTATTAGCCACATACAACAAGCTCGGCGAAAGCGTCTATCTCAAAGGCATTTATGCCACTGTCGCCTGGGGTGTGGTGAACACTACGGGCTCGACATTCGATTTTTCGGAAATCGATAACTTCCTCAACGCCTTGCCGAGCCGCGCAAAACTCATCCTCTGCATCGCCTACAAGAGCTGGGGCACCGCCACTGTCGGCAGGCTGGTACCGGCGGACCTGAGCAGCGATGTTACGCCACGCTCCAACGGCCAGGGGTACATTGCCAACGTTTGGGAAGCCACCGTAATGGATAGGCTCATCGCCACGTACGAAGCGGTCGCCGCTCGTTACGATAATGATGCAAGGTTGGAAATGGTTGTAACGGACGAATCAGCTCCCACACTCAATGCCGGGACCAACGGCTACCAACCCCATGATCTTGCCTTGCAGCTCTACCGGCTCTATGACTCAATGGGTCGGCGGTTCAAGAAAACAAATGCCATGGCCACCGTCAATTTTCTTGCCCGTGAAGCGGCCGGCCTCGAAGAGGAAGCTTACGAAAAAGTATTGGGGCGTGCTTCTCCCGACGCGATCGACGACGCCGGCGCATTGATCTTTCAGGGTCAGCAGGTCTCGGGGCAGGGCACTACGATCCGCGATTACCGCACTCTGGTTCCGCACGAAACGATCGCGAGCGCGCCTGCGTTGGGCGAGAGGGATTACAACGGCCCGCCGAGCCACATCATCGATTGGGCGCAAGCGATCAAGGTGACTCACCTGTCCTGGGTGACCAGCATGCAAGTCGCAGGCAACACCTGGGCTGACATCAAAAAGGCGATAGCCGCAGATCCCAATCTTTATACCATGTGTCCTGCCGCCTACACGCAAGGTTGCGATACGACGCCGTGAACGGTGCCTGCTGATGCTGTACGTCGTGCTCTGATACCTGCGTCATTTTCGCGGAGTCTTGCGGTCGCCTGCTCCTTCCCGATCCGAAAGCGACTTCACGGAGAAGTTGGAGCAATGATACGGGAACGCCCTGCTGCTTTGCTTTGATTAGCGCCCCAAGGGGCCGGTCAGTTTCAGCTCATGCAGCCTGGCAATGCGCCGTCCCACTACCTCGTCAGCGGGCGCGCCGACGCCGTCAGCGGATAAAATTCCTTCCGGCCGTTGAGAGTGTCCTGGGAACGATAATCACCTTCGTTTAGACAGCCGCCGTCTGCGCCTTGGATCGTGCTTTTCAAGCGACGGCATCTGCCGCTTCATGAAGGCGTCGAACATTGGCACCGTGAACGCCGTCTCACCGTACCGCTGGCTCCAGATCATGCCCTTGTCGATGAGCTGCTGACGTATGGTGGAGACAGCGCTCGTATCCACCCCCAGCACCGCCGCGATCTCGCCGGTTTTGTGAGGGCCGGGTCCGAGTTCCGCCATCGCGCGCAGGTATTTGTTTTGTAGAACCGTCAACCGGTCGAATCGGACGCGAAAGAAATTCGCATCGAGGTGTTGGACGATTTGCGGCGTGACATGCTCGACATCCAGGCCGCGGATGGGACTCTTGGCGGCGGCATTCCAGACGTGGAACCCCCATTCCTGAAGAAAATAGGGATAGCCTTCCGTCGCACGCAAGATTTCCGCCACTGCAAGGTCCTGGAATTCAACTCCTTCGCTTTCGGCCGGCAGCACCAGGGCTGCTTTCGCGGCGACGGGCTCGAGAGGGCCCATTTGCAGGTAGTTGAAAAGCCGCTCCGCATAGGACTTGGCATTTCCTGCCAGCGCTGCGATTTGCGGCAGCCCGGCGCCCACGAACATGAAGGGGAGGTTACGCTGTGCGACTTCGTGGCAGGCGATGACGAGAGCGGAGAGCTCGGACCTCGACAGGTATTGCACCTCATCCAGGAACAGAGCGATAGCGGATTTACGCTGTTTGCCTGCTTCGGCAATCGCAACGATCAGATCGGGCAGATCCTGTTCGATGTTGCCGGTGTCCGCACGGCCGGGTGTAGGTTCAATGCCGAATTCGACATCGCCTATCTTGATATTGAAGGCGCCGATGAAATTCCGTAGTGCTCCCACGGCCCGCCGCAGTTGGTTCCCGGCCGCCGCCTGCAGATCCAATGCATAAAGAATCTGCCGTAATTCCGGCACGAGCAGCCGCGGAAATGCCCCGCCCTCGGGGGCTTCGATCCGGCCGGTCTTGATGCCCTTTTCCTCCGCCATGCCGTGCAGGCGGTTCAACAACACGGTCTTGCCCACGCCGCGTAATCCCAGCAACATCGTTCCCTTGGTGGCACGGCCCGCGAGCAGCCGGTCCATGTCGATCGAGGCGTCCTCGATCAGGCGGTCGCGACCTGCCAGCTCGGGTGGCTGTAAGCCGGCGCCGGGGGCGTAAGGATTGTTGCGGCGATCCATGAGCGAGGAGTTTACCAAGTTTAATGAGTTTAACAAGAAAGTTATTAAACTCATTAAACCTCATATTAAGTCATACGAGGCACACCGTCCGCGGCGCCTTTCCGTGCGTTATTTCCCGCGAGCCGCCGGCCCAGGCGCCTCGCACTCGAAAGACGGTTTTGCAAGGTCAGGTCTTTTTTCTCTTGAGCGCAATGCCCGGTCCAGCGCTAGCGCTTCTGTCAGCGCCTGGGTTAAGAGTCGACGCCGCACGTCCTGTGCGGCTCGCTGTCGCGCGCAGGGCCTGTGCAAAAGGTCTTCGACGCCTTCGCGCAAAGCTGGTGCCGGTATCAAAGGTCGGATTCGTCGCTGTCGAGATGCTCAGGCGGCTGCAGGAGCGGTGTGCAAGAGGCGACGGACGCGCTCGGGGTCGCGAGCGATGAGGCGCGGGCGGGCTGATCGGGCTCGGTGCGGCCCTGCTCCCAGTCGCGTAGCGTGCAGAAGCTGCGAACGCCCAAGCCGACCAATCCGTGAGGCCATTAAAAGTAGACGCTTTCGCCCCCTTCGTACCGCACCTATCTCCATAAAAAAAATAGCGACTCGCATCAAAGACTTGCCGGGCTAGCCCGCTCGTGACACATTGCTGTCATGGACGAGGTGCGCCCCCTCCTCGAGAAGCTCCGCCGCCTGCTGCGCAGCCGTGGCCGCAGTATCGATGACACCGAGGACCTGATCCAGGAAGCCTTTTTGCGCCTGCAACTGTACTACCGGGATCATGCGGTCAATAACCCGGAGGCGTTCCTCGTTCGCACAGCCCTGAATCTCTCAGCGGACCAGTCAAGGCAAGCGCAGCGCGAGCCGGTCGAGCACGGTGTCCTTGAAAAGCTCGTTCTCATCGATCCCAGCCCCACCCCAGATGCGGTATACGCGGGTGAAAAGCGTCTACTGCATTGGAAGCAAGGCCTTTCCATGCTGAGCCCGCGTCGGCGCGAGGTCTTTTTGCTCAACCGGGTCGAGGGTTACAGCTTTCCGCAGATCGCCGAGCGGCTGGGAATCACCCTCAGCATGGTGGAGAAGCACGCCGCAAGGGCGGTGATGTTCCTCACCGCATGGATGAATCAGGGAGATCGGGAATGCGCACTCTAGAGGAAAGAGTACTGAAAGACGCTGATCGGGCGGCACTCGCCGAAGCCTCGGCCTGGATTGTCCGACTCCACGGTCCCCATCGTACCGCCGAGCTCGAAGCGGGATTCCGAGCCTGGCTGGCGGCGAGTCCGGAAAACGCACGGCAGTTCGAACTCGTCACAGAGACCTGGGATGCAGCCGCCACACCCGTCCCCGGCGTCGCGCGCATGGGGCATTGGCAAAATATGCCATCCCGACCTCGGTGGTTGCTGGCTGCCGCGATCGGTGTGTTGACGATCGGTGCGGGAGGTTGGGGTGTCAACTCCTTCTGGCTGAATCCGAGTTATGGCACGGGGATTGGCGAGCAGCGAGTGATCCGCTTATCGGATGGCTCGCGGGTAACCTTGAACTCCAACTCTCGTGTGGTGGTGTCCTACGGGAAGTCGCAGAGGCGGGTGAGCATCGATCGCGGTGAAGCCTTCTTCGAAATCGCCCAGGATGCCTCGCGCCCCTTCAGAGTGCGTGCGGGCGACGATCAGGTGGAGGCGCTCGGCACGTCGTTTGTGGTGCGGCGGGAGGCGCGGGAGCTCACGGTGACCCTCGTCGAAGGAAAAATCGCGGTGTCGTCGCTGACGGGGTCGCCTGCAAAATCGACGCAGGTGCTCATGAACTTAAGCGAATCGGTGATCCTGAAGCCAGGGCAGCGTCTGCGGATAGCAGGGAAGGGCGTCAAGCCCGAAATCGACGCGCCGCGCATGGATGCGGTGACGGCTTGGCGCCGTGGGGAGGTCGTGCTGGATAAGACCGTACTGGCGGACGCGGTCGCGGAAATGAACCGCTACGACCAGAAAAGGCTAGTCATCGACGATCCAGGGATTGCGGGCCTGAAGATCAGTGGTATTTACCATACCGGCGACAGCGGGATGTTTGCCGCCATGGTCTCAAGGTTGTATGGGCTCGATGTGGACGACAGGGGAGGGCAGCTCCATCTCAGCTCCCGTTCAAGCTTGGGCTCTGCCGGCGAATGACCCGCCAAAACATTCAGGGCGGCAGGTGCGGTGTGCGAATCCGAAAAGCGTCTACTTCCGTGAGGCTACGCGATTAAGGGGACTGCTTTCTCCTGCGGTAGCCTGCGCACGATAAACGTAAACGGGGAGAAGTCGATGGCCATTCGTAAAACCTTCATAGCCGCGGCCCTGTGCACTCTGGGCGTCATCCATTCCGTATGGGCGGGCCCCCAGTCCACTTACGAGTTCAATCTGCCGCAGCAGTCGCTGGCGGAAGCGCTGAGAGCGATCGGGCGGCAGACGACGATGAATATCTTATTCGAGCCGGGAAGTGTGGAGAGCATGGTGGCGCCGGCGGTGCAGGGCACCTTGTCAGCGGAGGAGGCGATTCGGCGGGTCATCGCGGGGAAGAATCTGGTGGTGCAGGAGATGGCGGGGAATTCGGTGGTGGTGGCCACTGTCAATTCCATCGGTAAACTGGACGGAAACGGTCATTTAGCCGGGAAATCACAGCGCTGTTCTGGACTCTCCAGCAATAAACTGGACTCTGTAACATCGCTAAATCAGACTACTTCGGATTCTACAGCGATCGGCTGGACTACTTTGGAAGGCGCTTCGGACTGTTCGAGCGAGAATTATCAGAGAAATCAGCGACTTGCTAGCGCGGACGCTGGCGTGGCGGGAGAGCCAGTCCAGAATAGCGATGGAGAGTCCAGTTTAGAAAAGGATTCCACAGATTCGTCGCAACTCGAAGAAGTTGTAGTCACCGCGCAAAAGCGCGAAGAGAAACTAAAAGATGTCCCCATAAGTGTTTCTGCCCTTCCCTCTGAAGAGCTGAGAGATCGTAACATCGTCGGGCTAGATGGCCTATCAGGTGTGGTGCCAGGCTTGTCATTAACCTCGAGCGGAACGCACCGTTATGTGGCGATTCGAGGTATCAGTGATTTTTATGGAACCGCGCCCATGGTGGGCATGTATTTGGATGAGGCATCTATAACGAGTGACGATGTAGCCTCCGCAATTGATGTGCGAACCTATGATATGGAGCGGGTTGAGGTGCTGCGAGGCCCACAGGGAACGCTGTACGGAGATGGCTCTCTCGGCGGAACGATCCGCTTTATCACCAAGAATCCCGTATTCAACCAGTCGACCATGGGCGCAGATGTGACCGCGCTATATACCCAAGATGGCGCTCCCAGCCAGCGCGCCGATGCGGTCGTCAACGTTCCATTGATCAACGATAAGATGGCACTTCGAATCGTAGGGACCTCTGATCTCGGAGGAGGGTGGGTGGACCAGCCGGCAAGTGATCGCAAGAATATCAATAGTCAAACTCTATCAAGTTTGCGTACGAAACTGCTATGGGAACCTACGGAGAACCTCGCCATCAATGCTATGGCAGTTCTCTATCACAACGAGCACGGAACTGGGAGAGGAGAGGACGCTGATGGAAACATCAGCCAACCATTCAAGTTGACTACCACGCCTAGAGTGGTGGAGGCCTATAAGATCTTTAATATAACTGCCACATATGACTTTGCGGCGATGAAGCTTCTTAGCACAAGCACCTCCATGAATCGCAGACGTGATTTTTACGATGGAGGGAATATCATCGCGCTATTTGGTGGCCTCTACGACCAATATTACTCACGCTTCATAAATGATGAAAAGACGTTTAATCAAGAAGTCAGATTGATGTCTACCTCTAACGGGCCTCTCCAGTGGACCTTTGGAGGGTCGTATAAGCATATTGTCCCCACCGCGCCATTCACTCAATATTTCGCGCAGGAGAGTCCTGCCGGTACGCCACCTCCATTGCCGGAACCGAATATTTTCCCTTGCTGTAGCAGTCTTGACGAGTCGTGGGCGGTCTTCGCTAATGCTAGCTACAAGCTGTTCGATCGTATGACCCTTGGAGCAGGGCTTCGGTATTATGAGGACCGTCAGAAGGACACTGATCTTACAACGGGCCTTACCCAGGCTGGGACTTTTCATTCTCTGAGCCCCCGCGCATATCTGCAATACGCCATCACGCGCGTGACCAATGTGTACGTGAGCGCTGCCAAGGGATTTAGGTCTGGTGGCTTTAATAGTTATGGTCTGCCGGCTTTTAATCCTGAGTCACTCTGGACCTATGAGCTTGGATTAAAGAGTGACTTTATCGGCGGAGCGCTGACAACGAATCTAGCCATCTATCATTCTCTCTACACTGGCTACCAAGTCTTCGGTCTCAGTGAAATAGGCTCCAACCAGATATTCTACGGAACAAACAACGGTGGAGACGTTGAACTAGATGGCTTCGAATATGAAGTGTCATGGCATATTTCAAAGGAATGGACTGCGAAGTTAAACGGGGACTTCATGAAGTCGAAGTTTACGAAAGCGCCCGAGCAATCCGAATATCAGGTCGGAGATTCTATGGCGTTAATGCCTAAGTACCTCTTTGCGGCGTCGGTGATACGCGACTTCACTCTGTTCGGCCGTCGTGCATCAGCCGAAGTCGATTACAATCAGAGGGGCAAGATCTCCTACCGATTTAGAAATCTTGGAGATTTCCACGGTGACTCTGATCCGATTCACATGCTTAACTTCAACATTAACTTGAATTGGAATGACTCCTTGTCATACAGGTTCTTTGCAACAAACGCTCTCAACAATAGAAATCTTGTTGATCCGTTTGCCCCAGAGGGATATGCATCACGGTCTCAGCCCTTGACGGTCGGGGCAGGCTTTTCGTTTAATTTCAATTAGAAGAGGCGAGGAATTGGCATTAGTCCAACGGCTTTGTTGCGCCCGTGTCACCGTCAGGCAAGCGCTACGCCCAACGTAGGATCGTCGCTGGGCGTAACGCCGGCTGGGTCGGCTTTGTCAGCCGGCGACTGAAGACTTACTCTGACCCCTTCAATGACATCGACCTCGATGTGGTGTTCACCAGCACTCGATGTGGTGTTCACCAGCAATGGACGATCTTGGCACGTCCCAACATTCTGGCGGGGACGCCAAAGGTGGACGGCGCGAGGGCGAGTTCATCGTTAGCATCCTAGGCACGAATCACGGGATTACGCCGGCGGAGCCTTGGCATCCGTCCGGTTCACGCGTGCGGCAGTGAGCGCGCTCTTTGCGAGTCTCTTCAATGTTCGGGCCGATGTCTGTCGGAAGAGGAAATCAGACTGATGAGTGACGTTTCTAGACGCGAGCTTCTCCAGCTGGCGGGCGCGGGTATTGGCGTTCTTGCAGATGGAAGTCTGATGGCCGCCGTCTCGCAGACCTCTGACGGCCATTCTGGCAGTGGAAAGCCGGTGGGTCCGCAAGTATTCAAGCTCGACCTTGCACGCACCGCAGGCGAAATCAGTCCTTTGCTCTTTGGCCACAATCTGGAGCATACGCGCCGCGCAGTCTGGCAGGGCTTGAGCGCCCAGATGTTGGCCAATCGCAAGTTCGCCGGCACCTCGATCACGGATCGGAGGGCTACGACGGCCGACCAGGGTTTCATCGGACTGCTGCGCTCCCAAGGAGAGCCCGGTCTGGACGGGGTAGCGGCACACTGGTACGGCATCGGCGACAGCTGGACCAATTTCTATGTGGATGACGAAATCGCGTTTGCGGGCCGCACCGCCCAGAGACTGGACGTGATTGAGAAAGGACGCTGGGGCGGCGTGGGCCAGGAAGGGCTGGATTTGCTGGCGGAGACGCGTTACGAGGTGCGTCTCACGCTGCGTACGCATTTTGGAATGAAAGCCCGCTTGCGCTTGTGCGACAGCACAGGGCGGGAGACTTATTTTCAGCAAGACACATTCTGGTCGGCTAACGAGTGGCACGTCTGGGCGGCAGACTTTACGGCAAAGAGGGGCGACCCGAGAGCCAAACTGGAGGTCACATTCGAGGGACTGGGCAGCGCGTGGCTGGGTGCGGCCTCGCTTCTGCCGGCGGATCATTTCCGCGGCCTGCGCCAGGATGTGATCGGGGCGCTCAAGGAGATGTCGGTGCCGGTACTGCGCTGGCCGGGAGGTAATTTCACCCGCAACTGGAAGTGGAAAGAGGGCCTCCTGCCACTCGATCGCCGTCCGCCAGTGACGTCAAAGGATCACGAGACCCTTCCCTTTACCGACAACTACGATTTCCAGGAGATCGGGATCGATGATTTCCTCGCCCTCTGCGAGACTCTCGGCGCACAGCCGAGCTTGACGCTCAACATCACCGATGAGCTGCAGAACGCCTGCGACCTTCTGGAGTATTGCAATGGTCCGGCGGACGCTGGGTGGGGCAAGATGCGAGCCGAGCGTGGTCATCCCACACCTTACGCGGTCAGGTTTTGGTCGGTCGGAAACGAGAATTTCGGCCCCTGGATGGGCCCGGCCTATTTCCCGCCTGAGGAGTATGGCAAGCAGGCGGCGCGTTTTGCCGTCGCCTTGCGCAAGATTGATCCCTCGATCGAGATTGTCGGCTGCGGCAACACAGAGGGTTACAGCGAAAAAATGGTGGCTGTGGCCGGTAAGGAGCTGAATCTAGTCTCGGCCCATGATTACTACGTGCGGCCGGACTCTGAGTCACTCGCTGGGGTAATCGACCTTGACGGCGGGCGGAAACCGACACTTACTCTCCGCAAGAGTATCGAAAGGCATCGTGCAGAGATTGACAAGGGGTCTGCTGCGGGTGCCCGCAAGCCTCGGTTGTCCTTAGACGAATGGAATATCTGGCCTTGGTGGTGGATCCGTCCATTGGAACATGAATGGCATAGTGGCCCGGTGCGTGGAATGTATGTGGCCTCAGCGCTCAACCTCTTCTGCCGAGAGGGCCAAACATTAGGGCTACATTCGGCCATGTTCTTTCAGCCCGTTAACGAGGGCTGCATCGAAGTTCGGCCGCATTCAGTGCGTCTGACCGCCGCGGGTCAAGTGTTTAGGCTGTTCCGCGCACACCACCAAAACCTGCTTATCGAGACTCCCAGACCTACGACGGATGAGGATCTGGATATTTGCGCTTCGCTAGACCCGAGGCGCATGCGTCTGGTGGTGACTGTGCTCAATCGTAATGTTACTCAGGATCGAGCAGCGCAGGTATCCCTCGCGGGTGCCATGTCTGAGGCTGTCGAGGCGCGCCTGCTCAGCGCCGTGGACATTCGCGACCCGGACTCGGAGTTCGAGGAGAGGGAACTCGAGGTGGAGCGAAAGGGCGCTGTCCTAAGTTTGCGACTGCCACCTTACAGTATTGCAAGGGTGGAGCTCTCTGCGGTGCGCGAAAGCAGAAGCGCGCGATGACGGAATGCAGATATGGCACATGCGCAGAAAGGCGCGAAGTTGCGGGGCGCGACAGAGTACCGCGGGAATTGACGCGGCCGGACGGAGACAAGAAAGATAAGAAAGGAGAGTCGCATTGTGCCACGGTAAAATGTAACCAACTGCATTCTGTCGAATTCACGGCTACATACATCCCGGAGTTGAAGGGCTGACGCGTGTTGCGAACGCCCGATTCGCCGCTCGCCGACACCGTGCCGGCTGAACGCGAGCCCAATGTCCATGACTTCTTGCGCTATACGTCAGGTATAGGAACCAACTTCGATGCTTATTACAAGGCAGGAGTGTTCGATACGACAGATAGCTTGCGGAGACGACAACCCGAATCTCGACCGTTCCATCTGTTGGGCCGGCGCGGCCAACACTTTGCCCCCCCAATGGTGTCCGTTACAACGTTCCAAAATAGTCTCCGCGTCACCGCGGGCCAGCATGGTCGCGGGAGAGGTTGCAGGACCACCGGTGTCTTCGGACGCGGACGCCTTCACGGCGTGCGCGCGCGCTCAAACGGGTCTTGCCTATCACCCGGCCGGGACGTGTCGGATGCGCTCTGACACTGAGGCCATAGTGGGTCCCGACCTAAGAATCAAAGGACTCGACAATGTCTAGATCGCGGATGCTTCGGTCATTCCGGAGTTCATCAGTGAAAAAAGCAATGCTGCGTGCATGATGATTGGCCTTAAGTGCACTGACCTTATTCAACGGGCGGATCGCGAGAGAAAAGTCGGGTGAGAACCGATTGGAGAGTAAGGGCTCGAGCGCTCACACCTCAGGTCAGAAACTTCATCGCGGGAGGTTGGACTCCGGTGAGTGGAGATCCACTGCAGAAGCACAGTCCGCGTGACGGGAGTCTGCTGGTTAGTTTCGGCAATGGCAGTGTGGCGGATGTCGATCGAGCCGTGGTGACGGCTCGGGAAGCCTTCGACGATGGCCGCTGGTCGGGCGTTTCCGCGCAGTATCGCAAGGAGGTGCTATGTCGGCTGGCGTCACTGCTCGAGTCTCATGCGGAAGAGCTGGCGCTCCTAGAATGCCTTGATGTCGGTAAGCCCATCAGGGATGCCTTGTCTTTCGATGTCCCCATGGCCGTGGCATTCCTGCGCTTCAATGCCGAGAGCGCCGACAAAGTCTATGGCAAGGTGTATGGCACCGACGGCACGAGTCTTTCGTATGATCTGCATCGACCGTTGGGAGTCGCAGCAGGCATCGTCGGATGGAACTTTCCGCTGCTGTTATCGGTTGCAAAGATCGCTCCAGTTCTTGCGGCTGGCAATACGCTCGTTCTGAAGCCTTCGGAACTGACGTCACTCTCCGCGGGGCGAGTAGCGGAACTTGCCATCGAGGCGGGGCTGCCTCCTGGTGTGCTCAACGTCGTTCACGGCGGCCCCCACATCGGCGATCGACTGGCGAGACATCACGATATCGATTTCCTGACCTTCACGGGGAGTACTCGGACAGGCAAGAAGCTAATGATTGCCTCCGGCGAATCGAATATGAAGCGGTTGATGCTCGAATGCGGCGGCAAGGCTCCCAACATCGTATTCGACGATAGCCCCGACTTGGAGGCTGTCGCGCAAGCGGTGACAGCTCGAGCCTTCTACAACCAGGGCGAGGTGTGTTCGGCGAGCTCGCGCCTCCTGATTCATGACCGCATTCGAGAGAAATTCCTCCCATTGCTTATGGCGGAGATTAGTGCGCTGGCTCCAGGTGACCCGCTCGATCCCGAAACCCGGTTTGGTGCGATCGTGAGCGAGGAACATCGACAAAAGATCATGGGATTTGTTGATCAAGGGGTGGGTGAAGGCGCGAGCGTTCTCTATCGGTCCGGTGCAGGAGCGCCGGTTGACGGTGGCTACTACGCGGCACCGATCGTATTCGACAACGTTTCACCCCAGCACATGATTGCTCGGGAGGAGATCTTCGGTCCGGTGCTGTCCATTCTGAGCTTCCGTGACGAGTCGGAAGCCATTCGGATCGCGAACAACACCATCTATGGCCTTTCTGCCGTGGTGTGGACGCGATCCCTCGATCGCGCCCATCGAATGACCCAAGCCATCCGGGCCGGCTGGGTGGTAGTCAACGCAGGGAGCAGTCCCCGCGGCGGACCTGGCATGGGCGTCCTTTCTGTGGGCGGACACAAGGAATCGGGGCTTGGCACGGAGGGTGGTCTTCAAGGCCTAGAAGAATGCATGAGCCGTACCGCCGTTCAGATCTTCGTCTAAGTCCATGACCTCCATAATTTTCGAGAACGCCAATGTATTTGACGGCACAAACGCAGAGCTCATAGAGGGCGCCTCAGTACTGGTCGACGGAAGTGAGATCCGGGAAGTCTCCACGACGCATATTGCAAGTGCTTGCGCTGAACGGATCGATTGTTCGGGAAAGACGCTCGTGCCGGGTCTAATTGATTGTCACGTGCACGTCTACGTCGACTCGCTGAAGGCATTCGCATTGCCACAGGCACCGCCGACATACCGAGCTCACTATGCTCGGAAGTTTCTCGACCACGTGCTCTCCTGCGGATTTACTTCGGTACGGGACGTCGCAGGGGGCGACCACGGACTGGCGATGGCGTTGCGAGACGGACTGATCCAGGGCCCGCGCTTCTTCTATGGCGGTCTTTCACTGACTCAGACCGGCGGCCATGCGGACTATCGCTCGCCGAGCGAGCACGTCGATTGTTGTGCATGCGGTGTCGTTGGAAACATGCTGGCCGTTCACGCAGATGGTGTGGACGAATGCATCAAGGCGGCGCGCGAGGAGCTACGCAAGGGTGCAAGTCACATCAAGATCATGGGGTCGGGAGGCGTGATGTCGCCTTCCGACCCTATTGACCGATGCCAGTATTCTGAAGCCGAGATTCGCGCCGTCGTGGAAGAATGCGCTCGCCATGGTGCTTACGTCTGCGCTCATTGTCACCCGGCCGAGTCCGTACGGCGCTGCGTCGATTTTGGGGTTCGCTCGATTGAGCACGGCACACTGATCGATGAGGCAACCGCTCGCTTCGTAGCCGAAAGAGGCGCCTTCGTGGTCCCGACGATGGCGGTCATTTTCGCGTTGATGGAAGACGGACCCAAGATGGGACTCACGGAGGGATCGCGTCGCAAGCTCCTGGCTATTCACGAGCAGGCGCTTCGGGGGCTCGAGATCATGAAGCGTGCGGGCGTGAAAATGGGCTTTGGCACCGATCTGCTTGGAGATCAGCATGTCAGGCAATGCACGGAATTTTCGCTGCGCAGTGAAGTGCTTCCACCCATTGATATTTTAAGGTCCGCCACCGCGATCGGGGGCGAGATTTTGCAGTTGAAAGGAAGGCTTGGTGTCATAGAGCCGGGCGCGCTAGCCGATCTGCTGGTCGTCGATGGAAATCCACTCAGAGATATCAACCTGCTGGCCGCCAACGGAAGAGCAATGACTCATATCATGGCGGACGGTCGGCTAGTGAAGCGCTCTTGAGGAATCAAAATGAGCAGGTGTGCGGGGGAGTTAGTCACAACCACGCCGGGGCAGCATGTCAACCCGTCGATACGCAGGTAGAAGGATTCACCCCATGAGTCAAGTCCTGATAGGAATGGTGGGCGATCTACTGATTGATAGGGAGTGTCCCGGCGAGGCCTTGGAGGCTGTCACAGACCTGCTTGCCGGACCAGACGTCCTATTTGGAAACCTAGAAGCCAGTTTTAGCGACGAGCCTCATGCGGCACCCAGTGCTGCGATCGGTCTTTTCCCGGCAGCGCACAACCTCGATGCGTTTGCACGCGCGGGGTTTCACGTTCTATCCATGGCGAATAACCATATCTGCGACGCCGGACACGCGGCAATGCTCGAGAATCGGGCGCGACTACGCTCGCAAGGCGTCAAAACCTGTGGCGCCGGGGTGAATATTTCGGACGCGCGGCGACCGGCGATTGTCGACACTAAAGGCGTAAGCATCGCCTTTCTCGGTTATGCGTCGGTTTTTCCGATGGGCTATGAAGCCCGCTCGAACGTGCCTGGCCTGGTTCCCGCCAGAGCATACGATTTGTGGCGTCCCGGGCTCGATAATTACCACGTCCCGGGCACGCCTCCTCGCACGCATTCGGTGCGCGATGAATCGGACTTTGCCGCGATCCGCAAGGATATCTGCGCCGCAAAGCAGCAGGCGGATCTCGTGGCGGTGAGCTTTCACTGGGGAGATTGGCTGCGTCCTTACCACCTGACCGAGCACGAAACACAGACGGCAAGATGGTGTATTGAGCAGGGTGCGGATCTGGTCATCGGGCACCATCATCACGCTCTGCGCGGCATCGAATGGTACCGAGGAAGGCCGATTTTTTATGGACTGGGTCACTTCGTTTTCGACCTGCGGTTGAACGTCAGTGACGAATTGAAAGCGGAATTTTCCGCCATGCCACCGGACGCGCGGGATTATTCGGTGTTTCCGCGCGAGGGGTGGCCGCTGCTGCCGCTACACCCCGATACGCGGATGACTTTGATGGCTTGGGCAAGTGTCGGCTCCGATGGGGTCAGTGAGATCGGGTTTGTTCCTTGCCGCTTGCGCCCGGACGGCTCTGTGGCTGCGGTCGATCCGGCGAGCGAAGAAGGGAAGGAGGTTCTCGCATATGTCGAGCGTTGCATCGTGAGCCAAAAACTCAATGGGCGGATTTGCACGGATCGCGCCAGGCCATTGGCGGGGCGACCATCGGTGTGTGTCGTCGAGGCGCTTTCCTCTACATGAATGAGGAGCGCGTCCACACGGATGAACCGAGCTCCCTGCTCCTCATACAGGCGCTGCGGAGCCATCTGTCTTTGTTGATGATTAAGCATCGGACACCTGGGCTTAACATCGCCGTAGCGGACCGTGGAAAAATGATCTGGGAAGCCGGTTTCGGGCTTGCCGATATCGCATCTTCGAGACCCATGAGTCCTGACAGCGTTTACCACTCGGGCTCGCTCGGCAAGACGTACACTGCGGTCGCCATCATGATTTTACTGGATCGCGGGCCGATCGGGCTCGACGATCCGATCAATGATCATTTGCCATTCAAGGTGCATAATCCCTTAGGTCAGCGTGACATCACCGTGCACGATCTGATGGTGCATGTGTCTGGGCTCGGCGCGGACGCGGCGGCGAGTCATTGGAGGCCCGGCCGTTCGCTGGCTGAAGAGCTCGCCGCGGAATATTCAAGCGAATGGTCACCTTTTCACGGTGGCAGGCTGGTGAAGCGCTGGACGCATCCGGTGGGCACCGCTTGGACGTACTCCAATCTGGGTATCGCGACGCTGGGTCTTATCGTCGAGAGAGCCAACCCGGACAAACTGAGTTTCTCGGAGTTCGTCCAGCGCTACATCATGGATCCGCTGGGAATGACCCACAGCTGTTATCCACCGGCACAGCATCCTGACTTCGTGCCACCTCATATCTGGGCGCAAACCACGACTGGCTATTCCCGGATGGGCGATGTGGATACACCCACCATTCCTGTCTATTTCAGGGAATATCCCGCGGGTGGAGTGCTGGCTCGACCGGCCGACCACCTGCGTCTACTCCTTGCTCTCATGAATGAGGGCGAGTTGGATGGATACCGCCTCTTATCACCGCAATCTGTCCGATCGATGCTGTCACCCGATGCAAGGCTCGGAACGCTCAAAGATAGCTTCGGCGACCCCGTGAGCGAACAGGGACTCGTGTGGCGATTGCTCGACCGCGAGTTCCCCTGGACCTCTTTCGGGCATAGCGGTGGCCATATGTTTGGCTGGCGGACCGAAGGCCGTGCCTGGCCGAATTATGGGAGCGCCGTAGTCGTGGCCGCCAATCAATGGAGCTTGCCGGATCACACCAAGGAAGCAGCGGAAATTGCGGAGTTTGTCGGCAACTGGCTGCGTCACCGGCAGATCGAGAATGCACCGGCTGTGGATCCGGCGACGCTGTCGTATGTACGTGGAGCGCTGTTGGCCGGCGCGTATCGCATTGCGATTGGCATTCCGGGCGAGATGCCAGCGGGAGCACTGGAGGCGATCACTAGGGATAGTCGAGATCGTGGTGCGGTTTTGCGCAGGTCTGTTAACGCAGAGTGGGATAAGGCATTTTTCAGTCGCGGGTTTGCTGCTGTAGCTGCTCTACCACCGACCCTGGAAGCCATCCACAGGTTCTGGAAGTCTGATGCCAGTGAAGTCGATTTGGCCACGGCTCACGCAGCTTATCGGAGTTTAGGCGGCAGACCGGATGCAGGCCTTCTGTGGAAGCTGCTTCCCCCGGAGTTGTAATTGGGCCGGGGATACAAAAATTATCTGTTGAATATCCTCATGGTGCTCTTGGCGTTCAACTACATGGATCGCCTGGCTTTGGGCATCGTGCTGCAAGGAATTAAAGCCGATCTCCACCTGACAGATACCCAGCTCGGACTTCTGGGTGGCATTGCTTTTGCGTTCTTCTATTCGGTGATGGGGATTCCGATCGCTCGATGGGCGGATCGGGGAAACCGCGTGACTGTTATTTGGGTCACGGCTGCTCTGTGGAGTGTCGCTGTGGCCCTGTGTGGCGCGGCGCTCACCTTCCTGCAGTTATTGGGCATTCGAGTCGCTGTCGCCGTGGGTGAGGCAGGCTGCATCCCGCCCGCCCATTCGCTGATCGCTGACTATTTCGATCGAGCGGAGCGACCTAAAGCCGTTGCCCGGTACGCGCTCGGCGGCCCGTTGGCGCTGGTGATCGGCTATTTGGCGGCAGGCTGGCTCAATGAGTTATATGGCTGGCGGGAGACTTTCGTGGTCTTGGGTTTGCCCGGCCTCGTTCTTGCGGCGCTTGCGCGATTCACGCTCGAGGAGCCGCGAAAACTGAAGACCAGTGCCGAAAATATTCCGAGGGAGGAGACATTAGAGTTGGCATCCCCCCCGGAAAGACCCAGCATCAATGAAGTCTGCTCGACACTCTGGGAGAAACCGGCGTTCCGACACCTCTTGATCTGCTACTCGGTGTGGTACTTCTTCAATTACGGAGTTCTACAGTGGATTCCTAGCTTTTTTATACGCAGCCACTCGTTGCAAACGGGTGAGCTCGGGACGTGGCTCGCTCTGATCTACGGGATCGGCGGTGGCCTTGGTATGTACCTGGGCGGCGTATGGGCGACGCGGTTTGCCGCTGGCAATGAGCGCCTGCAATTGAGGGTCTGTGTGCTGGCGTTTGCCTTCCATGCAGTGCTCAATGTGGCGGTATTTATGGCATCCAGTCAATACCTGGCGTTTGCCGCGCTGGCGCTGGGTAATTTCGGTGGAAGCATCGTGATGGGTCCAACCCTGGCTACGATCCAAACTCTGGTGCCGTCCCGTATGCGAGCGACCTCTATTTCCTTGGTATACCTATTTGCAAACCTCATTGGCTTGGGGCTCGGACCTTTCGCAACCGGCGCCTTAAGCGACTCGCTCCGCCCGATCTTTGGCGACGAATCGCTACGCTACGCGTTGCTCACGCTCTGCCCAGGCTATTTGTGGGCAGCCTGGCATGTGTGGCGTGCAAGCCAGACGGTGGCGAATGATATCAAGAGCTCGCAACTGGATGACCGGTTCCCGGACGGCGTCAATAGAGCATATGTTGCAGTTTGATCATGTCATCGTGGGTGCGGGGAGCGCCGGGTGTGTATTGGCGAATCGGCTGTCCGCATCGGGGCTGAATCGCGTCCTTTTGCTCGAGGCCGGTCCATGTGCGATTGCTGCCATGAAGTCTGTAGCGGCCGACAGCTATATGAATTTGTCGCGCTTCGACTGGGGTTATCAGTCGCAACCGGACCCCACGCGGGGCGGCCTCACGGAACCGTGGCCGCGCGGCCGCGTTGTGGGTGGAACGAGCAGCATCAATGGCATGAACTGGGTGCGTGGTGCTCGCGCAGACTACGACCGATGGGCTGCGCTAGGAAATTCTGGTTGGGCAGCGGAAGACATCATGCCGGTGTTTCAATCAATGGAGCGCTACACCGATGGCGTCAGGGTGTCACCGGGTCCTGATACGCGAGGGCGTTGCGGCCCATTAGATGTGCGAGAAGTCAGAAACGCGCATCCTCTGACGCGAGCTTTTATCGCGGCTGCTCGGAGCGCAGGTTACCCCGCTAACCCTGACTACAACAGTGATCAGCAGGAGGGCGTAGGCTACGCTCAGCTCAACCAATATCGAGGTCTGCGGCGCAGCGCGGCGGACGCGTTCTTAAGGAAAACGCTGCGTCGAAACAATTTTAGACTTCTAACCGAAGCGTTAGTGAAGAAATTGCTCATCGTGAATCGTCGGGTCATAGGGGTGCAGTATGACTGCGACGGCAGCGTTCACGAAGTTCGGGCGGGGCATGTTACCTTGTGCGCGGGCGCCATCAACTCTCCAAAGATCTTATTGCTCTCCGGAATCGGAAAAGCCGAAGCCTTGCGTAAACTGGGTATTGAGGTCGTACTCGATAGAGCCGCCGTGGGCGAAAACTTATCGGAACACCCGCTGGTCAGGCTCATCTATAGGGCAAAGGCGCCGACCTACAATCCCACCGAAGGCCTTGGGCAGAAAGCTCGCTTTCTCGCTAAATTTCTCGTCACCGGCCAGGGCCCACTGGCTTCCATCGTTGAGGCGCAGGCCTTTCTAAAGACCACCCCCCAGCTCAACGCGCCGGATGTGCAGATGCATTTCCTGCCGATCGGCTATTGTTCTTCGGCCGGCAAGCGCGTGGTTGTTCTACCCTATCCATCGTGCGCGATATTAGTGAATAAAAACCATCCTGCCAGCCGTGGGCGCGTTTCCCTCGCGAGTGGGGACCCGAAAGTTCCACCGCTCATCCATCCGAATCTGCTAGCCGATGAGCGCGATGTCGAGACGCTCGTTAGTGGCATCAAAGCCGCGCGCCGGATTATGGCTGCTACTCCTATCGTTGACATGATTGAGGAGGAGGTTGAGCCGGGTGGACAGCACTCTGCTCCTGATGCCCTGTCCGAGTATGTGAGGTCTCATACGGGCCTGGCGTACCACCCTGCGGGCACATGCCGAATGGGAATCGACGAGGATGCTGTCGTGCGGCCGGATTTGAGAGTGCGCAGCATCGAGAATCTATGGATAGCGGATGCTTCGGTTATGCCAGATCTTATCAGCGGAAACATCAACGCGGCGTGCATGATGATCGGCTGGAAGGCTGCTGACATTATTTCCCAAAGGCAACCCGCAATACGCATCGAATAGCGGTCAGACGAGAATCGGGAATGCATGATGCATATCGATTGGACCGGGCCGGCCCGGAACGTCACACCTCATTTATTCGTCGGATAGCGTCTCACGATCTGACGGACGCGCTTCGCGCCCAGAGCTCGCGACAGTCTCGGTCTACGTTGGAACTCGTGGCTTGAATGCGCCGCCACGAACGCGGAAATTGAACCCACTGACACCCCGGATGCTGATCACGCAACGTCAATCTGAACGGCAGCGGCGACAAGCTGAAAGCGACCCCATCAATTGAATTAACTTCTACCTCCAAAAGTACGGCGGTCGGCAACGCCGTGCTTTTGCAGAAGCCTGCGGCGAAACACTGAGCGCTCCATGAATAAGAGGATATCTCAGACGCGTTTGGCATCTGTGCTGTCGGTATGCGCTTTGGTATGGGTAGGGGGTGTCTTCAGCGAAGAATCGGCCGTAGAGCCTTCCGAAGCTTTATCTGAATTGGCAGACGGTTGTGGCTCGCTAACACGAGCGGATTTTTCGGGTGTTCAGGACGCACCGACACAGATCATCGAGGCCCTTCTTGTTAAAGCGTCTGATGCTATGCCGACCCACTGTAGGGTCACCGGCTACGTTGCTCCACAGGTGGGGATTAAGTTAGCCCTTCCCGAAAATTGGAAGGGCAAACTCATCCAGACAGGCTGCGGTGGCCATTGCGGAACTCTCGGCGACGACGAACTTTCCGCAGCCTGCGGAGAAGTTCTCCGTAAGGGATATGCCTGCATCGTCTCGGATGCTGGGCACAAGGGCATGATCGTGGACGGTCTGTGGGCTCAAAACAATCTTCAAGCCATGGTGGATTGGGGCTATCGCGGTCCTCATGTGGCCGCACTCGCCGGCAAGGCGATCGTCCAAAGTTTCTATCAAAGACTGCCCGCGCACTCATATTTCTGGGGCTGTTCGACCGGAGGGCGGGAGGCTCTCCAAGAGGCCCAGAGGTTCCCGTGGGACTTCGACGGCATCATTGCCGGTGCACCACCCATTCGTCTCGCGGATCTGTATGTGACTTTTGCTTGGGGGCAGCGCGCGACTCACGATGCGTCCGGCAAACCTTTGCTCTCGCTCTCCGACCTCAAACTGCTGACGAACGGTGCACTCGCCCGCTGCGATATGGATGATGGCGTGCGAGATGGCGTTATCTCATCCCCGTTCACGTGCCCCTTTAAAGCATCGGATCTGGCATGTAGGTCTGGACAGACTAGCGCTTGTCTTACGCCTGAGGAAATCAAGGCCGCCGAGCAGATTTATTCGGGGCCGGTGGATTCTCACGGAAAATCGCTGTTCGGAGCAGGTGCGTTACCCGGGTCAGAACTTGGCGACCCGAATCTTGGTGACGCCACACTCGAAAAGTATGGCGGCAACTGGGGAATTTATTATCTTGGAACGAACGCTGCACCCGCAGACTACGCGTCATTGACGCGGGACGGGTTGAAGTTCCTCTTCTTCTCACCACCTCAGCCCAATAGCTGGACTATTCAAACCTTTGACTTCGACAGAGACTACAAGCGGCTGGACGTCATGCAGACTCTCTACGACAGCAGCAATCCAGATCTCAACCGATTCAAGGCAGCTGGTGGCAAAATGTTGATCTATCACGGGCTCAATGACCTTTCGATCCTGCCGCAGTGGATCACAAGGTACTACGAGAACGTGGAGCGAGTGATGGGCGGTCGTGATCAAACCCAGTCCTTCGCTCGACTGTTTACATTGCCCGGCGTGGAGCACTGTGCTGGCGGACCGGGCGCTGACACCGTCGATTACCTAACAGCCCTGGAGCGCTGGGTGGAGCGGGGGGAGGCGCCCGATGAGCTCACGGCGTATCACCTGAAGCCTCAAGAAGGACGCGCTGCAATTACCTTCCCTATTCCTCTAAGCGACATTGCGTTCTCCCGTCCCGTCTATCCTTACCCTGCGCGGCCTCGGTATCGCGGACACGGTAATCCGGATGACGCATCCAGCTTCGAGGCGTGGAAGCCTCGATGAACGCCCCGTATTCGGGATTGGACGCGCTCTATGGGCGGGTTACTCGCCGACTTATTCCAATCTTGCTGCTCGGCTACGTTGCGGCCTACCTCCATCGCGTGAACGTGGGGTTCGCCAACCGCTGCTGCTGATCGGGCAGACCTGGCGTCGGCAAGAGCTTCATCGCGCAGGGCGCAGCGCTCGAGGCATGCTTGAGTGGCAAAAGCGTGCTGTTCATGGCCGTCACCGACTGGCTGGAAAATCTCGCACTCGCGCGCTCGGCCGGGACGTATCTGAAGTTCCGTGACAAGCTGGTCCGTCCGGACCTGCTCGTGCTCGATAACCTCGGCATGCGCAAGCTCACCGCCACCGAGGCGCAGGATCTGTGCGAGATCATCGATGCGCGCATCGGCGAGCGCGCCATCGTCATCACCTCGCAGTTGCCGCTGACCCACTGGTCGGAGGGTCGGAGGTGATCCCCGATCCGGTCATTGCGGACGCGATCCGGGATCGACTCGAGCACGCCAGTCTCAAGTTCGAGATCAAAGGCGAGAGCTATCGGGCCGTGCTCGCGCGACGACGCGAGGCAGCGGGTCTGACGCAAGCGGATGAGCAACGCCGCGCCGCCTGAACCGTCTGTGCAACCTTCCGGCACACGGATGTGTCGGGAGCTCGATGCCGAACTTCTGGCTCGCGCAGGAGCGCTCGCCAGACTGCGCTTCGCTTCGCGCCGCATGAACAGATCCGATAGAGATCGGGATCCAGAAGACAAGTAGAACCCCGCTACGTTGATCGACATCGACACACTGCTATCCGCAGATCATCGAAGGCACCATCGTCGCCTGCGGCTCCGGTAGTGCTCTGCTCAGGTGGTCCTCTATCCGAGAAATCGGGTGGTCCTGTTCCGGGGAAATCGCCTGGTCCTCAAACTGGGAAATCGGGTGGGTCCGAGGCGGGAAATCTTGCAGTACGCGCCGTAATTGACGAGGACCGCTGACGTGAAGCACCGTAGACAGATAGTGAAGCCCCTCGGGCTTGGTGCGGATATCACACGCCGAGACTTTATCGGGGGGACGTTAGTTAGCGCTGGGGCGGCGTTGTTGCAAGTACCGCGTTCTAGTCGCGCGCAAGGGCTGCGCTCGGACTGGACTGGATACGGCGGCGTGGGAGACTATCGCTTCTCGAACGGAAACACCGCGGATGTTTTGAATTCTGCCCATCGAATTCGCGACGGGGCATATGCAACGGATCTTTCCGGCGTGGTCGACACCGGTGAGCATTACGATGCCGTGATTGTCGGCGGCGGATTCTCGGGCATTGCGGCTCAGTATGAGTTTTGCAAACGCAAGCCTCAGGGGGCGTGCCTATTGCTCGACAATCAGGCCATCTTTGGAGGGTTCGCGAAATCGAACGAATTCGACGTTGATGGCCACCGTGTGATGGGTCCTCAAGCATCGATCAACTTTTTCTTGCCGCAACCCTCTGAAGCCCAGAACGCTTATTGGCGCGAACTGGGGCTACCGGACCGATTCGAATTTGCACGAGCCGAAGGAGGCGATCGTTCGATCGTATTCCCTAAAGGAACCTCCGCGCCCCTATTTTTCGGTGAGCAATGTGCTTCGGTTGGGTATTACTTTCGAAATGAATTGACGCAGGGCAAGGGCCAGTGGATCAAAGATATTTGGGATGGGGATCTGGCGCGAGCACTTTGGCCAGAGTCTTTCAAAAAGGATCTACGGGCCTTGCGCGATTGGAGCCGCCGACCTCCGGATGAAAAGGATAAAGAATATTCCAAGTGGTTAGACAGTATGAGCTTCGCAGAGCTCGTCACGCGGGTGCTGGGGTTGAGCGAGCAGGCATTGTCGTACGTGGCGCCTCAAATGGGAATGTCGGGATGTTCGCCGCAGATATCGGCCTATGCGTCGGAGGGCATCATCGGTCGCTTTCCCGCGGGAAGTCCGCAGGCTGCCGCAGGGGAGCGCTGGATGAGTTTTCCGGGCGGCAACGCGACAATCCTGCGCCACTTTGTGAAGGCCATATTCCCGGAAGCCATCCGCGGACCAAAAACCTTCGAGGCAATCGTTTCCAATACCGTCGACCTCTCGGCGCTGGATCGCGCGGACTCTGGGCGCCGGATGCGGCTGGGCGCCACAGTCGTCAGAGTCAGTCACGATGGCAAACCGCAAGCCTCTGATCACGTCAGTGTTGTTTATGAAAAAAGCGGCCGGCTCTATCGCGTCAAAGCCAAAGGGACCGTCCTGGCCATCGGAGGCTGGGTCGCCAAGCATATCGTCAGCGATCTACCCAACTCCTACCGCGCAGCCTTCGACCAGTTTTTCTACGGTCCTATCCTCATGGTTAACGTTGCACTTCGCAACTGGCGGTTCCTCGACAAGCTGGGTATCTCGGCGGCGCGATGGTTCGACGGCTTTGGATTTTACGGCGTAATCCGTCAGCCGATGATGATCGGAAATCGCCCCCCGCCGTTCCATCCTGACAAGCCGATCGTCATGACATTGTATGTGCCAATCCAGCGGAACGATCTACCGCTAGTGGCTCAGGGCCCGGCAGGCAGAGCGGAACTCTACAGCACCTCCTATGTAGACTACGAACGTCGGATCGTCGCACAGATGCAGCAGATGTTTTCCGCTGGCGGATTCGACGCACGGCGGGACATCGCAGGCATCGTCCTTAATCGCTGGGGACATGCAATGATAGCGCCGCCGCCCGGATTTTATTTTGGCAAAGACGGTAAGCCCCCTCCGCGGGAGGTACTGAGGAGGCCTTTCGGACGCATTTCATTCGGGCATTCGGAATTGGGCGACCTCGATTGGCAAGGCGCCACGACGGAGGGGAAGCGAGCAATTCTAGAGGTTTTGCAAACGATTTAGGTGGGTCATGGGTCCACGAAAGATATCTGCCGAATCCCTGTTTGATGGCAGGACAGGCCGATCCGAATTCCCCGAGTTCCGGATGCCCACATCGTGTGCACTCCCGGGATTTAAAGCGACGTACGTCGATAGTGCTGACTCGCGCACTGCTTGCTTTCAGCCGTTCAAGCTCTCGCAATTCGTAGAAGCAGTCTGAGGATAAAGCCCAGCGCGCCAAAAAATGTTCACACGCTTAGGAGTAAATGTGCGCCGCCTAATTCTTGCTATGCTTTCTTTCGTTGTGCCAATTCAGGTATTCGCTGATACGGAAGGCTTACCCTCCGGAAAGGTGAGAGTCGGCGCCGCGGCAGTGGAACTGCACGGGACAGATGATTTGCCGCTCGCAGGAATGATGGGCCCAGTTAAGGCCAGCGGGCAGGATGGTATGCTCCGTGCGGTAGCGACTGTTATTCAGGGCCGGCCTCACAACACGCGAGTAGCTATCGTTGCTCTCGACATCGAAATGATCGGGCGCAACTGGCTCGACATGGCGGCAAACGAAATCGAGCGCAAGACAGGAATCCCCTTTGACAATGTTGTAATTAACTCGACCCACACTCACTACGCTCCCGCGGCGGCTAGAGATTTCGGAGTAGACGAGGACCGCGGATTTGCTACCCAAGTTAAGGATGCGGTAGTGGATGCCGTCTTTGAGGCAAACCGCAATTTGTCGTCCTCGCCTCCTAGCAAGGCCCTCTTTATTATGGGCCGTGAAGCGACGGTGGGGCAGAACAGCCGTATTGAGCTGCGGGACGGAACGGTGGCGTGGATGACGCATCCGGAAGCCGAGCAGTTGCGTCCCACAGGCCCATTCGATACAGACTTCCCCGTCATGGCGTTTAAGCGACCCGATCGTTCAATGGCTGCGGTGATCTTCGGCCACTCGACTCACAATGTCGGAACCCCGCACCCTGACCGGCGATCACCAGCGTTCTATGGACTGGCCGCACAATCGTTTGAGAAGGAGACTAACGCCATAACTACGTTTATCAACGGCGCTTCTGGTTCCTCACATCTAATCCAATTGGACGGTTGGAGACCGACAGATGCGTCGTCATATGCGGAGCTATCGATCGATGCAGAACGGCGTATTCTTGACGCCATTCGCTACCACGTGGATCAGGCGCCCGAAATATTTGTTGCGCGCGTCGGTTCGATCAAGCGTGAGGTTGCTGTCAGCGTGCGCAACTTCGATGAAGCGAAGGAGGAGCAAGCTGTTAGCTCGTATTGTAAAAAATGGCTTGGCGATTTAGATGGTGAAAAGTTTGCTGCGATATTTCGTCAGCAGCGATCCGAACTTTTCGCTCAACGGGGGAAGCAACGGAATACTTGGATCAGCGCAACGCGGATCGGTGATGTGGCCATTGTGGGGGTGCCGGCCGAGCTGTTCACCCAGTTGGGCATGGATATAAAGCAGCGAAGCCCGTTCCGCTACACGGTTATCGCGGAGCTTGCGAATGATTACGTGGGTTACGTGGGCAACGCGGATGCCTATCGTCTCGGTGGATATCAGCTTTGGATGGGACATCATTCTTGGACCGAAAGAGGGACGGGCGAGCTACTCGTGAATGAAGCGGTGAAGTTGCTCGATGAACTCTATGCGCAATGAGCGGAGGGTGGCAGTGGGGTGCTGCCGGTCAGCGATTTGCGTCGCACGGACTGCGGACCGTGCTGGTGGGGACGTGGGGACGCGTTTGGGATGCCGCCTATGGCGCGATTTATTGCGCTGACATCAATCGATTTCTTATCCACCCGTTGCGCTGGCAGAGCAGCGCACGTGGTTCCTTGATGATCTCGTCACCTCCGTAGTGCTCACTGATCCAGATGACCTACGGGCCGTCGTTTTGGGTTCTCGGGATATTCCATGGACTCGCTACTGACGCGCCACGGACGAGACACCGCCCGGGGTCGGTTGGCAGGCCGACCGTTGCCGCTCCGGTCCGCTGTAGCAGTGTTACCTGAGATTTCGCGTGTTCCGGCGCGACCCTTGAAGGGGTGAGTGATTGCATCTGCCGTCCGCCGGGCATCGAAGGATGCTTCCCATCTTGTTGCAAGAGGTGACAATGACGAAACGCAATTACGACGACAGCGAATCTGCCGAGTCTACGCTCGAACCTTCCATCACGCGCCGTGATTTCATGAGAGTGCGGATGCCAAATCCGATGAGGGACCTCCTAAGATATCTGCTTATCTCAATGGGTGTTGCGCTCTTGGGCAGCGGAACTGCTAGGTCGCAAGTTTCAGGCACTCCAGCCGGACGCGTGGTCGTAGTGCAGAATGAAAACAGTGCGATCTCACGGGCGATTGCGGCCGACTATCGCCAGAGACGCGGTGTGCAATACATCGTGACCATAAAATGTCCGGACAGTGCCGTCGAGCCCTTATCGGAAACGATCGATCTTGTGACGTTCAAGCAAAATATCGAAAGGCCGCTGCGAGTGTTCCTTACCAATCATCGTGGCGTTGACTTTATCGTGCTGACCAAGGGGATTCCGATTCGTTTGAGAGGCGCAGGTGAGGAAAGCGGACTGGAATGGTTTTCACTGGATAGTCGTCTCGCAGCGATTGACTACGAAGAACAGCCGAATGCGGTACGCGTCGACATCGAGGATCCGGACTATCGCGCAATCTGGATTGCGGAGTTTCATAGCACTTACAAAGCACAGGCATGGGCCAACAAATTTTGGAATAGCGATCGACGTTTCTCCCATGCCGAATTCGGTGGCTATCTGGTCACACGCTTGGACGGCTACACGGAGGCAGATGCTAAAGCCCTCATCAGTCGATCCTTGCAGGCCGAGGCGCTGCTAGATTCAAGGAGAAAGCCAACAGGAGAAATTCTACTCGATTCGGATCCGCGATGGGGATATTCCAGGCAGGAACGAGGGCCCTACAGCATTCTGTCGGGTGGGCGAGCGAACCGCGGCAATGCCAAGCTTTCTAGCGAAAAAGCACACCTTGGCGACTTCAATTCCGACATGAAATCGGCTACGGACCTTCTTAGGGAGCGTCATTTACCGGTGCTATTCGAGCAAACTGGGAAATTTGTCGGCCACCAGACAAATTTGATGGGCTACTTTTCATGGGGCAGCAACGATGCGGCATTTGACCTTGCGGCGTACCGCAGTCTCAAATTCGCTCCAGGCGCACTTGGGGATACTGCCGTCTCAACGAGCGGGCGAACGTTTTTGATATCCCAAGGCGGCCAATCGCTTATCGCAGATCTGATAGGACAAGGGATCACCGGGGTCAAGGGTTATTCGGACGAGCCACTAGTCCAGGCTATCTCGGCGCCGAGCATCGTGCTCGACCGCTATACGCGCGGCTGGACGTTGGCTGAGAGCTTCTACGCCGGTTCGGCGCTCGTCGGTTGGCAAGACATCGTCATAGGGGATCCGTTGGCACGTGCATACCCTCCGATAGAGAGCGAATAGCTCGCAGATGTACACGAGTCGCCGTCCGCCGCGCGACCAAGTGCAAGTATTAGGACATTGGAAAGGCGCGAGCGCGATCATCCGCTCCGTTTGTAAACGCAAGCCTAGCTGCCGCCTGCTTTGAGCAGCATCTTCACGTTCCAAGGGAAGAGCGCTTCGAGTGTGCGACGCCCGTCGTCGCGTGTGGCAGCTGCTCGTAGAGATGTTTGAGTAAACGGGCGGATCGATGCCGTTCGCGCGACGGGTTCATACGTCGATCCGGATATGAGCTTGGGGTGGTTACGCGAAAGCTTGTCCTCTATGCGAAGCGTCTTGCAGCACGTACCTATGAAAAGCGCCGCGAAAGTCTGTGAGTCAATTCGACTTCGCCCGATGCTTATAATTCTCTTAGCATTTGCAGCGGCGGCCACCAAAGCCACCCCCGTAAATGCGATGGACTGTCCACAGCAGCAAACCATGCGGCCCGTACTGCGCGGTCAGGAATGCGCGGTGACTTCAATGAAGGCGGAGGCGACTGAAGCGGCACGCCAAATTCTGCAGTCCGGCGGCAATGCTTTTGTGCTTTTGATACGGCTGTGGCCGGGCAGGCAGCACTGGCGGTAACGGACTTCGCTATGAATGGTCTGGGCAGCGATGCATTGGTGTTGGTTTGCGACGCGCGTGAGAAGAAGGTAGTTTCAATTAACGGTGAACCGCGGGCCCCCAGAGTAGCGACGATCGAGTGGTTTCGACAGAACAATCACGGTGAGCTGCCGACGGACGGGGGCCTTCTCGCCGGCGGAATCCCTTACGTCGTGGACGCCTGGACTATTTTACTTGCGCGCTGGGGTGAGATCCTTAGAGACGTCAATAACGATTGAGGACGGGAAGCTTCCATTGGCCGCGTTCTCCGAGGCGCCTTTGTCGGAAGATGACTATTTAGCCGACCTCGAGTTTGTACATCCGCGCGCGTTACGCGTTCGCGCGCACACGAATTTGACGCCGATCGAGGTGGCCTCGGCTACGCCCATAGCGAAATGCAACGCACATACGGTGGCCTCAGTAACGGTGTTCGAGAATGGAAAGGTGTTTTTCGTCGGTACGAGTCTAGGCGGGAGCATCGCTTCGGGCGATGTCGGCGGAGTCGAGCTGTTGCGTTCGATTGCATTGGAGGTGGTTGCGCCATCTGTGTCGTGTGCCGGACGCTTGCTTCCGCGATTGATCGAGGGCGTGCAGCGATCTGCTTTGACGGTGTTCAACGACGAAATGACACGAGAGAGCGAGACAGTTAAGGTTCCAGTGAGATTTACTAGGGCGCGAAATATCTACACCGGCGCCGAGGTCGCGATAGTCAAAGGCTCGTTGACAGCGACCGTCAGTTTCAAGGACGTGAGCGTCTATGATTTATCCTGAAGGTCCACGTCCAAGAGAAAAATGGCAGATGGAATCCCGCCGCCTGATGACGTGTCTTTGTTCTGCGCTCCGTTTTGAGAGGCGTGAGATTCGCGCGCGTTAGGGTGCTCGATCTGATTCAATTGCAACTACCACGATGCGACTGATTCATACCTCAGGATTGTTTGTCACGAAGTCATAGAACTTCGCGGCCACTCCGGCCACGCCTTTCTTCTTCGCGATGGCCATTGTCTTTACAAGGCTGGTGCCGCGCAAGGGCTTGTATACGACGCCTTCTCTCGTTACTCCGCGCAGGTAGTCCGGCAGCAGCGCGCATCCGGTGCCGATTGCCACGAAATTCAATATCGAGAGCAAAGAATCGAGCTCAAGAACGACATTCATCATGGCGTTTTGCTGTGCGAAAAGATCTTGGATCTGATGACCTGTTTGAGGGTCGAGGGTGCGAGAGAACATCACAAGCGGTTCGTTCGAGAGGTCCTGAATCGATATATCATGTGCCGAGGCTACGCGATGCGCATGCGGCAGCACAGCAATCAGTGACGCCTTCATCAACACGCGCGCGTCGAACTCGTCGCTGGGCACGGGGAGCCATACAAATCCCACGTCGACGTCGTCGCGACGTAACGCTTCCAGTTGCTGAGCGGTTTCGAAGCTTTGAAACGTCAGATGTACGTCTGGGTAGCGTTTCTTGAATTCCGGGATGATTTTTGGAAATGTCTTGAACTCAGCCACGGTGTTGAAGCCGATGGTGAGATGGCCCACCTCACCGCTGGCTGCCCGGCGGGCGAGGGTAACACTGCGTTGGGCAGCTGCGCGCATCTGTCGTGCTTGCTCCAGGAAGACCTGTCCAGCTTCCGTGAGCACGACCTGCCTGCCTTGACGCAACAGCAGTTGCGCACCGACTTCCACCTCGAGTTTCTTGATCTGCACGCTTAGAGGCGGTTGTGCCATGTGAAGCTTCATGGCCGCGCGGGTGAAGTTCAGCTCTTCTGCCACGGCAATGAAATAGCGTAGATGTCTCAGCTCCATCGATACGTCCAACGTATAGAACGATAGGCATTCGATCTTGGACAGGATATCAGGAGAAGTCTAGCTTTCTACGTTAGCTAGGCGATCTCGCCACAGTATTCCGAGGACGATATGGGCATGCAGTCCGTCGAAGTGAAGCGTTTTTTGTCCGAGCAGCCGTTGTCGATCTACATCGGCGGGGAGCGGATGGCCGCTGCGAGCGGTCGAGCTTTCGACACCCTAGATCCTGGCACTGGCGAACGGGTTGCTTCCGTGGCCGCCGGTGAGGCCGGGGACGTCGACCGTGCCGTCCAAGCGGCGCGCAAGGCGTTTGAAAAGAGTGGCTGGGCGACGATGCCGGCGAACGACCGGGCGGTCTTGTTGCATCGCCTCGCCGATCTCGTCGAAAAGCGCATGGATCTCTTGAGTGAGATCGAATCGCTCGACGTGGGCAAGCCGCGTGCGCAGGCCTTGGGATTCGATATTCCGCATGCGGCGAAGACGTTTCGGTACTACGCGGATCTCTCAGTGCAGACCCGGCGGCATGAACCGATTGCTGTGGCGGGTAACGAAGCTCGCTCGGTGCGCCTGCCCTATGGGGTGTGCGGGTTCATCTTTCCCTGGAATTTTCCGTTTCTTCTGGTCGGATGGGGTGTAGCTCCGGCGCTTGCAGCGGGCAACACCGTGGTGATCAAGCCCGCTGAAGACACTCCGCTCTCTACGTTGTACTTTGCCCAGCTCGCCGAAGAGGCGGGCATTCCGCCCGGCGTGATCAATGTAGTGACGGGTCTGGGTGAGACAGCGGGCGCGGCGCTCGCCACCCACCCGGGCCTCAAACGAATGTCCTTCACCGGCTCGCCTGAAGTGGGCCGCCTGGTGGGCGAAGCCTGCGGTCGCAACCTCATACCGGTGAAACTGGAGTTGGGCGGCAAAGGTGCCGCGGTTTTGTTTGACGATATCGCAGTGGAAGCCACGGCCGAAGCGTTGGCCGGAGCGGTGACCTTGAACGCGGGGCAAGTCTGTTGCACCGCGACCCGCTGGCTCGTGCACGAGAAAATCGCGGATCGCTTCCTCGAGAAAGCGGCTTCGGTCATGGCGGGCATGAAGATCGGCTATGGCGGCCTTCCCGACACGCAGTTGGGGCCTGTCGTGAGCGAGAAGCAGCGCCAGCGCGTGCTGGGATATCTCAAGAAGGGTCAGGCGGATGGCGCCAAGGCTGTCTTGACGGGCGGAGTGGCCGAGGTGTCGGGGTACGACAAGGGGTTCTACGTCAAGCCTGCGCTGCTCAGTGGATCCCCCGACAACGTGTGCGCGCGCGAGGAGATCTTCGGCCCAGTCGCCTACGTGATGACTTTCCGCAATGAGAGTGAAGCCGTCGAGCTCGTCAATCGCAGCCCGTATGGGTTAGCCAACAGTGTTTGGAGCGGCGATCTGGATCGCGCCAATCGTGTGGCTGAGCAATTGGTGGCAGGCAATTCCTGGATCAACGCCCACAACCTCTTTGCCCATGGGGTGCCCTATGGCGGCTGCAACTTGAGCGGCTGTGGCGGTGGAGTACTGGGGCCCGATACGTTGGAGGACTATTTCCGTAAGCAATCGGTAGTGCGGCCCCTCTTATGACCGAGGTTGCATTAACTCGTCCCCCCGCCTCCTTTCGTCCAGACCGCCTCGAGGTCATTCAGTCAGTGGGGAAACGAGCCCCCATTGAGTTCGCGACAGGCGTGCAATGGGACTGTTTGATCGGCCCGCACAATGGGGCAAAAAATCTGACGACGGGACAACTCACTTTAGTTCCTCACACACGATTAGCGCTTCATCGGTATCCAGTGAGTGAATCGATTACCGTGCTCTCAGGCCAGGTCGTCGTGAGCGTCGAAGGTCGTGAATACGCGTTGGGCCCTCTCGATAATCTCGTGATCCCCCGTGCGCTCGCGCACAGTGTGCGCAATGATGCGGGAGCGCTGGCGCAGGTGCATCTTGCTTTTCCCTCAGCAAGGCCGACTCGCGAGTGGGTCACCGAATCCTTTGAACCTCGCGCGCTGACTGAAATGGCCACTTGCCCTCCGGGTAAAGAACGAGTCACGCGCTTTAAGACCGCGCCGCGTTCGGAGGCGGGTCCGGGCACGAGCTTCATCGACTACTTCAATCAGGATTTGATGCCGGGCCTTGAGATGAGTGGCGGCTATGGGGCCTTTCGCACCGGCGGGCGCCTGCCGGCCCACTTCCACGACTTTGACGAGTCGATTTGCATCATTGACGGCACGGCCACGTGCATCGTCGAAGGCCGGCGACACCAGATGAGCGACGGCGCTACGGCGTTGCAACCTCGGGGTCGGGTGCACTACTTCATCAATGAATCCCCAGAGCCCATGGCCATGATCTGGGTCTATGCTGGACCGCTGCCTGAACGCATCGTGACCGACGAGTGCTGCGCGACGGCGTCCGGCGACCCGTGGAAGGCGGCGGGGTTAGTGTGAGCCTTGTGGGAAAAGTGGCGCTGGTGACTGGCGCTGGATCGGGGATCGGCAGAGCGATCGCGCAGCTCTTCGCGAAAGAGGGTGCGCGGGTGGTGGTGCTCGATTGCGATGAAGTGGCAGGTCTGAACACAGTCGACGCGATCGTCAATGCCGGTGGCGCGGCAATCTCTTGCCATGGGGACGTTGCCAAAAGCGAGGATGTCCAAAGAGCCGTCGCACGCACGCTCGAGCGCTATGGTCGCTTGAGTGTGTTGGTCAATAACGCTGCCGTGCAGGTATTGGCCAAACTCGTCGAGACCTCCGAGGAAGTGTGGGACCGGATTCAAGACGTCAATCTCAAAGGAGTATTTCTCGGCTGCAAGTATGCGATTCCGGCGATGCTGAAGTCCGGTGGTGGGTCGATCGTCAATATCGCATCGGTACTCGGGTTGGTAGGTGACCCCGACCTGGCGGCGTATTGTGCGGCTAAAGGCGGCGTCATTGCACTGACGAAGGTCGCTGCTCTTACCTACGGTCCGCAGGGTGTCCGGGTGAATTGTATCTGTCCGGGTGATGTCGAGACGCCGCTTGTGCAATCGTATTTCGACAAGGACCCGGATCCCGCTCGACTGCGCGCAGAGGTCTCCTCTAGGTACGCCCTACGGCGCATTGCCACGCCCGATGAGATCGCGAATGCCGCGCTCTTCCTCGCATCCGACGCCTCGTCATTTGTCACCGGTAGCACGTTGGTCGTGGATGGTGCACTGACGGTCAAGTGTTACTAGGGAAGCGACCGTGGACCGACTGAAGCCCAATACCATTGGCCCCTGGGGACTGGCAGCGCTTGCCATAGGCATTACCTCTCCGGCCATCGGCCTTTACGCCACCTGGGGACCGATGCAGGTCGCGGCAGGCCCTATCACACCGTTGATCTTTCTCGCAGCGATGGTCCTGATCTTACCGACGGCCATCTCCTATGCCCTGCTCAACCGAGAAGCACCGTCCGCGGGAGCCGCCTCGACCTGGTTGTGGAAAGCCGTGGGTCCGGGCGCGGGGTTCCAGGCGGGTCTGCTGATGACCACCTATTTTGGTATGGCGGCCATCCTTCAGCCGCTCCTCTTCGCACTTTTCTTTCGCGACCTGCTCGATTGGATGCGCGTTCCGCTGCCACAGAGCCTCGCCTTGATGATGGGCGTGTTCGTGGCTAGCGCACCGGTGGCCTGGGTCTGCCTGCGGGGTACCGAGGCCTCCATCAAGAGCACTGTACGGCTCATGGTCATCGAGACGCTGGTCGTCGTGGCGCTGTCGTTCACCATTTTGATTGTCAAATCCTCCGAGCCTGGCGGCATCACTTTGGCGCCGCTCAATCCACATCACGCGATCAGCCTGTCGGGCTTTTGGACCGCGATGATTCTCGGGGTGCTTGATTTTTGTGGATTCGACATTGTCTCAACCGCCGCGGAGGAAACGCGAGCCCCGAGCGAGCATTTGCCGAAGGCCATTTTGCTCACCGTCATTGGAATTACAGTGTTCTGGGCCCTGAATGCTTGGGTATTCACACTATCCACGCCCGACGATCAGGTTCGCCAATACACGGCTCAGGGCCTGACGGCCGTGACGCCGATGGCGCAGACATACTGGGGTTTTGGCAATCTCATTGTCATCGTTACCGCTTTCACGGGGATCACGGCCGTCTACATCAGCAGTCTGCAGGGCACTTCACGTATCGTCTTTGCCTTGGCGCGGCATGGTCTGCTGCCAGGAGGCTTGGCGAGATTGTCGGGAGAAAAACGCGTGCCCCGAAATGCCATCTGGGCAATTCTGGTCGCCGTCATTGCACTCGATATTGGGTCGCTGCTCGTGCTGGATAACGGCCTGGACAGCTTTACCTGGTGGGCCAATGCGCTGGTGTTCTTTGCCACGCTGACCTTTCTCGCGGTGAATGTGGCGAATTTCGTGTACTTCTGGAGATTCGCGCGGGGCCGACTGGGAGTTTTCAAGAATGTCCTCGTACCCATCCTCGGGGTCCTGCTGAACGCCTATCTCCTTTACGCGGCGTTTTTTTCCAGCCTATGGCAGGGCAATTGGCGCACCGGAAAAAGCGTCGTCGTCGCATGTTTAGGCCTGCTCGCCGTACAGATTGCCGCGGTGCTGTGTGTGCGCATATTCAGGTCTCTTCTTCTGGCTCGAGGCGCGCCGATCGGTGTCGGCGGTGACGAGCCCGATGCCGAAGTACGAGAGGCCATCGTATTTCAGACAACCTGAGTGAAGAGATTCTCAATATGACTGAGTTAGAAGACTTACGGCGGCAGCTATTTGCGCGTACGGAAGGCTCGCGACGCCTCTTCGAGCGAGCACGGGAATTTTTGCCCGGGGGTGCCGCTCGCGGGGCAACCGCGCTGCAACCGTACCCGCTGTATGGACGCCAAGCCAAGGGCGCTGTCCTGACGGACGTGGACGGCAATGAATTTATCGATTTTAACCTTGAGGGCGGCAGCTGCATCTTCGGGCATTGCGCCCCGCAGGTGATGGAGCGGGTGAAAAGACAACTGGAGGTCGCCGAAGTCATGTCCATGGCCTCGCAGTGGGAAGTGGAGCTGGCGGAACGGATTCCGGGCTTCCTGCCCTGCATCGAGATGATGCGTTTCGTGAATTCAGGGTCCGAGGCCTGCGCGATCGCCGCTCGGCTCGCGCGCGCATTCACCGGCAAACCGCTTATCGCGATGTTCGAAGGCCATCACCATGGTCAGCTTGACGCGTTGCTGTTCAGTCACTACGGGCCGCCCGTGGGTTCGCCGAGCGCGCCCGCGACAGTCGACGATTCCATGGGAATGCATGCGGGTAGCGAATCGCTCGTGCTCACTTTGCCGTTCAACGACGCCGATTCAGCAGTTGAGTTGATCAGGGCAAACGCCGCACGTCTAGCGGCCGTATTTCTCGAGCCGCTCACGATCTTTGGCGGCGCGATCCCGGCCGAGGCGTCGTTCGTGCGGGCGATCCGCAAGATCACGCAAGAGCTCGGTATCCTTATGGTTGTGGATGAGGTGCCCGGTGGTGTGCGCATTGGCCGCGGTGGCGCCATCGGCGCCCTCGGCGTTACGCCCGATCTTTTCATCACGGGCAAAGCGCTCGCGGGCGGCTTGCCCGTGGGTATGTACGGCGGACGTCGTGACATCCTCGAGCCTCTCCTCGCTCCACCCTATGATCGCAAGCGTAAGGTCCTGAGCAGTGGGACCTTCTCGGCCAATCCCATGGTGATGTCCGCGTGCCTGGCAACACTCGATGGGCTTGAATCAGGCGAAGTGCATCGCACGATCAACCGTCTGGGCGCTGAAGTGCGTGATGCGTTACGTGCGCTTGTCAGTGAAATGGGCGTGCCTGTGCAGGTAACCGGTGCGCATTCGATTTTTGGGATTCACTTCGCCGAGGAACCCGTCTTCAATGTGCGTCAGAGCGGCCACCCCGAGTGGCGCGCCGAGTTCGCCGTCGTGATGATGAGTCATGGCGTTCTCTGGCCCGCCGGTCGCATTGCAGGATTTCTATCTACAGCGCACACCGAGGAACACATTCAGCAGGTGCTCAACGCCTGTCGTCATGCCTTCCAGCTGCTGTTTGCGCGGCAGGAGTGATCTAGATCCATGTCGCCACTAAACATTTCCGCATTGTCACGACGTCAATTTCTGCGGCAGACCTCCTTAACGATTGCGCTGGCATGCGGTCTGGAAAGGTCTGCTCCGACGACGGCACTAGCCGGTAAAGAGTCCGCTGCCTTGTCCAAGGAGCGAGACTTTGTTTATGGCACTTGGTTCTATTCTCCTATGGATATAAGGCCTGAACGATTTAGGCCGCTTCTTACAGATCTCGTGCGCCGCGACCAATTGAACCTTATTCGTGTCTTCCCGACGTGGGACTACTGCAATCCGGCCCGTGACCAGTATCGCTTCGATGATCTGGAACTGCTGTTTACGGTCTGTGATGAGCTCAACATTCACGTGCTAATGTCGGTGATGCTCGAGAGTGCCCCGTATTGGCTCGAGGAAGCCAATCCAGAGACCCGGCTAGTCGATGCAGACGGCCACGCGGTCCATCTTCAAGGCCTAGGGTTCCACTTCACCGGCGGTTATCCTGGCTTGTGCTTTGACAACGAGCCCGTGCGAGATGCTGCTAAGGCATTTATGCAGGCGTTAGCTCGCCTTTCGATGAAGCACCGCTCAACGTTCGCATATTCCATATGGAATGAGCCCGCCTACGTAGATCTGAACTCGCAGGAGCTACACTCTGAACTACCCATCCCCAAGAAACTGTTTTGCTACTGCGAGCGATCACTCGCAGAGTTTCGTGCGCGGCTGCAGCGGAAATACCCTACACTAGATGAGCTGAATAACACCTGGATCCGTGGCTATTCTGCATGGTCGACGGTCGAGCCGCCTCGAGACGCCTTGGGAACGTCAGCGGACTGGCTCGACTGGCGGCGCTTCATTGAGGACCGGACAACTGACCATCTCAGGTTCAGGGTCGAGACGATCCGCTCGATAGATGCGGGCCGAATCATCGAAACACATGCGGCGTACGCGCCAGCGGTTGGACCCACCACAATCCGAGGGATTAATCAATGGAGGCTCGCGCAAGAGGTCGATGTCTACGGCTGTTCCTTCTATCGCGACTTCTATAACTGGACTCTCGATCGAGCAGCCGCGCAGTTGGACATCACTCGTTCCTGTGCCAATGGGAAGGAATTTTGGATTTCAGAAATGCAAGGCGGCGCAGTAGGCGCCGGCTATTATCGAGGTCCTCCGCTTCGACCGCGCCAGATTCGTACCCAGAATTGGCTGGCGATGACGGCGGGCGCGAAGGGAATCGTGTATTACAGTTACCTAGATGAAGCCACGGGCGCGGAGGCGTCTCACTTCGGTCTGGTTGATCGAAGTGGTGCCTCCAGCGAACGAATTGAGGAGGTTGCAAAGTTCCATCGCCTCGTGCAACCGCGCTGGCAGTCCCTCAAGGACTACCAGCCGAGGCCCTTGGCTGCCCTCCTTTTGGATCAAGACAATGCCGTTCTTACGTTCTCGGCGTTCGGTAAGGAAGATCCGTCCATCGAATCATTTGCCGGATACTATAAGGCGTTTTGGCAGCTCGACTTGAGGCTCGACTGTATCCAGCCTGAAAGCACAGATCTTGGGAAATATAAGATCCTCATAGTGCCATGGCATCTCATTGGAAAAGTGGCTACCTGCAAAAAGCTGATCAGCTACGTGGAGCAGGGCGGCATCCTCCTGTTGGAAACGGGATTTGCAAAGTACGATGCGGATGGGGTACTCAATGACACGGTTCCCGGCAACGGCATGGATAAGTATTTCGGATATCGTGAGGGGGAAAGCCTGCGAGTCATTGACGGGCGCCTTCCACTCGAATCGCTTGATCAGGAGCCAGGAGGAGACCAGGACTATGAGGCGTTCCTGGAGTTCTCGCAGCCCGAGCGATTCCGCGTCAAAGCAAACACCTATGTCACGCCGGTTGTGATCAGTTCGGCGACCGCCATTGCCACGTGTCGGCAGTGGATCGTGGCCGCGATGCAATCGGTCGGAAGAGGAAGGATTTACTACGTCGGAACTAACCTCGGTGGAAGCGTGTTTAACGGGGATGCGGGAGGCATTGAACTCATTCGTGCGTTGGCGGCCGGGGTCGTCAACCCGGAAGTGACCGGCGCTGGGCAGCTGCGACCTCGGCTAATAAAGACTCCCAAGTTGTCGCTTTTAGTTGTGTTTAACGATGCGGATCGGGGTCTCACTGAAAGAATAAAGCTGCCCAACCGATACAAGCGGGCCATAGATCTCTACAGCGACGTGCGTCACTCGATCGATATCGACACGCTAGAGGTGACAGTGCCCTTTAAAGACGTCGGCGTTTTCGAGCTATCCTGAGCTTTACAAATTGTCGGATCGTTTACCGAGAATGTGCTTCGAGTTCGGCCGATCTACCTTGACAACCGCGTGGGAGTGGAGCTCGGTGCTAGGTTGGGTCGACTCATGAAGCGTGTGTCCGCGGAACTCTTCTGCGAGGTGCCGTGCGATGTAGCCGAAGGGCCATTCTGGTACGAGGGTCGGTTACATTGGGTTGACATTTTTCGCTGCACCCTGTTTTCGTGCGACAACGCTGGCAATGATCTGACGTCGATTGTGCTTCCGATGCATTTGGGCTGCGTCGCTCCTTGGCAGCGCCACTTCATCGCGGGTACGCAGGCCGGGATCGGTTTTTTATTCCCAGATGCGCATTTTGAGCGATTGCGCGAAAGTCCTCGCTTGCCCCCAGGCATGAGATGCAATGACGGCAAACTGGACCCGGCGGGCCGGTTCTGGGTCGGAACCACTACGTACGATTTCCAGACTGGAGAAGGCGCGCTTTACCGTGTCGATAGAGACCTTAAAGTGGAACGCGTTCTTGACGGTCTCACGCTTCCGAACGGGCTTGATTGGGATGCGTCGGCATCGAGCTTCTACCTCATCGACACCTACGCGCGTCGATTGGATTGTTTCGACTGGGAGATGGCGTCGGGGCAGCTTTCGAATCGGCGACCGGCCTTCACGTTATCTGATGATTGGGGATTGGCAGACGGGATGACGATCGACCGTGCGGGACGATTATGGATCGCGTTCTGGCAGGGCGGGCGCGTGTTGGGCCTTGATGCGCGGAGCGGCCGTCCGCTTGTACGCATCGACGTGCCTGCAATCTTGACGACCTCCTGCTGCCTCGATGTGACTGGAAACACGCTCTTCATTACGACGGCGCGAAGTCACCTGCGTGAGGAGCAACTGAAAGACCAACCTTTGGCGGGGAGCGTATTCTGCGCGGATATCCCGTATTAGACCCAAGTCCAATAATTTCTTGATGTACTAAAGCAGGACAGCCACACCGAGATACTGCTGTCACCGACAGACCAGGCGACTCGCAGTTGAGAACCATGGTGCCCACAGCGCAAGACGGTGGAGGCTGTACCAGCCTAGGGCCGCCTTTCATTTATAGAACATTGCAGCGAGGAATTTAGCATGGCGGTGATAGCCTTTTTGAACCGACAGTTTTCAGTGCAAATGCTGTTTCTAGCCGGCGCGGCTTTGACCGCACAATTGAGTGCTTCGGCGGGTAGTTTGTCCGAGGGAGAAGGCATCACGTGCAAACCCTTTGGCCTTGTCCAGAGTAGATCGGTCGAAATCTGTACGCTACGCAACTCGCATGGCACCGAAGGGCGCATCACGAGCTACGGAGGGATCGTCACTTCTCTCAACGTGCCAGACCGGAACGGTCGTTTCGACGACGTCGTCCTCGGTTACGACACCCTTGCCGAATATCTTAAAAGCAGTCCCTACTTCGGTGCCCTGATCGGCCGCTACGGCAACCGCATCGCCAAGGGAAAATTCCATCTCGACGGCAAAACCTACGTCCTCGCCACCAATAACGGCCCGAACGCCCTCCATGGTGGGATCAAAGGCTTCGACAAAGTCGTCTGGACCGTCGCTAGGGCCGAGGTCACCCCGCAGGGCCCGCAGCTCACACTGACCTACCGGAGCAAGGACGGCGAAGAAGGCTATCCTGGTGATCTGTCCGTCACCGCGGTCTACACGCTGACGAACGACAACGCTCTGAGGCTCGATTACCTCGCAACCACGGACCAGCCGACCGTGGTGAACCTTACCCATCACAGCTACTTCAATCTGCGCGGTCACGGCGACATCCTCAGTCATGTGGTACAGATCAACGCAGGGCTTTTCACCCCAGTAGACGACACGCTGATCCCTACCGGTGAGCTCCGCTCGGTGGCGAACTCGCCGTTCGATTTTCGTAAGCCCACTGCCATCGGCGCGCGGATCGACACCGTCGACGAGCAGCTCAGGTTCGGAAAAGGCTACGATCACAATTGGGTCATCGACAAACCGTCGCAATCGCTTCCGGTTCAAGCTATCGTCTACGAGCCTGAAACTGGCAGAGTGTTGGAAGTGCTCTCCGCAGAGCCAGGCCTGCAGTTCTACAGCGGCAACTTCCTCGACGGCTCCAACATCGGCAAGGGCGGTAAAGCCTATGCCTTTCGAAGCGGCTTCTGCGTGGAGCCCCAGCATTTCCCGGATTCGCCGAACCATCCGAATTTTCCATCCACTGTCCTGAGGCCGGGAGAAACCTATCGCAACACGATTGTCTACCGCTTCAGCGCGCGGTGATCAGGCATGACAACCCGGAGCAGTTCGTTCGCGCTAGTCGCCCTGACCTCGCTCTTCTTCATGTGGGGCCTAATCACCTCGCTCAACGACATTCTCATCCCGCACCTCAAGGCCGTCTTCGAACTGACTTACCTTGAGGCGATGCTGATTCAGTTCTGCTTCTTTGGTGCCTACTTTCTGATGTCGTTCCCGTCCGGATATCTGGTCGAGAAGGCGGGTTATCGGCGCGGCATCGTTACCGGACTCTCGATCGCAGCTCTCGGCTGCCTAGGGTTCTACCCGGCATGGGCGCTGCACAGCTATCCTGTTTTTCTCTCGGCGCTGTTTGTGCTGGCCTCGGGCATCACCTTGCTTCAGGTGGCCGCGAATCCCTACGTCACCGTGTTGGGTGATCCCCAGACGGCGGCCAGCCGCTTGAATCTCACTCAGGCCTTTAATTCTCTCGGCACGACGATTGGACCGCTCGTCGGCGCCGGACTGATTCTGGCCGCAGGCGCCTCCGGATCGAGCGCAACGCAAGGACCGTATGTGATTCTCGCGTTCGCGTTGGCGGCCATTGCCCTGGTCTTTTCCCGGCTCAAACTTCCGGCGATTCGCACCGGGCGTCCACCGGGTGACGATCTCTGCGCGGCGATTCCGGTGCGCAGGGTGTGGCGCTATCGTCATCTGGTGCTCGGGGCGATCGCAATTTTCATGTACGTCGGTGCGGAGGTGACCATCGGCAGCTTTCTAGTGAATTTTCTCTCTCAGTCCGACATCGCAGGGCTCTCGGAAAGTGCAGCAGGTCGCTATGTCTCGATCTATTGGGGCGGCGCGATGTTGGGCCGCTTCATCGGTGTCGCGATATTGAGGCGTGTGAGGCCAGCTTCGTTGCTCGCCTTCAACGCGTGCTGCGCCATCCTGCTGCTAATCCTGGCGATGACTGCCAAAGGGAGTACCGCGATGGTTGCCGTTCTCGCTATCGGGCTCTTCAATTCCATCATGTTTCCAACCATTTTCACGTTGGGCATCGCCAATTTGGGCAGGCACACCGGTGAGGGGTCTGGCGTGCTCTGCATGGCGATCGTCGGCGGAGCTGTCGTGCCGGTTGTGGCCGGTCATGTGGCGGACGTCTCAACTATCAGTTGGGCGTTTGCGGTTCCGGCGCTCTGCTATGCCTATATCTTCTTCTATGGCGTAAGGGGGTATTGGGAACGTCTTGACAGGGCGCGGGTATGAGTAAGGGTTGCCCGCGTTTCGGTTCGGCGCCTCTGTTTCAGATGGAGGCGCCATTTTTTGGCTTTTTCCACTGAAGGCATTCTGTTTTGTGGAAGGTTCGACTTGCGCGAGATCCGCTTTTGCGGAGGCGCGGAGGCGCCCACTTGCCAAAGATGGTAGGCGCGAGCGTCGCGGCACGCATGCGATCGGGGGAGGTCCCCAAATTCAAGGCGCAATCTGATATGACCCTTGAGCTCGCCAAATTACCCAGTCTATTTTTTAGGTCCGATATGAGCTTGCGGTCGCCACAGCTCTGGGGATAGGGTGCACAGGCCAGCGCCGGTTCTACGCCATGTCCGATCCATCGAACGACCGACTCGCCCGCCTTTTTTCTGAGAGTCGCCATGCCCTCCGCCGGTATGTGCGACGGTGGGTGCGTTCGCCGGCGGAAGCCGACGAGATCGTGCAGGAGGCCTTTCTGCGGACCTACGAACGCTCCGCCGCGGTCGAAACTCCGCGAGCCTTCTTATTTACGATCGCACGTCATTTGGCTTGGAAACTGCGTCGCCATCAGGCCCTCGCGGCCACCGATTCCGTAGGGGATTTCGACGACTCGAGGGTCGTCCCTCAGGGGCCCTCGCCCGAGACACAGATGCTGGCGGACGAGGAGGTCCGATTGCTGACGCGAGCGGTGGAGCAGTTGCCGCCTCAGTGTCGCGCCGTGTTTGCGCTGAGAGTCTTCTATGCCTGCTCTTATCAGGACATTGCGGATCGCCTCGGTCTTTCGGTTCGCACCGTCGAGAAGCATGTGGCACGGGGGACTCGCGAGACTCACGAATATTTGAAGCGTCGCTACAGGGATGTAAAGTGAGTTGAGATGACGCAGATTCATCGATTGCCGACAGCCGACGCCGCCACGCGCGAAGCCAGCGAGTGGATCGCGCGCCTGAATGCTGACGAGGTCTCGGCAGAGGATCGTGAGCGCTTTGAGGTGTGGCGCTGCGCGAGTGCTCGTAACGCTCGCGCGTACGATGAGATGGCCGCCAGCTTTGCGCGATTTGTAGCCGCGGGCCCCTGGGTGCGCGCCGTCTCGTTCGGGCATTCGATGCAGACGGCGAGTCGCGTTGGTCGCACCCGGTGGGGGCTCAGTGCGACCGCCGCTTCCCTCTTGGCGCTGACGCTCGCAGTGTGGTGGTATCTGGCGCAGCCCGTTCCGGATACGGATACACGCTTTCAAACTGCCATCGGGGAACACGCCTCAGTCGCGCTGCCGGATAGTTCCACGCTTTCGCTGAACAGCAATAGCCTGGCACGGGTCGAGTATTCCGCTCGTGCCCGGATCATTCACCTCGAGCGCGGCGAGGCATTCTTCGAAGTCCAGCACGATACGCAGCGACCTTTCTGGGTCGTGGCCGGACACTCCTGGGTTCGCGCGGTGGGTACGGCGTTCAATGTCTACGTGCGCCCCTCTGATGTGCAGGTTACGGTCAGTGAAGGAACCGTGAAGGTGGCTGCCTTGCCCGAGGCGCTCAGCAACGCGCCATCGGACCAGGCCCTAGCGACCGTTGCGACCTCCATCGTGACCGCGGGAGAGCAGGTGCAGGTGCGTAGTGCCGGAGCGGCGCTCAGGGCCTTGGCACCCGCCGAACTCACCCGTTCCATCGCATGGCGTACCGGCGCGCTGAATTTCGAGCATGCGCCGCTAGAGCAAGTCGTCGACGAGTTGAGCCGGTACTCGACGGTGAAGATCGTCATCCAGGATCCGGCTTTGCGCCAGTTTCCGGTGGGGGGCACATTCGAAGCGAATGGTCAGGGCGTTGAAGCGCTTTTGGTGATGCTCCAGGAGGGTTTGGGTCTCAAGGTCGACCGGGAGGGGGACGAGCGAGCGACGATTGAGCGCGTCTCGTCTCCCACGGCTTCCAAATAGACTGGGTAGTCTTGAGTCATCGAGGGTCGTCTCTCCCGAAGTCCTGCCGCACTCTGCAGCGGACACCGACACCGGGGGAAGCATGGGCGCGATTTTTGGAAGAGGCTCGAGCGGACGTTATTCTGGCGCGCTGATGGCTTGGCAAGCACTGGTTTGTGTCTGTGGTCTGGCGCTGGGTTCGCCCGCCATGGCCGTCGCAGATGCCCCGACGAAGTTTGATATTGCGGCGCAACCGCTGACGGCTGCACTCAAAGCCTATGCCGCACAGGCGAACGTGCAATTGCTCTACGCCTCCGACGCCGTCGGCGCGCTTCCGGGCAACGCGGTCATCGGAGATTTCGACAAGCGCGATGCGCTGGCGCGGCTGCTTCAGGGTACGGGACTCGAGGCCGTCTACAGCGGCGATAGCCGCGTCACCATTCGCCCCTTGCGTCTGCCCTCGGGAGCCGCAGCGCCTGACTTGCAGACTCCGTCGATCGAAGTGGAACGATCCGGGGCGATGTCGGCGGATGCGGAGCGAAAGCGCTCATTCTGGAATCGGTTTCGACTGGCCCAGGCGAGCCCAACGAGCTCGGATGCGGGCTCTTCCACCGCGGGTTCGCCAGCAGCCACACCCGATTCAGGCGACACGCTCGAAGAGATCGTCGTGACCGCGAGATTCAAGGCGGAAAGCGCTCAAAAAATCGGCGCCGCCATTTCGCCCCTGAGCGCTGAGACGATCGAGCGGGAAGGGATCACCGACTTCGAAGACATTGCGCGTCGCACTCCGGGTCTCGCCTCCACCGACCGTGGACCCAATACGAACGAAGTGCTCCTGCGAGGGATCTCGAACCAGACGACCGAACGCGTTACGGACATCACCGCGGTAGGCCCCCTCGTGAGCCAGTTTCTGGACGACGTGCCGTTCGCTTCGGCGACGGCCAGTCAGCGGGACGTCAATCTCTTCGATTTTGCCCGGGTGGAGGTCCTGCGAGGTCCGCAACCCACCTTCTTCGGCGAAGGCTCTGTCGGCGGTACGATCCGCTATATCTCAGCCGATCCCAACCTCTCCGGCGATGCGCTGGCCCATCCGGTAGTGCGCTTGGGTCTCTCCTCGACCCAGGATGGGGGCTGGAATCGGGCTGCGAATGCCGCAACAACCTTCAATATCGTTCCCGGTGTCTTCGGTGTGCGTGCGGTGCTCAACTGGCGAGAAGATGACGGCTTCATCGACAACCCGACCCGCGGAACGAAGGATACCAACACGTTCGATTCCAAGGGAGCGCGTATCGTCGCCCTGTATCGCCCTAATGATGCACTCACGATTCGGTTCGCCGGACATCTCAGCCGCGACGATACGGGGGATCTGACCTTCGTCGATACCGATACGAAGCCCTCCGACCTCGTGCTGAGCACTCCCGTAAAAGGCACGAGTTCAGACGATGTCGATCTCTATAGCCTCAAGGGCGACTACGTGGCGGGGCCGATCACGTGGACGTCCATCACCGGCTATTACCGGCGTAAGCGTGAGACGACCGGTTACGATCCGGCCAACTCGGGCTTTTTCCAAGGCCTCTTCGGCACGCCGATCAATATCCTGATCGACAACCCGCTCCGCGATCGGACGTGGACGCAGGAATTTCGCGCCGTATCTGCCTTCGATGGCCCTTTCAACTTCACCTCGGGCCTGTTCTACAAGAACAAGGACAGTACGGTGATCGCCGCGCTCACCTCCCCGGATGGGACATTCGCGCCCTTCCAGGCGGTTCCGGGCGATGTCATCTTCCGCGGTACCACGACCTACAAGACCGAACAGTATTCAGGCTTCCTTGAAGGCACCTACGCGGTGGCCGAACACGTGCGGCTCATCGGCGGTGCGCGCTATGTGCACGAGACGATCGACAGTGATGTGATCGAATATCTCAGTATCGGTGGCATCACCCCTCCCATCCCCACGATCGACTTTGCCGATTTCCTGCCGGCCTCCGGTCTGCCGACCACGTACTCTTTCAAGTTGAGCAAGGTGCTGCCGCGTGTGGCGGTCGAGGTCGACCTGACCAACCAGGCGTTGCTCTACGCGTCGGCCTCCGCCGGTGTCCGCAACGGCAATCTCAATACCGCGGTGAGCGCGTTCCAGGCCGCAGGCGGTGGTACCGCAGGTTTCAACCCCGACACCTTTGCGGACCTGCTCGTTTTCAAAGACGACCAGGTGCGAACGTATGAGCTCGGCCTCAAGACCCGCTCGGCCCAGAATCGGTGGACGGCGAACCTCGCGGCCTATTTCACTCAGTACGGCGACCCGCAGATCTACACGGCGACGCCGTTCGTTCTGGTCGCCAATGGTCCCGATGCGCATATCAAAGGCCTCGAACTCGAGACAGCGCTCCGCGCAAATGCCGTTTTCTCCCTGTTTGCCAATGCGTCCTTCACGGATGCCAAGTACGTGGACTCCGCCTTGCTCATTCCCACGCTCGCGCCGGCTGTAACGGCTGATGTGGTGGACGGCAATCGTCTGGCTAACGTGCCGAAGTGGGCTTATTCACTGGGCATCAATGCCCGGTATCCGATGGCTCGTGCCATCTGGGTGGGGCATCTGGGCTATCAGTACGTCGGCTCTCGAAACTCGACGGCACAGAATTTTGCGTCGACCGAGCTTCACTCGCTGGGCTTACTGAATGCGCGCTTAGGTATAGAGACCGCGCATTGGTCGCTGGTCGGATACATCGCGAACGCCACCAACCAGATCGAAGCGCAATCGATCAATGCGACGGGCGGGGCGGCGTTCGTGGATGCTCAGGGTCGACTCGATGCGCCCGTAAATGCTGTTTCCGTCAATCGGCCGCGAACGCTGGGGCTGGAGTTGACGGCGCGCTTCTAGGTAGATCGACAGGGCCTGGTGGTGATTCCGATGGCAAGCGAAGATGAGCCCGTCGTCCGCATCTGGCTCGACACTCCGCTGGGCCGCATCGAGGCGGAGATTTTCGTCGACAGAGCGCCCATCACGGCGGGCAACTTTCTGTGCTACGTGGACCGGGGACTCTACACGGGGGCAACGTTTTATCGGGCCCTGCGGCCGGACAATGGACAAAGAACGCCTCGGCTCAGGGCGATCCAGGGTGGCATAGACCCCTCGTGCGTGCATCCGGCGTTACCGCCCATCCAGCATGAATCCACGAAAAAGACGGGCCTGCGCCATCTCGATGGATCGCTTTCCCTCGCGCGCTGGGACGTAGGTACTGCCGCCTCGGAATTCTTCATCGTCCTTGGAGAAGCCGCGGAACTGGATGCCGATGGCGCGTACGGGGAAGGTTACGCGGTGTTTGGTCGTGTCGTAAACGGTATGGACATCGTGCGGCTCATCAATGCGAGCCCGACGACTCAGCCTAGCACGATCGACTACATGGTCGACCAGGCACTGGAGCCCGTCCCGGTTCACATCAGGCGCGCCCCTAGAGTTTTCGCGTGAGTGTTACAGAAGGCTCGCTCGCGATCGTCGACGCCACGATCATCGATGGCACCGGAGGTGTGCCGATCGAGAATGGCACGATCCTTATGGTGGGCGGCCGTATTGTGCAAGTGGGAAACGCCTCCGTTGTCCTTCCCCCGCACGTTCAAAAGATTGACGCCGCAGGGCAATACGTCATCCCGGGATTGATGGATGCGAACGTCCATCTGTTTCTCTTCACCATCACACCGGCGGAGCTCATCCGTTACGAAGATCGTTACGAGGAGGTCATTGCCGAGGCTGCGCAAGTCGCCCTGAAGAGTGGGCTCACGACGGTCTTCGATACGTGGGGACCTCGAGACGCGTTGACGAGGGTGCGCGATGAGATCAACCGCGGTGAGCGCGTGGGAGCGCGGATCTATTTCGCGGGCAACATCATTGGATTGGGTGGGCCGACCTCCATGGATTTTTATCCTCTGGCGCGCCAGATCTTGAGCGCGCGCGAGGCCGACCGGATCGATGCACGCTGGGAGCAGGGCGTAGGACCCGAGCTCTTGTGGATGACTCCCGAAACCGTCCGTGCCCGAATCCGTGAGTACCTCGCCTCGGGCAGTCAGAATTTCCTGAAGTACGCGGCCAGTGGCCACGCGGCCAGTCATTTCAACTACATCACTTTTTCTGCTGAGATCCAGCGCATTATCGTCGAGGAAGGCCACCGCGCGGGGATGACCATTCAGGCCCATACGACCTCTCCGGAAAGTCTGCGGATGGAGATTGAGGCGGGCGCCGACCTGCTGCAGCATCCCGATTTGTCCGGGCTTGCGCCGATCCCCGAGGAGACGCTGGCGCTGATCGTTCAGCGGCAACTGCCTTGTGCCGCGCTCTTTTGCACCGAGCGGTTTCTCGCTTGGAGCGATGCGCACATGCCAGAGCCTTATCGAACCTACTACCGGATCAAGCACGGGAACCATCGCCGCCTGGTGGCCGCGGGTGCTCGGGTTCTACTGACGAGCGATTCCGGAGTGTGTCCCGCGTGTGCCGCGGAGAATCCACTGTTCGGCCCGTTCGTTTCTGCAGACGATACGCCGCTGGCGATGGGAGAAGCGCATTTGCGCTGGCTGGAGGCGGCCGCGGAGCTCGGTATGAGTCCGATGAGTGCGCTGCTCGCAGCCACCCGAAACATCGCTCGGGCCTATCACGTCGAGAAGGATCTGGGGACTCTGGAGCCGGGCAAGATCGCAGATCTGCTGGTGCTCGACAAAAATCCTTTGGAGAAGGTCGCCCACTTTCGCAGCATCAGTAAGGTTATCAAGGACGGACAGGTCGTCGACCTGGCGGCGCTTCCGACAGAGCGAGTGCTGACGGCAGAGCGTGGATGACCTCGAAACCGCAGCCGCCGTCAGCGGAAGTCTCAATATCGTCCCGACTCATCCAGCTGATGTTGTTGACGCTGGTAGCGGCGGCCAGCATGTACGCTCGCACCGCGGTGAGCCCGCTGCAAGAAGCGATGCGGGTCGCCTTGGGCCTGGGCGACAACCAGATGGCCCTGCTCCAGGGGCCCGCTTTGGCGCTGCCCATGATCGTGGCGGCGATTCCGCTCGGGCTGCTCATCGATCGCGTTTCGCGAGTGCGTTTGCTGCTCATCTTCACGGCACTCAGTTTACTCGGGACATGGCTGACGGCTTGGGCATCCACTTTCGAGCTGCTGTTCGCGGCACGCGCTCTGGTCGGGTTGAGTGCGACGGCGACCGGAACCACGGCATTCTCGTTGCTGGCCGACTTGTACGCTCCGCAGCAGCGCGGGCGTGCGACGCTCGTGGTGGCCATTGGACAGTTTGCGGGCAGCTCTCTGGCATTTGCTCTGGGTGGGGCGTTCCTTGGGGCGGCGATCGCCCGAGCACAGAGCTGGCAGGCAGCGATGTTATGGCTGTCGGCCCCGCTGGTGATCGTCACGCTGTCGATCCTGGCCATGCGCGAGCCCGTACGATCAGAGCGGACGCTGTTAAATCCGTCGGCGCGCGCGGCGTTTACGCAGCTGTGGACCTATAGAGCCGTGATCGCGCCGTTACTGTTGGGACTCGTCACCATGGAGGTGGCTTTGCAATCGGCGTTAGTGTGGACGGCCCCCGCGCTCACGCGAGGTCTCGCACTCTCCGCCGGTCGCGTCGGCCAACTCATGGGGATGGGCTTGATCGTGAGCGGCGTAGTGGGGCCTTTGGCAGGAGGTTCGCTGGCCGATCTTTCGCAGCGCACAGGGGGACCACGGCGGTCGATGGGCGTACTCGGAGCGCTCGCGCTGCTCTCAGCTCCCGCTGCTCTATTCAGTGTGATACCGGATATGGCAGCCGCGAGTATTCTGGTGGTGATTTTCTTTGCGCTCATCACCGCGCTCCTGGTGATGGGGACCGCGCTCTTCACCATCGTAGTGCCCAATGAACTGCGCGGTCTGTGCCTCTCGATCTTTGCATCTGCCACATTGATCTTCGGTGTGGGACTGGGACCCTTAGGGGTCAGCCTTCTATCAGGGGCGTTGGGCGGCTCCGCACGACTCGGCCTCGCATTGTCCTCGGTCGGCTGCATGACCAGTGTGCTGGCGGCCGGCATTTTCATCTTCGGGCGTCGCGAGTTTCCATGCATAGCTTGAAACGAGATCTGCGCGCGACCCCTCTCTATCGCGAGGCCGCATCGCTTCATCAGAGACTGCGTCGGCCCGGCTCGGGACAGATCAGCGACGCCGTCGAGCTGCAGGCCTCGCCCGTCGCTCGTGAGGCGGTGTTCGCGGGAACCCTAGTGGACAGACTCGAAGGAGTGCCTCCCACGCGCATCTGCCGAATCGATCTCGATACCGGGGACTGTCGTGTCGCGACCTTCGGCCCCCACACGGACCGCCTACCCAAATATTCTCCAGACGGCCGGACGATTGCCTTTTTGTCTGACCGGGATCAGGGCGGCGACTTCCAGCTGCACCTGCTCGACGTGACGACGGGAGCAGTCCGTTCTACGCCGCGGGTGGAGGGTTGGGTGGAATACCACCATTGGTCGGCGGATAGTCAGCGCCTGCTGCTCGGCGTAGCCGGTCATGGCGCGGACATCTCCGGCGGACAGGGCGCCGTGCCGAGCCGGCGACAGAGCGATCCTGCACCCGGATGGATGCCGGTGGTCGAATCAGGCGATGAAACGTATCAGTGGCGTGGGGTTTGGATTTACGACCTCGAGACCAATCGAGTGCAGCGGATCGCGATCCCGGGCTGCAATGTGTGGGAAGCGGTATGGTGCGGCCGTGATGCGCTCGCGATCTTGAGTTCGTCGCGTCCGGGAGAAGGCCATTGGTATCGCGCCTGCGTAAAGACCGTGGAGCTGGGAAGTCAACGCACCGAGACGCTCTATCAACCTGAAGATCAGTTGGGCGGGTTGGCCGCTTCACCGAATGGAGCCTATCTCGCCGTCGTTGAAGCGGTGTGTAGTGATCGAGGCCTGGTGGCAGGGGATCTTCGCCTCATCGATATGGGATCTCACAAGACACACCAGGTCAACACTAACGGGGTGGATGTCAGTGCCCTTGAGTGGCGCTCAAACACGCGACTCGTAATGTCCAAAAACACAAACGGACCGATTCATGCCGCGATCCGATGATCAAAATTTAAAAAATCTCCGAGCCGTCGACGCCGTTCGACCACAAAAATACAAACGAACCGGCTCACGCAGCCGCCCGATGATAGAAATTTAACAACCCACCCAGCCGACGCCGTCGTTCGACCCTGCCGCACTCCCCTTGCGGGCCGCCGGTTCTCCCTTCTCCCCCCTCGATCAGCTGATTGTCCCTCCCCTGATGATTGCGCTCCTCATGGTAATGCGCCATGTACTGCTCAATCGCATGCCGCAGCTGCGCAGTACTCAAAAACATCATCCGATCTAAACACTCCCCCTTGATCGATCGGACAAACCGCTCCGCGAACGCATTCAGATTCGGCGACCGCGGCGGCAGCTGTACCATCTCCACCCCCTCCCGCTCCAACGTCCGGCAAAACGCCTTCGTGTACTTCGTATCCCGATCCAGGATCAAGTGAGTCTTGCCGCGTAAGAATCCCTCCTCAGGATCGATCAGATTGCGCGCCATCTGCATCATCCACACCTCGTTAGGGCTGCTCGTAACCCCGGCGATCTTCACGGATCGGGTGGCCAGATCGATAAAGAACAGCACGTAACAGGTCACAAACCCGCGCAAGGTGCACACTTCGACGGTAAAGAAATCCGTGGCCGCCAGACTGTGCCAGTGGGATTTCAGGAACGTCGACCAGGGGGTGCGCTTGCCCCGCCCGGGGGCCGGCTCCAGACCGTGCTCTTTCAAGATCGTGGCGATGGTTCCCCGGCCCACCTCGTGATGGAGGTTGGCTAAAGCCCCCTGGAGGCGCGTATAGCCCCAGGAGGGGTTTTCCTGGGCCAGCCGCAGGATCAGATCGACCAGCGCCTGGCGGGTACGGGGACGGCCGGGGCTCCTCCGGTCACTGCTATCCCACTTACGGGCGATGAGCTGGCGGTACCAGCGCATCAGGGTGTCGGGGGTGACCAAGGTCTCCAGCGTCTGGAGCAGGCGGTAGCCGAGGGCGTGCGCCTTGCGCGCCAGCCGCCCCCGCTCGGCATCCGTGAAGCGCAACCGCCGCACCCCCAGGCGCTGCTTGAGGATCCGGTTTTCCTCCTGCAAATACGCAATCACCTCCAGCTGGCGGCGATTCACCCACCCTCCGAACAGCAGCGCAAGCCACCGAACGGTGGGTGTGGAGGCAACTGACATGGGGGGTAAGACGTGCCAGCCGCCGCAATCGACACTGGGGCGATGGCCACTGCGTCCGAATCGGACAGTACGCGATGAATGGCTGATATCGGCCCGCAAAGCGGGCCGTAAAGAGAGAAAGTAGTATGAGAAGAGTTAAGACGGTTGAGGCGCCGCAATCGACACCGGCGCGATGGCCACTACGCCCGAATCGGACAGTACG